>Ga0335077_10007363_pt1 | contig 13607 bp, 10 predicted proteins | sample Lox_Sample_31_FD_207151 | JGI IMG/M metagenome (GOLD analysis project Ga0335077, IMG submission 207151) | Soil microbial communities from Loxahatchee National Wildlife Refuge, Florida, United States - Lox_Sample_3.1 | ecosystem: Environmental > Terrestrial > Soil > Wetlands | place: USA...
CGGCGCCGGAGGCAGCGTCAGCGGACTGGAAGCTGGCGCTGGCCGAGCCGGCATCAGCGCCGGCAGTCGTGTCGGCGGCGGTGAGGCTGGCCGCCGGCGGGATTCCCGCGTCGGTGCCGAGCGCGGTGTCAGCGGCAGTGAGGCTGGCTGCCGGCGGGGTCCCCGCATCAGCGCCGGAGGCAGTGTCGGCGGACTGGAAGCTGGCGCTGGCGGCGCCGCTGTCGGCCCCGGAGGCAGTGTCGGCCTGGGACGGCCTCAGCCAGGCGGACTCTGCGCCGGAGGCTGTGTCGGCAGCGGTGAGGCTGGCGCTGGCCGAGCCTGTGTCGGTGCCTGCGGCTGTGTCGGCCTGGGACGGGCTCAGCCAGGACGACTCGGTGCCGAGGCCCGTGTCGGCGTCAGCGGGGCTGGCGCTGGCGGAGCCGGCGTCGGCACCGGAGGCAGTGTCGGCGGAGGCAGGGCTCAGCCAGACGGACTCGGTGCCGAGCGCGGTGTCCGCATCGGAGACCGGCACCTGCCCGGATCCCGCGCTGCCGGCCCCGGCCCCGGCGGCGAAGTCGGTATCGGCGATCTCCCAGAAGTCCGGGGTGACGGCCAGCGCGGCGAAGGACGCCGGGACGGAGGGCGGCGGCAGGACGTAGAGCGACAGCACCGAGCAGGACCAGGCGGTGCTGGAGATGGTCCCCGACAGCGTCTGCGAGGCGGTGGTGTTCCCCGGCGCGACCGCGTACAGGTTCGTGATGGCCTGGCCGGAGGCGTGCTGCTGCTGGAGCAGGGGCCAGGAGACCGCCGTCGGCGTGCCGCCGGCATTCGCGTCCTGGATGATCCCCAGGACCAGCTCGTACGGGTGCGCCAGCGTCCCGGTGGCCTGCGAGGGCGATCCGGACCCGGCATTCATGCTCCCGAGCGCGACGTCCACGCCGACGGGCGCCATCTGCGCCGGGATGCCGTAGGCAATCGCGGCGATGACCTGCGAGGGCGAGACGGTCAGGACGATGGACTGGCCGGCGGACATGGGCTGCGCGCTCAGCGCGACGGCGAAGCCGGACGCACGGGCCGTGCCCGAGGCCGTGTTGTAGATCGCCCAGGACTGGCCGGCCGGGTCGCTCACCCCGGTGACCGTCTGGGGGGCGCCGCCAGAGCCCCAGGCGACGACGATCACGTCCCCGCGCGCGACGGGCGCGGTCAGCGGGACGGTGCAGGTAGCGGAGCTGGCTGTCCCGGCGACCGAGCCGATCGCGTACGGCGTGCCGAGCAGGGAGGTGGCGATCTCCTTCTTCCCGCTGGCCGGGGAGATGGCGAGCGCGAGCACGTCCCCCGGCGGCAGCGTGGCGCCGCCGACCAGGGACGACAGGCTGGTGGCGCAGATGTCGTCCTGCCAGTACGTCACCGTATACCCGTTGATATTCCCGCAGTACAGGAACGTCGGGGTAGTGAGCGTGCCGGTTGTCGAGGTGATGGTGTCGAGCACCCCGCCGGTAGCTGAATTAACGATGACGGCCTGGGCCGTTATCGTGCCGCCGAAACCCGTCACTGTGAGATGTACGTCAACCGAGATAGGAGCCGTAAGGACATAAGAGCCGGTCACCAGCGTCCCGCTGTAGCACTGGAGTGTGAACTTGTGCGAGGTGGTGTTGTTGGCAAGGCTTACTTCGTGGCCGTTAGTGTCGTTAATCCACATCAGGCCCAGGCTCGTGGGAGTCGGCACCGTAGCGAAACTGAAAGTGCTCTTGACGCTGATTAGCGTCGCATCACCTGGCAGGCGCCAGTTCAGGTAGCCGCCGGCTGCGGCGTTCCAGTAGTAGCTGACCAGTCCTGAGTTCGGGCGGGAGTTGTCAGCAGCAGGAGCGGGGCCAGACACCGCGTCGAAGCAGTCAGCGCCGAGCTGCCCGGAGCTGGCGGCGGTGATCGTCGCGCCGTTAGCGTTGCCCTCAGCACCGTTGAACAGGCTCAGCGGCAGTGTCAGGGCCGTGCCGATCCAGCCGCTGGTGCTCACCGCGTGCAGGCCGTGGTAAAACGTGTCGGTAATGTTGTTGGAGTTGCCGATCTGAATCTGGGTAGGCGCGAGCACGGTGCCGGTAGCGGGAGTGGCAAAAGAATCCAGCATGTTGCCGGAGGCATCATAAAGCCGGACCTGGCCCTGGGCGGTCCCGGACCCGAACGTGGCCTCCAGCTCTACCCGGTACCAGGTATTGACCGACAGGACATAGTTCCCCTGCGTCATTCCGGGCCCGCTGCAGTAAGAGCTCAGCTTGCCGTTTGTATAGCGCTCGACATCGACGTAGCCGGTGCCGCCCGTGAATCTGGCCAGCGGGCTGGAGACGGTGAGATTCCCGAGGTAAAACCAGCCGCGGTACCATCTCGTGATGTTGCTGGCCGGAAGATTCCAGCCCAGGTATGAGGACTGGGCAGTCACGGCAGTCTGGAATGCCAGCGACGCGCCGGGCGGAGCCTGGGAGGCGGACCAGGTGGTAGTGCCGGCAACGCCGCCGACGGTGTCGAAATAGTAGCCGCTGGCGCCGCCCGTATAAGTGTTATTAGTCTTTACGCCGCCGCCCGGCGCTACCCCGCCGGTGCCGCCTGCGGCGGTGTTGTAACGGCTCCAGGACATGGCCGGCTCACCCGGAGGCTGTCAGGACGGCGTTCAGCAGGTAGGTGCCGGGGCCGGTGAAGGACTCGGAGTTCGGCAGCGGGCCGCCTGTGCCCCAGGACCCGGCCGTGACCAGCGTCCAGCAGCCCCAGTAGGTCACCGTGACGCCGGCCGGCACGGTGACGGCCACCTGCAGGCCGGACATCGAGGCCCCGGACGGGGTGCCCCAGGTGGTCTGGACCCGCGCGTAGCCGGTGCCGGCCGCCTCGTTCGCGCCGGTCGCGCCGGGGTCGGCGGTGTGCAGGCTGAGCCACGGAGCGTAGGCGCCCGCTCCCGCCAGGGCGGCGTTGAGCATGCCGACGCTGTATCCGGCCATTATCAGGTCCTCCTCATTTTTCAGCCGCCGCTCAGGCCCGCATAGGCGCCGGACAGGATGTAGCCGGTCTCCGGGACGTCCGCCGTGACCACCGCGCTGGCGGCCACGATGATCACCAGGTTCGCCATGGCATGCGTCACGGCGTCGGTCCCGGCGGCGGAGTCGGAGTCAGACGGGAAGCCGAGCGTGCCGCCGTCGGCCCGGAACCGCCCGAGCCGCTCGGCCAGGGCCCGGAGCTCCCGCGCCGGCCAGGGCGCGCTGGCCAGCTCCGCGAGCGTGCCGTCCTCGCGCAGCCAGGTGACCGAGTAGCGGTAGCCGGGGCTGCCCCAGCCGACCGAGTTCGGCCAGACGAAGATCTCGTCGCCGTAGATGGTGTCGGCACCGGCAGCGGTGTCGGCGAGCGCGGCGGGGTAGACCAGGGCCATGGCGGCGCCCTCGGTGCCGGCAGCGGTGTCGGCGGCAGCCAGCGGGCCGGCCCGGTAGCCGTAATCGGTCCCGGCAGCGGTGTCGGCGGAGTGAGCGGACGCCGGGCCGTCGGTGCCGAGCACGGAGTCGGCGGAGGCGGGGCTCAGCTGCCAGGACTCGGACCCGGAGGCGGTGTCGGACGGCGCGGAGAGGTAGTCCCACTCGGCGTCCTGCCAGCGGCCGGAGTCGGCGCTGAAGACGCTGTTTCCCAGCCCCCCGCCGTCGGTCCCGGAGGCTGTGTCGGCGGAGGACAGGCCCAGCCGCCCGGACTCGGTCCCGGCGGCGGAGTCGGCGGCCAGCGGGCCGGACCGGGCGGCGTCAGTGCCGGCGGCGGAGTCGGCGGCCAGCGGGCCGGGGCGGCCCGTGTCGGCGCCGGAGGCTGTGTCGGCGGAGGACAGGCCCAGCCGCCCGGACTCGGCTCCCGCCGCGCTGTCGGCGGACGCCAGGCTCATCCAGGACGACTCGGTGCCCAGGCCGGAGTCGGCGGAGACGACCGGCGGGAGCCCGGCATCGGCGCCGGAGGCTGTGTCGGCAGAGGACGGGCTCAGCCAGGCGGACTCCGCTCCCGCCGCGCTGTCGGCGGAGACATGCGGCGGCAGGCCGGCGTCAGTCCCGGAGGCGGTGTCGGCGGACGCCAGGCTCATCCAGGACGACTCGGTGCCGAGGGCGGTGTCAGCGGAGGCCGGGGAGGCGGACTGCGCCGCCGTCGCGTCGGTGCCGGAGGCGGTGTCGGCGGAGGACGGGCTCAGCCAGGCGGACTCGGTGCCGAGGGCGCTGTCAGCGGAGACGACCGGCGGCAGGCCGGCATCCGCGCCTGCCGCGGTGTCGGCGGAGGCGGGGCTCAGCCACCAGGACTCGGTGCCGAGCGCGGAGTCGGTGCCGGAGACCGGCATCGCCGCCGGGGGCGGCGGGGCGGCCTGCTGGGGATGGCGGAACCGGCGCAGCCAGGCCGGGCCCGGCGCGGCAGGCGGGGGCGGCAGGGCCGGGACCGGCATGCCGAGCGCCAGGATGGCGATGCCGAAGGGGATGTCGAGGAAGTTGTCCCCGTCGCTGTTGCTGAAGGTGGCGGACTGCGAGCCGGGCGGGGCATCGAGCAGGTAGGCCGAGTTGGTGCTGAAGAGGATCCAGCCGTCGCTGATGTCGTACCAGACCCCCATATTGGCGGTGCAGGCGAAGACCGTGTCGCCGGCGCCGGTCGTGAGGATCGCCGGGGTCGTGGCGGTGTACTCCTGGACGTCCGGCGCGGCGGTGGCGTAGCCGTCGGGGCCGGATCCGGGCGGCATCCCGGCCAGCTCGAAGAGCTCGATGTTCGAGTCGCCCTCGCCGAGCGGCACCACGTTGAGGGTCAGGGTCAGGTAGCCGCCCGGCGCGATGGCCTGGGCGTCCTGGCAGTACGCGATGGCGGTCCAGCCGTAGATCCCGCCGGGGTCGTACCAGGCCCCTGCCGACGGCGGGAACTGGCTGTTCGGCTGCGTGGAGTAGGTCCAGGTGTTCCCGGCCGAGTCACCGAGCGAGGTGAGGGCTATCGCCGGGGTGGCGTAGTTGGTGTAGGCCTCGAACGTCACCACCAGGGTGCTGCCGGCGGTGGTCCCGGCCGGGATGGTCACCTGGGAGGTCTGCGTCATGGTGTCCGGGCCCTGCAGCATCTGGATTATCCGGACGCCGGCGAACGACCAGGACTCGGTGCCGAGCGCGGTGTCGGCGGAGGCAGGGCTCAGCCAGGACGACTCTGCGCCGGAGGCAGAGTCGGCGGAGGCGACGGCGACGGAGGACTGGCCGTCGGCCCCGGAGGCGGTATCGGGGGAGACGTGCGGCGGCAGCCCGGCGTCGGTGCCGGAGGCAGTGTCGGCGGAGGCGAGGGCGACGGAAGTCTGGCCGTCGGCCCCGGAGGCGGTGTCAGCGGAGACGACCGGCGGCAGGCCGGCGTCAGTCCCGGAGGCGCTGTCAGCGGAGGACGGGCTGAGCCAGGCCGACTCGGCACCGGAGGCGGTGTCGAGGGAGACGTGCGGCGGCAGGCCGGCGTCGGTCCCGGAGGCGGTGTCGGCGAACGCCAGGCTGAGCCACCAGGACTCGGTGCCTAGCGCGGAGTCGGGGGAGACAACCGGAGGCAGCCCGGAGTCGGCCCCTGCCGCGCTGTCGGCGGAGGCGGGGCGCAGCCACCAGGCCTCGGAGCCGAGGGCGGTGTCGGCGGAGGCGAGGCTGGCCGGGGGCGGGCTGGCGGCATCCGTGCCCGCGCCGGTATCGGGGGAGGCAGCCGCGATCTGGCCGGTCTCCCCCGCCACGGCGGAGGTGTCCGTCAGCACGCCGCCGGCGGTGTCGGTGACCGGCTCCGAGAACTGCGGGGCCAGGATGACGTTGGTGCCGTAGCCGGGCCCCAGGCCGTAGTCGGCGGAGGCCAGCGCGGACGGCGGCACCGGGCCCGCGTCGGCGCCGGAGGCGGTGTCGGCGGAGGACGGGCTCAGCCAGGCGGACTCGGCGCCGAGGGCAGTGTCGGCAGAAGTGAAGCTGGCCGGGGGCGGAGTACCGGCATCGGCCCCTGCCGCAGAGTCGGCGGAGGACGGGCTCAGCCAGGAGGACTCGGCGCCGAGGGCGGTGTCGGCAGCGGTGAAGCTGGCCGGGGGCGGAGTACCGGCATCGGCACCGAGTGCGGTGTCGGAAGAGGAGGCGGGGACGGGGCCGGGCACCGGGGGCGGCGCTGGCTGCTGCGGGTGCTGGAAGTGACGGCGCCAGGCCAGTCCGGGCGCGGCATCCGCCGGCAGCGGCGGCACCGGGGTCTCGGGGCCGCCGAAGCGCGAGGTGAAGGTGTACTGGAACGGGTCGTAGGGCGGCGGCGGGGGCGGGGCCGGCTGCTGCGGGTGCTGGAAGTGCCGCTTCCAGGTCTGGCCGGGCTCGGCATCGCCGGGCGGCACCGGGACGATGGGCGCCGGGCTGGCGACCATGCCCTGCTGCGGCTGCTGCGGGTGCTGGAAGTGCCGCTTCCAGGTCTGGCCGGGCATGGCGTCCTGGGCGGGCGCCCCGGCGGTGGCCTGGGTGATCTGGACGTCTATCCAGTAGTTGGTGCCGGTGATGCCCTCTGCCGGGAAGTAAGGGCTGGTGCTCGGCTCGTTGTAGGTGCCCTGCGCGCCGTCCAGGGCGAGCGAGGCGGGCGGCGCGTACAGCGGGCCCTGGGTGATGCCGGAGGTGCCGACCGTCCCGGTGGTCCAGTAGGACATCCCGACCGAGTAGCCGGACCCGCTGCTGTCGTAGGTGACGACGGCGACGTAGTAGCTGCCGGAGGCCAGCGCGACCGGCGAGGCGGCGAGGAAGTTCCAGGCGCCCGCGGTCAGCGACGACGGGGTGGCCGGCCCGGCGATCAGCGTGCCCGAGGTGCCGTTCGTAGTCGAGAACAGCCGGTAGGCGTAGTTGCCGGCCGTGGTGTCCTGGCCGGACGACGCGACCCACCAGTACCAGCCGGTGAACGTGCAGCCCGGCTGGGTGATCCGGAACTGGACCCCCAGGTCCACGGTCATGTCGTCGCCGCCGGACGACCCCCCGCTGGTGGCTGGCCAGAGCCGGTACGTGGCCACCCGGCCGCCTCCTAGCTCAGAACAGCACCCACTGCGCCGCAGCCGTCCCGGAGTTGCCCGAGGTAGTGATCGTGAAGGTATGGCCGGCCGGGACGGCGACCGCGACCGGGGTATTCGCGGCGGCGGTGAGGCCGGTGACGGTCACCCCGTCCACGGCTATGCCGGTGATGGCATTCGTGCACCGGGCGTAGACGATGGCGTCCCGGTAGTAGCGGTTCTGCTGGGCGGTGCCGACCGTCGGGACCGGGGCCTGCCCGGCCGCCCCGGCCGTCTGGATGCCGGTGATCGCGGCGTTGTCCAGCGAGACCAGCTTCACCCCGGTGCCGCCGCCGGAGGGCGTCAGCGAGGAGCCCATGTAGCCGAACTGGCCGGGGCTGCCCAGGTTCCGGCAGCCGAACGTGCCGTTGATCAGGTTCGTCGGGTCGGCGATGATCCCGCTCGACTCGCAGTCGAGGGTGTCGATGTCGAGGTTGACCGTGCCCGAGCCCGGCCCCGGCGCCACCGCCGCGCTGGAGCCCTCGCACGAGACGTACTTGATCCGGGCGGCGTGCGGCATGGCCACCCCGCCGCCGGAGTAGGCGCCGATGCCGTAGTAGCAGTAGATCGCCCGGATGGTGTCGGCGCTGGCGTGCTCCGAGGGGCTGAAGCCGTAGTACATCCCCTCGCAGCTGTAATAGAGCACGTCGCACCGGTCGTTGTTGCCGGTGGTCGGCATCACCAGGCCGGAGGTCCAGTTGTAGGTGAGCTGGTTGTAGCCGTAGGCCTGCATGACGTTGCCGGCCCCGTACATATTCGGGTAGACGGCGGGCGTGCCGAAGTAGAAGCTGGACGCGTTGCCCTGGATGTTGACCACGGCCATCGACATCACGGAAGCATTCACCACCGTGGCCTCGGCGCAGCCATAAAAATCGAAGCCGCCCATCGGCGCGTTGTAGGGGATCAGCAGCTGGATGCCGTCGATGACCGGCATCATGTTGCTGAACAGCCCCAGGTCGCCGCCGAAGACCGGGCCGGGGTTGGAGGCGCCGGCCTGGTAGTAGGGGCCGCCGATCATCGAGGCCGGCGCGCTGATCGCCCCGTAGCTGTAGTTCGTGCCGGTCAGGTTCAGCGACATCAGCACCGAGCCGCTGGACTCCGGGGTGAGCTGGCTCCAGTGCACGAGTGCCTGGTCCATCGCCTTGGTGCGGCCGGTGAGGACCAGGATGACTTTCTCGGCCTCCGGCGAGATGAACGGCAGGGTGAGCTGGGCGTTGCCGTAGGTGGTGCCCGCGGTGACCAGGTTCCCGGCGATCCCGTAGACCAGGGGGTCGAAAATTACCTCGGCATAGGTGCCCTGGTGGGCCCCGGACTGCGCGTAGGCCACGGCGGCGTTGATGGCGGCCTGGATCGCGGCGGTGTCGTCGGTCGCCCAGGCCGCGATGTAGTAGCCGGACGGCGGCGCGGCGGAGACCGAGGAGAAGCTCACCGTGGCCACGGTCGCGCTCGACACCCCGGTGATCGTCCCGGCCAGCGGGATGTTGTAGTAGGGCGGCGAGCCGCCGGTCGAGCCGCCGGCCACCGACACCACGATGTGCTTGCCGATGTCGGCGGAGGTGAACTGGGCCTGCCCGGTATTCGAGGTGATCTGGTTCGAGCTCGCCGGCATGGTGATGTCGGAGACGATCTTCCCGTTGCCCAGCGCCCCGTAGGCCGCCACATGGAACTGCCAGGGCATCAGCCCGCCGGGCGGCGACGCCCAGGACGCCATGGCCGCCAGCGCCGCCATGTTGGCCGCGTTCCCCGCCGGGTCCGCCAGCCCGGCGCTCACCGAGCCGCCGCTGCCCGCCGAGGCTATCCGCGCCAGGATCCCCAGGGTGTCGGCGATGTTGTCGTGGGCCGGGGTATGGCCCAGGTCGCCGATCTGCTGGGTATCCGACGGTATGACGTAGGCCACCGCCGCCCCCGGCTCAGTTCAGGCCGAAGACGTAGAAGTTCGAAAGCGTGATCGACGGCGAGTTCGTCGTCGCGCTCCAGGCGCCGAACATCTCCGTGAAGTAGGCCTGCTGGGTGTTGAACGAGCCCAGCCCGGCATTCACGCCGCCGATCATCAGCGTGCTCGTGGTCATGGTGGTGCCGAACGTGCCCAGGGTCGCGGTCATCCCGTTGATGGCCGTGGTGGCGCCGTACCGCAGGGCGCCGATGGTCTGCAGCACGCCCGCAGACGCCCCGGTAGCCGTGCAGGTGACCATGATCTCGAAGTCGAACAGCCCGGAGGTGGAGACCGCCTGCGGCGTGATCGCCCCGGTGGACCCGAGCAGCCCGCCGGCCAGCGCCGCGCCCGCCGTGGTGTCCAGGTTCCACGTCAGCGTCATGGTGACCGAGGTGCCGCCGACGCTCCAGTAGCCGCCGCCCTTGATCAGCATGGAGCGGCCGGGGCCCTGGGTGGAGGGCGCCGCGAAGAATCCGGCGGGCAGCTGGTAGGCGCCGCCGGCGACCTGCCCGGCGTTCGCCTGCGTCATGACCGTGGACGAGGCAGCCGTCATCGCCGCGCCCTTGGCCGGCATCGAGTACAGGCACTCGACCTGGGTGCCATAGAGGAATGACATGCCCAGGTCATCGGCAGGCACGCGGTGCGGTCCGCCGGGACCGTTTTATCTTGCAGCCGGCCGGAGCCGGGTCGTTCCGTCGGCATCCTGTCCGGCCGGCGCCCCCGTGCAGCGGGTCAGCATGGGCTCTGCTGCGAGGGATCATGCCCTCGCGGCCCGTACCATGCCCGGCGGCGTTTTCCTGCCTTCGCGATGCTGCCAGCCAGGCTAGCGGGAGATCACGGCCCGGCGCAAGCGGGAGCCCGAGGTATGCCACCCCCGTCGGATGCCATGATGCCGGAACGGCGGTGACAGTCCGTGACGAGCATGCGGGAGGAGTCTCAGCAGGGCGGATATACCGAAATGGGACCCGGCTCTCCCGGCGCCGCACGACCGGCCCCCGCCGGCGCCTCCCCGGCGCGGTAGTCATTTTGCCCTGGGCTGCCCCCGGCGGCGGCGCTTGCCCGCTTCGCCCCGGCCTGCCCGGTAGGCTGCCCCGCAGCCTACCGCATCGGCTGGCCTGCTGCGGGCACCGGGCCAGGCGTGCCCTCACGGGGCGCTCAGCAGGCGCGTGCGCCACTGGCGGGCGAACGCCAGGCAGTTGCCGCAGTGCCCGTGCGTGTGCCCTGGCAGGGGAGCTGAGCGGCGCGCAGCGTAGCTCCACGCCATGCTGTCTGCTGAGGCCAGCATGTGCCCGTAGCGGGCCAGGCCCTGAGTCTTGACGCCGAACCCGTGCAGCGGGAAGCGCAGGCCCAGCTCGCAGGCCAGCTCTCCGATCTCGGCCGTGCCCTGCCGGCGGCATACCGATCCCAGCCCTACCAGCGGGAGCCGGCGCAGGCGCACGCCCTGCCCCCGGTAGAGGGCAGCGCACCGCAGGTAGGACGGGGTGTCCGAGCCCTGCAGGACCGGGATGAACGGGCAGCGGGCGGAGCTGTACTCCGGCCAGAGCCGGCATAATTCCAGGTAGTTAGCGACCGTCCGCCTCTGGTGCTCCAGCTCCGACAGGCCCGTGCCTGCGCACCGGACCTTGCCGGCCATGCCGCCCGTGATCATGGCTTCCTCGCACATCCAGTCCTGCGGGGCGGCCCATTCGAGCAGGCCGATCTCGGCGTCATACCGGGCCACTGCCTGCACGTACTCCCTCGGGGAGATCGTCCGCCGGCCGTATTTAGCGATCTCCGTGAAGCCGCCGGAGTCCAGGGCCCACGGATGCGTGGCCGGCTTCAGCACGGCGTATGCCCGCAGGGTGCGGTGACTGACGAACAGCGGGAAGTCAGCCGCAGGATCCCACAGCCAGCGGGGCTTGTGGGTGCCCAGGTAGAACCTGGTCCCGCCCGGCCCGTCAGTGATCATGAATCAAGGATGGCAGGTGGATTGACAGGTGTCAACCTGGGGTGTGAGGATAGGGCCCGTGACCAGCAAACAGACGACAGACAGGAGGCAGGACATGGGTACGCCGCAATGGGTGCGGGATCAGGTCAGGGCGCGCGAGCTGGACGGGGTGCTGAACGCACCGCAGCAGTTCGCGGGAGGCACGGTGGTGGCGGCCATCCGGCTGATGGACGTCAGCGGGCTGGTGCCGGGCAGGCATGTCGTCATGTGCCGCCGGGAGACGGCGGGCCGCCGGGCGGGCTACTCGACTCACGAGATCGCCCCGCGCGATGGCCGGTGGCTCAGTGAGGGCCAGGGGCACTATGACCTGGCGTACTCGCAGGCAGTGGCCGACATGGCGGCCAGGGCGGGGGCAGCGCTGTGAGCAGGGTAATTACCGCCCGCCGGGCGGATGTGTGCCGTGAGTGCAGCGGGCCGGCAGCCGCAGGGGAAAAGATCAGCTACGGCGGGCCGGGGGCGGTGTCGCATGCTGGCTGCCGTCCCCTCGAGGCGGTACGCAGGGGCGGCCGCAGGCGCGTGTACGGCGGGGCGGCGTACACCGGGAGGCGGTGCGAGGATGCGCCATGCTGCGGCTGCTGTGACTAGGTAACCGCAGGCCAGAGAGCCAGGGCCGGGCAGGGGAGACTCTGCCCGGCTATCTGTATCGGGGTCACCAGGGGGCGGAGGCCTGGCGTGTGCCCTGGCATACCACGGGCCCGGCCCGGGCGTGAGGAGAGCCAGGCAGGATCACTACCTGCCTGGCTCCTGCTACCTACGCCCCGAGCGGGGCGCCTGCCCTGATCTGCGGGGACTGATCCTCGCGCCAGGCGATCACCACGGCATCCCGGTGCGCATCCACGTACCGTTCCGCAGCATCCGGCCCGCTGTCCCCCGGCCAGCGCACGACCTTGCCGCCCTGCAGCCTGAGCTCATACATCACAGCACTCCTGAGTGAGGGCTAGCGCGCGTACCTGCGCGCCTGCGGGCAGTTATCAGGGTTACGGTGCCGGACCAGGCGCGCCCTGCCGTAGCGCCAGTCTGAGGCCTGCAGGCATGCCCGGCACTGGCCGGCCTGCGCTGCCAGGGCGCCGAGCTCGTCCCACAGCCGGGAGTGCTCTTCCCGCGTCTCGCGGATGCGCTCCATGGCGAGCTCGTGATCACGCTTGCGACGGGCCTGCGCCGCTGCGTGCTCGGCCTGCCTGCGCTCAGTCTCCGCCAGCGCTGCAGCAGACATGTTCATCCTGCACATCGGGTTGCCGCATCCCTTGCGCTCCCACACCTCGAGCATGTACCGGGGATAGGGCTGCGGCTGGTAATCCTCGCCCTGGCGTGCGTAGATGGCGGCATTGGCGTCTTGCGTGTCCTGCCAGGAAGCAGGCGAGGGGACCGCGCCGCCGCACCAGGGGCAGCTGTAGTCGCCCAGCGGGTACGTCTTCGCCTCACGGGCACGGCCGTCGGCCAGCGTGAGCGTGAGGGCGGGCAGGGGCATGGCGAGCATGGCAGCTGCCAGTTCCATGGTGATCTCCTTGCGGGTAGTGGTGCGGCTCATGAGGCAACTATGGCAGACAGGTTGACGGCTGTCAACCTGAGTCGCTGAGATTCCCAGGTCAGGGCATGAGAAAAGCCAGGCAGGTGGTAATCCTGCCTGGCTGTTCCGGGAGCTAGCCGCGCGGGTGGGCTTTCAGATAGGACTGATACCAGTCCGAGGCACGCTCGGCCGGGCTGACCCCGCCGTGAGCCCAGCGGGAAAGTACCGACTTCGGTGCCTGCCTGCCGTGCGCCGACTGGTAGGCGAGCGTGACGGAGCTGTAGCTGAGCGGGCTGGCCTCCTGCCTGGCACGCTCGCGCGCGAGCTCTTCCCGGTGATAGGCGCGGATGCTCGCTGCCTGCCTGGCCTCCGCCTCGGCGATGCGCTGCGGGATGCCGTCGATATGCGCCCTGAACTCTTCCGCTGCCTCGAGCACGTCGCGGCCGCGCGGGGTGGTCGTGAGCTCCCGGCCCTCGTAAACGAGCCGGTACCCGCGGGTGACGCCGATCGTGCCCGGCACGGCACGCTCGTAATCCTCCCAGGCCACCCCGTTGTGCGTCCCGCTGGCAAGGATCCTGGTCTGGCCTGGCTTCAGTCTGGCAGTCATGATGCTGATCTCCTATCAGGTAGTGTCCTGGCTGGTCAGGCAGGCTGGATCACGAACGTAGTCTCTTCCAGAGCCGGCACCAGCTCCGACAGAGGCCACCACACTTCAAACCCGTGATCAGTGGTGACGTGAAGCCGGCAATCCCGCAGATCATCACCCGGGCCCGGCCTGTACTCACTGCCTGCCGTATGAATCGCCCGTGCCGTGCCCTCCGCGACGTCACCGGACTCCAGCAGCCGGGCGACCTTCGCACTGTCCGCCGCTGCCGACACGATCTGGCCTAGCGCTGCCGCCTCCGGCATGGTCAGGATCCGCTCGCTCATGATCTTGTTTCCTCTCCGGTGTCGTGCGCGCCGGCCTGGCGGCGCGCAGTGCTCTTGCTTGGCGTGGTCTCGCTGATCCAGGTACAGCCAGGCGCGTTGCACCGGGCGTAAAAGCCAGCGTCAGTGAGGATTACCTCACAGTTGTAAGTAGTAGCTACGACTGCTGTTGTCCTGGTGTCGTGTGTGCTCATGAGGCAACTACGGCAGAGAGGTTGACGAC
>Ga0335077_10007366_pt1 | contig 13605 bp, 11 predicted proteins | sample Lox_Sample_31_FD_207151 | JGI IMG/M metagenome (GOLD analysis project Ga0335077, IMG submission 207151) | Soil microbial communities from Loxahatchee National Wildlife Refuge, Florida, United States - Lox_Sample_3.1 | ecosystem: Environmental > Terrestrial > Soil > Wetlands | place: USA...
ACCTAGGCTCCGCATGCCCCGCGTTCTGCTCCTTCTGCCGACGACGACGTACCGCGCCCACGATTTTCTCGAGGCGGCGGCGCGGCTGCATCTGGACGTCACGGTCGGGACCGAGGAAACGAGCGCGCTAGAGGGCGTCAACCGGCAGGGCCTCCTGACGCTCGACTTTCGCGATCCCGCGGCTTGCGCGCGCCGCGTCGAGGAATTCGCGCGGGACGTTCCGGTCGACGCGGTCGTCGGGGTGGACGAGGAGACCGCGGTCGCCGCGGCGGCGGTCTCGGCGCGCCTCGGCCGGCCGTCGAATCCTCCCGGTGCCGCGGTGGCGGCCTGGCACAAGGGCACACTGCGGCGCCGGCTCGCGGCGCACGGCGTCTCGCAGCCGGCCTTCCGTCTCTTCTTCCGCGACGAATCCGCGGCGAGCGCGGCGGCCGCCGTCCGATATCCGTGCGTGCTCAAGCCGACGTTCCTTGCCGGCAGCCGGGGCGTCATCCGCGCCGACGGCTCGGAGGAGTTCCTCGCCGCTTGGGCGCGGATCGGCCGGATCCTGGACCTGCCGGACGTCAAGCGCCGCGGCGGCAAGCTCGCGCGGGAGATCCTGGTCGAAGAGTTCGTGCCCGGCCCAGAGCTGTCGCTCGAGGGGCTTCTCGATCGGGGGTCGCTCTCCGTCCTCGCCCTCTTCGACAAGCCCGATCCGCTCGACGGTCCGTTCTTCGAGGAGACGATCTACGTGACCCCGTCTCGGCGGCCCGTGGCGGAGCAGGCGGCGATCCGCGATCTCGTTGCCCGAGGCGCGCGGGCCCTGGAGCTCTCCGAAGGTCCGGTGCACGCCGAGGTGCGGTGGGGCCCGGGCGGGCCGCGTCTCATCGAGATTGCCGCGCGGTCGATCGGAGGCCTCTGCTCGCGGACGCTCACGTTCGGCACCGGGATGTCGCTCGAGGAAATCATCCTCCGCAGCGCGCTGGGGATGCCGGTCGAGACGCTCGAGCGCGAGAATCGCGCCGCCGGCGTCCTCATGATCCCGATTCCGAAGGCGGGCGTCCTCGAGTCCGTCGCCGGGCTCGATCGGGCGAAGGGCGTGCCGGGAATCGTGGACGCCGTCGTCTCGGCGCACGCGGGCCAGCAACTCGTGCCGCTGCCGGAAGGTTCGCGCTATCTCGGGTTCGTCTTCAGCCGCGCCGCCACACCGGAGGAGGCGGAGGCGGCGCTTCGCGCGGCGCACCGGCGCCTGGAGTTCCGGATCGCCTGATCGTCCGGGGCGCCTACTTGGCGGGGGAGTAGTACGGATTCCGTCCCGATGCGTGATCGGTCGTGTCGAGGATCTCGCCGACGGACGGCGCGAGATCTCGGATCGCCCGCTCGATGCCCTGCTTCAGCGTGACGTCGGCGGCGCCGCAACCCTGGCATCCGCCGCCCAGGCGCAGGTACACGTTGTTCTTCTTGACGTCGATGAGCTCCACATACCCGCCGTGCTGCGCCACGGCCGGGTTGATCTCGCGCTCGAAGAGATCGTGGATCGCCCATTTGAGATCTCCCTCGGAGGGGAGGCTCTCGAAGTACTCCGGCACGACGGCGGGCACGCCGGCGCGCAGGTGCCTGCGAATCACGTTCCCGATGCCGAGGGCCGGCCAGTCCACGGCGTGAGCGGCCGAGACCGTGACGACGTTGTCGGCGAGAAGAACCGACGCGACTCCCGGAAGCGCGAGCAGATCCGCCGCGAGCGGCGAGAGACTGGCGGCCTGCGCCGGGTCCGAGAAGTGCGCGGAGCCGTCCGGGAGCACCGGGCGATCGACGAGGAAGCGGCAGCGGTCGCCCGCGCCGGACGGCTCGCCGGTGATCTTGATCTCGTCGCTCACGCATCGAGTATAGCCCCGCGTTGACGGGGTTTCGGGCTCTCGCAGATAATCGGCCGGATGAGCGAAAAGATCACGCGCAAGGAATTGAAGAGAAACGATCTGGTCGAGACGGTCGGCCGGACGATGGACTACGTCACCTCGCACCGCAAGGGCGTCGGCGAAGGGGTCGCCATCGCCGTCGGCGCGGCGCTGCTCGTGGGCGGATTCTTCCTCGTCAAGACGTACCGGGAGGGCCGGGCCGGACGGGAGCTCTCGGCCGGGCTGGCCGCCCTGGACGCGCCGCTCGCGGCCGAGCCGGGCGCGTCGTCGGCGCCGCTGTCCTTCCCGACGGCCGCCGCCCGGCAGCAAGCGGCCGAGGAGCACTTCCGGAAAGCTTCGTCCTACGGAGGCACGACGCCGGCCCGTGCCGCCTCGGTGATCCTCGCCGCCGGCGGCGGGAAGGGGACGGCCGCCGAGTCTTTCGAGCGCGCCGCCCGCGACGGGCACTCCGAGGTCGCGGCCGCGGCCGAGATCGACGCGGCGCGGCTGCTCGCCTCACAGGGAAAGATCACCGAAGCCATCGAGCGCCTGAAGCGCGCCGTCGAATCGCCCGAGGCGACCGTTCCGAAGGACGCGCTCCTCTTCGCGCTCGCGCAGATCTACGAGGGCAGCGGCGCTTCTTCGGACGCCCGCTCCGTCTATCAACGCATCGTCAACGACTACCCGAACTCACCGTACAGGGCGGATGCCCGACAGAAGCTTCCAAACGGATGATGGTCGCGGCTCCCTGAAGCCGGACGGCATTTGAAGACTCTCTTTGCGCCGGCGCTGGCTGGATCGAGAAACGACATTTCGGGTCCATGCGCCGGCGCGCTGTAGTCCTCGTTTGTGATGGGCTCGGGGTCGGCGAGGCGCCCGATGCCGAGGCCTACGGCGACGCGGGCAGCAATACTCTCGCGCACGCGCTCGCGCGGCATCCGGCGGCGCTCCCGAATCTCGAGCGGCTCGGCCTGACGGGCCTCGTCGGCAAAGGCCGGCCCGGCGGCGCGCGCGGCAAGATGTCCGAGCTCTCGGCCGGCAAGGACACGACGACCGGGCACTGGGAAATGATGGGCCTGGTCGTCGAGCGGCCCTTCCCGCTCTATCCGCACGGCTTTCCGCCGCAGGTCGTCCGACCGTTCGAGGAGCACGCCGGCAAGGCGGTCCTCGGCAACAAGGCGGCATCGGGGACCGTGATCCTGGAGGAGCTCGGCGCGGAGCACCTGGCGACCGGCCGGCCGATCCTCTACACGTCCGGCGACTCCGTCTTCCAGGTGGCGTGTCACGAAGAGCTCTGGCCGCCCGAGAAACTGTGGGAGCTCTGCCAATTCGCGCGCGGGATCCTGACCGGCGTCCACAACGTCGGGCGCGTGATCGCGCGCCCGTTCGTCGGGCGTCCAGGCTCCTTCAAGCGCACGGCGAACCGGCGGGACTTTACGGTCGCGCCGACCGGCGAGACGTGGCTCGACCGCCTCGCCGCCTCGGGGCGACGCGTCTTCGGCGTCGGCAAGATCGTGGACATCTTCTCGGGCCGCGGCATCACCGATGCGGTCCACACGGGCTCGGACGCCGAGGGACTCCGGATCACGGCGGAGCGTCTCCGCTCGGGCGGCTCCGACCTCGTCTTCACGAATCTCGTGGATTTCGACAGCAAGTATGGGCATCGCAACGATCCGGAGGGATTCGTTCGGGCCCTCGCGATCCTGGACGAAGGGCTGCCGGAGGTCCTCGCGGCGCTCGGACCCGAGGACCTCTTCCTCCTGACGGCCGACCACGGCTGCGAGACGACGGACGTCTCGACCGACCACACGCGCGAGTACGTGCCGCTCCTCGCGGCGGGTCCGCGCGTGCGGCCGGACGTCGACCTCGGGGTGCGGCGCGGCTTCTGCGATCTCGCCGCGACGGCCGGCGAGTGGCTCTCCGTCCCGGCCCCGCGCGGCGCGAGCGCGCTCGCGCAGATCCTCGCCGGTTAGCCGCGATGCTCCACGCGGCACTCGCGGCGGCGGCGGGGATCGAGGCCGTCTTCCTGGCTCTCGTACTCGCCAATCTGGCGCTTCTCCCGCGCCTGCCGCGGCGAGCTCCCACGGCCATGCCGCGCGTTTCCGTCGTCGTTCCGGCGCGCAACGAAGAGCGCGACGTCGAGGCCTCGGTGCGCTCGTACCTCGCGCAGGATTATCCCGATCTCGAGGTCGTCGCCGTGGACGACCGCTCGACCGACACGACGCCGCGGATTCTGGAGCGCCTGGCGCGCCAGGACCCGCGCCTCCGTGTCGTGCCGGGCGTCGAACCGCCCGCCGGCTGGCTCGGAAAGCCGCACGCCCTCGCGGAGGGTGCCGGCGCGGCGCGGGGCGAGCTCCTGCTCTTCGCCGACGCCGACGTCCGCTACGCGCCGGACACGGTTTCGCGGGCCGTCGCGCATGCGGAAAGTGAAGGGCTCGACTTCCTCTGCCTCCTCCCGCGGATCGAGATGCGCGGGTTCTGGGAGAACGTCCTCCTCCCGTATCTCTACGTCGCGCTCTTCCAGTCGCCGGCCTTCGCCGCGAACTGGCGCCGGCCGCGTTGGATCGCCGTCGGGGGAGGGGCGGGCAACCTCGTTCGCCGCGGCGTGTACGAGAGGGTCGGCGGCCATGCGGCGTTGCGCGATTCGGTCATCGACGACGTCCGCCTCGGGTTCACGGTCAAAGCCGCGGGATTTCGCTTCGGCCTCGTGCGGGCCGAGGACGCCGTCGGTGTTCGGATGTACCGCGGGTTTCGCGAGGTGTTCGACGGATTCACGAAGAACGCCGCGTACATCTACCAGGGCGCGGCGGGCGTCGGCTTCTTCGCACTGACGGCCGCGACGCTCGGCTCGGCGTTGTTCCCTCCCGCCGCTCTTGCCGCTGCAGTTCTCGGGGCACCGCTTGCCGCCGCCGAGGCGCGGCTCGCGATCGCCGGGACCATCCTCGCGCTCCTCTCGCGCCTCGTCCTCGCTCGGGCGCTTGGCGATCCCCTGTGGCCCGCCTTCACGCACCCTATAATGACGGGCATCTGGACGGGGATCCTGTCCCGTTCCCTGTTTCATCGTTTCGTGCGGCGGCGCCTGACCTGGCGCGGCCGCGAGTTCGAGGCGCGCGGGGCGCGCTTCTGATCGGAAGGGAGGAACGGATGCGCTTCCTGGGTCTTCTCGGCGTCGCCGTGATCCTGGGCGTGGCGCTCCTCTTCTCGCACAATCGCCGGGCGATCCGCTGGCGGACGGTCGGATGGGCCTTCGCGCTGCAGGTCGCCTTCGCGTTCCTCGTCCTCGACTGGGACCAGGGCAAGAACGCGATCGAGCGCTTCTCGAGCTTCGTCTCGAATGCGATCGGCTACGCCGACCAGGGCTCGTCGTTCCTGTTCGGCTGGCTGGCCGGCCCGCAGGACGCTCTGGGGCAGAAGCTGGGGCTTCCGATCGGCGGCTTCCTGTTCGCCTTCAAGGTCCTGCCGCTCATCATCTTCATCTGCGCGTTCTTCTCGATCCTGTACCACTTCGGGATCATCCAGCGGATCGTCCAGGCCATGGCGTGGGTGATGCAGCGCACGATGAAGGTGTCGGGCGCGGAGGCGCTCTGCGTCGCCGCCAACGTCTTCATCGGCCAGACCGAGGCGCCGGTCATGATCGCGCCCTACATCGCGCGGATGACGACCTCCGAGCTCCTGACGATGATGACGGGCGGCATGGCGCACGTCTCGGGTGCCGTCATGCTCGCCTACGTGACGATGGGCGCGCCGCTCAAGTACCTGATCACCGCCTCCGTCATGGCGGCGCCGGGGACGTTCCTGATCGCCAAGATCCTGTGGCCGGAGACGGAGGAGCCCGTCACGATGGGCGAAGTGAAGATGAAGGTGGAGAAGACGAGCGCCAATTTTATCGATGCCGCGGCGGCCGGCGCGTCTCAGGGAATGACGCTCGTGCTCAACATCTCCGCCATGCTCATCGCGTTCGTCGCGCTCGTCGCCATGGCGAACGGAGTGCTCGGCTGGGCGGGCGGCCTCTTCGGCGCGTCCGGATTCTCGCTGCAGACGATCTTCGGCTGGGTCCTCGCGCCGCTCGCCTTCGTCATGGGCACGCCGAAGGCGGACATCCCGATCGTCGCGAATCTGATCGCCAACAAGACGGTCATCAACGAGTTCTTCGCCTTCTCGATGTTGAAAGGCGTCGTCGGTCAGCTGTCGGACAAAGGCAAGCTCATCGCGACCTTCTCCCTCTGCGGCTTCGCGAATTTCTCCTCGATCGGGATCCAGATCGGCGGCATCGGCGGGCTCGCGCCGACGCGCAAGTCGGACCTGGCGCGCCTGGGAATGAGGGCGCTTCTCGCCGGATCGCTCGTGTCCTTCATGACGGCATCGCTCGCCGGCATCCTCTTCGAGCTCGGCCAGTGAAAGAGTCGGCGCTCCTCGCGCGGCTCGATGAGGCCGCGGCGGCGGTCCGGAAGGCGGGAGGCGGCGCCGGTCCGGGCGTCGGGCTCGTCCTGGGCTCGGGCCTCGGCGGATTCGCGGCGAATCTCTCGGGCCGCCGGGCCATCGCGTACGGCGACATCCCGAACTTCCCGAAGCCTTCGGGCGTCGTCGGGCATGCCGGGGAGCTCGTTCTCGGAAGGGTCGGCAAGACGGCCGTCGTGGTCCTGTCCGGACGCATCCACTACTACGAGGGCCGCCCGATGACGGACGTCGTCTTCCCGGCGCGCATGCTCGCGCGACTGGGAGTGCGCGCCGTGATCCTCACGAACGCGGCCGGCGGGATCCGCAGGGGCTTCCGGCCGGGCGATCTCATGGTGATGTCGGACCACATCAACTTCTTCGGAACCAACCCGCTGATCGGAGAGAACGAGGAAGCGCTGGGTCACCGCTTCCCGGACATGAGCGCGGTCTATGACGTCCGCATCCGGCGGCTGGCGAAGGAGACCGCGCGCCGGCTCAAGATCCCGCTCAAAGAAGGCGTCTACCTCGGGACACACGGGCCTTCCTACGAGACGCCGGCGGAGATCCGGGCGTTCACGCGCCTCGGCGCGGACGCGGTCGGCATGTCCACCGTTCCCGAGGCGATCGCGCTGCGGCACGCGGGCGTCCGGGTCGCCGGGATTTCGACCATCACGAACATGGCGGCGGGGATACTCCCGAAGCCACTCGTCCACGAGGAAGTGCTCGAGGTCACGAAGAAGGTGGGGCAGCGATTCGTCGGCCTCCTCACCGCCCTCGTGCCGCGGGTAGCCGAGGAAGTGGGCGCGTGACGCCGACGTCCGGCCGGGAGAAATCCTGGGTCGAGGCCGCCAAGCGAGTGCGCGAGAACGCCGTCTGTGGCCGCAGCGGATTCGCCGTCGGCGCGGCGCTCGAAGCCGCCGACGGCACGATCTTCACCGGCTGCAACGTGGAGAACTCGACCTACGGCCTGACGGTCTGCGCCGAGCGCGTGGCCGTGTGGAAGGCGCTGTCGGAAGGCGTTCGGCGTTTCACCGGAATCGCCGTGGTGACCGACGCCGCCGAGCCGACGGCGCCCTGCGGCGCCTGCCGGCAGATCCTCTGGGAGTTCACCGGCGACATCCCGGTGGTGATGGAGACGATGGGCGGAAAGCGTAAGCGGATGAGCCTCGCGGCCCTCTTTCCCGAGCCCTTCGAGTTCTGATGCGCCGGCTCGCGTTCTTGAGCCTCTTCCTCGGAGCGGCGTCGCTGCGCGCGGCGGGTCCGACGGCACAGACCCCGGCCGCCGACTTCCTCATCGTCAACGCGCGCGTCGTGACCGTGGACGCGAAGTTTTCCATTTACGACCCGGGCGCGGTCGCCCTCGGCGGCGGCCGCATCGTGGCCGTCGGGCCCGCGACGGATCTCGCGCGGCAGTTCGCCGGTGTCCGGCGCTGGGACGCGCACGGCAAGATCCTGTTGCCCGGACTCGTCAACACGCACACCCACGCGGCGATGACGCTCCTGCGGGGCCTCGCGGACGACCTGCCGCTCGACCGGTGGCTCCACGAGAAGATCTTCCCGGCCGAGGCGAAAAACGTCTCGAAGGACTTCGTCTACGACGGCACGCTCCTCGCCGCACTCGAAATGATCCGCGGCGGCACGACGACTTTCGCCGACATGTACTACTTCGAGGATGACGCCGCGAGGGCCGTCGACAAGGCGGGGCTCCGGGGCGTCCTGGGCGAGACGTGGATCGACTTCCCCGTGCCCGACCACAAGGACATGGCCTCGACTCTCGCCTACATGCAGTCGTTCGTTAAACATTGGAAGGGCAAGGCGCGCGTGACGCCGGCCGTCGCGCCGCACTCGTCGTATACCTGCTCGAAGGAGACGCTCCTCGCGGCCCGGGACTTCGCCGTCAAGAATCGCATCCCGATTCTGACCCATCTGTCGGAGACTCGGAAGGAACGCGAAGACGCCATCGCGAAGTGGGGGAAGTCGCCGGTCGCATACGAGGAGGAGATCGGTTTCTTCGACGGGACGGGCGTCCCCGCGAAAGTCCCCGTGGTCGCGGCGCACTGCGTTTCGGTGGACGAGGCCGACCGCGCGATCCTGAAACGCCGCGGTGTCGCCGTCTCGCACAACCCGGAGTCGAACATGAAGCTGGCCTCGGGAATCGCGCCGGTCGCCGCGATGGCGAAGGAAGGCCTCCTCTGGAGCCTCGGCACCGACGGTCCCGCGGGATCGAACAACGACCTCTCGATGATGGAGGCCATGGACTTCGCCGGAAAGCTCGCCAAGGTCGCCACACTCGATCCCACGGTCCTCCCGGCGGCGGATCTCGTCGTCGCGGCGACGCGTTCCGGAGCGCAGGCGCTCGGCCTCGGCTCCCGGATCGGCTCGATCGAGCCCGGCAAACAGGCCGATCTGATCGCCGTGGACGCCCGGACGCCGCACGCCGAGCCCTTCACCGACCTTGCCTCGACGCTCGTCTATGCGGCCAAGGCCTCCGACGTGACGGACGTCTGGGTGGACGGCCGGCGTCTGCTCGACGCGCGGCGTTTCGTGACGCTCGACGAGCGGGCGATCCTCGACGCGGCGATCCGGTGGCGCGCGAAGGTCGAGGCGTCGCTTCGGACGGCTGCGGGGGCGCCGTGAGAACGATCTACGAGATCCTCCGGGCCAAGCGCGACGGGAAGGAGCTCGCCCCCGAAGAGATCGCTTCGCTCGTCGGAGGGCTCGTCTCCGGCCAGGTCGCGGACTACCAGGCGGCGGCCTTCTTGATGGCGGCGATGATCAACGGCCTTTCCACGGCCGAAGCCGCGGCCCTGACCGAGGCGATGCGCGATTCGGGAGAGAAATGGGACCTCTCGGATCTGGCGCCGGTGGTGGACAAGCATTCGACGGGCGGCGTCGGGGACAAGGTGACCCTCGTGCTCGCCCCGCTCGTGGCGGCGTGCGGGGTGCGCGTCGGGATGATGTCGGGGCGCGGCCTCGGCCACACCGGCGGGACACTCGACAAGCTCGCGGCGATCCCCGGGTTCCGCACGGACCTGGACGAGAGGCGCGTCCGCCAGATGCTCCAGAAGGTGGGGGCGGCGCTCTTTGCGCAAACCGACGCGATCGCGCCGGCCGACCGGATCCTCTACGCCCTGCGCGACGTGACGGGGACGGTCGAGTCGCTCTCGCTCATCACGGCCTCGATCCTCTCGAAGAAGCTCGCCTCGGGAACCACCGGCATCGTCTTCGACGTGAAGACCGGCGACGGCGCTTTCATGAAGACGGTCGAGGAATCGCGCGCGCTCGGGCATTCCCTCGTGGAAACGGCGCGCGCCGCGGGCCGGCAGGCCTCCGGCTGGATCACCGACATGAGCCGGCCCCTCGGCCACGCCGTCGGCAATTCGCTCGAGGCGGAGGAAGCGATCCGCGTGCTGCGCGGCGAAGGGCCGGACACGGTCCGCGAGATCTCCATGAGGCTCGGCGCCGAGATGCTCGCTTTCGCGGAGCCCGACCTACTCGAGGCGGCCGCGCGGGAGCGGCTCGAGGCGGCGATCTCCTCGGGCAAGGCGGCGCGCGTCTTCGAGCGGCTGATCGAGGGGCAGGGCGGCGATCCGAGGGTCGTCGAGAGCCCCTCGCTTCTGCCGCAGCCGAAGGCGAAGAGTCCCGCCGCGGCGCCGCGCTCCGGCGTCGTCCAGTCGATCGCGACCGAGCGCATGGGTTTTCTTTCGATCGACATCGGCTGCGGCCGCCGGCGTCGCGAGGACACGATCGACCCGGCGGCGGGATTCCTCGTCGAGAAGACCGTCGGCGACCGCGTCCGCGAAGGTGAGCCCCTCGCGTTCCTCTGCCTCGGCGAGCGGCCCGCCCCGCGTTCCGGCATCGAGAAGGAGCTCGCGGCGCTGTTCACGATCGGCGACGCTCCCGCCGCGCCGCCGCCGCTCATGCTCGAAAAGCTGTAGGCCGCCACCCCGGAGCCGCCGGCCACGCCGCGCCGGTTCCCGCTAAAATCGCGCCGTGCTCTACCGATTCGATCGCGTGCGCAAGGCCTACGGGCCCAAGGAAGTGCTCCGGGACGTCACCTGGCAGCACAATCCCGGCCAGAAAGTCGGCCTCGTGGGACGCAACGGGGCCGGCAAGACCACGCTCCTTCGCTTGGTTTTGGGCCGCGAGGAGCCGGACGCCGGCGCGATCGTGAAGGCTTCGGGGGTGCGCATCGCGACGGTCGAGCAGATGCTGGAGGCGGACCTGTCCGAGACGCTCCACGACTACGCCGCCGCGGCCTTCGAGCATCTCCACAAGATCGAGGCCGAGCTGCGGCGCCTGGAGCACGCGATGGCGGACGGACAGGATTCGGCGGCGGTTCACGACAAGTATGACGCCCTGAGCCACCGCTTCGAGAACGAGGGCGGCTACGACATGGTGGCCGAGGTGGAGAAGGCGCTCTCGGGCCTCGGGTTCGACAAGGCGGATTTCGCGCGGCCGCTGCGAGAGCTCTCGGGCGGCCAGAAGAACCGCGCGATGCTCGCCCGGGCGATCCTATCGTCCCCCGACGTCCTGCTGCTCGATGAGCCCACGAACCATCTCGACTTCAACGCCGTCGAGTTCCTGGAGGACTACCTCGCACGCTCGCGCCGGGCCTACCTCGTCGTCACGCATGACCGGCGCTTCCTGGATCGCGTCGCCGAGGAGATCGTGGACCTCGAGAACGGCCGCCTGACCTCGTACACCGGAGGCTACACGTCCTATCGGCGTCAGAAGGCCGAGCGCGTGCTCGCGGCGACCCGCGTCTTCGAGAAGCAGCAGGAGTTCATCGAGAAGGAGAAGGAGTACATCCGCCGCAACATCGCCGGCGTCAATTCCCGCCAGGCGAAAGGGCGCCGGACGAAACTCGCGCGGCTGGAGATCGTCGAGAAGCCGACCGAGGACACGACCCGCGTCGCGTTTCGGTTCGAGGCGGCGCGCGTCGGCGGGCGAACGTTTCTCCGCGCGAAGCATCTCGACGCCGGCTACGAGAGCGTGCCGATCGTCCGCGACGTGTCTTTCGAGCTCCTGCGGGGCGAGCGGCTTGGGATCCTGGGAGAGAACGGCACCGGCAAGACGACCCTTCTCAAGACTCTGGCGGGCCGCCTTCCGCCGCTCGCCGGGAGCGTCTCCGCGGGCCACGACGTTTCGATCGGTTACTACGACCAGGAGCTCTCCGATCTCGATCCGAGCCGCCGCGCGATCGACGCCGTCTGGGACGAGCACCCCGGCGAGACGGAAGAGGCGATGCGCTCGTATCTCGCGCGTTTCGCGTTCCGCGGAGACGACGCCTTCGCCGAGATCTCGGGTCTCTCGGGCGGGGAGAAGGGCCGCCTGACGCTCGCGGTCGTGATGCGGCAGATGCACAACCTGTTGCTGCTCGACGAGCCGACGAACCATCTCGACCTCGACTCCCGCGAGGCGCTCGAGGAGTCGCTCGACGACTTTCCGGGCTCGATCGTCTTCGTGTCGCACGACCGGGCGTTCATCGACCGGCTCGCCACGCGCGTGCTCGATCTGCGCGGCGGCCGAGCCGTTGCGCTCGACGGCAACTACACCGAGACGGCCGTGGCGCGCGCCCGGCGCCGGGAGCGGCCGGAGCCGCCCTTCGCCGCGCCGTCCGCTGGCGACGAGCCCGTTCCGGCGCCGGCGCCCCCCGCCCGCCCTCGCCGCCCGGCGTCGCGGGACCCCGAGTCGGCCACAGACAAGGAGGCCGCGAAGCGCCGCCGGCGGATCCGGTCCCTGGAGGAGAAGATCGCGGGCCTCGAGAAGGAAGTGGACGGGATCGAGACGCGGCTCTGGGAAGAGGCGTTGACGCTGGGGTCGGTCGAGGCCCACCGCCTGGCCGGCGAGAAGCTCGAGCGAAAGGCGGAGCTCGACCGCCTCGTCGAGGAGTGGGCGGCGCTCTCCGAAGAGGAGGGCCGCGCGGCGGCTCCGTCGGCCCCGCAGCGACCGTGATGCCTCGCCCGGACCATGCTGCGGCGATCGTCGCGATCGGCAGCGAGATGCTGTCGCCGCTGCGGTCGGACACGAACTCGCTGTGGATCACCGAGCGGCTCGAGGCCGTGGGAATTCGCGTCGTCCGCAAGTCGATCGTCGGCGACGACGTCGGAGCGATCGGCGCGGAGCTCGACGCGGCCGCGGCGAGCGCGCCGCTTCTCTTCACGACCGGCGGCCTCGGTCCGACGGCGGACGACGTCACGGTCGCGGCCGTGTCGCGGTGGCTCGGCGTGGAGCTCCGGCGCGACGCCGCCTTCGTGGCGAAGATCCGGGCCCGCTTCGAAGCGCGCGGAGTCCGGATGCCGGCCGTCAACGAGAAACAGGCCGACTTCATCGTCGGCGCCCGCGTGCTCGAGAACCCGCGGGGCACGGCGCCGGGTTTCTGGGCCGCAGGCCGCGGCGTGGAGATCGTCGTCCTGCCCGGCGTGCCGTCCGAGATGAAGGAGATCATGACGGACAGCGTCCTGCCCGAGCTCGCGGCGCGGGCGAAGGGCGAGTCGATCGCCCGGCGCGTGCTGCGGATCGGCGGCACGGGCGAGTCCGCCGTCGAGGAGCTCGTCGAGCCGATCTACCGCAAGTGGGCCGGGCACCCGGTCACGATCCTGGCGGCGCCGGGGGAGGTCCAGCTGCACCTCGCGGTCCGGGCGGCGCCGGAGCGCGCCGGGGAGATCCTGGCGGCGATGGAGAGCGACTTCCGGGAGGCGCTCGGTCCGAGGGTCTTCGGCCGCGACTCCGAAGATCTCGCGACGTCCGTCGGAAATCTCCTCCGGCGGGAGCGCAAGTCGCTCGCCGTGGCCGAGTCGTGCACGGGCGGGATGATCTCGTCGCTCCTGACCGACGTGCCCGGATCCAGCGAGTATTTTCTCGGCGGGGTCGTGTCGTACGCGAATTCCGCGAAGGAGCAATTCCTCGGAGTTTCGCCGGCGACGCTCGCCGCGCACGGCGCCGTCTCGTCGGAGACGGCGCTCGAGATGGCGCGCGGCGCCCGGGAGCGCTTCGGTGCGGATCTCGCCGCCGCGGTGACGGGAATCGCCGGGCCGGACGGCGGCTCGGAGGCGAAGCCCGTGGGAACGGTCTTCCTCGCGCTTGCGGACGGCGGGGGCGCGATCTGGCGCAAGCGTTTCTTCGGCGGCGACCGCACCGTCGTGCGCCGGGCGGCATCGCTCGCCGCGCTCGAACTGATCCGCCGCCGCGTGGCCGGGACCCTCGCGCATGAGTGAGCCGGCCGTGAGGGCCTTCCTCGCGATCCCGCCGGACGCCGGCTGGTCGGAGACCGCCCGGCGCCTGCTCGCAGAGC
>Ga0335077_10007368_pt1 | contig 13604 bp, 7 predicted proteins | sample Lox_Sample_31_FD_207151 | JGI IMG/M metagenome (GOLD analysis project Ga0335077, IMG submission 207151) | Soil microbial communities from Loxahatchee National Wildlife Refuge, Florida, United States - Lox_Sample_3.1 | ecosystem: Environmental > Terrestrial > Soil > Wetlands | place: USA: Florida...
TGAAATCCGTAATTCCTGACCGCTTTCCCCGTGCCCGCCACACGGCGTGGCTGGCGCGGGGATATTATCTCGCAAACGACATCGTGGATGCCGCTGAGGCCCTGCCCTCGTATATCCGTGATGAGGTGGCCCATGCCCGCGCCGCCGGGGGATCGCCATGAGCAACAAGACCATCACGCTGACCGGGCCGCTCCATGACTATCTGCTGGCGGTCTCGCTGCATGAACCGGCGCTGTTGCGCGAACTGCGCGAGGAAACAGCGCGCCTGCCGGAGGCGAACATGCAAATTGCGCCGGAACAGGGCCAGTTCATGGCTCTGATGGTGAAGTTGATGGGTGTGCGCCGGGCGCTCGAGATCGGCGTGTTCACCGGTTACAGCGCGCTGTCCGTCGCCCTGCACCTGCCGGCAGACGGCAGGCTCATCGCCTGTGATGTCAGCGAAAGATGGACCGCCATCGGCCGGCGTTACTTTGCGCGGGCCGGCGTGGCGGGGAAAATCGACCTGCGCATCGCCCCCGCACTCGACACGCTGGGCAAATTGCTGGCGGACGGACAAGGCGGTGGGTTCGATTTCGTCTTCATCGACGCCGACAAGGAAAATTACATTGCCTACTACGAGGCCTGCCTGCAACTGCTGCGCCCCGGCGGTTTGATCATGGTGGACAACGTGCTCTGGGATGGCAAGGTCGCTGATCCCGGGCAGAACGACGGTGCGACCTGCGCCTTGCGCGCCTTCAATGCCCACGTGCATGCCGATGATCGGATCAAGTTGAGCATGTTGCCATTGGCGGATGGATTGACGCTCATCTTGAAATTATGAAAAACCACAAGCTTTAGTAATCCACCGACCTGGGACCGGGATTATTCACAGTTGTTTCTATTTTTTCTGTAACCATTCTGTAACGCGGGTTGGCATTAGTTATCCCCAAGTTGTCCACTCGACTTCCCCAAACATATTGAATCTAATATATTCAGAATAATACACAACATATTGTGGTTAAAAGGATAGTTGACCGCATTAGATTGTGGTGCTATGTTACCTTTCAGACTGCTTTCAAGCAGCATAAATACCAAATTCCGGCCGGGTCCGCCGTTTCAAATCGGGGAAGATCGCACTTGGCGGGCCGGCAGAAGTTATAAAAATTTCAAGGGAGAAAGCGAGTTATGGGTTTAGATACCGCAACTGCCCGCCCCAAGATGGCGACCACAGTGACGGGGCAGACCACCGAATTGGTGGACCAGACCTTAAACCTGAGCATACCCAGCGATACAGAATTGAGTGCCGTGACCCCGGGTCAACACCGGGTCATCCGCCGTAACGGCAAGTTGACCACCTTCGATCAGAACAAGATCACGGTGGCCTTGACCAAGGCCTTCCTGGCCGTGGAAGGCGGCAGCGCCGCCGCCTCGACCCGCATCCATGAAACCGTCCAGGCCCTGACCGATCAGGTGGTGCGCGCCATCACCCGGCGGCTGCCCGGCGGCGGCACCGTCCACATCGAGGACATCCAGGACCAGGTGGAACTGGCGCTGATGCGCGCCGGCGAACACAAGGTCGCGCGCGATTATGTGTTGTACCGTGAGGAGCGCAATCGCGCCCGTGCCGCGGAAAAGGCCGAGGCCGAGGCACAGCGGGCGCCGTCCCTGCGCGTAACGCTCGCGCAAGGCACCCAGACGCCGTTGGACGAAGCGCGCCTGGAGCGGCTCGTGCGCGAGGCCTGCGCCGGCCTCACCGAAACCCATCCGCAAGTGGTGATCGAGGAAACCAAACGCAATCTCTTCGACGGTGTCGCCGAAAAGGACGTCGCCAAGGCGCTGGTCATGGCCGCCCGCACCTTCATCGAAAAGGAGCCCAATTACTCCTATGTCGCCGCACGATTGCTGCTGGACAGCCTGCGACATGAGGCGCTCTCCTTTGTGTTCGACCGGCCCATGGTGGCCACCCAGCAGGAAATGGGCGAGCGTTACGGCGAATATTTCAAGGCCTACATCAAGCGCGCCACCGATTTGGAGTTGATGGACAGGCGTCTGTGCAACTACAACCTCGACACGCTGGCCAACGCGTTAAAACCCGAACGCGATTTCCAATTCACGTATCTGGGACTGCAAACGCTGTACGACCGTTACTTCCTCCATAGCAAGGGCATGCGCTTCGAACTGCCGCAGGCCTTCTTCATGCGCGTGGCCATGGGGCTGGCCATCAACGAACTGGAGCCGGAAAAGCGCAGCATCGAGTTTTACGACCTGCTCTCCTCGTTCGATTTCATGTCGAGCACGCCGACCCTGTTCAATTCCGGCACGCTGCGGCCGCAGTTGTCGTCCTGTTATCTCACCACCGTGGCGGACGATCTGGACGGCATTTTCAATGCCATCAAGGACAACGCGCTGCTCTCCAAGTACGCGGGGGGGCTCGGCAACGACTGGACGCCGGTGCGCGGCATGGGCGCCCACATCAAGGGCACCAACGGCAAGTCGCAGGGCGTGGTGCCCTTTCTCAAGGTCGCCAACGACACCGCCGTGGCCGTGAACCAGGGCGGCAAGCGCAAAGGGGCGTTGTGCTCGTATCTGGAGACCTGGCACATCGACATCGAGGAATTCCTCGAGCTGCGCAAGAACACCGGCGATGACCGCCGCCGCACCCACGACATGAACACCGCCAACTGGGTGCCGGACCTGTTCATGAAGCGCGTGATTGAGAATGACGAATGGACGCTGTTCTCCCCGGATGAAGTGGCGGATTTGCACGACCTCGTGGGCCAGGCCTTCGAGGAACGCTACCAGTATTACGAAGACAAGGCCAGGCGCGGCGAACTCAAGAACACCAAGAGCCTGCGGGCCGCCGATCTCTGGCGCAAGATGCTGGGCATGCTCTACGAGACCGGCCATCCCTGGATTACGTTCAAGGACCCCTGCAATCTGCGCTCGCCGCAGCAGCACGCGGGCGTGGTGCACAGTTCCAACCTCTGCACCGAGATCACACTGAACACCTCCAGCAGCGAGATCGCCGTCTGCAACTTGGGCTCGGTCAATCTCGCCCAGCACATCAAGGACGGTCAGCTCGACCTGCCCAAGCTGGAGCGCACGGTGCGCACGGCCATGCGCATGCTGGATAATGTCATCGACTACAACTACTACTCGGTGGCCACGGCGCGCAATTCCAATCTGCGCCACCGGCCCGTGGGTCTGGGCATCATGGGGTTCCAGGACGCCCTGTACCAACTGCGCATTCCCAACGAGTCCATGGAGGCGGTCGAATTCGCCGATCGATCCATGGAGGCGGTGAGTTTCTGCGCCATCATGGCCTCGACCGAACTGGCCGAGGAACGCGGCACCTACTCCAGCTACCAGGGCTCGCTGTGGAACAAGGGCATCCTGCCCATCGATTCGATCCGCCTGCTGGAGGATGGTCGCGGCGGTTATCTGGACGTCGACCGCGCCTGCACGCTGAACTGGAGCGCCCTGCGTGCGCGCGTTCAACGCGTGGGCATGCGCAATTCCAACACCATGGCCATCGCGCCGACCGCCACCATCTCCAACATCACCGGAGTGGTGCAGTCCATCGAGCCGACCTACCAGAACCTGTACGTCAAATCGAACCTGTCGGGCGAGTTCACCGTCGTCAATCCCTATCTGGTGCGCGATCTGAAGAAGCTCGGATTGTGGGACGAGGTCATGGTGAATGATCTCAAATATTACGACGGTTCGGTGTCGCCTATCGATCGCATCCCCGATGACCTGAAGAAGCTCTACGCCACCGCCTTCGAGATTGACCCGCGCTGGCTGGTCGAGGCGGCCGCCCGTCGCCAGAAGTGGATCGACCAGGCGCAGTCATTGAACCTGTACATGGCCGAGCCCAACGGCAAGAAGCTCGACAATCTTTACAAGCTGGCCTGGGTGCGGGGGTTGAAAACCACCTACTACCTGCGCTCCATTGGTGCCACGCACGTGGAGAAGAGCACGCTGGCCGAGGGCAAGCTGAATGCGGTGAAAAACGACGCGGAAGCCGAACCCGCGCCGAAGACATGTTCAATCACCGATCCCGACTGTGAATCCTGTCAGTAGGAGATACCCCATCATGCTGAATTGGGAAGACCCGATTAACGCACTGAAGTCCAAGCTCAGTTCCGTTTTCCATCCGCAAGTAGCTGCGGATGTGGCTACTGCCCTCACCGCCGGGGACGCCGTCTCGCCCACACGGGCGCGTACTGAAGTACCGCCCGTTCCGGAACAGGCGGCCGCAACTTCCACGGAGGTCCACGGCCTCACCGGCCTGGAGGAGGTCGAGTTTGGCGCCCACCGCCTGTCGGTCGACGACAAGCGCATGATCAATTGCCGCGCCGACGTCAACCAGCTGGTGCCCTTCAAGTACCAATGGGCTTGGCAGAAATATCTTGACGCCTGCTGCAATCACTGGATGCCGCAGGAAATCAACATGAACGCCGACATCGCCCTGTGGAAGGACCCGAACGGCCTGACCGAGGACGAGCGCCTGATCGTCAAGCGCAATCTCGGCTTCTTTTCGACGGCCGACTCGCTGGTCGCCAACAACCTGGTGCTGGCCGTCTACCGCCACATCACCAACCCCGAGTGCCGCCAGTACCTGTTGCGCCAGGCCTTCGAGGAGGCGCTGCACACGCATGCCTATCAGTATTGCGTGGAAAGCCTGGCGCTGGATGAGGCGGAGGTATTCAACACCTACCGCGAAATCTCCTCGGTACACGACAAGGCGTCATGGGCCATGCGCTTTACCGACAGCCTGGGTGATCCGAACTTCCATACCGGCACGCACGCCGCCGATCAACGCCTGCTGCGCGATCTGATTGCCTTCTATGTCGTGTTCGAAGGCATCTTTTTCTACGTCGGCTTCGTGCAGGTGCTGTCCATGGGCCGCCGCAACAAGATGACGGGTGTCGCCGAGCAGTTCCAGTACATCATGCGCGATGAGTCGATGCACATGAACTTCGGCATCGATGTCATCAATCAGATCAAGATCGAAAATCCGCAGCTATGGACAGCGGAATTTCGCAATGAAATGCTCGACCTTATCCGCGAAGGCGTCGAACTCGAGGTACGCTACGCGCGCGACACCATGCCGCGCGGCGTGCTGGGCTTGAACGCCGGCATGTTCGAGGAATACCTCCATTTCATCGCCAATCGCCGCTGCGCACAGATTGGCCTGCCCGAGCAATATCCGGGCGCAACCAATCCGTTCCCGTGGATGAGCGAATTGATTGACTTGAAGAAGGAGAAAAACTTCTTCGAGACGCGCGTTACCGAGTACCAGACAGGCGGCGCTTTAAGCTGGGATTGACGGGGGCACCTCTCCTCTCCAGCTTCACAAGTGCCGTCTCCTTATGCGCCCGCGCCCGCGGGCGCTTTTTTTTGAATAATCAATTTTCTCTGAATAAGTCCCTCCCGGACTTTTCAGAGTCGGGAAACAAGAAGGCGCCCCCAGACTTATGGCCGCGGAGTGGCTCTTTCAGGCAGGGGAGCAGCGGCTGCGTTTAGGGTCGAACCGGGTTGCTGGCGGCTGCTCTCGCACCACAAGGCAGTCACCGCATCGCAGCCGCGCTTTTGTTTCCCTCCGTTGCTGCGCAACGCCGGTACACCCTTCTACCGGAGACCCAGACTTTTTTCAGAAGTATGCCTTAAGCTGCATTGCGCAGGGCGGCGATGCGTTCCTCCAGTGGCGGATGGCTCATGAATAGACGCATCAGACCGCCGTCACGGGCGCCGGAAATGCCGAAGGCGGCCAGTTGCTGCGGCAGATGCGGCGGCTCATAGGCCGCCTGCAGCCGCTCCAGGGCGGCGATCATTTTTCCACGGCCCGCGAGCCGGGCGCCGCCGGCATCGGCGCGAAACTCGCGCTGGCGGCTGAACCACATCACGATGATGCTGGCCAGGATTCCGAACACCAGTTGGGAGACCATCACCGTCAGCCAGTAACCGGCGCCATAACCATAACCCCGGTTGTCGCCGCGTGACAGCGCCTGATCGACGATGAAGCCGACCACGCGCGAGAGGAAAAACACGAACGTGTTCAGCACGCCCTGGATCAACGCCATCGTCACCATATCGCCGTTGGAAACGTGGGTGATTTCGTGACCCAGCACCGCCTCCGCCTCATTCTGATCCATCTGTCGCAGCAGGCCGGTGCTGACCGCCACCAACGCGTGGTCACGATTCATTCCGGTGGCAAAGGCGTTGATATCGGGGCTGTCGTAGATGGCCACTTCCGGCATGCCGATGCCGGCGGCCTGCGCGTGATGCGCCACCGTTTGCAGCAGCCACGCCTCGCTGGCGTTGGACGGCTGCCCGATGACCCGCGCGCCGGTGGACATCCTGGCCAGGAACTTGGACATGGCCAGCGAGATGAACGAACCGGTCATGCCGACCACGCCGGCCACCGCCAGCAAATTCATCAAATCGATATGGACGCCGCGCTGATACAAAACGCCTTCCAAGCCCAGCACTTTGAGAACGAAGGAGATGACCACCATCACCGCAAGGTTGGTGGCGATGAATAAAAGCAGACGTCGCATTACGATTCCCTCACGAAGAAATTGGTTAACAATTAGATGGGGGTTCCATACTTACGTTTCAACGGCTTAAACCGGTGGCAGGGATGAATATACCTCCATTAATCTTAATGAAATTTACACGGTAATATATTGATAAATATATATTATTTAAAATACATTAAAGTAAAATATCAGTCACATACCTCCAATTTCTCAGCACGCCTATAGCCGCGCGGCAATTTGTTGCCGCGCCGGCCTCGCGGGCCGCGAAACGCCGCCAGATCTGCGGCCTTGAGCGTGACCCAACGCTGACCGGAATATATCTTGAGACTCTTATCCTCGGGGATTGCCATCACTGCAACGAGTCCGTCTTCGCCCCTCGATAAGGCATCGGGTTTGATGCTGATCAGTTTCAACCCCTTGCCCTTGTTCAGAACGGGAAGTTCCTTGACAGGAAACAGCGCCAGACGCCCTTCCTTCGATACCGCCGCGAGTTCGTCCGTTTGAAAGGCCTGCACGGGACCGGGGCAGGCCACGCCGGCGCCCGCTGGAACTCTGAGCACGGCCTTGCCTGCCTTGTTTTTGGCGTAGAGTTCTTCGAGCTTGGCTACAAAACCATATCCCGCACCACTCGCCAACACATAAAGCGCATCAGGATTGCCCAGCATCACGCCTGAGAAACTCGCCCCATCCGGCGGGGTGAGCCTTCCCGACAGCGGTTCTCCGAGTCCACGCGCCGACGGCAGGCTGTGGGCGGGCAGCGAATAGCAACGACCGGTCGAATCTATGAACACCGCCATCTGGTTGGACCGGCCGCAGGCATGGCCTAAATAGCCATCGCCCGTGCGGTAGCTGAGTTCGGCGGGATTGATTTCGTGCCCCCTGGCAGCGCGCACCCAGCCCATCTGCGACAGCACCACCGTCACCGGCTCGGCCGGTATGAGTTCGGATTCATCCAGTGCCTGCGCCTGCTCGCGCTGGACGATGGGAGAGCGCCGTGCATCGCCGTATTTTTCCGCATCCGTTTCGATCTCCTGCCTGACCACTGTCTTCAGGCGCGACCGCGAATCCAAGGTTTTCTTCAAATCGGCTTGTTCGGATTTCAGATCCTTTTGCTCGCTACGAATCTTGATTTCCTCAAGTTTTGCCAGGTGCCGCAACTTGAGATCGAGAATGGCGTCGGTCTGCTCGGCGCTCAATTTGAAGCGTTTCATCAACACCGGCTTGGGTTCGTCCTCTCTGCGGATGATGGCGATGACTTGATCGATGTTGAGGTGGGCGGTCAGCAAGCCATCGAGGATATGCAGGCGCGCGGTGACTTTTTCAAAACGGTGCCGCAGCCGCCGCTTGACGGTCTGCAGCCGCCACTCCAGCCATTCGGCGAGCAGCGACTTGATGTCCTTGACCTGCGGCAGGCCGTTCGCGCCGATGACATTGAGATTGACGCGGTAGGATTTTTCGAGATCCGTGGTGGCAAATAAATGCGCCATCAAGGCCTCAATATCGACACGGCTGGAGCGCGGCACCAGCACCAGCCGCGTCGGCGTTTCATGATCGGACTCATCGCGCAGGTCTTCCAGCATAGGCAGTTTCTTGTCCCGCATCTGCGCCGCGATCTGCTCCAACACCTTGGCGCCGGAGGTCTGATACGGCAAAGCGGTTATGACGATGTCGTCGCCCTCCGCTTCATACACCGCGCGCATGCGCACCATGCCATTGCCGGTTTCGTACATTTTCCGCAATTCATTGCGCGGCGTGATGATCTCGGCGCGGGTGGGGAAATCCGGGCCTTTGATCTGCTTGCACAACTCACGCGCGGTCGTGCCGGGCTGTTCAAGCAGCAGGATGCAGGCGGCCGCCACTTCGCGCAGGTTGTGCGGCGGAATATCAGTCGCCATGCCGACGGCGATGCCGGCCGCGCCATTCAGCAAGACATTCGGCAGCCGCGCCGGCAGCAGTTTTGGCTCCGTCAGCGTGCCATCGAAGTTCGGGACCCACTCCGTCGTCCCCTCCCCCAGCTCGCTCAACAGCAACTGTGCGTAAGCCGTGAGCCGCGATTCGGTATAGCGCATGGCCGCGAAAGACTTGGGATCGTCCATGGATCCCCAGTTGCCCTGGCCGTCGATCAATGGGTAGCGATAGCTGAAATCCTGCGCCATCAGCACCATCGCCTCGTAACAGGCGGAATCGCCGTGCGGGTGGAACTTGCCGATGACATCGCCTACCGCGCGCGCGGATTTTTTGAATTTCGCACCGGCAGCGAGCCCCAGTTCCGACATGGCGTAGACAATGCGACGCTGCACCGGCTTTAACCCATCAGCCAGATGCGGCAGCGCGCGGTCAAGTATGACGTACATGGAATAATCCAGGTACGCCCGCTCGGTGAATTCATGCAGGGGTTTGCGTTCCGCCTGGTCGAACAAGGACAATGTAGTGCCCATGAACGGTCAACCCGGTAAATTTGAGAGAATCATGGGGTCGGCTCTGCCGGCTGTGGGGTGGGGATTCAGGTTACTGATGCTATTGCACAAAGTAAAGAATTTATGCTGGCGACGATCGCGCTCAAAGGCAACCGTCATAAATGGCTGACGTAAAGCCCCCGGTTTTTTTACTTTGATTTATGAGCGGAACACAAGTCACAGACATCCACAATTACCGGGCGGTGGATTCAAGACTGTCCACATCCGGGCAACCGACGGAAAGACAACTTGCGGCTGCGGCGCGCGCGGGCTTCTGCGTCATCCTCAACCTCGCACTTCATGACGATCCCCGCTATTCCCTGCGGGATGAGCCGGGTTATGTCAAATCACTGGGCATGGAGTACATACATATTCCAGTTCAGTTCGATGCGCCCACGGAAAATAATCTGCTGGCCTTTTTTGCGGCCCTGGAGAAACATCAGGGACAAAAAATATTGATGCACTGTGCGGCCAATATGCGGGTGACTGCGTTTCTGGGCCTTTATCAGGCCATCAAACAGAATAAATCCGTAGAGGAAGCATTTGCCTTGATGAAGACTGTCTGGGAACCCAATCCCACATGGCTGTCATTCATTGCGGCGATGCTTGCGAAGCATCGAGATTGACTAAAGACCGTCGTCTCCCAGGATCTCGCGGAAATTGACATCGATGGCAACCACGCCCATAACCCGTCCATCCTTCCCGCTGAAGGTGGCGGAGGCGGTCAGGCAGAATTCATCCGTGGCCGCCGAACGATAAATCTCGGAAAGATATACCCCGTCCGTACGCACTGCGCCGCGAAACCAGGGGCGTTGCGACCAGTTTTTGTTCAGGCCGGAAGTTCCATAGGCCGCCTGAAAATCCCTGCGGGAGATATTCTCGGTAACCTGGACGCCACGCGCATCGGTGGCATACGCCAACTCGACGAACGGGCAGCGTTTGACCGCCAGGCGCAGAACACTCGCCTGCCGCCCCGGATCATCGGATCGCATGCCGTAGTCGGCCCGCAGCTCTTCAACCAATTCCTCGACGCGGTTGTGCGCCTGCAGCCGGAACGCGCCCACAGAACTGATCATTTGCTCGCTCAGCTCACGCAGGCTCAAGCCGAGTTTGTTCAATTCGCGCGCCTCGTTGGCCTGGCGGGAAGCACTCACGTCCGCCTCATCCATGCACTCGAGCAACCACGCCAGGCCACGGCCATTCCCCCTCTTGTCGAGCGATTCCCCGCCCCCCTCCTCCAGACCGATGGCTTGGGCGGTACGCAGGGTGTTTTCCTGAAGACGCTCGACCTTCTCCTGCACATCCTTCGTCGCCGCCGCGGCATTTTCGGAAAGCATGCGGATTTCCTTCGCCAGCACCGCAAAAGCCCGTCCTTCCTTGCCCGCGTGCGCCGCCGCGATGCTGGTATTGATGGCAATCATGCGGGTCGCATTTGCGATGCTGCGGATCATCGAACTCAGATCGCCAATTTCGCGCGTTGAAATCCGCAGTTGACGCACGGTCTGGTCGAGCGTGGTGGTCATCTCGCGGGTCATGTTGACGATATTGCGCACGTGATTCGCCTGCCGTTCGGCCTCGGCCTGCCGTCCCGCCGCCATTTCACTGAGTTGCGGGGCAACCTGCGAAAGTCCGATCGTGGCGTGCGCGAGCTGCAGTATGGCGGTATCCTGCACCGGCTCGGTGCGCTCCGCACCAATCATGGGAGTATCGGCAATCAGTAAATTCAGATTATTCAATTTGTTTGATCCCAACGAAATGTCGACGCCAGGATACAGAGCAAGTTACATACCAAAATTTTTCACCGGCGGTCGGAATAAAATTTCTCAAAATTGTGTTACGTAGTCGTGACGACCGGGGAAATTAATGATGAAAAACGAATAATAAATGGCATTAATCGTTGACGCCCGCATACACAGCCGCTCTATTGTGAAAGACATCACAAAGAGCGAATGCGTCATCGTGGGGCGTCAAACGGATCCATGCATCAATTTGTAGCGCCTGCTGGCGCCATGGCCGGCCGCGGAACGGAGGCGGATTTTTCCGCCGGCCGTAGAACGCTTGTTACACCCATCAGGACCGCGGCAAGATTGGGCACCGCCTGTACCAATAGGACGGCCACCCAGCAGAGAATGTCTGCGCCATCAGCGCCGAATACACGGATGACCGTCACCGCCGCCAAAACGAGCGCCAGCGCAATCATGCCCTCTTCACGAGCCATCGCCAGTCCCTGCAACCACGCCGCACGGCCCTCCATCTTCGGCGTGCGCAGGAACGGACGACTGCGGGTAATGAGGCCGGTGAAAACCGCCCGGGCGATGCTGTGCGTCAATGACATGCCGGCCACGGCCGCGCCCAACCGCTCGCGCCAGCCGCATTTTACCCGCGCATCATAGAGCATGAGATTGTGAAAAATCTTGAACACAAAAACGCCCACCGTCGGTATTAAAAAATCCTCCAACGGCAGTTCCATGCTGCGCGGCGCAACCAGCATGCCGACGGTCCAGAACAAACCGGCCACCGTGAACACGAGCTGCAGCGCGTCGGCAAACCAGGGCATCCAGCCGCTCACAAAATGGAAACGCTGTCCCAACGTGAGGCGGCCAACGCCGGGCAGGAACAGTTCCCGCCAGTGTCGCTTCAGAATCTGCACCGCGCCGTACACCCAGCGGAAACGCTGGTTCTTGTAGGCACTGAAACTCTCAGGCACCAAACCGCGGCCGAAGACATGATTGACGTACACCGCCTCGTGACCGCGGGTGAGCAGACGCAGCCCCAGTTCGGCATCTTCGCAGATGCACCACTCGCCCCAGGCGCCTGCACGCCACAGGGCCTGTTTGCGAATCATCGTCATCGTGCCATGCTGGATGATGGCGTTGCGCTCGTTGCGTTGAACCATGCCGATTTCAAAAAAGCCGTTGTATTCCCAATTACACATGGTCTTGAATACGCTGTCCCGCCAGGCGCGGTGGTCTTGCGGCGCCTGCACGAAGGCCACTTCGTCATGCTCGAAGTAAGGCACCAGTGATTTCAACCAATCCGGCGTGACGACGTAATCGCTATCGACGACGCCCACGATTGCCGCCGCGGGATCGGTGTTTCTCAAGGCAAAGTTCAGCGCCCCGGCCTTGTACCCCGGCCAGTTCTCGAGATGGAAAAAGTGGAAACGTTCGCCCAGCCGTTCGCAATAATCACGTACTGGCTGCCAGATCGCGGGGTCTTTTGTATTGTTATCGATCACCAGCACTTCATAATCCGGGTAATCCAGCCGGGCGAGACCGGCCAAGGTCTCGAATACGACTGCCGGCGGTTCATTGTGGATGGGCAGATGCAACGAGACCCTGGGTAGCACGGACATCGGCGCCGCGGAATATGCCTCGAAGTGACGCCGCAGCCGCCGGGGCCAGATCATTTCCGCCATCTCCAAGCCGTTGATGAGCATCACCACCAACAACAGCAATTGTGCGGGGAACAGCAAATACCATATCCACAAGCTGAAGTCGGACAATTCCTTCGTATGCGGCAATAGCGAGGTCCATATCGCCGCCGCCGTCGCTGTTTGCAGCAGCAGCGCGAAAAAGAGACGGCCGCGTAGTTTCAGATCGGTGCGTTGCGCCGCAAACCACAGGATCGGCAGCAAAGCCAGCAACACCGCCGCAAAGGCCTTGGAACGCCAGTCCTTGTCGGGAACAAGCGCGCCGGCCAGTGGATATTTGGATTCGCGGTCGGCGTTGAACATCCCCCAATGCGGCCCGACCGCGCCCTCATCGACCTTTTTCCAGGGCTGATCGAAGGCCTCCATGATGAAATACTCGACGTGCTGGCGTTGCGCCTCCTTGATGAAATCGCGTGCAAAACTTGCGGCGTTCACCAGCGAGGGCCTGGCCGGGCCGAGACGCGGTCCGCTGCTCGGCCATCCCGTTTCGTCGATGACCACGGTCTTGCCGGGGAATCGTTTCTTGACGACCTCATAGCGATCCATGACCCAATCCACCGATTTCTCCACGGGCACTTTTTCCCAATATGGCAGCACGTGGATGGCGATAAAGTCCACGGACTTCGCCAGTTCCGGGTGTAGCAGCCATTGATCCCATGTTTCGGCCGTGCTCACCGGCTGGTGCAAACGTTGACGCGCATAACGCAGATACGCCGACAATTCCTTCACCGTCATGTCGCCGCGCAGCAGCGTTTCGTTACCGATAATCACGCGCGTGACATTAGGATAGGTCTCGGCGTTGCGGATCAGGTTGTTGTACTCCTTTGCATTGTTTTCCCTGCTACGGTTGAACCATGCGCCCGCCGTGACCCTGAGACCGTACTTCTGCGCCAGGCGCGGCACCGCCTCGAAACCGTGCGTGGAGGAATAAGTGCGGATGCTGTTGACCCGATCCCGGAGCATGGCAATGTCGGCTTCCAGCTCCCGTTCGGTGGGGTAGGTTTGCGTGTAAGGATTCTGATCCTTCTGATAGGCGCTGAAGGACACGCCGTGAATTTTTCCGTTCCAGTCGACAATGTCGACCGGGCGGTTGAAACTGCCCCACAGGGTGACGGTGGCTGCCGCCATCAACAACGCAATCAGCAGCGCCTGCAGCCAATCCAGCCGCGCGCGTGTCACCCGCCCATGCAT
>Ga0335077_10007370_pt1 | contig 13601 bp, 12 predicted proteins | sample Lox_Sample_31_FD_207151 | JGI IMG/M metagenome (GOLD analysis project Ga0335077, IMG submission 207151) | Soil microbial communities from Loxahatchee National Wildlife Refuge, Florida, United States - Lox_Sample_3.1 | ecosystem: Environmental > Terrestrial > Soil > Wetlands | place: USA...
CGTCCAAAAGTCGCAAGTAGATGGCTTAGATGTCGTCCCCGCCGACAAAAACCTCGCTGGCGCGGCCGTCGAGCTGGTTTTGGCAGAAAGCCGCGAATACAAGCTGCAAGGCGTGCTCAAAGAAATCCGTGATCGCTACAAATTCATCGTTCTGGATTGCCCGCCAGCCCTGGATCTGCTAACCCTAAACGCCCTGGTTGCTGCCAGCGCGGTTCTCGTGCCCATTCAATGTGAATACCTGGCCCTCGAAGGCGTGTCCGAACTGCTGGACACTCTCATGCGCATTCGCCGAACCCTCAATTCCAACCTCGAAATTGAGGGCATCCTGCTAACGATGTACGACGAGCGCACCACTCTCTCCCGCCAGGTGGCCACGGATTTGAGGAGTTTCTTTGGCACCCAGGTCTTTCAAAGCGTCATTCCACGCAATGTAAGGCTTGCCGAGGCGCCAAGTTTCGGGAAACCCATTATTTTCTATGACATTCACAGTAAAGGGGCTGAGGGCTACACGCAACTCGCCCAGGAGGTCATTGCCAATGCCGCGAAACGCACTGGGACGGGGGCTCGGAGCGCTCATTCGGGAGCCTGAACCGCACTCTCCCGCGCCAGCCACTCAGCCTCATGCCGCCGCGACCAGCGCTGCTGCTGCTGCGCCGGCGCGGGAACCCGTGCCCTCAGGTCCAACCCAAATTGACATCGACCTGATCGAACCCAGCCCTTACCAGCCGCGCACGCGCTTCCGCGAAGAAGCTCTCGACGAACTCGCGCGTTCCATCCAGGCCAGCGGCATCATTCAACCCTTGGTTGTCCGACCGATCGGCAAGCGCTACCAACTCATCGCCGGCGAACGGCGCTGGCGCGCGGCGCAACGGGCTGGGTTGGCAAAAATCGCGGTGATTGTGCGGGAGGTTCCTGACGAACTGGCTCTCGAAATGACGCTGGTCGAAAACATCCAGCGCGAAGACCTGAACGCCATGGAAGCAGCCCGCGCCTTCGAGCGATTGATGGACGAGTTTCAGTTGACCCAGGAGTCGGTCGCCGAACGCACCGGAAAAGACCGCGCGACGGTGGCCAATTCCATCCGGCTGCTCAAGCTCGAGCCCACGATTCAAGACTGGATCGAAGAGGGCAAATTGAGTGCCGGGCACGGGCGGGCGCTGTTGGCGGTTGTCGATCCCCAGCTGCGAATGCGCTTTGCCCAGCGCGCCTCCCGCGGTGGCCTCACCGTACGCCAGATTGAGCGTTTGGCGTCGCGCCGCTCTCGCACCGCCAGTCCGGCAGCAGAAGTCCACGTGGACGCCAACATTCGCTCGGCGCTCGAAGAGCTCCAGCGGCATCTCGGCACCAAAGTGCTCCTGCGGCAGAAAACCAAGATGCGCCCTGGGCAGCTCGTGCTGGAGTATTATGACGATGCCCAGCTGATGGGAATTTACGACCGCTTAATGAAATAAGCCCGCTGCAGCTGTTCTAATCGCGTACTGTCCACTCGTTCCACCATATCTTTTGGACAACTCCGTGTCGGCGATGCGTTGACTTGTTTTCGCGGGGCGCTACAGTAGTAGAGTCATTCGGAGAGATTTCATGGCTTGGAAGTGGCCCGGCTCCGCGAAAAACGGCACCAGTGAAGAGTGGACCGGATTTATTGATCAAGGTGTTACGCTCGAAGGCACGCTGCAGCTCACCGGTACGTTCCGCATTGACGGCAACGTGAAGGGAAACATTATTTCCGAGCAGACCGTCGTGCTCGGCGATCGCGCCAAGGTGGAAGGCCAGATTGAAGGGAACCGCGTGGTGATCTCCGGCCGCTTTGACGGCGTGATTTTTGCGAAGGGCCGCGTCGAGATTCAGGCCAAAGGCGTAGTCACCGGAGAAGTCCATTCGCCTTGCATGGTCATTGATCCTGGAGGAATTTTCGACGGCCGCTGCCACATGCTGGCCTCTTCGGATGCGGCCACCGGTGTGACGATTCCCATCCGCGCCATCGGCCAAGCCTAGGGCTCTCCCCGAGCTTAGAACTATCAACCACGCGGCGCCTCTTCTAACGCTCTCCCTGAAAAATTCGCTACGACTCGAAGGTCAGTTTCCGTGGACTGCAACCGGCGTTTTCTCCAGCGCCGCCGTGGCGTTCCTGATTCCCGTCTGAATGTTCGTCTCCCAATCCAAATGAGGCACCGCTGAGGCTGCCGCCGCTTGGTAGAAACGCAGCGCATCGGCAGGACGGTTCAACCGCTTCAGGCACAGCCGGCCAGCCGCAATCAGCGCGAGCACGGATTCCTTGTCGCTCGCGCAGGCTGCCGCAAGCTTCTCGTACTCGCTGACCGCCCGGTCCAGATTCTCCTGTTCTTCCAAAAAGCGGCACAGCTCGAGCCATGTGGACGCCGGCAGCTTTTCCCCACCCGTATTGCAAAACTCCTCGTAATCGGCCCAGGCTGCCTGTTTATCGTGCGCCTTGAGGTGGAGTTGGCAAGCTTTGACGCTGGCGGCTTGGTGCCCTGCCATATCCCCCTTGCGCCAGGAGAGCTTTTGCAAGATTTGGTAAGCGTCCAGCGAGTCGGGCTTAGTCGCAAGATGTTCGCGAAGTTTGGCCGCCGCTTCATCCAGCTTGCCTTGATCCATCAATTCCGTGGCCTGCACGATGCCCGGGTCCGCCGTCCAGCTTACTTTCTCCTCAATCTTGGAACTGGCTTTCTGCTCCAGTCCACTGTAGCGCAGCCCCAGCGCGGCCAACATTCCGAAGAGAAATCCTCCCACGTGCGCCCAGTGCGCCACGCCCGAGGCCTGCCCGAATATCGAGCCATAGAAAAGCTCCATCAATCCCCACAGCGGCAACAGACACCATGCCGGCGCCTTGAAGCGTCCGCGAATGTAGAAGGCCGCCCAAAACATTTCGATCTTCAGCTTTGGAAAGCGCACCAGAAAGGCGCCCATCAGCGCTGCGACTGCACCGGAAGCCCCCAACAGCGGCACGAAGCTGTGGGGATACATCCAGCCGTGAAATTGCAGCGCAACGGCGCCGGCGACGAGATAGAAGATGCTGTAAATTGCGCGGCCCCAGTTGTCTTCGAGGATGAAACCCGCGAGCCACAGGAATCACATGTTGCCGATGAGGTGCAGCCAGCCGCCGTGCAGAAAGTTTGCCGTGAGATAAGAGATGCCCGAAGGATGCGCGGGAAGGAAAGCGTAATGGCCGAGAATCGAACTTTGCTGCGCTTCCTCGAACTGGTGCGAGAGGTTGTCCATCTCGGCCTGCAGCGCGGCTGCATCCTTGGTCCGGATGTCTTCTTCCCACTCATCTACTGCTTCGCGCGAGGACGACGAGATTTGCGCCCAGTCGTCGGGATACTGCTCGGAAACGAACTCCACGAATTTGCGTGAGTAGTCGTCCAGCGTTAACTCGGGATGGGTGGCGGCGAGCACCGCGAGATGGATGGCGACTTCGAAGCGCTTGGGAGAGTACTGCTGGCTCTGGGCTTCGATGGTCCAGTGCGTTCCCAGAAACGCGATTATATTTAGTGTAATTACTGCAAATGTAATTACGGGCCAGCGGCGGCCCTGCATGTTCTCGTGCTTCAGAGGAATCAGGATCAAGCCGGCCTCCACCGTCTTCTGGCGTCCAGGTATCCGCACAGAGACGTAATGAACAGCTTACGGTCTCGCCCCCTCGGGCCGCCTTCCGACCAAAGGACAGGTGCCCCGTATCAGTAAAGATTGCGCGATACGCCACACCCATTCGGCAAGACCGTTCGCGACCGCGGCCAGCATTCGATCCTGCGCTCGAAAAACACATACTGGGTCATCAGTTTCTGATTACCCACGGTTACCGGCGGTTACCGGCGACGGACCCACCACCGAAAAATACCCCAGGTTGACACCCGAAGGCACGGCGACTATCGTGCGAAGGGAATATCCGTGAGGCGCGTTGATGAAGATTTTGGTCATTGGCGGAGGCGGACGCGAGCACGCCCTGGTGTGGAAACTCAAGCAGAGTGCGCTCGTCGAGAAGATCTGGTGCGCGCCGGGGAACGGCGGCATTGCTGCTGACGCTGAATGCGTAGCCCGCGACGGCGGCGATGTCCCGGCGATCTTCGCCCTGGCAGAAAAAATTGCCCCAGGTTTGACGGTAGTGGGGCCCGAGCTGCCGCTGGTGCACGGAATTTCTGACGCCTTCACCGCGCGCCACTGGAAAATCGTGGGTCCTTTACTGCAAGCCGCACAGCTCGAGGGCAGCAAGATTTATTCCAAGCAGTTCTTACTGCGCCACGCTATTCCCACGGCCAAGATGTACGGCGCCTTCGACTCCGTCGCGGATGCCTACGCTGCGCTCGACCGCGTCGCCTGGCCCCTCGTCCTAAAAGCCGATGGCTTGTGCGCCGGCAAGGGCGTGCTCGTCGCCAAGGACAAACCGGAAGCCCGCGCCTTCATCGAGCGCGTGATGGAGAAGGGCGAACTGGGCCCGGGCGGCCAGCGCATGCTGCTGGAGGAAGCGCTCGAGGGCGATGAGCTGTCGTTCATCATTTTGACCGACGGCCATCGCTACGCGCCCATGGTGCCGACCCGTGACCACAAGAGAGTGTTTGACGGCAATGCGGGACCCAACACCGGAGGCATGGGTGCCTATTCCTCGGATGACTTGTTGCCTGCCGGTTTGCGCGACACCATCATCTCCACCATCGTGGAACCCACGCTCCGCGGACTGGCGCGCGATGGCGTCTCCTACCAGGGCTTCCTGTACGTCGGGCTCATGCTGACGAAGGCCGGGCCGAAGGTGCTGGAGTTCAATTGTCGCCTAGGCGATCCCGAAGCGCAGGCCATTGTGGTGCGCATGGACTTCGATTTGGCCGAGGTCCTCGCCGACGTGGCGGACGCGCGCCTCGACCCAGCCAAGCTGAAATGGAAGAGCGGCGCAAGCGCCTGCGTTGTCCTGGCTTCCGGCGGCTATCCAGGGAAATTTGACGTCGGCAAGACTATCAGTGGGCTAACCTGTATTGAAGCATATACTGGTGTTAGTGTTTTCCACGCAGGAACACGCCGCCACGGCGACGCCCTTGTGACCAGCGGAGGCCGCGTCCTCGGCGTGACCGCAGCAGCCGCCTCGATTCAAGACGCCCTGCAAAAGGCCTACGATGCCGCGGCACGGATTCATTTTGAAGGCATGCACTACCGCAAGGATATCGGCGCCCCGGCGGGCCGTCTAAAAGCGGTGGGAGACTAAAAATGCCGCAGGTGTTCCGGCTTTTCCGTGCGACGCGGCGCGGCTGGCCCATGGAGGAGCTGATGCTGGCCGAAGCGGTGCAAGACTCCGGATTAGCGGGGTGCGCCCATGCCCGTTCCGGCGGGCCGCGTCAGGTGCTTCTGGTGGACCGCGAGACGCTCGACGCTCTCGATCTACTACCGGGTATGATCCGGGAAAACATCACCACCGAAGGTCTCAACGTGAACGGCTTGCAGCCCGGCGAAACCTTGCGCGTCGGCCAGGCGCTGCTCGAAGTGACTGTCCCCTGCACGCCGTGCGGTCACATGGACAAGATTCGCATGGGATTGCGGCGAGAAATCCGCGGCCGCCGAGGGATGCTGTGCCGCGTGCTGCAGGGCGGCATGATTCGAACCGGCGACGCGATTGAAAAAATGCCGAGCCCGGCTAGGGATTCGGTTTCCGGCGCAGCGTAGGCGCTTCCTGCGGCGCGTTTTTGTCCTGCTTGGCCTTCTCGACCGGTTCCGCTGGCGGCACCACCCAGTTGAAACCGCCCTCGGCAATCGTGCCGAGGATAAACTTCGACTGTCCCGCAAGGATGGGTAGAACGGCGCGTAAGAAGTCCGCCGCGTCTTGCGGCGCGGCTTTGTTAGCTTGACCGCGGTCAATACTCTCCACCACTTTCAGAAATCTCGGTTCACGCTTCGCCAGGTCGTCGATATCCGGGTAGTTCCCTTGAATCAACTGCTGCAGAGTCGGCTCCGCGATACTCGGAGGGTAACGAACTTCGACCAGCGTTTTCGGCTCGTGCTTTTCGGGCGGATAGAGCTGCGTAAAGCGCGGGCGCAGTAGGCGCGTTTGCCAAAAATCGCCCCGCGTGGCGATCTCTTCCTGCTGCACGCGGAATTCGATGGTCCAAACTTCGGGGCCATAGTCGCGCGCGTAGCCAATGACCACCACCTCCAGCAGGTCTTCGTCCGGTTTGAACTCGATTTTGTGCTGCAGCTGCGACACCAGCGGGCGCAGGCGCTCCAGAAACGCGACGCCCATCGTTTCCAGATCCGGAGCCGCCTCGTCGGGATAGTATTCGAAATGGGGATTCCCGCCGGTGACGTGCGGAAAATCCCTGTCCAAACGCACGGGCTGCGGGTCCGCCGTCTTTCGCCACTCGGAAGCTCCCAGCAGCACACCGATGTGCCCCGTGTCGATGCTCAGAACGCGCGGCGGAACGGAATTGGACTCGATGGGCTGATCGATGGCCGCGAAAACAATTTCGTCGCGCGCCACGTGGATGATGACGCGGCCGCCGGCAAGATTGGCGACAATTTCCTCGCTATGTTCGCGTTCCTGGCCGCAGGATGCAGGAACAAAGGTCAGGCACAACACGGCAACGACGAGCGCCGAGAAGAAACCGCGGCGGAACACGCGTCCTGAAGCCAACCCGTCTATTGTTGTCCGTGGCCGCAAATCGTCTTCCCCAAAACCGGAGGGCAACCCGCTATTGCGCCTTCTCGCCAGAGACGGCAGCGGCAGCTTCCTTGGCGCGCGCCAACTGCTCGTCCAGCGCGGCCCGGTCGTAATACGCGCCGTCGCGAATCACCCCGAAGACCTTGCGCGTATTGCCGATTTCCTCGATGGGGTTCGCGCTCAGCAGCACCAGATCCGCCACTCGTCCTGTTTCGACCGTTCCAAAATCCTTTTCGCGGCCCAGAAATTGTGCTGCGCCACGCGTCGCCGCCTGCAGCGCTTCCAGGTTGTTGAAGCCCGCGCGCACCAGCTCGGCCAGCTCGTGATGAAAGCTGTCTCCCGGAAAAACGAACGGATCGAGCGAGTCCGAGCCCACCAGAAGCGGCACGCCTGCGCGATGCAACTCGCCGGCAAGCTTCCAATCGTTGGATGCCTGGCGCCCCAGCCATGCCGCCCGCTTCTTCATCTGCTCGTCGTTCAGGGAGTCGCGCCATTGCTTGGCCATCGCTGGCGGCACAAACGTCAGCAAGGGATCGTCGCTCTTCCAATTTTCCGGGTGCGCGGTGATATCCAGAGACGCCAGCGTCGGCGTGACCCAGGTCCCGTTTTTTTTCAGCGTTGCGACCAGCAAAGTAGCTTTTTCGGCGCTAAAGGTGGCGTCGGCCTCGTGCGCAATCTGCTCCCACGCCGCCGCATCCCCTTGTTTTTCAGCGTGCACCAGGCGGGGACGCAGTTCCGCTTCTTTGGCGGAAAACGAAAGCGCAAACGCGCTGTAGAGAAAATGCTCGATGCTGCGCATGCCTGCGTTGCTGGCTTCCATAGCGCCGATTTCGAAAGGCAGATGCCCGACGAAGGAAATGTTCTGCTTTTTGCACTCGTCGGCCAGCGCAAAGAACGCCTCGCGCGACGGCAGCGAAATGATTTTGATGAAATCGGCGCCGCGCTTCTTCAGGTCGTCAACCGCCGCGCGAGCCTCTTCGGCGTTGTTGACCGGATACTGCTCCGGCGTTCTCTTCCCGCCCGCGGCAATGAACGGCCCAGCGGCGACGATGTGCGGACCGAGCAGTGTGCCGGCCTCGATTTCCCGCTGCCACCCAAGCAGCGCGTCCAGATCGCCGCCCATATCGCGCACCCCGGTGATTCCGTTGGCCAGAAGCAACGGCAGAAGCACTTGCTTGCTCCATGCAGGGTCCGCATTAATGCCCGCGATGTGCACGTGCATGTCCCAAAAGCCGGGCACGAGAAATTTTCCGGACGCATCCACCGTGCGCGCGGTCTTCGGCACTTTGACCGATGCCGACGAGCCGATCGCCGCAATGCGCTGGCCTTCGATGAGTACCGTTTGGTCTGCATGCGGCGCATGGCCTGTCGCGTCAATCACCGTGACGTGCGTGATCGCCAACTGCGATGAGGGTCCGCCAAGAGTGAAAGACGGAGAGAGGACGAGCGCCAATAACAGAAAAAATATCGTTCTGGGCCTCAAGAAAAACTCACCTTCTGGCAACCGGCTCTTCCAGAACGCTACCACAGTTCCGGCGCGGCAGACGCTTTTGCTGAAAAACCGCGGCAAGCTACTGGGCCGGGTTCAACTGGGCTGAAGCGGGCCTGGCGTAGAAACCATTTCATACATGCGTGCGCGCCTCTTAAACGCACGTTTTTTTGAGGATTTTAGAGGGGCCAAAATTTTTTTGAGACAGCGCTATCTCATAAATGGTCGTTTGGGGGTCGGAGCTTCAGAGTCTGTGTGGCAACTAGTTTTGGTGGCCACTAATCATGCAGCGTTGTTTCACTCCCCACGACATATTGTGGCCACAGCGTACGAAAATTAAGTACCCACACAAACTCTTCAGCTCCGACAAAAAAGCGCTAGAAAGACGGGGGTTTAGCCCCTGAGGAACTGTTTTGTCCGCTCCGAGACCATGGGTTCTGTAAATAGTGAGCCCGGCGTTTCGCAAGCCTGCCTGTAGTTCGCGAACCTCTACCGTATACAGGAGCGGCACGATACAGACGCAGTGCTGGTCGCCATTTTTTCTCGTGCGCGGCGGACAGCTAAAAACAGATCGAGCGATACCTTGTTCTGATTCGGCAAGGCATCGCTCTTTTTTGCGGTCGGACAAAGGAATGCGAGCACACAGCCCGCCAGCCTGCTTACCGCGTGCCCACCTCAGACGGCGTCAGTTTTTCGCGCCGGCCAACTCGTCAGAGAAGACCGCCTCAAAGCGGCGCTCTTCATCCTGGTCGTGCAGCATGACCACCGGCACGACGCGCAGCGAGCGCTTGCACGCATGGCACTGCGTCACTTCGCCTTGCAAATCCTGCAAGAAGCCGTCCGTGAAATGATATTGCGTGCGCTCGCGTCTGGCATTTTTCTCGTCGCGCGCGCCGCAGTACGGACAAACGAATTCAACCTTGTCCTGCTGCGGATCGCGGTCCAGAGCCGCCCAGCCCGTGCGGCGCACGCCGATGACCTCGACATTTTGCCCGCCCATGGCAGAAGCCTCCTTCAGATCCACGTCCACAGCCATGGGATGCGCCAGCGCCCCATTTCGGTTCATCAAAATAAGTCCTTTGGAAAGAGCAGGCTAGCAAAGACCGGACCGGCGTAACCGAGGATGGTCCCGTGGACTTCATATTCGATGATGACGACGCGGCCGCTGTCTGCCTTGTGAGTCATCAACTTATCGGCAGATTGCAGCTCGATGTTGTCGCAATATCCCCTGAACCGGGCCATCAGATCGGCCCGTCTTTGGATAACGCGGGGCCAACCGGGAAAGTCGTAGAGAACCTCGTAGACGACGTCGTCCGTAACGATGTCGAAGATCTACACCAAAGGCATGGTCAGGAGGATAGTGCCTGGTTAACGCCGCCAGCTCAACCGGTAATCTCTAACAATGTCGGCCCTGTCAAGTCCTTTTTTGTTTTTTCTTCAACTTTTCTGTCACCCTTTTTCTTTTTTTGAGCGCACCACTACGTTCACTCCGAAGAGTGGTCTTGTTCGTTTGGCTCACCGCTGCATCGACGACCACGGCTCGCTCATAATCTTTCGGTCGGCTTCAGTCCGACCTAATGATCTCTTCGATCTGTACTTCGATCATGATTAGTAATCCAAACTCCCTTTGCAGGGAGCGGGACGCCCAGTCAAGTGCACGGCGCTCTACTTCACGCCATTACCGGTTTCGAGCTGTCCCGCGTACGAACCGAACTCTAACGACGGTGAATACTCACAACCATTCCGCCACATCCAGTACAACCGAACCGCCAGCCGCCGTCCCATCGCTACCTTGGCAATGCTTTTGTGTCGACGCATCGCCAGGTGCATGTAGCGACGTCTCCAGTCAGGATGAACCCGCGCTGCAGCTTGGGCTGCTTCGACCAACAAGAAGCGCAATAAGGAATTGCCTTGCTTGCTGATGTGTCCAAGTCGCTGCTTGCGAGCACTGGACTCCTCACACGGGATCATCCCCGCGTACGTGCCGATCTGCTTGCCGCGTTGAAACCGCGTTGGAGTCCCGATGATCAACACGTAGGCGAGCGCCGTCAGCGAACCGACACCGGGATGAGTCATCAGCCGCTTGGCCTCAGGTCGCTTCCTGGCTTCCCGTTCGACGGCTGTGGTTAATTCTTCAATCGTCGGATTCATGCGGTCCAGCAATTCCAATAACTCTTGCCGACGTCGACTGGCCCAAGGAGCTAACGCTAGCTTTTCTAACTGTGCTCGCCCTCGTTCGCTGAACAGTTTCTTCTTCCAGCGATAGCCCTCGTTCATCGCCAGCGCCTGCAGCTGATTCATGATCCGCGTGCGCATCTGCACCAATCGATGCCGGTGCCACAACAGTTGTCGCAGATCCCGATTTTCCGCATCCGGTACCCAAATTTGCGGAAAGTTATTTTCCCGCAACAACCGGAGTAGAAGTCGGGCGTCCTCACGGTCGAACTTCTGCTTCTTCACTCGCTTGGCTTTGATCTCCGCAGGATCTCCGATCCACAGCTCGAAACCTAATTCAGCCAGTAGCCGCTCGAACCAGCGTGAATGTCCACTAGCCTCCATTCCTACCCGCACGCAGATTCCTCGCTGCTTGAGGTCTCGATAGAATTTCTCTGCTTGTCCATCACTGTGGTTCAGTTCCTGTTCACCACATTCACCGGTCTCTTCCATAAAAAATGCAATCGTCTGAAAGCTCGGGTGGTAATCTACGCCTATCAACATCATGTTCGGCTCCTTTCTTCCGAACCTGTGGTCGTCATGCAACCACAGTGTACGGTCGAAGGAGCCGACATTGTTATGCAATCAAGTGCGCAACGGTACGGCACCAATAGCTGTCGCGAAACAGGTCCGCAACGATTTGGAACTCATCGTCACACACGACTGTGCCCTTGGAACGGCCTGACCGGGCACTGATCCACTGCTAAAAATAGAGACATAGGGGCGACCCAGAGAGGCCCGGCCCAGCTATCCCGGGGAACTAACGGGCCGCTGCGGTGTCCAAGCTTGAGAGGACGCGCGCACCCTCACATCCCTGCGAGCGCGGCGCCGGTCTCCTGCGGTTCAAGAGCAACCCACAGGAAGCCGGCGTCGCAAGAAAATCTCTCTTCTCGCTCGCGGGAATTTTTTCTGGAGGTGTGTGATGTCCGTCGAAGCTCATGCCTGTCCGCAGAGCGAGTTTGCCTCGTTACAAAGCTGTTTCGTCGAAGGTGGCGCCGAACAACGCGCCCGCGAACGGCGTATTCGGCGTCGCGCGTTGATGATTTCCGTCGCCGCGCAGACCGCTCTTCTCACCGTCATTGTCTTGGTTCCGTTGTTCGCCAAACCGGAGCGCATCGCTCTGCCGAACGTTCTTCCCATTCCGCCTTACGTTCCGGATCGCACGCCCGAGCGAACGAGTTCCCCTATAAGACCAACAACGCCCAGGCAGAGGTTCACGATCACCGATCTACTCCGCGCGCCATCCTCCATCCCAACGCGTGTTGATCCGCAGCCGATGGGACCTGCCGAGGAGCCGAGACTGCCCTCAACTCCGGGAGCTGTGCCCTGCGTGGGGTGCATTCCTATCGAGGACTCGAGAAGCCAGCCGGCGCGGCCCACGGACATAGCCCCCAAGCCGCCGAAACGCATCCGCGTGACCACGCTGGAGCCCGCCATGCTGATCCAGCGCGTCGAACCGCAGTATCCAGTATTGGCAAGACAAATCCGCAAGGAAGGACGCGTGGAACTGCGGGCGCTTATCGCCACGGATGGCACCATTCAGTCCTTGCAAGTCGTTAGCGGCGATGAACTGTTCGTGCAATCGGCGCTCGCTGCGGTGCGCCAGTGGCGTTACCGGCCGACGGTGCTCAACGGCCAGCCCGTGGAGATCGATACCTTCATCACCGTCGTCTACAGCCTCCACCAGTAATTCCTGTAGCCGCGGTCTTTAGACCGCGGGCCTTTCCACCTGATCTTGCCGCAACGCAAACTGCACGGGGCTGCCTCAACCACGGTAGGGCCACTTCATTTCTTGCTGCAACGGTGAACCCTCGAGCTGCGCAGGGCCGTGCCTGCCTTGGTTGCACGGCCCTCCTGTGTCCTCTGTGCTCTTTCCTCTGTGAACTCTGTTTTAACTTCTTCTCCTTATAACCGACAATGAAATCACCCACGAAATTATCGGAGCAGCGCTGGAGGTGCATCGCAACCTCGGACCCGGGCTGCTCGAGTCCGCCTACGAAGAGTGCCTCTCGCGGGAACTCCAATTGCGAAATCTGAAAGCGGAAAGACAAAAGCCGATACCGCTCGTCTACAAAGACGTGAAACTGGACTGCGGATATCGCATTGACCTCTTAGTGGAATCGAGGATCGTCGTCGAACTCAAGTCCATCGAAGCGCTCGCCCCTGTCCACGAGGCCATCATCCTCACCTACATCCGCCTCTCCGGTCGTCGCCTTGGCCTGCTCATTAATTTCAAGGTGGCGGTCCTGAAGGATGGAATCAAGCGCTACATCATTTAGCAAATCGCAGGGACGAAAGCCTGCTCAGCGTTCACTACAGCAGCGGTTCGCCGGAATAGCGCGCGATGGTCTCGCGCGTCAGATCGCGCAGGCGGATCAATTCGTGCCAGGCCGACAAGGCTTCGCCGTTCGCGGCATCGCTGGCCACGCGAGGATAAATCGGCGGAGAGATGGTTATGGTCACGTGGCTGGGACGCGGCAGATAGGTTTCATCGCGCAGAATTTTGCGCGTCCCCGCCAGCGAGACGGGAATAATCGGCACGCCCGCATCCACGGCAGCGCGGAACGCTCCCAATTGAAACGGTCGCACGCCGTCTTCCGGCGAAAAGGTGCCTTCCGGAAACACGAAAACCGATTCGCCTTCGCGCAGCAACTCCTCGAGCTGCTCGGCTTGTTGCAGCCGCGCCTGCGGATCGCTGCGGTCAAACGAGAGGTGCCCCATCTGCTGCAAGAAGCTGCCGATGAAGGGCATGTTGGTGACTTCGCTCTTGGCCACGAAGCGGTAGGGAACGCCCAGGGCCAACATCAGCGGCAACACATCGAAATAGCTGGCGTGGTTGGAGGCATAGACTTTCGCGCCGGGCGTATCCATGTATTCCTTGCCCGTGACCTGCACGCGGCAGCCAACCATCGCGAACAGGACTTTGAGCGCGCGGGACGTGAAACGGCCGGCTTTGCGATGGTCCTTGATGAACATGACCATCGTCCAGCTCGGAATGATCCACAATAAAAACGCCACGTAGAAATAGAGGCCGTACAAAATTTCCAAGCCGCGCCGCACCACCGCCCACACATCCGCGCCCACGGTGCGCGCCGCGCTGGACGTGGCCAGCCGCGCCAACTGCAGCCACGCCGGCGGCTTCCCGGCATCCAGCTTGCCTTCCAGGAAAAGGCGCTTGGTCTCCTCGCGCCGCAGTTTTCCGCTCGAGGTCTTGGGAATGCTGCCCGGCGGGATGAGTTC
>Ga0335077_10007371_pt1 | contig 13601 bp, 10 predicted proteins | sample Lox_Sample_31_FD_207151 | JGI IMG/M metagenome (GOLD analysis project Ga0335077, IMG submission 207151) | Soil microbial communities from Loxahatchee National Wildlife Refuge, Florida, United States - Lox_Sample_3.1 | ecosystem: Environmental > Terrestrial > Soil > Wetlands | place: USA...
GACCGGGCGAAGGATGCGGAGCTGCTGGTGCTCCGGCACGAGAACGCCGTGCTGCGCCGGCATGTCGGCCGGGTGGGGTACGAGCCGGCCGACCGCGTGTGGTTCGCCGCGCTTGCACGACTCGTATCGCGCAGGCGCTGGACCGACATCTTCCCCGTGACGCCCGCGACGCTCCTGGCCTGGCACCGCAGACTGGCCGCGAGCAAGTACGACACGAGCAGGCGGCGCAAGCCCGGCCGCCCGCCGAAATCCTCGAGCATCACGCGCCTGGTCATTCGCCTGGCGAAGGAGAATCCGCTGTGGGGACACCGCCGGATCCACGGCGAGCTGACCAAGCTCGGCGTGACGGTCGCGCCGTCCACCGTGTGGGAGATCCTGCGTGCCGCGGGCATCGATCCGGCGCCGCGGCGGTCGGGCCCGACCTGGCGGCAGTTCCTGCACGCCCAGGCCGCCGGGATCGTCGCGGTCGACTTCCTGCACGTGGACACCGTGCTGCTGAAGAGACTGTACGTGCTGGTGTTCATCGAGCACGGCAGCCGCCGGATGCACCTGGGCGGCGTCACCGCAAACCCCACCGGCGAGTGGACCGTGCAGCAGGCCCGTAACCTCGCCCTCAGCCTCGACGAGCGGTTCGCGGACATCAAGTTCCTGCTCCGCGACCGCGGCTCGAACTTCACCTCCTCATTCGACGCCGTCTTCCAGGCCACCGGCACCACGATCCTGCGCACCGCCGCCCGGGTTCCGCGGATGAACGCGACCTGCGAGCGCCTCGTCGGCACCCTGCGCCGCGAGCTCCTGGACCGCGTGCTGATCCTCGGGGAGGGCCATCTGCGAGCCGTCCTGGCCGAATACCAGGGGCACTACAACACGGCCAGGCCGCACCAGGGCATCGCCCAGCGCGTCCCCGACGGCGAACACGACGGTAGCCACCTCATCGTTACCGACCTCGACCGCGAACAGATCCACCGAAAGCCCGTCCTCGGCGGCCTGATCAACGAGTACATGCGCGCCGCCTGACGCCCGAAGGACCTGCAGGTCACCTGGTGAATCCTATTTTCGAGCGGGACAGGCGAAATCTGGCGGAAGAGATAGGTAACGGCATAGGTCAATAAGTGGAATCCGCAGCCTGTGCTCTGCCAGGATGAGTCCTGTCCGCATTGGGTGACGCCGCGATCAGCGGCGGGACGGGGGGAACAGATATGCCCGACGTGCGTACCGCCGGACTGCGCGGCCGCCGGCCGGTCAAGCCGCCCGCCGAGCGGTTCCCTATCCAGTACCTGTCCAGCTACCTGCGCACGCCACTGCCCGCGCCCGCCTACCCGGTTGATGTCACCGCCAGCATCACCGACTGGGGCATGCTCGGCAACGGCCCGGACCCCACCTGCACGACATATCCGAACGGAGTCGGCGACTGCACCTTCGCAGGCCGGCAGCACTACAAGATGGCCAAGGCCGCAGCGGGCGGCGAGACCGAGCAATGGGAAACCTCGGACCAGCTCGTCGCCGAGTACCTCACCTACGATCACGGACAGGACCAGGGCGCCAACATCGCCGACCTGCTCCTGTCTTGGTACCAGGCCGGCACGATCCTGGCCTTCGCGCCGGTCGACCACACCGACCCCGCAGCGGTGGACTCCGCCATGGCCGCATTTCACGGTGCCTATGTCGGCGTCAACCTGACCGATGACGCCGACAGCCTCTTCGGGCAAGGGCAGCCGTGGACAACCGCCGACGGCCAGCAACCTGACCCCAATGACGGGCACTGCATCGTGAAGGTCGCGGCCGACGGCAGCCACCTCGACACCTGGGTCACCTGGGGAGCCCTGCAGGAATCCACGCTCCCGTGGACGGCGGCGTGCCTTGACGAGGCCTGGGTAGTCATCACCCGGGAAGACGCGGATGCCGTCAACCTCGACGTCGCCGCGCTGCGGGCCGACATCGACGCCCTGCACGGCACCGGGGGCAGCTGACCAGGACGTCAGTCCCGGCGGCGCATCAGTCTCGGCGGCACTGTTGCATTAAGCGATCCCATGATCATCCGAAAGAAGAATCTCTCGTCTCCGTACGCTCCGTGCCCGCTTAGCGCGCGATCAGACGTCCCTCGTGGCCGCGAGACGGTTGCAGAGTAAACGTCGGCAGCAAAATTTACGGCGCCATGATCATGTAGCCGCCTGATGCAACAGTGCCCGCCCGGCTGGTCCGGCAGGTAATGACCACCGAGCCATATGCCAGCGCCGGCCAGGTGTTCTGGATCGTGGACAACGGCCCCTCCCACCGCGGCACCGCATCGATCAAACGGATGACCAGGGCCTGGCCAAACGCCCACCTGATCCACCTGCCAGTCCATGCCTCCTGGCTAGACCAGGCGGAGATCTACTTCTCCGTCGTCCAGCGCAAAGTCGTCACACCCAATGACTTCACCGGCCTCGGCCAGATCCGCGACCGCCTCGCCGCGTTCCAGACCCGCTGCAACGCCGTGGCCAAGCCGTTCAACTGGAGGTTCACCCGCAGCGACCTCGACACCCTGCTGGACCGCATCGACGCCCACGAGGCAAAGCGATCCCTGCAACCCGCAGCGTGATCTCCACCCCCAACGAATTTACGGGCGAGACCACTAAGCGGGCACGGAGCGTACGGAGACGAGAGATTCTTCTTTCGGATGATCATGGGATCGCTTAATGCAACAGTGCCGGACACGCCATACCGCAGGTACCAGCGGACCGCGAGCGAGATCACCTCGCGCGGGAACCGGAAGCCAGCGAAGACCGAGCTCGTGCCAGACGCAGTCGCCCCACCAGTCTCCAGCCATCCCCGGCCGACCAACGCAACAGTGCCACACGATCTTCCTCTGAACCGGCGCCTGCACGTGCTGTTCGTGATGGAGGTGTCGACCCGGCACGCTGCGAAAGGATCATCGGTACCCTGCGCTTGGAGCTGTCTGGCGGCGGGCTCACGAACGAGTGCCAGCGGGCTCACGAACAAGTACCAGATCGCCGCCTGACAACCCAGGCTGTTTACGATAGACGCAGGTCACCGCGCCGATCGTGTCCTCGGGCCAGGTAGAGCGGCCACTGCCTCGGCGCGGGCCGCCTATTCTCGGGAACGAGCGTGGCCAAGCGCCATGAGGATCGCATACAGTGGGGCCACGGTGTAGTGGCGCGCCGGGTGGATACGGTATGAGCAGGGCCAGTGCCAGAGGCGGTAGCGTAGCCAGACCCGCAGATCGATTCAAGCCCCTGAGCATCGAAGGGGCACTGTCGTCATGCTATTCCATGCAGAGATGGAAGTCCGCATGCCCAGCGAGGGGAATGTGGCATCAGCGACTATCTACATCTGGTCGGTTTGGCGCCGTTGATGGAGCGGACTCTTGGCGCCCCTGAAATCAGGGTCGGCCTAATAGATGGGCCCGTCGCCATCGGCCATCCCGACCTCGCGACTGCGAATATCCGTGAAGTGCCCGGAAAGTTCGGGGGTGCTTGCGCGTTATCGGACAGCATTGCTTGTAAGCACGGCACATTTATTGCCGGGATTCTCCTGGGGAATCGAGGTTCGGCTACCCCTGCGATCTGCCCGGGCTGCAGCTTGCTGATACGGCCAATATTTCCTGAGTCGCTTTCTGACGACGGGCATATGCCTAACGCAACTCCTCGGGAACTGGCTGCGGCCATGGTCGAAACGATCCACGCGGGCGCGCGTATCCTCAACCTGAGCGTCGGCTTGATCGAGCCATCAGCCAAGGGCGAAGGCGAACTGCAGTCTGCTCTGGATTACGCGGCGCGGCGCGCCGTCATCGTTGTCGCAGCAGCGGGCAACCACGGAGTTGTCGGCAGCTCTGTTATCACGCGCCATCCATGGGTGATTCCAGTCGCAGGCTGTGATCTGCAAGGGAGACCAGTTCGCCAGTCAAACCTAGGCAGTTCCATCGGGACGCGGGGTGTCCTCGCTCCGGGCGACAACATCTCCAGCCTCGGACCCGATGGCGAGCCGGTTACCCTCCGAGGAACAAGTGTCGCTGCCGCGTTTGTAACGGGAGCATTCGCATTGCTGTGGTCTCAATTCCCAGCCGCGCCAGCCACTGAGCTGCTCCTGGCATTGCGTGGCACGCGAACGCGCAGCGCGGGAATCGTGCCGCATCTGCTGGATGCCTGGTCGAGTCATAAGCTAATGCTCGGAAAAGGATATTCCATAGATAGGAGGCAGAATTAAGCAAGCCACTCGTGCAGGACGCGAGAAAGCCGTGCAGAATCGTTCTGCCGCCAAGTCGGTGGTCGACTACCTCAAGCACATCAGCCTCGAGACTTATGCGCGAAGACATGTACGGCACGGCAGCAGAACTGAGATGATTAATACGAAGAACCGCGATGAGATCGGATGAGGCGCACAATGGGTGCAGATGATCTGGATGTTCCCCGGCCTGCGGACACCGCCACGCAGGTCCTGCCGCTTCACGCCGGCACGGATGCGCCGCCGGGGACGGATGCCGAAGGAGCCGGATCGTCCGCAGCGGGACGTCAGCGGCTCCGCGCGACGACACCAGAGGAGAAAAGCCCCGCCAGTGACATTGAACCCCAGCCTCATCGCGTGCGCATGCCTGGTTTTGTCAAAGATGAGGAGATCGGGCTCGGCGACGTCGTTAAACGCGCCACGTACGCGATGGGAATCAAACCCTGTGCTGGCTGCGAAAAGCGCGCAGCCGCACTCAACCGCTGGATGCACTTTACTCGATAACATAAGCAAACCACATCCCGGGAAAGGGAATTTCTCATGGAGCTATCAGAATCAGACGAGCCACTCACGGCGGCAACCGCCAGCGGCGCCGAGGTGCCCTCGCCTGCAGCCTCACCTGCGGCAAGCTCACCTGCTCCCCGGCCGTGTCCTAATTGCGCGGTTCCAGCCCAGCTCACCTCACCTCCCGATAACGTCACCACACCTGCGTACGTCTATGCACTGGGCAGAATTGAGCCGCGCTTCCCGCGCTTGTCAGTCGAAAAGGAGTATGCTCAGGCCACCGGCCGGGCTGAAACGGCCGGCCTCACCGACCGGCAGGCTCTCCTAACGGTTCTGTCGCAGCCCGAGAATCGTTATCTGGCGCGTCAGCTCTGCTACGTCCTGACGATCGAAGGTCTCGACACCTACATTCTGTATCCAGGCGATCCAGCGGATCTGCAAATCCTGATCGAAAGCCTGCGCCTCGCCCCGCAGCCGGGAGACATAGATGTCGTTGTCGGACGTCGCGGCCCGATCGCCCCGCCGGAGCTGTGCAACGGACTGACAGTTCCCATCGTGATCTTCGACCAGATTTACTCGTTCGACCGGGCTTCTTTCATCACATCCATCCCGCGCCCTGATAAGGCTTCGGCCGAACAGTTCAGGCCAACGGCGGAAGAGCTCTTCGACAGAATTATTCAAATCGCCGACAATGCAGGCGCGACTGATGCGGATCGGGCGGTAAATTACTGCGCTCTGCGATATCCGCCCATCTACGCTAAAGCCGCGGAATCCTTCGCGGCAAACTCCTCGCTCACAGGCCTGGAAGTACGCACATCACCGCTCAGCGGCAGCCGGAAGATCGTCGAAGTCATCTTTTCTTACACTAACCGCAGCACCGACGTGACTGAAAAATCCTTCGCCCGCGTCGACGTGACTGAGGAGTTCCCGTTCCTGCACACGAAATTGTCACCCTACTTCGACCGCTGACCGAAGGCTCCTAGACGAAGAAGGTGATGCGATCCCTTAGGCTCCGTACACCCGCTGAGTGCAATCCCGAGGCGGATGGCAATGCCAGCCCCTAGGGCCGCCAGAGAGATTCAAGGGGCTAATGTTATTTATCATTATTTATAACTGGCTTTACGCTCGGAAGGCGATCTTGTCATAACCGGCAATTTCCATATCCAGCGAAGGAGATATGTTCTCGGACAGTGAACGTCAGCGGCGGACTCCCGTGCCCCGCCGCGCAGCCGTAGCATTATCCCGGCGGATCAAACGAAACCGAGCAGACGGAAAGCGATATGAGCTCACCAGGATTTACTGCCGAATCGTCGCTCTATGCGACAAAGATCCAGTATCGCATGACAGGAGCGCCGGCTCGCGCTGAGATGACTGCAGGGATCACCCTCGCTGACGATGCGTCCACCACCTTGCCAGGGCACCCTGGAATCCAGGCTGATCCCGCGGTCACGCACGACGGTCAGGCGGGCCAGACGGCCACAGCCGGGACCTCGGGCACTCTGCCCCGGCTGAATATCTCCGGCGTGTACGTCACCGGCGCCTCCTCGGGCGGTTACATGGCCACCCAGCTGCAGGTGGCCTACTCCAATACGTTCCTGGGCGCGGGCATCTTCACCGCCGGCCCCTACTACTGCGGCGCGGGCGATCTCGCGGCGATCGCCGCCGAGTGCGGCTCGCTGCCGCTGCCCACGAGCCTGCCTCGCTCGGAAGCAGACGCGGCTAAATTCTCCGCCCTCGGGCTGATCGACCCGATCAGCAACCTCGCCCAGCGCAGCATCTACGTGTACCACGGGCTCGCCGACGAGGTCGTTTCCGCGCCGGTCGCCGATGAAGGAGCGGAGTTCTACGAGCACTTCGGCGCGAACGTGCAGTACAACAGCACGTCCCTGGCCGGGCACTCCTGGGTCAGCCCGCTCGGCCCCATCGAGTGCTCGCTGACGTTCCCGCCGTTCATCAACAACTGCGGCAACGATCCCGAGGGCGAGATGCTGACGCACTGGCTCGGCTCGGTCAGCCCGCCCAACAACGGGACGCTCACCGGCACGCTGTCCGAGTTCAGCCAATCGGGCTACATCCCCGGCGGCGGCGACCCGGCAGCGATCTCGCTGGCCAAGGGCGGACTGCTCTACACCCCCGTCAGCTGCGCGGCCGGCGCTTCCTGCAAGCTGATCGTCGCGCTGCACGGATGCCTGACCAGCCAGGAACTGATCGGCGACACCTTCGCCAACGACTCCTACCTGAACCAGTACGCCGACACCAACAACCTGGTCATCCTGTACCCGCAGGCCCTGACCACACTGATCCCGCTCAACCCCCAGGCGTGCTGGGACTGGTACGGCTACACCGGACACGGACCCGGATACGCCGTCAAAGGCGCCCCGCAGATGGTCACCATCATGAACATGGTCCACGCCCTCGGCGGCTGAGAACACACCTGTACCGATCCAAAACCCATCGCAGGGTGTCTGACATGGGATTCATGCGATCAGCTACGCTGCCCGGTAGTACTCGTTGATCACGCCGCCGAGCACCTTCCGCCGCTGAACCGGCAAGTTGATCGGAGCGCTTCCTTGGTCGTCTTGGTCGGGCGGTCGCTGCTGGCGGGACTGTACGTGCCGAAAACGTCGTCCACGTTACGCGACCAGGCGATATTCGTTGATCGTGCCACCGGCGCGAGTGTGTCTTCGGGCGTGGTACTGCTGAAGATCGACCGGTTCGGGCAGCGGTTTCAGCGGCGCGGCGCCGTGCAGCGAGCGGTGCGGCCGGTGCTGGTTGTGGTGGATCTCGTACTCGCGGAGGATCTGCCGCAGATGGTGCTGGTTCCACACGAGGGTGCGGTCCAGGAGCTCGCGGCAGCATCCCCCGATCCAGCGTTCGGCGATCGCGTTCATGCGGGGCGTCCGCACGTTGCAGAGCACGGTCCGGATCCCGGCGTCCGCCAGGATCGCGTCGAAGGCGGCGGTGAAGTTCGAACCGCGATCGCGGATCATGAACTTGACCTGATGTGGCTGTCCGCCGAGGTCCATGAGCAGGTTGCGGGCCTGCTGCGTGGTCCATTCCCCGGTCGGGTGCAGGGTGACGCCGAGGATGCGGATGCGCCGGGTCGCGTGCTCGATCACGGCCAGGACGTGAGCCTGGGTGCCGTTGAGCAGGTCGACGGTGAAGAAGTCGCAGGCCAGGATCGCGTCGGCCTGGGAGCGCAGGAACTGCGACCAGGTCGGCCCGGTCCGGCGCGGTGCGGGGTCGACGCCGTTGGTCTTGAGGATCTCCCATATGGTCGACGCCGCGACCTTGACTCCCAGGCCGGCCAGCTCGCCGTGGATCCGGCGGTAGCCCCATTCGGGGTTCTCCCGGGCCAGGCGGAGGACCAGGGCCCTGATATTCCTGCGGGTCGCCGGGCGGCCGGACCTGCCGCGCATGGACCGCGCCGCCCAGCGGCGCCGGACGATGTCGCGGTGCCAGCGCAGGATCGTGTCCGGGGTGACCAGCAACTGCAGCCCCTGGCGGCGCGCTTTGGGTATCACGCTGAACAGGGTCGCGAGCAGGGTCCGGTCCGCCCAGTTAAGGTTCGGGCGGCGCGCCTGATGGCGCTGCAGGACGGCGACCTGGTGGCGCAGGATCAGGATCTCGGCGGTCTTCCACGTCTTCTCGCGCCGGGATAGCCGCAGCCACCTGATCACCAGCGTGATCAGGAGGAAGATGAACCGAAGGCACATGATCGGTGATCATCACGGCCCGGCGCCGGCGCCGCAACTCTGCTGCTCACAGCCACGGATGGGATTCTCGGCACGCACAGGACCCGCCCGGCCCTGGAATTCGCATCCCAGCACCGGTGCCAGCGGTGACCAGTCGTCGCGGTCCGCCACTTCCGATCCGTACCGGGGTGCTGAAACTCCTCGCGACCAGCGAGACAGCCCACCCTGACCGGGTGGGGCGGTGCCACCCCATAGGGAGTCAGGCTGCTCAATATGGACGATACTGCGCCAGACCCGGCAGCGGGAGTTTCCTGCTAGGAGGGGTGATGGGGGACGCGGCGGGGGACGGCTCGGGTACACCATCGCGCCCAGGTAACTCGGCCTTGATCACGACACGCCCGAGATCACCTAACTAATTTTACGGAGAGCCCTTAGTCGCCGGTAACCCCTTCTGCGGCGTGGAAGGCCTCGAGTGCCTCGCCCGGGGTGTCGTAGTAGGCGGCGGGGCCGAGGGCTGCGCCGATGCCGTAGCGGTCGAGCTGCTCGCGCACCGGGCCGAGGATGCTGCTGACGGCGAAGCGGATGTGCCGTCTGCGGAGGTGCTCGATGACGCGGGTGAGGACCGCCGCCGCGGTGTAGTCGACGTCGCCGATGGCCGCGCCGTCGAGAACCATCCACCGCAGCGGGCTTCCCTGCGCGGCGAGGGCCGTGACGTCGTCGATGAGGCGGGCGGCGTTGGCGTAGTAGAGGCTGGTGCCGAACCGGTAGACCACCAGTCCGTCCTCGGTCCGCGCGCCGGGCAGGACCGGGGCAGGCTGCCAGTGCCCGGCCGGTGACTTCACCAGCACGCTGCTGAGCGGCCGGTAGCTGTGGCGCAGGTGGTCGATCATCGAGGCGACGACGGCAAGAACGATGCCTTCCTCGACGCCAAGGACGACGACCGCGGCGCTCGTGAGCAGGGCAATGGCGAACTCGTGGCGCCGGCAGGCCAGGATGCGGCGCATCCCCTTGATGTCGATGAGCTCGATGGCGATGAGGAAGACGACCGCCGCCAGGGCGGCGTCCGGCAGGTAGGCGAGCGGCCCGGTGAGCAGGAGCAACACGATGAGGACCACCACGGCGGTTGTGAGCTGGGCCAGCTGGCTGCGGCCGCCCGCGCTGTCGACCATCTGTGTCTTGGTCGGGCTTCCGTTGACGACGAACGTGCCGGAGAACGCGGCCGCCACGTTGGCGGCGCCCAGGCCGACCAGGTCGGTGTCTTCGCTGAACGAGACCTCCTCGTACTTCCCGGCGTAGGCGCGTGAGGTCGCCGCGCTCTGGGCGAGGATGACGACGAACATCGAGGCCGCGGCGCCGAGCAGGGCGGCCCCGTCGTGCAAGCCGAGCGCGGGCAGCCCGAGGTGCGGCAGCCCACGCGGGACGGCTCCGACTACGGCCACGCCGCGGCCGGCCAGATCCACGGCCCGGCTCACGCCGATCGCGATGATCACCGCGATCAGCGGCCCGGGGATTTTTCGTGTGATCCGGCGCGCGGCCAGCACGATCACGATGACCCCGATCGACACCGCCAGGTCAGATCGGTTTACGTGCGGGAGCGCGCGCACGATGTCCAGGAGCTTGGTCAGAGTGTCTTTGCCTGTGGCAGTCACCCCGAGCATGTCGGGGAGCTGGCCGGCCGCCACCTGGACACCGACGCCGGTGAGGAATCCGACCAGGACAGTGCGGGAGAGGAAATTCGCCAGGCACCCGAGCCTGGCCAGCCGGGCAAGCAGCAGCATCCCGCCGGCCAGCAGGGCCGCGAGCCCGGCCAGCCGGACGTATCGCTCGGACCCGGCGACCGCGAGCCCGGTCAGCGCGGCGGCGAGTATGACGGCGGTGGCGGAGTCCGCGCCGACGACGAGGTGGCGCGACGAACCGGGGACGGCGAACACGGCCATCGGGAGGAGCAGCGTGTACAGGCCGGTCACCACCGGCATCCCGGCGATCTTCGCGTACCCGAGAACCTCAGGGATGCCCAGGGCGGCCAGCGTCATGCCGGCCAGCACGTCCGCGGGTACCCGGGACCGGTCGATGGGCAGCAGCCCCTGCATCACGGGCAATCCGCGCAGCCATCCCCGCTGGAGGCCACCGCGCGAAGCCGACACCGTCTCGCCCCCGCCCGTTTCCCGGCGGTTTCGGATTCGTTAATCATCCCTCCGCCAGGGCGTTTCATCGCGTCTCCGCGGCCTCGGGTTTCTGCCGGACCCGGCCCCGGCCCCGGCTACCGCCCCTCGCGAGGGGTTCCGCGTCACGAACCGGGCCGGGGCGCTGACCAGCCAGGGAGCAGCCTCTGCTGTCGTGATCTCATCGCTGTCCCTCCGCGCGCGCCGACCGCCGTGCCCGGGCCGGCATCGCCGCTGATGAACGGCGTCGGCTGCCGCCAAGATCGTCGAGGCGCTTGGCCTGGCGATCGACCTGGCGGAGTCGGGCCAGGACGCCTGACCTCGGAGCCTGGCGCAGGCCGGGCCGACCTCGGCGACGTCGGGCGCGGTCGGCGTGGTGCGCTGCCGGCGGTAGGGACCGCCCATTCGGGCGGCCCCGCACGGGTCCCAGCGTGCGGGACTACCGCACTGGGCTGCTGGCTCGGGTCGAACGCCGGCTCGGGAAATGCCTGGCCCGGCGCACACGATCCAGTGCACTCATGTCCTGCACCGGCGGTGGCGGCGCCGATGACGGGCCGCGGAAGCGACACCCCACCCGCACCATCATCTCCGACACCTGCACCAGCGTGCTTCCGAGGTCGCGCGCGGCGGTGGACGAAGGCTCGGCTGCTGCAAGACGACACTTACGTGCAGCGTCGCGACTGCCGTGCGGTCCGCATCCCGGCGCGGCCGAAGATGCGAAGAAGGCAAAATAGCAGCTTGACTTGCGGCGACGCGGGAAACTGCTCTTCGCGGCGTGCGAAAGAAGGGCAAGGCAGGCCAGGAAAACCGCACGAAGGCAGGAGACAGGGGTGAACATCGAAGTCAAATTCGGCACCTTAGACGAGAACAGCCCGATGAGCGGCCACGTAACAGTCAGCACCGGCCGCACCCACTTTGGAATCCGCGAGGTCGTCATCACCCCGTACGACGAATACGGCGAGCGAGCCAGCCGCCCGCAGATCCTCATCGGCCCGGACGAGGCCGCTCAGCCAGCCGAGCAGCTGCTCGTCGTCGGGTTCCAGGAGACCGATAGCACCCAGTCATAGCCCAGCCCGCACCGCCGCCTGATGCTGGACCTGCGCGCCGAGGGCGCGCGGCTGCCCGGCACCGACGACCTCCAGGCGGGGCTCATGATCGAGGTTCCCTCGGCTGCCCCGACCGCCGAGACCCTGGCCAGGGCTGCTGGCTCAGCGGAATCGAACCCTCATGACCAGCTCGGAAGGCGCACCGCAGATCGCGGTTATGGATGCTGACCTGCCGGTTCCGGCGACCCGAAGCAGCCGATGCTGACCGCTGACGACCTCCGCTGATGGCACATGAATGACACGGTGAACCTGGCCGGCGGCCGGGTTGCCGACCGGACCTTCCGGCGACCCGGCGGGGACTTAGGCCCTCTGTCCCGGTGATCATCGGGGCAGGTTTGCTGCTGCCATGTTCACCGGCGACGAAGTGCTGCTGGATGTCAGCTTCGACACGGCCCGGGCCAGGCTGGCGGACCTGACGCGCGGCGGCTGGCTGGCAGGGGCTTCCGAAGATGCCTACCGCGAAGGGATCACCGGCCGGGCACGGGCCCGCGCGCTGGCCGCCGCGCTGGGAATGTCCAGGCTGGCCCAGGTGCATTCCCGGGACCTCGTGACCCGCGGCAATTCCGCTGTGCTCACGCTGAGATGGGACGCCACCAGGCCTGGCGGCGGGCTATTCCATGCCCTGGACGCCGATATCACCCTGACCCCGGCCGGGACGCAGGCCACCAGGCTCACGCTCGCCGGAGCCTACCGGCCGCCGCCCGGCCCGCCGGGCAGCGAGCCCGACCCGGTGATCTTGCACCGGGCCGCCGCCGCAGCAATCCGGGCCCTTGCGAACCGCCTCGCCGATGCCATCGCCCTCCCGCCGGCGCGGCCGGACGAGGCCGGGGAAGCCCGGCGCCGCCGCCTTCATGCCTGGCGCCCGCGCCCGGGACGCCGTCGTCCTGTCCGCGGCTGGCCAGCCGACCGCATCTCTGCCGCCAGCGCACTCCGCCGTCCGGCACGGCCGGCCGGACGAGGCGGCCCCCCGCCACGTCACGCTGGGAGACGGGTCAGACCGCGGGGCCAGCTTGCCGGCGCGTGTACCGCAGCGTCCAGGGCGGGCTGCCTGGTGGCGGGAAGGCTCCTGTCAGTGTCCATGGAAGTCGCTGCTATGCGGCGGCCGCCAGGCCGGCGAGGCCGGCGCTGACCCGCCACAGGCGGGCCGCGGCGGCGGTGCCCGGACCGCCGGGCGCGGCACCAGCCTGGAAGCCGAGTCGAGGTGGTCATGGCCGATCCAGCCGGCGACATCGGGCGGTTAACCGACGCGGCGAAGGCCGCGCCGTCCGTGCTCAGCACCCTGTGGGGCTCGATTACTCGATCTGGCCTGGCCAGACCAGCCGGGCTGGGATCATCGCTGAGTGATCTTGTCAGTCGCCTGCCTCGTCGTGCGCTGTCTGCTCGGCCGCCTGATGCTGGCCCGGCGTGAGGCGTCCAAGGACGCCGAGCTCCTGGTGCTCCGGCACGAGAACGCGGTGCTGCGCCGCCAGATCAGCCGGGTCCGCTACCAGCCAGCCGACCGGCTGTGGCTCGCTGACGACCGGTGCCGTGCGCAAGATCCTTACCGGCTACGACACGATGCTGCTTCTGGGTGCGGGGTGCCAGAAGTCTGCCTGGCCTGTGAACTGCAGCGATGCGGCAGGGTCGTCGGTAGGCCATGATGATCGCCCGTGTCCCTTCGCCTCCTCTATTTGATCTTCATCCGGGTCTGCGGCTGGCTGGTTCTGCTCGGTCGCTCGCCGGCCTCCAAGAACGCCGAGCTCCTCGTGCTGCGGCACGAGGGCGCCGTGCTGCGCCGAACCCATCCCCGGCCCCGGCTGGACTGGGCCGACCGCGCCGTCCTCGCCGCGCTGATCCGGCTCCTGCCGCGAGAACTGCGGCTGCACCGGCTGGTCACCCCCGGCACCGTGCTCCGGTGGCACTGCCGCCTG
>Ga0335077_10007374_pt1 | contig 13599 bp, 8 predicted proteins | sample Lox_Sample_31_FD_207151 | JGI IMG/M metagenome (GOLD analysis project Ga0335077, IMG submission 207151) | Soil microbial communities from Loxahatchee National Wildlife Refuge, Florida, United States - Lox_Sample_3.1 | ecosystem: Environmental > Terrestrial > Soil > Wetlands | place: USA: Florida...
ATACCCATTCCGCTGTTGCTCCAGCCGGTTTCAAACTTCTCCGCTTTGCTCGGATCGGAGGCAGGAAAACGAACGACATGTCCGGCCATCGCATTCGAAACCCAAATCCGATCCTGCTGATCGATGGCGAGGTGAAAGGGACCAAGAAATGAACTACACGGCGCTACATCGCGGCCTTCGCAGACGATTCGACCCTTGGTCCAATCTCCCTTGGGAAAGAAGACGAGCTGATTTTTCGAAAGACCGAGAACCCACACGTCACCGCTGGGAGTCGCGATAACGCCCTGCATCAATCCGAGCTGGCCGTTGAAGGTGATGCCCTCAGGAGGCGTGAGTGGTTTCCCGTTTTTGTCGAAGACCGTAATGCACTTGCCGCCGTAGGAAGCGATCCAGGCGTTGTCGTTGGCATCGACGGCTGTGCCAAAGGTTCCACCTTGCATGCCGCCCCCGGAGAAGCCCATCGTAATCGGTGACAGTGGCTTTCCATTGGGGTCGAACTTGGTGGCGTGGCCCTGCCACAAGTCGTCCTGGGCCTGCCAGCCGACCGTGAAGTTATCGCCGACCCAGAGTTTGCCCTCACTGTCGAACATCGCTTTACCGCCGGCAACGTATCCGCCACCGGTGAATTTCAGCGGAATCACCCAGGCGCTCGGTGGCCACTGCAAATACGGCATGTACGGGACCGCCCGCATCGTTCTGCCGGCAGGTACGGGATACAACTCCAGCAAGTCAAACACGCGCTTCGGCTGATACCACGGATAACGCGCAATCGCTTCAGCGGCCGTCAATGTGTCAGTGGGCGTATTTCCTTTGGGCCCTTTTGCGGCCACAAAAAGCTTGCCGCACGTCGCATCCCCTTGAACCCTCATGACGCAAGTAGCAAGCGCATCGGCCAGCGTTGCGAAATTGGCCATGGTGGGAGTTTGGGTGCTATTCAGCGGGTCTTGAATCGTCGCGCCCCATCCGCCGCTTTGCAGATCGACGAAATTCGGAACATTTCCGGCCGCGATCTTCAGACCGAGCGCGTGTCCCTGAAGCGCCGTGCCGTTGAGGAACTGATTGTTCGTCCAGACCGACGCAACAGTTGTGAATTCGTTGATTGTCACGGTCGACGGCGGTTTGCTCCCCAGCACCGTCAGCAGCGCGATGGCCGGATTGTCTCCACCCCCGCTGTTAGGCACGCCTCCAGTGGCGATAAGGTAGAGGCTTGTGTCTCCACCCGAGCCAGGGCTATTAATCTCAAATCGCCCGTCGCCGTTCGTCTTCGTCTGGGCAAGCTGCTTCGGTGCGCCAGCACTCGCCTGCCACAAGGTGACGGTTGAGTTGGCAATAGGAGCGCCTCCGCCCAGGACTTGGCCCTTGATTGTTTCTTCCCCGAATCCTTGCAAGGTGAGCACGATGCACGAGAGAAGCGCTCCCAACATGTAGCTTAGGGCTGCCCTTGAATTCATAAATCCTCTCCTTGTAGCGATTGGTGAAACACCGAATCCAGACTTACAAGTAGCGTTCGCGTCTCACCACGCGCGGGCCGTTTCGGACACACTTCAGGCCGAAATCTGGCGTCGATTTGCCGTGGGAAAAACATTCAGTTGTTACCCCAATCGGAAGGAATTCTCTAGAGTGCAGCAATTTTAGCAGCCGAGGAATATTACGAGGTGGCGAAATTTACGATGTGGCGAAGCTTTATGCGGCGGGATTTTATGTCGACCCAGGCCGACTTGTCCAGCCCTCGCATAAGGCGCGATCAGCGCCTGCTACACTCACGCGTCTTGGCCCGGCTGGCCAGAACAGGATCGGTACTTGAAAACGCCCATGTATGTACCCAATCTGGCGTGGAGTCAGTCCTCTCGGGGACAAAAATCACCTGGACGTGTTGTCAACGTTCCGTTCTTGTGGCCCTTACCTGCGGAGTTCTTCAAGAGCGCCCAATGGCCGTTATACGGCCAGATGGAAGGAAGCATTCGTAAACACTCGCCAGGGTTCCGATACGTATCTGTGGTTCGCCCCTCATCTGATCGCGATCCTGCACTCCGTGCGATGTTCGTCAAAACTCCAGCCGCGCCTGAAACGCGATCATGCGCGGACTACTGTCTCCACCTAAACCCACCCCGAGAAGCCCCGTCGGCGGCGATGTGGTGGACGTGAGCGCGCCGAAGCCGGTTTGCGTCGATGGCTGGCCAAGAATGCCAGCGTAGACATTGCTGGGCAGCGCGAAGTTGGGATGGTTGAAGACGTTGAAGCACTGCACGTCGAAGCGGAGCTTTACTCGCTCGCTCAGAGCGAACCACTTCGTCAGATAGAAGTCGCTCCAGAAGAAATCACGACCGCGCAGCGCGTTGCGTCCCAAGGTTCCGAACTGACAATTCTGCGGAGCATCGCCGCCGTAACAGGCACCCGTGCTGGGATCAACTGCCGAAACGAACGCATTTGGATTCAGCCACTGAATCGTTCCTGGCTGCGTCACTCCCGGGATTGGGCCGCTTGCGTACAGCGGCACTCCGGGAACAATGCTGGCGAACTGTGGACCGCTGCCTTGCAAAATACCCTCGCCGTTTGCCGAGTAGGGGGTACTTAGCACCGAGAATGGAAGACCGCTGTGCCAAAACACGGTCCCGGAGACCTGCCATCCATTCACCGCATATCCGAGGGCGCGGCTAGAGACTTTGAACGGCAGCTGGTAGACATACTGGCCGGTGATATTGTGGCGAACGTCATAGTCGCAAGACGCATAGTTGCGGGCGAGTTCACCCGGCAACGGAGACAGAATGCCGGCCGATGAAAACGAGAGGAAGCCTCCGTTGGATACATAATCGAGGCAATGGCTCCAGGTGTAGTTGATCTGGCCCTGCAAACCGTGAACGGGACGCATCATCGCGGTTAATTGCAATCCGTTGTAGTTGCTTCCGCCCCCAGTTGACAGCTGCGTAACGGTGGCAAAGCGCGGATCCGTTGGTTGCAGGTGCGGAAAAGGCGCAAAGCAGCCGGAACACACTGTCTGGTAGCCGTTGACCTCAGTGAGGTACGGCTCATCCACGGAGCGTGTGCCGACGTACTGCGCCTTCAGGCTGCCGTTATTGCCGATCTGATGTTCGAGACCGAGGCTCCATTGCATGAAGTATGGCGCATGCAGCTGACCGTTCGGAACAGCGGTAATCGTGACCGGAGGCAGGCATGCTTTTGGATTAGCCATGGGAGAAGCACACGAAAGCTCGCTTTGCGCGAATCCTGCGGCGAAACTTTGATTAGCCGCGGACAGGGCGTCAATGGCGCTATTGGGCACTCCCGGTGCGATTGCTGTCCCACCTACCGTGCCCAGCAATCCGCCCTGGAAAGAGCGGACATACGGCGGATTCATTCCCACCAGGTCGGCGACGCTGCCCGGCAACAAGTCGCTAAAGACGCCAAAGCCGGCCCGCAGCACCGTGCTTGGCTGAAATTGCCACGCAATCGCCATTCGCGGTTGGAGAATGGCCAATGGCGTCGAGCTGAAGAGGTGGCCGAGGTTGGTCTGGATCGCCTGGTTCAGTGGCTCATTAACATCATGCGAGATGGAATCGAAGGCAGCCGGGAGTCGGGCGACCTGGTAGTGCGGGTTCAGCGGATTTGAGTTGTAGGTTGTGCGCAGTCCAAAGGTCCAGGTGAACTTCGGCGTGACGCGCCAGGTGTCCTGCGCGTACAGGTCAACATTCAGGAAGTTATAGGGCTCATTGGTTGTTTGCGGAAAGCTCTGGGTCGCAGTCGAGGCGACGCCGTAGATGAATTGATAAAGATCGGTATAGTTCACCGTCGGCACCGTGCCCTCGCCAAAGTCAAAGTCGTTCAGGCGGAAGATCCGGATGTTCGTGCCGAAGCGGAATTCGTGAGCGCCGTGGCTCCACGCAAGATTGTCGTTGATGAAGAAGCGCGTCACACGCCGGCCCTGCGGCCATGTGTTGTCCAATCCGCCGATATTGGTAAACGGCGCGTTTGCTCCCATCCCCTGCAATACGATCGGAAACGCGGCCAGCGTTGCTGCAAGATCAGTTGGCGCGAAGATACTCGAGTACCAGGAAAACGCTGGATTGAAGTAGTTGACCAGATTCTGGGAAAAAATGTGCGTGTATCCCGCCGCAAACGAGTACAGCGGCTGCGGCGAAAGCGAGTTAAAGATGGGGTTGATGGGATCGGTGTAGGCGGCTTGCAATCCGGTATCCGCCTGAAAGCGGAACCATGCAGTATTGTTTGCATCGATGTTGTAATCGATCCGGGCCGTCTGTACCTGCTCACTGTCGTGGCTGGAATTTGACACACCCGAACGGTTGGCGCAGCCATCACCGTTGGGCAGCGTTCCGGATGCCGCGTCACCACCGACGTTGAACGGACACCCCAACACAGTCAGCGGTGTCCCGCTGGTATTCCCGTACAACGAAAACATCTTCTGATAGAAAGGCACCATCTCGGGCGCAGGCGCATAATGCACTCCAGTGATTGCGTCTGTGCCACCTAACGGAAGCTGTTGCAGAACGTATTGCTGGAAGGCCGGAGTCGGCACGGTGATCGTCGAATATATCGGCAGCGCAAGGCGTACCCATTCGCTGTCGAAGAAGAAGAAAAGCTTGTCATGAATGATGGGACCGCCTAGGCTGCCGCCGAAGTGGTTCACGTTTGAAAATGGCTTGTGGTTGCCGGGCGTGGCATTCGTAAAGTAATCCGCCGCGTTGAGCGCCGAACCATTCCACAACTCGTACAGATTGCCGTGGAACTGGTTCGTCCCGGACTTGGTGACGTAATTCACTTGGGATGCGCCATACCTACCCTGATCGACCGAGTAAGAAAGCGTGTTGACCGTCACCTCCGAAATGGAGTTCAAGCCGAGCACCAGATTGGTTGAGAGGCCACTGTTCAGATTGGTGAGCGGATCGTTCGTCTCCAAACCATCGACGATGTAGCCGTTCGCCAATGCAGGCAAGCCGTTGAACTCGACATTGCCGTATCCGTTCGTACTGCCCACGAAGTCGTTCCCGCTACCGGCAGTGTTGATGAGCGCTCCCGATGCGAATTGCAAAGGGTACGTCAAGTCGCTGCCCGGGTTCGGCAGATTTTCCAGTGCAGGCGCACGGAACGTCGTGGTCGTGTTGGCTTCTGCCGTGTTGATGATAGGAGCTTCCGAACTGACCTGAACTGTTTCCTTAGACTGCGCCACTTTGAGCGCGAGGTTGACGGTTCGCTTCTGGCCCAGGCTGGCGAAAACGTCCTCCACCTGTTGCGGCTCAAAGCCCGAGGCTTCCGCGTGCACCGAATATCCTCCGGGCAACAATTGCGGGAAGTTGAATCGACCGGCCGCGTCAGTTCGCACCGTACGCCTAAGCCCGGTGCCCCGGTTCGTAATTGTGACGGTGGCGCCAGCGACAACGGCACCGCTGGAGTCTGTCACCTGCCCGAGAATTGCGCTGGTGGTTTCACCCTGTGCCGCCGATACCGCAGGCAGCAGAAGCACGGTGGAGGTGGTCAACAGGGTAAGACAGAGTAGTTCCGGCAGGAGCGATTTCAATCTCACGGTCTTTCCTCGAATGCCGAACAGCCGGCGCAGAACCAGCGGCCGTCCCACGGTAAGCATGATACACCATGAGATGTTAACTATGATAAATACAAACAAACAAATTATGATTTAGAGATCCAAACCTTCTCAGCTGCCGGCGTGCCCAGGCGAATGTGGTGCGTTCCAATCGAAACCGAGACGGTGCCGTCGTAGTTTCGTGAACTCACGTTCACTTTTACGCCCGGTTTAAGTCCCTCCGAGTCAAAGAATTCCAGCAGCTTCCGATCCCGCTCATAAACGCTGACGACCGTGTATTTCAATCCCGGTTCAGCTTCAGTGAGCAGCAGCATTCCGCGCTTTCGGCGCTCAGCAGGACTGCGCAACGTCAATCCATTTCCATGCGGACAGGTATTCTTGTGACCCAATTTCTGCGCCAGCTTTTTCTCAAAGGCCAGGGAAACGGCGTGCTCCAATCGCTCTGCTTCATCGTGGACCTCATACCACCCCATTCCAAAAATCTCGGTCAGCATTCGCTCGATGAGATGATGTCGAACAATTGTGCGCTCGGCGATCTCCCGACCCTGCGCCGTAAGGAGAATGTGTCCGTCGTCTTTGACCGTGACGAGAGCGTCCTTTATTAGCCTTTTCAGCGCAAAGGTTACGGCGGGTCGCGTGACCGAAAGCCAATGAGCCAGGGTGGCCGGAATAACCGTTTCCCCTTCTGCTTCCGCTTCGGCAATCGCCTTTAGGTAATCCTCTTTGGAGATGGTGATCGTTGTCATTTCGGACACCGTGGACACGTGGAGTCTAACACCCTCATTGGTCTTGATGGATAAGTGGTTGGCAAACCGAAACATACTCGGCAAGATGATTTGGGGTTCAGTTCGTGCGGCTCATACCGGAGGGCGGGCTACCGAGTCGGCTAACAACTTGGCGCAGGCATAGACAGTCTTGGTGTAGGGCATTTGTAAGCCGACGCGTTCTCCTAGCTCCACGACCGCGCCTACCAAAGCTTCCAGCTCCATTGACCGGCCGGCCTCCAGATCCTGTAGCATTGAGGTTTTATGCTCGCCGACTTTTTCTGCGCCCGCAATTCTCTGATCGATGGAGATCGGCAACTCCATTCCCAGCTTGACGGAAACTGCTTCGACTTCCTGCATGATGTTGCGGATGAGAGAACAAACTCCTGGATCGCGTACCATCTGGACGAGCGTGGCACGCGTTAACACACTGACAGGATTGAAGGAGGCGTTGCCCAGGAGTTTGACCCAGATCTCGTTGCGGATATGAGTGCTGATGGGGCAGCGCAAGCCGGACGCGATCATCGCTTCTGCGATTCGGCGACAGCGGTCCGAGCGAGTGCCGTTCGGTTCGCCCAGAGAGATGCGGTTTCCCTCGATGTGTTGAATCACTCCGGGTGCAGTAGTCTCAGTCGAAAAGTACACGATGGATCCGAGCACGCTATGCGCTTCGATAGCAGATGAAATAACACCTCCAGGATCGATCCGCTCCAGGCGCAGCCCGTCCCAATCGCCGCCAAACCCCTGGAAATACCACCATGGAATTCCGTTCTGTGTGCTGACAACTGTGGTGTCCGGCCCCAGCACCGGGGCCAACTGAGGAGCGAGCTGCGGCAGACCCTGCGCCTTCACTCCAAGGAAGACGACGTCAACTGGCCCCACGGCTTCGAGGGAGCCGGTGACTGTGGGTGACGCAACAAAGTCTCCGTCGGCGGTCTTCACCAACACGCCACGCTCCTGCATAGCGCGAAGATGAGGCCCTCGCGCGAAGAGGGTAATATCGAACCCGGCCTGCGCCATGCGCGCGCCGATGTAGGCTCCGATTGCTCCTGCGCCCGCGATGAGAAATCTCATGCCGGGGTATCCGTGAGCGCGGCGGCAACGGCGCGGCGGCGAATTTTTCCAGTTGCAGTGGTGGGGATGCTCTTCACCAGGTAGATCTTCTTTGGGCACTTGAAGTCCGCCAGTGATTCACCGCAGTGTTTGATGAGCGCCGTTTCCGTGGCGCCGTGCGGTTCGTGCAAAACCACGGCCGCAGCTACTTCTTCGCCCAGGGTGGGGTGGGTAAAGCCAAAAGTGACCGCGGCGGCCACCGCGGGATGCCTCAGCAAAATGTCGTCAACTTCATGCGGGGCCACATTCTCCCCGCCGCGGATGATGATGTCTTTGATGCGGCCGCTCAAATGCAAATAGCAATCGGAATCAAGCCATCCTTCGTCGCCGGTGCGAAACCATCCATGGGTAAAAGCGCGAGCGTTGGCTTCGGGATTGTTGTCATATCCCCGAAAAACGTTGGCGCCCTGAATTGCGATTTCGCCACGCTGTTCGGTGCCGAGATGATGGCCCTCTTTGTCCAGAATGGCCACCCGAAGCCCGACGCCCACTCCCACCGAACCGGCTTTGCGATGCCGAGGCGGCAGAGGATTTGAAGTCATTTGATGGGCCGCCTCGGTCATTCCATAGGCTTCCACGAATGGCACGCCAAAGAGCCCCTCGATCTTGTGAATGAGTTCGGGCGACAGCGGCGCGCTGCAGGAACGGATGAAATGCAAGGAAGCGGCTTCGGCAGGCTTATGGTGAGTACGGGCCAGCAGAAGCTGGTGCATCGTGGGCACGCCCGAAAACCAGGTCACCTGATGGTCTCTGACGGTACGCCAGAAAGAAAGCGCGTTGAATCTGGTGGGAACAACCACCGTCCCTCCGGATACCAAAGTTGCCATGGTCGAACCAATTAACCCATGCACATGGAAGAGCGGCATGATGCATAGCGAAACGTCCTCTTCGGTCAGAGCATAGGTATTGGCGATATTGGCCGACGAGACCGCAAGGTTGAAATGCCGCAGTGGCACGCGCTTGGGCCGCCCTGTGCTTCCACTGGTGTGCAGGATCAGAGCTATGTCTTCCGCCGTGGGCTCGGAGGCCGAGACTCCAGTGGGAGCACCATGCAGGTTAACGATGCCCTGGTCGTTCATTTCCACCGAATATACCGGTATATCGCAGTCCGCGGCCGCGCTGCGCACGAATTCCGCACCTACCGCAGGACAAAGCAGCACGCGAGCATTGGTGTCACGGAGGAAGAAAAGAAACTCTTCGTAAGGGTACGCCGGGTTTAATGGAGCTGCTGTACCAACAAAGGAGGCTGCCAGGAAGCTCACAATGGCGGGCAAGCCATTTGGCAAGGCGATCGCCACGGCATCGCCGCGACGAATGCCGACGGAAGCCAAAGCGTTCGCCATGGCTAGGACCTGTTGCCGCAGCGAATCGTAGGTGACACGGATTCCAATCTCAGGAATGACAACGGCGGTGTGACTATCCGCAAAATGTAGAACGTCAAGAAGCGTCTGTACTGATTTGAGGGTCATCTTTGGTCTCCTGGCGTCGTTTGGCGCCCGTCGTTGAATCCTGCCGGACTGTGTCGTGGTCCAGGAAACAAAAGGAATGCGGCCGCGCTCTTCTGGCCTGTCATTCCTGCTTTGAAACCTCACACTAAGCTAAGAACTTTGACCGAGGCTTTCAATGACCGGCATCACGCTTCAGTGTGATGAAATGCGAAGGTCCAGTAACCGTGAGAGTGCTAGGATACTGGCCGGTTGAACTTTCTTGCATGGTTCACGTCGTGCCTGTGTGATTGGGAGGCGTGAAGCCACTTTTGAAAGGTGAACTGCCCTATGGCTGAGCCCGACGTCGAAACTTTGGCGCGCGAACTGCTGTCCGCGTACCAGACGGGCCGCATGGTGCCGGTCCTTCCCTCTGCGCACCCTGGCTTCGATCTCAACAAGGCGTATGAGGTTGAGGCAGCACTCAAGCAATTTCGCGAAGAACGTGGAGCCCGAACCGTCGGTCGCAAGGTTGGTTATGCGAATAAGGCCATGTGGCGTGTATTCAAACTTGAAACTCTGGTTTGGGCGCACATGTACGACGATACCGTGCAGTACAGCGACAGCAATTCAGCCACGCTGACCCTTTCCCATCCTCATTCGCTGAAGATCGAACCTGAGATCGTTTTTGGTTTGAAGCAACCAATACTTGCCGGGGACATCAGTGCTGCCGCTGCCCTGGAGTCTACAGAATGGTTGGCGATTGGGTTCGAAATCATTGCCTGCCCCTTTCCGGACTGGAAGTTTCAGCCATGTGATTTGGTGGCGTGCTTTGGACTTCATGCTGCCCTCGTCGTCGGAGAGCGAGTGCAGGTGCAGCCCGGCTTAATTGCCACGCTCGTGGAAGAACTGCCTCGATTCAAGGTGCGCATGTCGAAGAACGGAGAGTTCGTGGAAGAAGGATCCGGCAAGAACTCTTTGACGAGCCCCGCCTCGTGCCTGGCTGAACTGAGCACCGCCATCCTGCGACGATTCCCAAGCGAGCCATTGGCTGCGGGAGAAATCGTTAGCTCCGGAACACTCACGGCGGGACATTTGACCGACCGGGGCGATCTCTGGACAGTCGAAGTCAGCGGTCTGCCGCTGCCACCGCTGACTCTGCATCTCAGTTGACCCCTGCGGAGGCTGAACGATCCCAACATCTTCGGCCCGATGATGGTCCGCATGGGTGATGCGGACGCGCTCGTCTCCGGTGTCACACAGAACTATCCAGACACGATCCGTCCGGCCCTATCACCCGCAAGGGCGACCTTGGGTGCGCAGGACATCGCGTTCACCGCGGCTACCCACGAAGAACGTGCGGAAGCCGTAACTATGGATTAATACGTCTCTTGGTTGGCTTCTTTTCAGGCGCGCCGGCAACGGCGCGCCGTTTTTCGTTTTTCAAGCCCGACTCGGTCGCATCGCTGCTCGCCAATGCCGTGGAATCGGAACACGGGACCTGGATTCTTGGTTTCCGAACCAAGACCACAGTTTGATCTCGTCACATTTGAACGTGATCTACGTCCTTGTGCAACTCTCGAGACCGTTTTGAAATTGGTTAGTCATCAGACCAGTGCCATGAAAACCGCTGACGCACCGGCGACCATCGAGTTCGAAGCCATCCCCAGAAGCAAGGTTTACCAGGAAGTTGCCCGGCAACTGGAGCGGCACATCGCGGAAAACCTGGAACCCGGCGACTTGCTTCCTCCCGAACGACAGCTTGTGCAGATGCTTGGAGTCAGCCGCAGCTCGGTGCGCGACGCTATCCGCAGCCTGGAACTGATGGGGTTGCTCGAGCCGCACCAGGGAGTCGGCACGATGGTCCGCGAGCCTGGCGCGACGGCAGCCATTCCTTTGGCGAGAGCCCTCCTCGTTCAGCGGAAGCAGATTGCGGAACTAATTGATGTGCGCAAGATGATCGAGCCGCACTTGGCCAGTCGCGCCGCCCGGCATGCCTCCCGCGATGAGCTCGCTGAAATGGAGGACATTCTCGAACGCCAGGAAGCGAAGGTACGCCGGGGCGAACTCGCCGTCGAGGAGGACTCGGAGTTTCACTACAGCATTGCCCTGGCGTCCGACAACAGCGCGATTCTGAAAGTGGTGGACGTTTTGATGGATTTGTTGCGCGATACCCGGGAACGCTCGTTTCAGGGAAAAAGAAGGCAGGAGCAGTCACTTGCCGGTCACCGTCGAATTCTTTCGGCTCTGAAGCGTCGCGACAGTGCGGCCGCCGAAGTTGCCATGCGGCGGCACCTGCAGGAAATCGAAAACATCGCACTTAATAAGTAGTGAATGAATGGAGGTTGCAAGATGGGCCAGTTACTTGCGGTCGAAATCATCTACCGTGGGGTCTTTCAGAAGACCCTGGCTAAGAACATAACGCGCGGCATTGTCCTGGCCGCGCACAACGAAGGCAAACTGGGAATCTCTTTTGGGCGCTATGGGGATTCTCCGGAGCGCAATGGAATTCCGGCCAAAAGCTTCGCCATCGTCGCCAACGACGAGCAAACACTGGAAGCCGGGATGGCGCAATACGAGCCCAAGCAGGTTGACCTGACCGTGGTCCTCGATGACACGCTCTGCAAGGGTACGGAGTCGTGGGCATGGTACGGCCTGCAGCCCGTGCACCGTGCCCTCAAACCGGGCCAAAATCTGATCGTGGTTTCTCTGGACGGCGCACCGGCGCTGCTGGAGAAAATTCATCGCCGGGAAGAGCCTTACAAGCTGGGAGTCGTAAAAGGGATCGCCAGCTTCTCCGGCATGTGGGTCTATAAGGATGACCATACCGACGTTCGCATCTTGGGCGCCATCGCCAAGGCGCTGCCGCAACTGGTCAGCCTGAAGTCGGTGGAGCAGTTCATCAACGAAAAACTAAAGAACCCCCTCAAGGTGACATCGGCGCGCACCGCCTTCGAACGTTTCACTGCGGTCGAGGTCGGCGCGGGGCAGGGCAACACTGAGGAGTTGTACAAATTCACTCTGCCGGGCTGGGAGAACATGCGCGGCGGCGTTTCCGTCACCGGCCAGCCGCAGGGCGGGCCTTATACCGATACAGTCACTGGGAAGGTCGGCGGCTTCCGGCCGACCCGCAACGAGCTGTTCAAGAAATACTCAACCCGTTCGCTGCGGCCGGTCGTGAACTTCAAGACCTGCACCAAGTGCACGCTGTGCTGGCTTAACTGCCCAGATGCATCGTTCGACGTTACCCCGGAAGGCTTCTACGACGTCAATCTCGAATCGTGCTGCGGATGCGCGGTTTGCGAGGAAGTGTGTCCGGTAAAGAACTGCATCTCCATGGTGAACGAGTCCGAATTCCCCGATAACAGCAGCCAGTGGGAGGCCTTCAAGAAGGACCAGGATGCCTACCTGAAGTGGCTGGAAACCACGATACAAAAGGCCGAGCCGATCGAGAAGCGGTCCCATGGCTTCCGTTATCGCGGTCAGTATCAAGAACAGGTCCCCGAAGCCCTGGAAGTCGCGAGCAAAGGCTAGCGGCCCGGCGGCAAGCGTGAATACAAGGAGATTAAGATGGCGACCCTGACAGTACCGGTTGAGGAAAAGAAAAAGATTCAGGAGCAGGAAGCCCTGATTACCGGCGCCGAGGCCATTGCAATTGCCTGCAAACTGGCCAACGTGGACGTAGTCACCGCTTACCCAATCCGGCCTTACGACACGGTCATGCAGTACATCAGCCAACTGGTAGCGGACGGCGAAATGGACTGCGAATACATCGTGGCGGAAGGCGAACATTCACAAGTTGAAATCGTAAAGCACGCCTCGGTTTGCGGAGCGCGCGTGTTCTGCGGCTCGAGCGGCGTTGGCTGGATGTATGCCATGGAAGCGCTGACCGTCAGTCCGGCGCTGCGCGTCCCCATGGTGTGCATGGTTGGCAACCGTGCGCTCGATGATCCGGGTGCCTTCGGCGTTGAGCACAATGATGCGCTGGCGGTCCGCGACCTGGGTTGGCTGCTGACCTGGGTTGACAGCGCGCAAGAGGCGCTGGACATGGCGCTGATCGCCTATCGTGTAGCGGAAGACCGGCGCATCTTCGTGCCTCTGGCGCTGAGCTGCGACGGGGCGTTTCTTACCCACTCCCAAGCCCTGGTCAAGATCCCGGCGGCGGAGCAGGTCAAGAAGTTCCTGCCTCGCTACAATCGCGGCGATCTGTTGCTGCACCCTGACAATGTCATCTCAGTCGCGCCCCAGGCCAACGAGGACTGGGTGATGGAGATTCGGCGGCAGAACTATGCCGTAACCGAAGTGGCCTGCGACGTGATTCGCGAAGTCTATGCCGACTTCGAGCGCATCTTCGGACGCAAGTACGGCAATCCCTTCTTCGAGGAGTACATGACAGAAGATGCGGAAGTCGTGTTGCTCGGCATGGGGACGCTCTCGACGCCGGTGAAGGTCGCGGTCCGGAAGCTGCGCGAAGCAGGCAAGAAAGTCGGATTCGTGCGGCTGCGCTGGTTCCGTCCATTTCCCGGACCCGAAATCGCGAAGTGCCTGGAACGCTTCAAGGCCGTCGGCGTCATCGACCGCGATTTCTCGTTCGGTTCGCCGAACCTGAGCGGTGTTGTGGCCACTGAGCTTCGCTCCGCCATGTATACAGGAGCGGCCACACGCCCACCCGTACTGGATTTCATCTGTGGGCTGGGTGGACGTGAAGTGACAGTGCCGGACGTGGAAACGATGACCGACATCG
>Ga0335077_10007375_pt1 | contig 13599 bp, 8 predicted proteins | sample Lox_Sample_31_FD_207151 | JGI IMG/M metagenome (GOLD analysis project Ga0335077, IMG submission 207151) | Soil microbial communities from Loxahatchee National Wildlife Refuge, Florida, United States - Lox_Sample_3.1 | ecosystem: Environmental > Terrestrial > Soil > Wetlands | place: USA: Florida...
GGCGGACCGCCTCCCTTGCCGGCCGCGTCAGCGTAGGCTAAAGGCGATGGTACGAGCTAGTGGCGGCGGGAGGCGGTGAACTTCTCCCACTCGCCGGGGGCGAGGGCTTTCTTGATTTCATCGGCGTAGTGGAAGCCGTCGCTGATGACGGTAGCGCCGAGATTATGCTGATCGACGGCAATGGGCTGCAGGAGAATCTCCGGAACAGTGAGTGAACCGTTCTGAAAGCTTTCGGTGGCTTCAGGTTTGCCGCCGCGGGAGAGAGTGATGGCAGCGTCGATGGCGCGCTTGGAGAGCGGACTGAGCGGTTTGTAGACCGTCATCGTTTGAGTGCCGCGGATGATGCGAACGATAGCGGCGAGATCGGCATCCTGACCGGAGACGGGAACCTTGCCGGCGAGTTTACGCTCTGCGAGGGCCTGGACGGCGCCAGCCGCGGTGTCGTCGTTGGCAGCGACAATGGCGGCGAGCTTGCCATCGGATTTCTGGAGAGCCGTGACGGTGGCGTCGTAAGCATCCTTCTGGTTCCATTGAGGGCACCAAGCTTCGTCGATGATGGTGAGATGTCCGGAATCCTCGGCGGGTTTGAGGACGAGCCGGTGGCCCTTCTCGATCTGGTGGGCGTTGTTGTCGGAGGTGGCGCCTTCGAGAAGGAAGAAATTGCCATTGGGGGAAGCGGACAGAAGAGCGGAGGCTTGCAACTTGCCAACCTGAAGATTGTCGAAAGAGATGTAGAGAGACACGGCGCTGTTTTTGATCAGGCGGTCGTAACTGATGACGGGGACATGTTTGCGAGCGGCAGCCTGGACGATGGCGGCGGCTTTTTCCGCGTCGTGCGGAACGACGATCAGAACGTTAACGCCGGAATCGAGCAACTGGGTGGCTTGTTGAAGTTGGAGAGAGTCGCTGCCTTCGGCGTCCTTGACAATGATCCTGGCGCCGCGTTCGCGAGCATGCAGCTGGAGCAGCTTGGAATCGCGCTGCCAGCGTTCGAGCTTGATGTCGTCGAGGAGAACACCGATGTGAACGGGAGAATCCTGAGCGAAGAGAGCGAGCGAGGCAACGGACAGCAGGAAAACGGCGACGAGCAGGGCGGCTGCTTTTGCGCACATGGATTCCTTCCCCGAGATGTGGAATTAAGGTGGAATTTGCACGATCTGGGGGGAAGAATAGCGACGGGGACGAAGAAGGGCAATAAGGTTGGAGAGGCGTTTTTCGTAGAAGGTAGTACCGTGTCGGTCACAGCGGGAGGGAAGGCCCGGCCGGGTGGCTCGCGGAGCCCGCGAAGGCGGAGCGCGATTTATGGTTACAAGAGGTTGAAGGTATAATCGCGGGCACCGATGAAGAGAGAGAAACAGTAAAACAGTGGAAAAGTGAAGCGGTAAAGGAAAAATGGTTACAAGTGAAAAGTGTGAGGTGAAAGGTAAAGTGGGGAACGCATGGGGTTAGCGGCGGGGACGAAGCTGGGGCCGTACGAGGTGGTGGGGACGATAGGCGCGGGCGGGATGGGGGAGGTGTACCGGGCGAAGGATACGCGGCTGGGGCGGGACGTGGCGATCAAGGTATTGCCCCACAAGCTGGCGAAGGATGGGGACCGGCTGCAACGGTTTGAGCAGGAAGCGCGGGTGCTGGGGGCGCTGAATCATCCGAACCTGCTGGGAATTTTTGACGTGGGGAGCGAGAACGGGCTGCAGTACCTGGTGTCGGAGTTGCTGGAGGGGAAGACCTTGCGCGAACGCCTGGGCGAGGGGGCGTTGCCGCAGCGCAAGCTGATCGAATACAGCACCAAAATCGCAAATGGACTGGCCGCGGCGCACGAGAAGGGGATCGTGCACCGGGACCTGAAGCCGGAAAACATTTTCGTGACGAATGACGAACAGGTAAAGATTCTGGATTTCGGCTTGGCGAAGTATGCGCTGGATGCGGAGCTGTCGGGGTCGGCGGTAACGATGGATCTGGCGGCGACGGCGCCGGGAACGGTGATGGGGACGGTGGGGTACATGTCACCGGAGCAAGTGCGGGGGCAAGCGGCAGATTCGCGGTCGGACATTTTCAGTTTTGGGGCGATTTTGTATGAAATGGCGACGGGGAAGAAAGCGTTCGAAGGCGAATCGTCTGTGGAGACGATGAACGCGATTCTGAAGGAGGAGCCAGCGGAGATTGACCTGGAGAAAAACAAGGTGGCGCCGGGGCTGGAACGGATTTTGCGGCATTGTTTGGAGAAGAATGCGGCGGACCGCTTCCAGTCGGCGAGGGACTTGGGATTTGCGCTGACGGCGCTCTCGGGGACGGGGGCGACGGCGGCGCTGACAAACGTGGAAGAGAGGCCGCGGCGGACGTGGATGTGGGCCTTAGTGGGGATAGCGGGCTTGCTGGTAGCCCAGGGATTTTATTTTTCGTGGAAAACGCCGAAGGAGCACGCGGGGCAGCAGGAATTCGCGATACCGCTGACAGGTGAGGCGAATCACCTGGCGCTATCCGCGGATGGGACGATGCTGGCGTACGCGACGCCGGATGAAAAGACGGGCGAGAGCGTAATCAATGTTCAGAAGTTGGGTACGCGGACGGTGACGACGCTGGCCGGGACGGAAGGAGCGAGTTATCCGTTCTGGTCGCCGGACAACCAGTATGTGGGATTTTATGCGGACGGGAAGTTGAAGAAAGTGGCGATTGCGGGCGGGGCGCCGCAGGTGCTGACGCTGGCACCGAACGGACGAGGGGGGAGTTGGGGGCGGAAGAACGTGATTCTGTTCGCGCCGCAGACGGGGTCGGCGATCTGGCGAATCGATCCGGACGGCTCACACGCGGAGAACTTAACCGGAAAGATGATGACGGAGAAAGAGAGTTCGCACCGCTGGCCGGTGTTCTTACCGGATGGCGAACGCTATCTGTTCTGGGGCGGCGATTTTGCGAATCTGGACGACGATCCGAACAGCGGGATTTATGTGAGTTCGCTCGGCGGACACGAGCGGAAGAGAATCTTGTTGTCGCATTCGAACGCGGGCTACGCGAACGGACAGATTGTGTATTGGGAGAAAGGGCGAGGGTTGGTGGGGTCGAAGTTGGATGTGTCGTCGGGGACGGTGGGAAACGAGAGGAAGGTGATTGGGGAGGGAGTGGGGTACCAGGTGTCGACGTATTATGCGGCGTTCGCGGTTGGGGAGAATGGAACGGTGGTGTATAACGGGAGCGCCGGATCGACGACGTCGGTGCTGGCATGGTACGACCGCAGCGGGCGGGAGTTGTCGCGACTGGGAGAGCCGGGAGCCATGGCGAACCCGTCGCTGTCGCCGGACGATGGGCATGTGGCGATGGACCGGATCGATATGAAGGCGAACAATGTGGACATCTGGATTCAGGATGTGAATAAAGGGACGGCGTCGCGGTTCACGTTTGATCCAGCGGAAGAGGTGACGCCGGCGTGGTCGCGAGACGGGCAAAGGCTGGCGTACCGGTCGGTGAGGGTGTCCACGATGGTAGAAGTGAAGAACGTTAGGGGAACCGAGGCAGCGAAGACGGTGTACACATCCGAGGGCGGGGCCGGCGAGGAAAACATCACGAATTCGTGGAGCGCGGACGATCGGGAAATATTGTGCACGGCGCAAAAAGGAAAGAATACGACATCGTTGCAACTGGTGGCGGCGGACGGGACGGGGCCAAAGCCATTCATCAAGGGAGATGCCACTTACAGCAACGGGCAGTTTTCCCCAGACGGGAAGTGGGTAGCGTACGCGTCGAATGAGTCGGGGGATTGGGAGATTTACGTGACGAAGTATCCGGGAGCGGTGGGGAAGTGGCAAGTGTCGCGGGGAGGGGGCACGGAGCCGCGATGGAGGGGGGATGGGAAAGAGTTGTTTTATTTGGGGCAGCACCGTCAGGTGACGGCGGTGGAAGTGAATGCCGGGGAGACATTCAGCGTTGGCGAACCGGTGAAGTTGTTTGCGTTTCAGGCGCGGGCGGGGATTTCGTCGACGGATTTGTTTACGTACGATGTGGCGAAAGATGGAAAGAGATTTATTGTGAACCGGTATGTGAGGCCGGAGGCGCTGGCGCCGCTGGTGGTGGTGTTGCGGGCGGGTGAGTAGAGGGGTGTCGCGAGCTAGTCGCAACAGAGGAAGCAGATTTGGTAGAAGGCGCGGAGAGCGGGAGTTGCCCCCTGCTGAGGAGTCACGCGGGTGGAGCGCGAAGCTTGCCAAACGAGCAGTTGCTCTTTAAAGGCGTAGACCGATTGGCCCCTGGAATGAATGTGGCGATGGACGGGCAGGGCTTCGTGAGCTTCCCAGCGCTGAACAGTTCTGACCGTGCGATGGAAAAAAACGGCGATTTCCTTCCAAGAATCGAGACGATCGGCGCGGGAAGCCGCATGATACAGGAGCATTGCGCCCGCTTCGTGCGCGGGCCGATGAGTGGGCCTGGAGGGCTGAAGAGCCGGGTGGCGGCGGGGAGCGTGAGCGAGAGATGAGTTCACCGTCATAAAACAGGATTCCCCCCTAAGAAAAGAAACGGCGAAAGAAACGTCGCTGACTGGGCCGGGTAAGGCGCGTCTGGAAGGAAGTGTCGTGACCGGACTTGGCGGAGCAATGTGCGAAAGCACAGATGTGCAGATAGCGGCCGTTGGCATGAAGAGCGGCGCCGGAAAGAGCTGGAGAAGTGAAGCGAAGGTCCTTGCCGAGACCGATGGCGTCTTCCGAGAAGCGTGGGGAGTCGGCCAATGCGGACAGAAATGCGGGCAGAGCGTCGACGCACACGGCCGTGTCATTGGCCGGAGTGTCGAGCGCATCGAGAGCAAAGCTGCGTAGAAGCTTGGGGAAGAAACGCTGCGCGGTGTCGGGATGATCGAATAGATCGAGGCCGGCGATGGAACCGGAAATAGCAAAGGCCGCGCCGGCCTGGCGATCGTGGCAGTGAAAGGCGCGAGCGAACTCTTCGAGGGAACTGGCATGGCGGGAGTAGATGGCGGCGACAGCGCGCGAGTCGGACTTGGTGTCGAGACGGGCGGCTTTCGCGGCGAGCTCATCCCAGATGGCTTCCTGATTGGAGAGGCGCGAACCGTTGGTGCGCATCGCTCGAGTCACTTGCGAAACGCGCTGGCTACGAGCACCGGCGTAGAGAAAGTGGTCGGCGGTCTGGAATTCGTCGGAGGTGACACGCCAGCGGCCAGCCTCGACGCAGGAGACTGGTATGACGCACTTGTGTTTGGCGGGCACGAGAATGGAGAGATTCAGGACGCGATTCTGTTTGGAGCCGAGGAGTTCCTCTCCATCGATCAGAAGGACGGGGAGAGAGGCGTCATTGGTTATCGCGAGTTCGGGGACGGAGCCGGCGGCATGGATTTCGGTTACGCGAACGAGGCGTTGGGCGATGCCGTCTTCGAGGAGGATGTAATCCTGGGGAGGGAAAGGAGGGCCGGGCAGAAGGAGGGGAAAGAGTGTGAGATTGCGAAATTGTTGTGGAGGAGCGATTTGGAGGCGGGAGAGTTCTTCACGGACGGAGATCATGGGTGCGGCTCCAGTTGAGATAGACACGGTGATGGGGAAGGCAAGTGCGTTGCCAAAACGGTGGAACGAAGAATCAAGAGGTTAAAGAGAGTGGGCGTGAGCGAATGACAACTTGAGTTGACGAGGTGTCAATCGCGGTTGTCGTCCAGGCTGGCGACGAACTTGCTGACGGCTTGTTTGGAGACACCGAGGAGGGCAGCGGCTTCAACCTGATTGTTGTTGCACCTTTTCAGGGCGAGAAGGAAGAGGTGTTTGCGGGCATCGGCAAGGAAATCTTCGATGGAAAAGCCAGGAGCGGGTTCCGGCAGAAAAGCCAAGGGCTGATGATGGTTAGAGCCGTCTTGGAAAAGGAGAGCAGCTGGCTCAAGAACGTCGGAGCGGGAATAGAGGACGGAGCGTTCCAGCACGTTGGAGAGCTGGCGGACATTGCCGGGCCAGGGGTAGTCCTCGAGGGCCCGAAGAGCGTCTTTGGAGAGCTGACGGGGGCGCTGGCGGCGCTGGTTGATTTGCTTGAGGAGGCTGAGGGCGAGTTGAGGAATCTCCGCGCGGCGATCACGAAGAGCCGGGAGACGGATCTGAACGACTTCGAGGCGGAAGTAGAGGTCTTCGCGGAAACGTTTATCTTGCACTTCCTTTTTGAGGTCGCGATTGGTGGCAGCAACGATGCGGACGTCGACCTGGCGGGAACGAGGGCTGCCGATGCGCTGGATGACGCCGTCTTGAATGACGCGAAGGAGCTTGGCCTGGATGTCGAGAGAAAGTTCGGCGATTTCGTCGAGGAAGAGGGTGCTGCCATCAGCGTTTTCGAAGAGGCCGGGTTTGTCGGCGGTAGCTCCGGAGAAAGCGCCCTTGGTATGACCGAACAGGTAGGTTTCGGCGAGCGATTCGGGAATGGCGGCGCAGTTGACGGGGACGATGTACTTGGAGGCGCGAGGGCTGAGGCGATGGATGAGATGAGCGAAGCGTTCTTTACCGGTGCCGGTTTCTCCGGTGAGGAGGATAGGGAGAGAGGATTCGGCGGCGATGGCGGCTTGTTCGGCGGCATAGCGGAGATGGGCGGAGCCGACGTGGAGGTTGAGTTCGAGGAGGGCGTCGTCGAGGGGCGGAAGAGGAACATCCTGGCAAACGACGGGTTCGTTCAGTACGCGAGCGGAATGGGGTGAGTTCGCTGGAGAGTTCTCCGAATCGATGTCAAAAACAGTGCCCAGATCAGGAGGGCGGCTTTCCTGGCTAAGTTCCTCGGCCGGTTGGGGAGGAAGTTGATCTTTCGGAGTCGCGGAAGCAGGAGTCTTACTCCGAGGGAGCCCAAGGCGGATCTTTCTTTGGTCAGGCGGCAGAGAAGCAGTTGACAGGCTGCGGGAGAGCGAGTCGTGAGCAGTGTTCAGGAAATAGGTCCAAGGCATCGCGAGATGGCGGAGGGTTTGCCAACTCTTGGAGTCGAGTGGAACTTCTTTCACGTTCGCAGGACCGAAGAGGGGATACGCTGGCGAACCGACCTGGAGCAGGGTGGCAGGCAAGATGCCAAGGGCGTTAAGAAGAAACCACGAGGCACGCATTTCGGCGGTACCGCTGGACACGCAGACGAAGTTGTCGTTGCAACTGAGAGAAGAATAGCGATCGCGAAGGAAGCGACTGAGCGAGCCCATGAGCACCGAATAGTCTTTCGGATTTGCGGCAGGGAGCTGTTGAATCGTCACCCGGCAAGAGGGAAACCTGTCGGCTACGGCAATCCTAGTCGCCTCAGTTTGGGACAGCGTATGCGGAGTGTGGAAGAGAAAGAGTTCGTCGAAGGGCTTGGCCGACAATATGGATAAGACTGGGCCGGGAAGCACTTCGTCGGCCACTTCGCCCTGGACAAAGGGGTCTTTCAAGTCGACGAAAGTGAACAGTGCCCTGTTGACGTGGGTGGGTTGAGAAGACATCGGTGGTTGATGGATGTCGGAAGCTTGCCAAGGCTCTGAGTGGGAGATCCCGGGTTTTGGGATGTTAAGGAGGTTTGTGGCGAGGTGGGATTGTCGCTTACGAAGAAGAAGGAAATCCCAAATGGAGCGGGTCATGGAGGGGCATTATAGCGGGTTTAGGGGAGGTAGCGAAGTAGGAACGGGATGAAGGGCTAAAGAGAGGGGCTGGGCGAGTTGCGGACGATGGGGCAGGCGTGGAGGGCGCGATGTATCGTGCCCCCACTCGGGGGCGTTGCGGCGCGGCGCTACGGTGGCGACACGGCGAGCCGATGCGTGGGGGGGGCGTTAGCGGTGGAAGTCGAAGACCAGGAGGGTGATGTCGTCTTGCTGGCCGACGACGGATTGGTTGGACCAGGCGGCGATTTCAGCGACGAAGTCGTCGGCGAACTGATTGGCGGGGAGGGAATGGTGGGCTTCGATGTAACGCATGATGCGGTCGAAGCCGTATTGTTCGTCGCTGGCGTTGGCGGCTTCCGGAAAGCCGTCGGTATAGAGGACGTGACGATCGCCGGGCTCGAGAGGGAGTTCGAGGGCGACGTATTCGGCTTCGTCGATCATTCCTAGAACGATTCCATTTTCAAGAAGCTTGGCGGTTTTGCTTTCGGAGTTGCGGAAGCGGAGGACGGGAGGGTGTCCCGCACCGGCGTAGCGGAGAAAAGCGCTTTCGAGATCGAGGTAGACGTAAGCGGCGGTGACGAAGTTTTGCGTGAACTTGCCGGAGAGAGCGCGGTTGAGTCCGGTAAGGACTTTGGCGGGCTCGGAGGCGTGGCGAGCCTGGCCGGCGAAAGCGACCTGAATCATGGAAGCGATGAGGGCGGAAGGGAGGCCGTGGCCGGAGACGTCGGCGATGAGGATGCCGATGTGCCTATCGTCGATGTGGATGAAGTCGTAGAAATCGCCGGCGACAGAGGTCATAGGAGAGTAGCGGGCGGCAATTTCGAGGCCCGGGAGTTGAGGAATGGTGTGAGGAAGGATGGAGAGCTGAATCTGGCGAGCCATCTCGAGTTCTTCATTGAGAGCATGGAGTTGGGCAGCAAGTTGGGCGCGCGATTCACGAAGCATGATGTGGCTGCGGACACGAGCTTTGACGACGGCGGGAGAAAAAGGTTTGTGGACGTAATCGACGGCACCAACTTCGAAGCCTCGGGTTTCGTCTTCGGAGCCGGTCTGGCCGGTGAGGAAGATGACGGGAATTTCGGCGGTGGCAGGATCGGCTTTGAGGCGGGTGCAGACTTGGTAGCCGTCCATGCCGGGCATCATGATGTCGAGGAGAATGAGGTCGGGCTTCTCTTCGGCGCTGGCGAGGGCGAGAGCCTTTTCGCCATTGGTAGCGATTTTGGTGCGGAAAGAATCCTTGAGAGCGCCAGAGATGACGCCAATGTTGGTGGGCGTATCGTCGACGATGAGAACGAGCTTTTGAGTACCGGGTGTTTGTTGAGGAGAGGGTGTGGCCGACATTCGATCACTCCAGATTAAGGGAAAGACGCGAAGCAATGTTGTTCAGAGATTGTAGCGCATCAGAGTAGGCAAAATTGCCGATGTGGGCAGAAAGGGAGTCGAGTTCGGCGGGGGTGAGGACACCGGCGAGTGTGGGGCGAAGTTCGAGGAGGACGTCGGAGGCGTCGCCGTCGTCGGCGGCGAGAAGTTTTTTGAGGCGGGAGAGAGGGGCGACGACGGTTTGCGGGTCGCCGTTGGCGGGAGTGGAGGAGGGGGCGGGTTCAGCGGGAAGAGCGGCGTGGATAGCGGCAACAGTGAGACCGAGAATGGCGGAGAGAGAGGCGAGAGCGGGATCGATGTCGAAATTCGAATCGATGGCGGCTTCGGCCTTGGCAGCGGCTTCGGCGAGAGAGTTTGCACCGAGGTTAGCGGCGGCACCTTTGAGAGAGTGGGCGAAGCGCTGCGCGGTGGGGGAATCGTTGAGGGCGAGGGCGTTGCGAATGTCGGAGACAGCGGCGGCTTGCGAGCCGGCGAAGCGCTGGAGGAGCGACTCGTAGCGTTTGCGATTTCCGCCGGTGCGTTTCAGGGCGGTGGCGGTATCGATGCCGGGGATGGAGAGGTCGCCGGTGGGTTCGGAGACGGTTGCAGGAGGAAGAGAGATCCCGCGCTCCACAGACTCCGCTCGGGATGACGGATTCACGATAGGGCTCGAGAAAGTGGCCGAAGCGGCGGCGGAGCGCGGGGGGACCCAGCGGAGAAGAGTGGCGAAGAGCTTGTCGGGGTCGATGGGTTTGGCGAGGTGGTCGTTCATACCGGCGGCGAGGCACTGTTCGCGGTCGCGGTCCATGGCATTGGCGGTCATGGCGATGATGGGGAGATTGGCGAAGCGCGGGTGGGAGCGAATGGCCTTGGTGGCGGCGATGCCGTCCATGACGGGCATCTGCATATCCATGAAGACGGCGGCGTAATCGTTTTTGGAGACTTGCTGGACGGCGGCGGCGCCGTGCTCGGCGATGTCGATGTGGAGGTGCGCGTCTTCGAGAAGGCCGAGAGCGACTTCACGGTTGAGTTCGTTGTCTTCAACGAGAAGGATGCGAGCACCGCGGAGGGGAGTGAGATCGAGCTGATCGCCGCCGGAGGGCTGGGATGGGGTGGAGGGTTCATGATCGCCGCCCAGGACGTCGACGACGGAATCGAAAAGCATGGAGGGAGTGACGGGCTTGATGAGGACGTTTTCGAAGGAGTTCTGTTCGGCTTTGCGTAAGACTTCTTCGCGGCCGTAAGCGGTAACCATGACCAGGTGCGGAGGGGGAGTGAGATGGAGGGCGCGAATCTGGCGGCCGGTTTCGATGCCGTCGATGCCGGGCATCTGCCAGTCGACGAAGACGACATCGTAGTGCAGGTTGCTTGAAGCGGCCTGGCGAACGAGTTCAATGCCTTCCTGGCCGGAGGGAGCTTCGTCGACGAGGAAGGTCATGCTGAGGAGCATGGAGGAGAGCACTTCGCGGGCCTGGGCGTTGTCGTCGATGACCAGAATCCGGCGGCCGCGGAGCTCGGGGCGAGAGGCGCGCCTGGCGACGCCGTCACTCTTTCCGAGGTAGGCGGTGAACCAGAAGGTGGAACCTTTGCCCAGATCGCTGGTGACGCCGACTTCGCCGCCCATGAGCTGAGCGAGTTTTTTGGAGATGGCGAGACCGAGTCCGGTGCCGCCGTGCTGGCGAGTGGTGGAGGTGTCGGCCTGTTCGAAGGCCTGGAAGAGGCGGCCCATTTGTTCTTCGGTGAGACCGATGCCGGTGTCGGAAACGGCGAAGTAGACGAGCTGGCCGCGGTCATCTTCTTCCTGGACCCTGGCCTTGACGACGATTTCGCCCTGCTCCGTGAACTTGACGGCGTTGTTACAAAAGTTGATGAGGATCTGTCCGAGGCGCAGGGGATCGCCCTTCGGGTGAGTGGAGACGGCGGAGTCGATATCGAAGATGAGCTCGAGGCCCTTGGCGGTGGCTTTTTCGGAGATGAGGTTGGTGACGTTTTCGAGGACCTTGTCGAGATCGAAGTCGATATTTTCGACGGTGAGTTTACCGGCTTCGATTTTGGAGAAGTCGAGAATGTCGTTGATGATGCCGAGGAGATGCTGGCCGGACTGCTGAATCTTGCGGAGGTAGCCCTTCTGGCGAGGATTGAGATCGGTTTTGAGGGCGAGATGGGACATGCCGATGATGGCGTTCATGGGAGTGCGAATCTCGTGAGACATGTTGGCGAGGAATTCGGACTTGATGCGGGTGGCGGCTTCGGCGACTTCCTTGGCGGCAAGGAGTTCGGTCTCAGCCTGCTTGCGGGCGGTGATGTCTTCGGCGAGATAGACCACGAACCTAGGGCGGCCAGCAGCATCGCGAATCAGAGAGAAGCGACCGTCGGCAATGACGATGTGGCCGTCTTTGTGAATGAGGCGCTGTTCGTATTCCAAGTTGTCGCGCTTACCTTCGAGCAATTCGGCGAACTGAGCGCCGTTGGTGTCGCGTTCGTCGGGATGAGTAATGGAATCCCACTGCTCGAGATGACTGAGTTCGTCGGAGGAATAGCCCAGCATGTTGCTAAGAGCACGGTTCGAAAAGTGCTGCTTTCCATCGATGCTGAAAAAGTTGATGCCGATCTGAGCGTTTTCGAAGATGGAGCGGAACTGTTTTTCGCTGGCGGCGAGCGCCAGCTTGGAGGCTAGGATCTGGGCGTTGGAAGCGATAGTGGGGAGAAGAGTGTCGAGCAGGGTTTTCTGGCGGTCAGAGAGGGGAGAAACGGTGGCGAGCTCGAGAACGCCCACAAGGATTTCGTGATTGAGGATGGGGATGAAAAGAAGACTGCCGGCGATGACGGTGCCGAGGCCGGTGGAAACGCGGAGAGCATCTTTTTCACTGGCGGAGAGGGTGAGGGTGCGACGCTCGAGAGCGGCCTGGCCGACGAGGCCCCGGCCGAGTTCGTAGGAAGCGGGCTCATCGGCAGAGTGTTGAGCAAAAGTGCCGGCGCGGTGGAGATGGATGGGGGAGGAATCGTCAGCGAGATAGAAGCAACCGTAGAGGAGAGGGATGCATTCGGAGAGGCGGGAAAGCAGGCGGGCGGCGAAATCAGAGAAATTTTCGGCGGATTGGAGACGAAGGGCGGTGGCGGCGGACTCCGATTTCAACCAGGAATGGGTTTCGCGTTCCCGGGCAACCTGCTGGAGAGTGCCGAGGGAGCGGCTGATTTCGCCGATTTCGTTGGGACGAGTGAGGAAAGGAATGGTGACTTCGAGCTGTCCGGAGGCGAGGGAGCGGATGGAATCGCGGACGGACCAGAGTTCGCGGATGACGTCGACATGGAGAAGATAAGAAGCGAAGGCGAAGGAGAAAAGGATGCCGAGGACGATGACAATCCAGGTGCGACGAATGACGAGATGAGACTTCGCGGTGAGAGCGTCGGACTGGCGCTGCACATCGGCTTGCATCTGGTTAGCGAGGGCGATGGTGCGGTCGCGGGAAAGGCTGAGTTCGTCATCGACGTTGTCGCGGACAAGGGCGGCGGCTCTGGCGTTGTCATTGATGAGAGCAGCGGCGCGGACGGGGCGGGAGTCGGAAACGGCTTTGTCAAAAATCTCGTCCGAGGCCTGGATTTGTGGTGCGTTCGAGGGGCTCAACCGGATGGCTTCGGCGATGGCGGCTTTGTAGGCGGCGTAGGTGGCGTCGAGGTCGGCGTCGATGACGTGCATCTGGTCGAGGTCCGTCTCGACAATGATCTGGTAAAGATCGAAGCCGTAGCGCATGTTGAGGGCACGAGCGGTGTCTATCTGATGGACAGCCTGCAACTCACGGTCAAGAAGACCGGTGTACCAACGGTCGATGGCGCGGATTTCGAAGGAGGCGTAGACGCCGGCGACGATGACCATGACCACGAGAGGGAGCATGGCGAGAAGAAGTTTGCGGCGAAGTTTGAGGTTGGCGAGGATGCCCATGGGGAACAGCATACGAGGAAGAAGAAAAGTTGCAAAGCGGAAGAGTGGAGTGGAGAGCAGGGAGGGAGGGGAGAAGAGGGCCAGGTAGCCGGCCGGAGGGGAAAGACGTGGTCAGGCTTAGGCTCCGGCCGGCTTTGGTTGGCAAAGGCAGGTGGTCGCCAGGTTCTAGTCGGAGTTGCCGTGCTGGAGCGCGGTTACGAAATTCAATTTCAGGTAAGCGGAGACGATGCGCTGCAGCTCGCCGGGGATGAGGGGGTAGGCGAGGAAGTCGTAGGCGCCGCGATCGATAGCCTCGAAATAGTCTGGCCAATCCCCGGTGGTGGAAATAACGACGAGAGGAGGTGGCGTGGCGGAGGCACGCGAAATGGACAGCAGTTCGTCGTAGGAGCCGTCGGGCAAGCGATGCTGGCAGACGATGAAGCTGATGGAACTGGTGGCGAGGTGAAAGGCGGCGTCGGCAATGGAGGCCGAGAAGACGGGAGCCATGCCACAGAGGAGCAAGGCTTCACCGATGTTGCCGCGCATGTTGTAGTCGGGAGTGACGACGAGGCCACTGGGAACGACGAAGCGGCCGCGAGGAGTGCGCCGCAGATAGGGGAACACTTGGGTGAGGTGCGAGGCGGGCGAGGAGTGCTGAGCGTCGGTGCAGTTCATGGCATGCGATCTCCGAAATTGGCGAGGTCTGTCACGGTGCGAGCCCGTTCGGGGGAAGAGCTCGCGAATG
>Ga0335077_10007376_pt1 | contig 13599 bp, 10 predicted proteins | sample Lox_Sample_31_FD_207151 | JGI IMG/M metagenome (GOLD analysis project Ga0335077, IMG submission 207151) | Soil microbial communities from Loxahatchee National Wildlife Refuge, Florida, United States - Lox_Sample_3.1 | ecosystem: Environmental > Terrestrial > Soil > Wetlands | place: USA...
CGAGCGAGTCATATCGAGCCTGAGCTTGGAGACGCTTTGCGGGTCCAGATAATTGCCCTGCTGGACGTCGACCTTGTAGGGCGCGATGAAGCACGCGGCGAGGAGCGGCGTGCAGAGGGTCAACGTCAGAATGGATCGCATAAGCACGGGAGCAGGTTAAGCCGCACGGCGCTGTCAGATGTGCGATACGCGAACCGCATGCACCCGGTTCGCAGTTTCCAGACGCCGGATAAGATTATATGATAGCCGGCACGCTTGGGCCCTGTCCGCGTCGCCATGTCCAAACCCCACGACCTCAAGACCATCGGCCTCAAGGCCACCTTGCCGCGCCTCAAGATCCTCAACCTGTTCGAGACCAGCGAGGTGCGGCACCTCACCGCGGAGGACGTGTACAAGGTGCTGCTCAAGGAGGGCATGGACATCGGGCTGGCCACCATCTACCGCGTGCTCACTCAATTCGAGCAGGCGCGCATCCTCATACGCCACCACTTCGAAGGCGGCAAGGCCGTGTTCGAGCTGAACGAGGGCGGGCATCACGACCACCTCGTGTGCATCCAGTGCGGGCACGTGGAGGAGTTCTTCGACTCCGACATCGAGAAGCGACAACTCAAGATCGCGAAGGACCGCGGCTTCAACATCCACGAGCACTCGCTGCAGATCTACGCCGACTGTATCAAGAGCAACTGCCCCAACCGCCCGAAGCGCTGAAGCCGCGCTGCATGCGCGTTAGCGTCTCGGCGCCTCAAATCTTGAGCCCCAGCAGCTCCGCCGCGTGCTTGCGTGTGGTGTCGGTGATCTTCACCCCCCCCAGCATGCGCGCGATCTCGTCCACGCGCTGCTGCGCGCCGAGCGGGGTGACGCTGCTCAACGCTGCGCGGTCGAGCTGTCGCTTCACCACCTGCCACTGGTGATCGGCAGCCGCGGCCACCTGCGGAAGGTGCGTGATGCACATGACTTGATGTCGCTCTCCCAGCTGCTTGAGCATCCGCCCGACGATCTCGGCCACGCGGCCCCCGATCCCCGCGTCCACCTCGTCGAAGATGAGCACTGGCACCTGAGCCACTGCGCTGGTCACGCTCTGGACCGCCAAGCTCAAGCGCGACAGCTCGCCACCGGAGGCCACTTTTGCCAGCGGCCGCGGCGATGCGCCGGGGTGGGGCGCAACCTGAAACTCGACGCGCTCCAGCCCATGAGCGCCGCCGTCGGGCACAGCCTGCAATTCCACCTTGAAGCGGCCGCCGGCCATGGCCAGCTTCTGCATCGCTTCGGTCACCTTGGTCGAGAGTTCGCGCGCGGCCTGTGTGCGCTTGCCGCTCAACTTATGGGCCATGGCGAAGTAAGCCTCGCGCGCCTCGCCCTCCTTCTTCTCCAGCGCCTGAACCCCGAGCGCGCCTCGCAACTCCTCTAGCCGCCGCGCGGCGTGAGCCAGCAACTCGGGCAGCTGCTCGGGGGCAGAGCGGTACTTGCGGGCGGCCGCATGCACGGCGTCGAGCCGCTGCTCCGCTTCGCGCAGCCTGGCCGGATCGAGATCCAGCCGCTGACGATAGTGGCGCAGATCGTACACCGCATCTTGGATCTGGATCTGGGCCGGCTCGAGGACATCCAGGATGTCCTTCAGGCCGGCGTCGAACTGCTGCGCCGAGCGCAGGCGCGATATCACGCCGTTCAGCGTCGCCAGCGCCGCCGCCTCGCCTTCCGACAACGCGTCCAGGGCGGACTCGACGGTCTCGATCAAGCTCGCGGCGTGCGCCAGTCGCCGATGGTCCGCCTGCAGTTCGTCCCACTGCTGTGCGGACAGCGCCAGCTGCGTCAACTCCTGCACCTGCCACTCGAGGCGCTCGCGCTCGGCCGCAAGCGCCTCGGCGCCCTTCTCCCACTCGACGCGTTGGCGCGTGAGGTCCTGCCAGCGGCGCCACGCCAGCTCCGCGTCTCGAGCCAGTGCACCGGCCCCCGCGAAGGCGTCCAGCAGATCGCGCTGCGCGGTTGCGCGCACCAGCGACTGGTGCTCGTGCTGCCCGTGGATGTCGACCAGGCGTTCGCCCAATTCCTTGACCTGCTGCAAGGTGGACGGACGGCCGTTCAAATACGCTCGCGAGCGCCCTCCTGACTCCAGCACCCGCCGCAGCAGGCAAACGCCGGGCTCCCCGGCCAGATCGTTGGCCTCCAGCCATCGCGACACGTCGGGAAGCGCCCCGATGTTGAACTCGGCGCTGATCTCGGCACGCGGGCATCCTTCCCGCACCAGATCGGCATCGCTGCGCTCACCGAGCACCAGGGACAGGGCGTCGATCAGGATCGACTTTCCGGCGCCGGTCTCGCCAGTCAGCACCGTGAAGCCCGGCTCGAACTCCAGGTCGAGGCGGTCGACGATGACGAAGTCGCGGATGCCGAGCGTTCGCAGCATGCTCGATTCGGGCGAGGGCTACAGCGTCTCGCTCCAGTGCAGCTTCTCGCGCAGCATGCGGTAGTAGTTGTGTCCGACCGGGTGAAGCAGCCGGATGCTGCGCGGGTAGCGCCGGATGCGGATACGGTCGCCGGGCTTCAGCTCGTAGTGGGAGTGGCTGTCCAAGTGGATCTGCGCGGCGGCGCATTTGTGCATGTGGACCTCGATCAGCGCGTCCGAACTCACCGCGATGGGGCGATTCGACAGAGTATGCGGACATACCGGGACCAGGGTGAACACGGACAGCGCGGGATGCAGGATCGGGCCGCCCGCCGACAAGGCGTACGCCGTGGACCCGGTCGGGGTGGCCACGATGAGGCCGTCGGCGCGCAGCACGTAGACGAACTGGCCGTCGATGCGCACCTCCAGCTCGATCAACCCGCCGTCGGCGCCTTTGCTGATGCTGGCGTCGTTGAATGCGAGCACGTCCAGCTTCGGTTCGTCGCCGTGCATCAGCTGGCAGGCCAGGAGCATGCGCGACTCCGTGACGAAGTTGCCGTCGAGCATGTCGCCGATGGTCTGCAGCATGGTGTGGATCGAGATGTCGGTGAGGAAGCCCAGCCGCCCCTGGTTCACGCCCACCACCGCCACATCAAAGGGGGCGAGCGTGCGCGCGATGTTCAGCATCGTCCCATCTCCGCCGATGACAATGGCCAGGTCGGACAAGCGCCCTGCCTGTTCCAGCGCGAGGACTTCCAGGTCGTTGCGCACCACGTGGGCCGCGGTGAGCGGGTCCAGCAGGACGCGCACGCCTCGGGCCTGCAGGAAGCGGGCAAGCTGCAGCAAGGGCTCCGCGATCTCGGGGCTCTTGTACTTACCGATCAGGGCGATAGTCTTGAAGGCGGCGACCATGGCCCCGATTATAGACGTGAGCCCCGGAGCGGTCGCGGCCGGAAACGCAAGCGCGAGCTGCCCTGCGCGCCGGCTTGCGGGCTGTATCTGCGTGTACCTTTGGATACAATGCAGGTGATGCTGAACGAGCGGGCACAAATTCTCCTCAAAACGCTGGTCGAGCGCTACATCACCGAAGGCCAGCCGGTGGGGTCGCGGGCGCTGTCGCGGTATTCCGGCTTGGACCTGAGCCCGGCCAGCGTGCGCAACGTCATGGCGGATCTCGAGGACTTGGGCTTCGTGGCCAGCCCGCACACGTCCGCCGGGCGCGTGCCCACGGCACGCGGTTATCGCTTCTTCGTCGACACTCTTCTAACCATTCGGCCGCTGGACCGGGTCGAGATCGACCAGCTGGAAGGCCAACTGCAGGTGGAGAGCACGCACCGGATGGTGCACTCCGCGTCCCATATCCTGTCCGACCTGACCCGCTTCGCCGGGGTGGTCATGACCCCGCGGCGTCGCTCGATCTCATTCCGGCACATCGAGTTCCTCCCGCTGTCGGACAAGCGACTGCTGCTGATCATCGTCACGCCCGAGGGCGACGTGCAAAACCGGATCATCCTCACGGAGCGCGCTTATAAGGCATCCGAGCTGACCGAGGCCTCCAACTTCCTCAACCAGAACTACGCCGGGCTGAGCTTCGACCAGATCAAAGAGCGCCTGCGCGAGGAGCTGCGCCGGCTGCGTGACGACATGACTTCGCTGCTCACGCGCGCGGTCGAGGCCGGCAGCAATGCTTTCACGGAGCCCTCCGGAGACTACGTGCTGTCCGGCGAGCACAACTTGCTGCACGTGCAGGATTTGTCCTCCAACATGGCGAGCCTGCGGCGCCTGTTCGACTTGCTGGAGCAGCGCACCAGCCTGCTGCAGCTGCTCGAGATGGGCAGCCGGGCGCACGGCGTGCAGATCTATATCGGCGGGGAATCCGGACTGGTGCCGCTGGACGAGTGCAGCGTCGTCACTGCGCCGTACGAAGTAGACGGAGAAGTGGTCGGCACGGTGGGCGTCATCGGCCCGACACGCATGGCTTACGAGCGGGTCATCCCGATCGTGGAGATCACGGCTCGGCTGCTGTCCAGCGCCATGTCTCAGCGCACCAAGGCGCTGGAGTGAGCGGCGCGAGGTGCCAGGAGGATGTTCGTTCCTGAACCTCCCCACCAGCACGGCTCAATTCCCAGGACCGGCGTCCTGCTGGTCAATCTGGGCACGCCCGCGGCGCCCACCGCGCAGGCGCTGCGCCCCTACCTCAGGCAATTCCTGTCGGACCCCCGCGTGGTGGAGGTTCCGCGCGCGCTCTGGTGGCCGATCCTGCACGGCATCATCCTCAATACACGGCCACGCAAATCCGCCGGAAAGTACGCCAAGATCTGGACCGCCGAGGGCTCACCGCTCAAGATCCACACCGAGCGGCAGGCGCGGCTGCTGCGCGGCTATCTCGGAGAGCAAACGCGCTCGCCGCTCGAGGTGGAGTGGGCCATGCGCTACGGCAGCCCCAGCGTGGCGCACAAACTTGGGGTGCTGCGCGAGCTGGGCTGCGATCGCGTGCTGGTCATCCCGCTCTATCCACAGTACGCCGCGAGCGTCACGGCCAGCACCTACGATGCCGTGGGCGCGGCGCTGGCCCGCATGCGTAACGTGCCGGCGTTGCGCCTGCTGAGGCATTTTCACGACCATGCCGGCTACATCCAGGCGCTGGCGCAGAGCGTCCGAGACTACTGGATGGCGAACGGGCGTCCCGACCGCCTGGTGATGAGCTTTCACGGCGTGCCGCGATTCAGCCTCAACCGCGGTGACCCGTATCACTGCGAATGCCAAAAAACGGCGCGCCTGGTGGCCGAAGCGCTAGCGCTCAAACCCGGCCAGCACCTGCTCACGTTTCAGTCCCGCTTCGGGCGCGCGCAATGGCTCCAGCCGTATACCACGGACACGCTGACTCAGCTGGCTAAACAGAAGGTGAGACGGGTGGACGTCATGTGTCCGGGCTTCGTGTCCGACTGCCTCGAAACGCTCGAGGAGATCGCGATCGAGGGCAAAGCGGCTTTCCTGCGCGCCGGAGGCGGCGAGTTCCACTACATACCCTGCCTGAATGAGCGCGACGCGTGGATCAAAGCGCTCACCGACATCGCTTTGCAGAACCTGCGGGGTTGGTTGCCTGCCGATGGGGACGAGCCGACCTCCCGCGAAGCAGCGGAAGCGAGCCGCCAACGAGCGCTCGCGCTGGGGGCCCGCACCTGACGCCGGTGACGTAACCGGAGCGAGGCGGCCGAATCGCGAAGGTCTTGAAACATTTCTCCGTGCCCCCATCTGCGCCGTGCCAACTGAGGAGACGAAATCCATGCAGGATCAGGAACCTAGCCTGGCGCCCCGGATGATTTCCCCGGCCGCGGACGCAGCGGCGGAGGATGGGCGGACGGCTGGCGCTGCGCCGGATGCGGAGCGCGAGAAGATGCCCAGTCTCGAAGAGATGCTCCGGAGGGCCGAGCTCCAGGCGCAGGAGCACCACGATGCCTGGCTTCGCGCCAAAGCCGAAGCGGACAACATCCGCAAACGCGCGCAGGCCGACATCGCCAGCGCGCATAAGTACGCGTTGGAGAGCTTCGCCGGAGAGCTCCTACCGGTGCGCGACAGCCTTCAGGCGGCGCTGACGGCGGACAACGCGACGCTCGACGCGCTGCGGCAGGGCGTGGAGCTCACGCTCAAGCAGCTCGATTCCGCCTTCGACAAGTTCGCCATCAAGGAAGTCAATCCGGTCGGGGACAAGTTCGACCCCCACAAGCACCAGGCCATGACCACCGTGGAGTCCGACAGGGCGCCCAACACCGTGGTGCACGTCCTGCAGAAAGGCTACCAGCTGCACGACCGGGTCTTGCGGCCGGCGCTGGTCACCGTGGCCAAGGCCAAGGAACCCTGAGACGGGTTCGACTCCATTCTGCTTGAAACCCCGGCTTGCCACCCAAAACTAGCCTCTTGCCCAGAGGCAAAAAGATCCTGAATCGGAAGCGAGGAACGCACAAATGGCAAAAATCATCGGCATCGACCTCGGTACCACGAACTCATGCGTGGCCATCATGGAAAACGGCCAGCCCAAGGTCATCGAGAACGCGGAGGGCTCGCGCACCACTCCTTCCATCGTGGCCTATTCCGATGACGGGGAGGTGTTGGTCGGCGCCCCCGCCAAGCGGCAGGCGGTCACCAATCCCAAGAACACCCTGTACGCCGTCAAGCGCCTGATCGGCCGTCGCTACCAGGACGCCGAGGTGCAAAAGGCGATCAAGCTCGTGCCCTACAAGATCGTGCAGGCACAGAACGGCGATGCCTGGGTCGAGGTGCGCGGCAAGAAGATGGCCCCGCCCGAGATTTCGGCGCAGGTGCTGACGAAGATGAAGAAGACCGCCGAGGACTATCTCGGAGAGGCGGTGACCGAGGCCGTGATCACGGTTCCGGCCTACTTCAATGATTCCCAGCGCCAGGCCACCAAAGACGCCGGACGCATCGCCGGGCTCGACGTCAAGCGCATCATCAACGAGCCTACCGCAGCCGCGTTGGCCTTCGGCATGGACAAGAAGGAGGGCGATCGCAAGATCGCCGTGTACGACCTCGGCGGCGGCACCTTCGACATCTCGATCATCGAGATTGCGGCCGTAGAGGGCGAGCATCAGTTCGAGGTGCTCTCGACCAACGGCGATACTTTCCTGGGCGGCGAGGATTTCGACCAGCGCCTCATGGACTACGTAGCGGACGAGTTCAAGAAAGAGCAAGGCGTCGACCTGCGCAAGGACATCCTCGCGCTGCAGCGCCTGAAGGAGGCCGCCGAGAAGGCCAAGATCGAGCTGTCTTCCGCGCAACAGACCGAGATCAATCTGCCCTACATCACGGCGGACGCCTCCGGGCCCAAGCACCTGACCTTGAAGATCACCCGCGCCAAGTTCGAGAGCCTGGTCGAGGAGTTGATCCAGAAGACGGTCGCGCCCTGCCTCACGGCGATCAAGGACTCCGGGGTGAAGTTGTCCGACATCAGCGACGTGATCCTGGTTGGCGGCCAGACGCGGATGCCCAAGGTGCAGGACAAGGTCAAAGAGATCTTCGGGCGCGAACCGCGCAAGGACGTCAACCCGGACGAGGCTGTGGCCATCGGCGCAGCGATTCAGGGCGGCGTGCTCAAGGGCGAAGTGAAGGACGTCCTGCTGCTCGACGTCACACCGCTGTCGCTCGGCATCGAGACGCTGGGTGGGGTGATGACCAAGCTGATTCAGAAGAACACCACCATCCCGACCAAGGCGCAGCAGACCTTCTCTACCGCGGACGACAACCAGGCGGCAGTGACCATCCATGTGCTGCAAGGCGAGCGCGAAATGGCGCGCGACAACAAAAGCCTCGGCCAGTTCAATCTGGAGGGGATCCCGCCCGCGCCGCGCGGTATGCCGCAGATTGAGGTCACGTTCGATATCGACGCCAACGGCATCTTGCACGTGTCGGCCAAGGACAAGGCCACCGGCAAGGAGAACAAGATCACGATCAAGGCCAACTCCGGGCTGTCCGAGGACGAGATCAAGCGCATGGTGAAAGACGCGGAGGCGCATGCCGAAGACGACCGGCGCGCCCGCGAACTGGTGGAAGCGCGCAACCAGGCCGACAGCACGGTGCACATGGTGCGCAAGGCGCTGGGCGAGCACGGCGACAAGATCGGCTCGGACGAGAAGTCCAAGATCGAAGCCGCGCTCAAGGCCACCGAGGACGCGATAAAGGAGGGCGATAAGGACGCGATCGAGGCCAAGACCCGCGACCTGGCGGAGGTGGCGCAGAAGCTGGGTGAGAAGATGTACGCCCAGGCCGGAGCCGGCGCGGGTCCAAGCGGCGGAGGATCCGAGCCGGCCGGAAAGAAGAGCGAAGAAGGCGACGTCGTGGACGCGGAGTTCGAGGAGGTCAAGGACAAGAAAGGTTAGGCCGTCACGCCACATGCGTGAGTGGACATTTGCGCGTCACCAGGCGTGACGTCCTGACTGGCCGGATGGAGTGGACATCGACCACGGTCGATGCCGCTCGATCCGGCCGGTTGCGTGTTCGGGGAAGACTGGAACTGCATGGCCAAAAGGGATTACTACGAGGTGCTCGGCGTTAGCCGCGATGCCTCGGAAGAAGACATCAAGAAAGCCTACCGCAAGCTCGCCATGCAGCATCATCCGGACCGCAATCCGGACAATGCGAAGGCGGAGGAGAAGTTCAAAGAGGCGAAGGAGGCGTACGAGGTTCTGTGCGACCCGGACAAGCGCGCCGCCTACGATCGATTCGGCCACGCAGGCGTCGATGCCCGCGCGGGCGCGGGCGCTGCCGGAGCGGGCTTCGGAGGCTTTGCCGACGCCTTCGGAGACATCTTCAGCGAGATCTTCGGGGCCGGGCGCACTCGCTCCAACGTCTATCGCGGCGCCGATCTGCGCTACAACCTCGAGATCAATCTGGAGGAAGCTGCGCGCGGGACGGAGACCAAGATCCGCATCCCCACGCTGCAGGAATGCGACGTGTGCCGCGGCTTGGGCGCAAAACCCGGCACCGAACCTACCACCTGCCAGGCCTGTGGGGGCCATGGGCAAGTGCGCATTCAGCAGGGCTTCTTCTCGATTGCCCAGACTTGCCCGCGCTGCAATGGCGGGGGCAAGGTGATTCGCGACCCTTGCGCCAGCTGCCACGGCGCGGGCCGCGTCAAGCGCCAGAAAACGCTGTCGGTGAAGATTCCCGCCGGCGTGGACGAGGGCGACCGCATCCGCTTGTCGGGCGAAGGGGAGGCAGGCGTCAACGGCGGCCCGCCCGGGGATCTGTATGTCGTATGCCGGATCAAGCCGCACCCGGTATTCAAGCGCGACGCAAACGATTTACATTGCGAAATGCCGGTCAGCATCACCACTGCGGCGCTCGGCGGCGAGATTGAGATCCCCACCTTGGAGGGGTCCGCGAAGATCCGCGTTCCGGCCGAAACCCAGTCCGGCAAAGTGTTCCGGCTGCGCGGCAAGGGCATCAAGAACGTGCGCAGCCAGCTGTACGGCGACCTGCTGTGCCACGTCGTGGTGGAAACACCCGTCCATCTCACGCCGCGTCAGAAGGAGCTTCTGCTCGAGCTCGATGCGATCGATCAGCAGGAAGCCGGCAAGCACAATCCGCGAGCAAAATCGTGGATGGAGAAAGTCAAGGAGTTCTTCCAGGCCTGAGTTCGTGGCTCGTGGTTCGTGATTCGTGGCTCGTAAAGTACCGCCGCGTTTCTAGCTCAATGGTTGAAAGCGCCGAGGCACCTCCACCGAGTTCGATGGCGCTGGGACCATCCGTGCAACGAGCCACGAATCACGAACTACGCGACCATCTGCGGCTTGGCAAAGTAGTGCCCCTGCGCCCAGTCCACGCCGATGTCGCACAGCACCTGCGCGCGTTCCCCTGTTTCTACGCACTCGGCTATGGTTTTCAGCTCGAAGCGCGCCGCGGTGTTGACGATGCTCTCCACCAACCGGCGGATGCGCGGATCGCCAGCGATGCGACCGACCATCCAGCCCTCGATCTTCAGGAAGCTCATGGGCAGATCGGTCAGGTACATGAACGAAGAGTAACCGCTGCCGAAGTCGTCCAAGGCCAACCGGAAACCCGCATCGACGAGGGGCTGCAGGTCGCGCTGCAATCCGACCAGGTCGTCGGTCTGGCGCTCGGTAATCTCGATCACGACCGGGTTGGCATGGCCGTTACCCAATAGGCCGAGCGTACGCGCATGTCCCAGGAGCGCGGATACGTGGTCGGGATCGGCCAAGAACTGGGCGGAGAGGTTGATGAGGCGCGCCTTGCCCTCCCCCTTTTTCCCGGATCCGGCCACCCGTTCCAGCGCCCGCTGCGAAACGGTCCGATCGATCGCCGCCACCAATCGGAGCTGCTCCGCGGCTGCGATGAAACGCTGCGCCGCGATCGGTCCGTTGCCGGCACCCACGATCCTTGCCAGCGCCTCCTCGCCCACGACATCTCCGCTGCGCAGGTCCACGATCGGTTGATAGGCCGGAACGACGCGGCCCTCGTGCAGCGCTGTCTGCACCTGGGATCCCTCCCACACCGAGCCCCCGCGCCTTCCGCGCGACACACCGGCGCACAGCACCTTGTCGCGCCCGTTCTGCTTGGCCTGGTACAGCAGGGCGTCCGCGCTGGCGAGCACGGCGTCGAGCGAGTCCGAGGCGGGCCCGCACAGGGCTATGCCGGCGCTGACAGTCAGCGGCAGATCGCCTTGCGGCAGCTTGACGGGCTTGCTGCGGACGAGCTTGCGGACGCGCTCGCCGGCGGTCAACGCGCCGGGGGCGTCGAGGTCGTTGAAGCAGGCCAGGAACTCCTCGCCACCCCAGCGCGCGATCCAGTCGCCCCCGCGCATGTTGGAGGCCAGCAGTTTCGCCAGATGGACCAGGGCGAGGTCGCCGACGTGGTGGCCATACTGATCGTTTACCAGCTTGAAGCGGTCCACGTCCACCAGCGCGACGGCGAAGGTCGACCCGTTGCGCCGCGCGCGGCTCCACTCGACCTGCAGCCGGGTCTCCGCCGCCCGCCGGTTGGGCAGGCCGGTCAGATGGTCTTCCATGGCCAGGCGCGTGATCTCCTCTTCCTGCGCCTTCCGGGCCGTGATCTCGCGCTCGATCGCAATCCAATGAGTGATGGCCCCGGCCCGGTTGCCGACGGGCACGATCGACACATCCACCCAATAGGGCTCGCCCGACTTGCGATAGTTGACGAGCTCCGCGTTCACGCGCGTACCCTTTTGGATCGCCTCGCGCAGGTTCCCCCGCGTCGCCTGGCAGGTGCCCGGGCCCTGCAGGAAGCGCGGGTCGCGCCCGAGCGCCTCGCTCGGAGCGTAGCCGGTGACCCGCGTGAACGCGCCGTTGACATAGACGATCCGCTGGTCGGCGCCGGTGATCATGACGATCTGATCCGACGCGTCGACCGCGGCGAACAACAGCTCCCGCTGCTCCGCGTCCTGCCGGGCCTGCACGCTCCTCGCCATCGCTGTCCTCCTGTGTGGTGCGTCGTTCGTTTCGACTAGCGCCGTCTCCAGGTCGTACCGGCCGCGCCGTCCTCCAGCACGATCCCTGCCGCCAGAAGCTCGTCGCGGATGCGGTCGGACTCGGCGAAGCTCTTCGCCTGGCGGGCCGCGGCGCGCTGAGCGATCTTGGCCTGAATTTGCTCGCGCGAGAGCACTGAGGTAGCGCCGTCTAAGTGAACCTTGGCGTGTGTAGTGATCTCGACGTTGCCCAGCGCTACGACCCCCTGCAAGTACTCTTCCGCCGGTCGCTGCAGCAGGCCCAGTACTCCGCCTAACGCCCTAAGCAGCCCGGCATCGTTGGACGAGTGCGTCCGGTTGATCTCGCTCGCCAGATCGAACAAAGCCGCGCACGCCTCGGCCGTGTTGAAGTCGTCGTCCATGGCCTCCTTGAAGCGCACGGCAAGGGGCCCTCGCCAGTCTATCTCGACGCTCGCCGGCGGGGTATCGCGCAGCGCGGTATACAACCGGGTCAGCCCGGCGCGCGCGTCTTCCAGGTGCTGGTCGGAGTAGTTGAGCGGACTGCGATAGTGGGCGCGCAGGATGAAGAAGCGCAGCACCTCCGGATCGAAGCGCGCCAGCACCTCGCGCACGCTGAAGAAGTTGCCCAGCGACTTGGACATCTTCTCGTTGTCCACGCGCACGAACCCGTTGTGCAGCCAGTAGTTGACGAAGGCGTGGCCGTGCGCGCCTTCGGACTGGGCGATTTCGTTCTCGTGGTGGGGGAACAACAGATCCTGGCCGCCGCCGTGGAGGTCGAAATGGCTGCCGAGGAAATGCTCGCTCATCGCCGAGCACTCGATGTGCCAGCCCGGGCGCCCCTTGCCCCAGGGTGAGTCCCACGCCGGCTCGCCCGGCTTCGCGGACTTCCACAGCACGAAGTCGAGCGGGTCTTGCTTGGCCGGGTCGATATCCACGCGCTCCCCGGCCCGCAAGTCCTCCAGCGACTTTCCCGACAACTTGCCATAGTCAGGAAACTTGTGCACGGAATAATAGACGTCGCCGTTCGGGCCCTGGTATGCGATTCCCCGGTCGACCAGCTCCTGGATCATTCGCAGCATGTCCGGTATGTGTTGCGTGGCACGCGGCTCGAAGTCCGGCTTGGCGACGCCGAGCGCAGCCTCATCCTCGTCCGTGCAGCGGATGAAGCGCCCGGCCAGCGACGCGATGTCTTCGCCGTTGTCGTGCGCACGCTTGATAATCTTGTCATCGATGTCGGTGATATTGCGCACGTACCGCACCACCAGCCCGGAACTCTGGAGCCAGCGGCGCATCATGTCGTAGACCACGAAGACGCGAGCGTGCCCGATGTGCGAGTAGTCGTATGGGGTCATCCCGCAGACGTACATCCCGACCCGGCCCGGCTCGATCGGTACGAGATCCTGCTTCTGGCGCGTGAGTGAGTTATAGACCTTAAGCATGGGGTGGAATGTAGCCTGGCACGCCGGCTGCAAGAGGCAGCGCGCGATGCGGAAGAATTTTGTGGTGCGATGAGGCTTATTGTTAAAATATGCTAGAATTACAAAGACCTAGCTGCGAAATTTCGAAAAAAGTATAGCACAATGACCCCGTATCGCTTCGGAATACTCGCCGTCCTGATCGTCTCATTCGGCGGCGGGATCTGCACCGGGATGGTCTGGGCAGACGACTACCAGGATGCCGCCCGACTCTTCAAGGACGGTAAGCGTGCCGACGCGCTCGACCGCGTCAACGCCTTCCTTACGCAGCATCCCAAGGATGCTCGAGCGCGCTTTCTCAAGGGCGTGATCCTGACCGAGCAGGGCAAGACGGAAGATGCGATCAAGGTGTTCACGGAGCTCACCCAGGACTACCCCGAATTGCCCGAACCGTACAACAACCTGGCCGTGCTCTACGCCGGCCAAGGCGACTACCAGAAGGCGCGCAAGGCCTTAGAGATGGCGATTCGCACGCACCCCAGTTACGCCATCGCACACGAGAACCTCGGGGACATCTACGCGACTCTCGCCAGTCAGGCTTACGACAAAGCGCTGCAACTCGATAGCAGCAACGCCACCGCCCGCAAGAAGTTGGCGCTGATCAAGGAGTTGGTCCCGACCAACAGCGCCGCGATCCTGGCCCGCGCAGAACCGGACAAGCCCATAGTTCCGCCTGTGTCCAAGCCGGACGCGCAGCAGGTGTCGCCTGCGCCAAAACCTGCCGAGCAGCCGACGGAGGCAAAGCCCGGGGGCGAGAAGGG
>Ga0335077_10007377_pt1 | contig 13599 bp, 10 predicted proteins | sample Lox_Sample_31_FD_207151 | JGI IMG/M metagenome (GOLD analysis project Ga0335077, IMG submission 207151) | Soil microbial communities from Loxahatchee National Wildlife Refuge, Florida, United States - Lox_Sample_3.1 | ecosystem: Environmental > Terrestrial > Soil > Wetlands | place: USA...
ACGCACCCGTCCGATTCATCGTCGATCTGGATTCGTCGTGTGTCACTGTCCACGATCCACTGTCCCGTGCGGCCTCGCACGCAGGTAAGCGAGGCCCGCCTCAAGGTCCGTCGCGGTCCTGACGTCTTGCATGCTCAGGCCCAGTTCCACCATGGCCATCGCTACACTCGGCTGGATCCCGGCGATGACCGTCTCAACGCCGCGAAGCCGAAGCATGGCGGCCAGGCTTCGCAATGTCCGCGTTGAAAACGAATCGATCACGTCGAGGGCTGTCACATCCACGACGACTCCGTGAGAGCGCCGCTTCTGGGCCTCCGCGAAAAGGTCGTTTTGGAGGCCGATAAGATCGGCGTCGGTCAGAGCGCTTTGCACTGACGCTATAAGGTACGGCGATTGCACGAGGATTGGGACTGGCATAGCCGCGTCACACCACGGTCGTCGGCGCGGCCTGGGTCACGGCTTTCTCTTCGAGGATCACCCGGTAGCCGAGCAGCCGGTCGGCGCGGTCGAGTCCGCCCTGCAAATCTCCGACCGTTTCTATCCGCGAAAGATCGACCCCAATGGTGACGATGGTCTGGGCGATGTTGGGTGACACGCCGGTGATGACGACAGTTGTGCCGAGCAGTCGCGCTGCGTCAATCGTCTGAATCAGGTGGTTCGCGACCTTCGAGTCCACCGCGGCGACGCCGGTGATATCCATGACGACAACCCGGGCACGGAAATCCCGGATCGCGTTGAGCAATTGTTCGGTCACCTGCCGTGCCCGGTCAGAATCGATCATGCCGATGATCGGCAGGAGAAGCAGCCCATTTCGAAGCCGCAGTACCGGAGTTGAAAGCTCCTGGATAGACCCTTGCTGTGCCTTGATCACTCGCTCCCGCTCCCTGCTGAACGCCTCCGCCACAATGACGAGGACCCTGTTTATGACAGACTCGAAGAGCTTGAGGACCTCATCGAGCCGCTTTGGCTCCTCGAAGTATTGTCGCAAGAGGCTGTGCCAGTAGACGTCTCGCAACGCCAGCATCCCACCAAGTAGGCGCTCGGAGGTAATCGTTCCCCGCACTGCCCGCCGCGCCATTTGTTGTGCGAACTCCTCCGCACCTTCATAGCTCAAGGTGTCGAGGCATTCGATACAAGTGTCGTAAATCCTCGCAGACTCCGCTTCCTGTTCCGCTGTCGTCGCGCCCATCCACAGGACGCCGTCGACCCTGTCGCTCTGGAGCCATTCCAGGAGCAACTCCTCACGGTCCTGGCGCAGGTGGGCTACCGCCTCGTCTTTCAAGATCTCGGCCGATGTCGCCGTGGAATTTCCCTTCAAGCCCGTTCTGACCCTTCTTTTAGCTGTCGTTGTCACTGACGTTTTCCTTTCCGTTCCACGATGTTGCGCCGAGCGGATTGCCTGCCTTGGCTCGTCGATCACCCCGAGCCCGTGTATGAGCGACCTCGCGCCCTGGCGATATCAGCCAGGCCCGGCGACTAGTAGCTACTTATAGTTACTACGGCGTCACAAAGAGTATCATGAGCAGGGCGTTCCAGCCAGACTGCGTCGAGACGGTCCAGGAAGCCCGCGCCTCCCGCTGGGCCGAGGCGGGGCGGTGACGGCGAGCACTGCGGTGGCCTGGATGATGTCGGCGTAGAACGCGGCCGCGGCCGGGGCCGGGCAGCCTTGGCGGTGTCGAGGAGCTGGAACAACCAACGATCAAGGCGAGGGGGACCCGCTGGCTGATCGCTGGGGATGCCTTCCCTTAGCTACCCAGAAGGGCTGATCTGGCCATATGCTGCCCGAGGGGGGTGGTGTGCATAACTGGTGGGGGGGATGTTGCGTTTGTCCGCGTGCTCGGGCCGATCCAGGCCGTCACCGCCGCGGGACTCACGCTCGACCTGCCCAGCGCGAGCCAGCGCCGGCTGCTGGCCCGGCTGGCGGTGGACGCGCCGCGGGCGCTGCGAGCGGAACTGCTGTGTGACGTGCTCGCGGTTTCGCCGGGCGCGCTGCGCACGATCGTGTCCCGGCTGCGCCGGGGTATCGGCGGCACCGCGGTGCTGGCGTCGCAGGGTCGCTACCGGCTGAGCGTCCCGGTGGACGCGGCCATGTTCGCTGCCGCGCTGTCCCGGGCGGGAGCCGGTGAGGACCGGATCGCCGCGCTCGAACGAGCGCTGGCGCTGTGGACCGGGCCGGCGTTCGAGGAGTTCGCCGCCGAGGCGTGGGCCGAGCCCGAGGTCGCCCGGCTGGCCGAGCTGCACGCGTCGGCGGTCGAGGAGCACGCCGGCGAGCTGATCCTCGCGCGGCGGTGGGCGGAGGCGGTCGCCGAGCTCCGGGCACACGTCTCGGTGCATCCGCTGCGCGACAGGCCGTGGGGCCTTCTGGTCCAGGCCCTCGGCGGGGCCGGACGCCAGGCCGACGCCCTGGCCGCGTACCGGGAGTACCGGGACTACCTGGCCGAGTGGGTCGGGACCGAGCCGTCGGCCGAGGTGCGCCGCATCCAGGAGCGGATCGCGGCCGGGTGGGACGGGATCGATGAACCCGGCCGCTCCGCATCGTCACGGCCCGCGGGGGAGCACGGAGACCGCTGGCTCCGGTGGCCGGCTGAGCTGGCCGCAGAGGTGGCCGCGGCCGGGCGGACGCGCGAGCTGGAGTTGCTGGCCGCCGAGGCGCTGGAACGTTACGAGCAGGCCAGCGCCTACGCCCGGGCGGACCGGGTCCGAGAGGGCCTGCGCGCGCTCGGCGTCCGGCCGGGAACGCGCGATTCCCGGCGCCGCCCCGCGCGCGGCTGGGAGAGCCTCACCGCCACCGAACGCCTGATATCGCGGCTGGTCGCCGAGGGGCTGACGAACCGCGCCGTGGCCCGCCGCCTGCACATCTCGCCGCACACCGTGAACACGCATCTGCGTCACGTGTTCGCCAAGCTGTCGGTCTCGAACCGGGCCGCCCTGGCCTCCGCCGTGGCTCACTCGATCGGGTGATACGCGGTGATGCGCTGCTGAAACACCCGCGGGTCAGGATGCTCTCAGGTACATCATCCGAGACACGTGGGGGAACACCAGATGAGTTACGGCATTGTCCACCAGTTCAAGGGCCTGACCAGGGAGCAGTACGAGGCCGCGGTCGCGGCCGTGCACCCCAGTGACGGCACGCTGCCCGCGGGCCAGCTCCTCCACTTCGCCGGCCCGTCCGCGGACGGCTGGGTCGTCTTCGCCGTCCACGACTCGAAGGAGAGCTGGGAAAGCTTCCGCGACTCGATCCTCATGCCGCGCCTTCGGCAGGGCATCGAGGGCGGCCCCACCTCGCCGCCGGAGGAGACCGTATTCGAGATCGTCAGCGAGACCGGCGCCTGACCGGGCCGGTCCGCCGATCGGCGATGCCGTGGCTGCCCACGGGACCGAATCCAGCCGTCCGCCGCGCGGTGTCGCGTGCGCCGCGCACGTCTTCGCCGCGCACGTCCGCGCGGATCCCGGGCTGGTCTGGGCGGCGCTGACCGATCCGGGCCAGACCACCGCCTTCCTCAACGGCCTGGCGGCGCACTCGACGTGGATTCCGGGCGATCCCATCGAGTTCCGCGTCGGCGGCCGGACCGAGGCGATCGGCCGCGTCCTGCACGTCCGGTGCCGCGAACGGCTGTCCTACCTGCAGGTCGACGAGGTCGAGCACGCCGACTCGCCGCAGGACGCCGAGGATCTCTGGCTGCCCATCCTCGCCGCCCTGCAGTTCCTGCTGAGTCCGGCGGGAGATAACCGGTGAACCGAGATCCGGGCGCTGCCCCATATGAGCGCGCGGGGCGGCGGCTGATCAAGGCCGGGACAGGTCCCGGAGCAGGTCGTCGGCGACGTTCTCCTCGAACAGGACGCGTCCTGCCGCGCTCATGACCTGGCCGAGTTCCGGATCCCACGGCGCGGGCTGCGGCGTTCCGGTCAGCTTGACGTGCTCGACGCCGACTCGCAGCCCGGCGAGGTAGTCGGCGGCTGCCATCCGCCACGGCAGTGCGCCGTGACGGCGCATGACCGAGCCCGCGATGGCCAGCCCCGGCCAGTCGAAGTCGCCGTGACAGCGCAGCTCACCGCCGCCGCTGATGACCTCGCCCGCAAGCTGGTGGAACGCCGCCGACGGCTGTCCCTCGCCGCAGAGCAGGGGCGCCGAGCCCGCACCCAGTTCCGCGGCCGCGCGGCGCAGCACGGCCGGGTTCTCGCAGACGTGTACCAGGGCGCCGCGGATGGTCACCGGGAGCGTCATGAGCTGGTGCAAGGTGACGTAGAACGGGACGCCGAGCCGGGCCGCGCCCGCCAGCCATTCGGCCAGCCCCCGGCCCTCGGCCGGGATGTTCAGCACCAGCACCCGGCTGGCCAGGTCGTCGACGACGACGTCGTTTGCTTCCCACAGATCCCGGCGCTCCCCGGCGGTCCCGGGCCTGCCCACCCCGGTCTTGACGGCCAGGGCCCGCAGCACCAGCGTGGACAGCACCGTCCCGTGGTTGAGCGCCTTGGTGTCGCCGGTGACGTCCGCGGCCAGGGCCGGCAGCGGGACCGGGCCGCCCGACCTGGAGCCGAGGTATTCCAGCACGCGAACCGCCTGCCCGAACCGCGCCTGCTCGCCCGTCCTGATCAGCTTGGTCAGGCTGCCGTCCCGCGCGATCTCGGCCAGCCAGTCCCGGTACCAGCCGCAGGAGTCGTGCAGCGAGCTCGCCTCCGCCTCGGCCAGGGCGGCGTCCCGCAGCCCGGCCAGCGTGCGGCGCTCGGCGGGGCGGTCGCGCAACGGGCCGCCCTGCTCGGCCAGGAACTCGGCCAGGCCGCGCCCGGTGCTCTCGCGGACCGCACGGTCCAGGTCGGCCAGGCGCACGGCGACCCGGCTGGTCTGCGTGTCCCGGTACTGCCCGGTGATGCCGATGATCGCCTTGCGCTCGGCGTCGCCGGGGTGGCCGAGGCTGACCGAGCCGCTCAGATCTCCCCCGGTGCGCTCCAGGAAGCGCCGGGCCCGCTCGAGCAGCCGCCGGTACTCCGGCCCGTCATACGGATTCGGCATCGTCTTCGTCGTCGTCGGATTCGTCCCGTAGATCCCCAAGAGCCCGCAGACCCCCAAGAGCGTCGGTGGCCGGGTACAGCGTCGAGGCGGTGCCGAGCGGTGCGTGCCGGGTCGGCCGGAAGCCGAGCAGCTGAGCCACCAGCGCGTCGTTGTCGGCATACCCGGCGGAGGCGTCGACGAGCTGCTCGCCGTCCCACAGCATGAGCATGGCGGACACGGTGCGCGTGGTCTTGTCGTGCAGCATGTCGTAATGGGCGATCATCGGCACGGTGGCGGCCGTGACCCACAGGTCGTGGCCGGTCATGAACAGGTCGAGATCGAACTTGACCGCCAGCCCGAACAGGTCCGGCTTGTACCGCTCGTCGATGCCGACGAACGCCTCGTCGAGTGCGATCAATCGCGGGCAGTGGTCCTTGGCCGAGGAGTACAGCGCGTTGGCCGCGGCGAACAGCGGCAGGTGGATCGCGGCGGACTTCTCGCCACCGGACATCACCGAGTGCTTCGCGCGGGTCAGCCGGGCCTCCGGCTCCCCGGGCTGGATCAGCAGCAACTCGAACGCGTGCCAGGACCGGTAGTCCAGCACGCTGGCCAGCGCCTCCCGGTAGGTGGCCCGCGGGTGGCCGGCCCGGTACTCCCGGATCATCTCGCGGAGCAGGCCGCGCAGCTCGGACAGCCGCTCCGGGCCCGGCGAGCCGCGCTCCAGGAGCCGGGAGGTGGCCCGCTGCAGTTCGGTGATCTTGTCCGACTGCGCCCAGCGGATGCCGACCGCGATCCCGGAGGACATCGGCTTGGACCTGGTGTCGGAGTTCATGTCGCGGGTCAGGTCCCGGGCGGCGATCACCCGGCTGTGGATCTGCTGGGCCAGGTCGGCGAGCAGCTCGTCCTCGAGGACCTTCCGCTCCCGCTCCTCCAGCAGGACGCCCTGGTCGGCGGCGCGTTCGGCGATGCGGGTGGCGAACTGGGCGACCGGCTTGCGGCCCTCGTCGTCGATCACCCGCACGGTGACGATGGCGCCGGGCTCCCAGTCGACCCGGTAGTCCTCGTCGCAGGCGGCCAGGGCCTCGGTGAAGTCCTTCAGCGCGACCGACATCCGGTCCGCGGTGTTCTTCAGCGTGCCCTCGGTCATCTGCCGCCCGCCGCGGGTGGCCGCGGCGAACGCGTCGAGGATCCCGGCGACGCCCGGGGGCAGGACCTCGCGCACGGCGGCGGACGGGTCCGGGGGAACCTCGGTGGCGGCCAGTGACGCGGCCAGGTCCTCGCCGACCCGGGCCGGGTCGGGCCAGCGGGCCGGATCCGGCCAGGGCGTGGCGTCCGTGACGCCGGCCAGCGGGCGCAGACCGGGCCGGGCGTAGTCGCCGAACTGCGCGGCCTGCTCGTGCAGCTGCCCGATCGCTTCGGCCAGCGACTGCCGCTGGCCGCGCAGTTCCGCCTCGGCGGCGATGGCCCGGTCGTGTTCGGCGCGGGCCCGCGCGTCCAGTTCGCGCCACGCCCGGTCCGCCGCGGTGATCAGCCGTTCGGTTTCCCGGATCTGATCCAGGACCTGCTGGACGTTCGCCGCCAGGCTCTGTTCCAGCGTCCGGAACTCCTCTTCCAGGGCCCTCTGCAGCCGATCCCGCTCCGCGAGGGCCGCTTCGGCCTGGGCGTAGTCGAGCTTGCGCCGTTCGATCGTATCGGTCTGCGAGGCGAGGTCCTCTTCGGCCTGGGCCAGCTTGGCCCGCTCGGCGTGCAGCTGGGTGGCGGCGTTCTCGAATTCCGCGGCCGCCCGGGCGATCGCGTCGACCTGTTCGTCCGCGGTCGGCATGCGGCGTTCGACGGCGGCCTGCCGCAACTGCCTGGTGCCGGCGTCGACCTCGGCGATCGCGGTGTCCAGCGCGGTCCGGGCCGCCGCGGTCTGCTCCCGGGCCTGGGCGAGCAGCACGGCGTGGGTGCCGACGGCCTCGGCCGCCCGCGCGACCGGGAACGTGTCGGGCAGTTCCCGCCGGGCCCGCCGGAAGTCCTCTCGCCGCGCGCTGGACCTGTCCAGGTCGCCGGCCAGCCGATGCTGCTCGGCGAGGACGGCCTTGATCTGCTCGTCGCAGGCCGCGAGCCGGGCGCGGCGGCGGCTGGCCCGGTTGGTCGCGCCGATGTACTCCGGGGCCGCCTTCGGCCGGGCGCCGACGTGCACCCCGTACGTGAACTGCGCCTTGGTGCTGACCGCAGGGCTGATGCTGGCCCGCGAAACCGGCGCGGCGGCGATGTCGTCGGTAAGCGCGACCGAGCGGAGCACCGCGGTGACCACGGCAGGCGCCACGTGGTCCTGCTCCTCGGGGACGAGGATGTCCCCGAGGGTGCGGCCGCTCGCCGGAGCGGACGGGACCAGGAAGCCGTCCGCGTCGGCGGCGGCCAGTGACGCTTCGGTCAGAGCCGGATCGGGATGGACCCAGGCGGTCAGCAGCCCGGCCCCGTACAGCGCGCCTTCGACGGCGGCGGCCTGCGCGTCGTCGATCTCGTCGGCGAACCGGACCAGCCGCCAGAGCGGGGCCCCCGGGCGGCCCTCCCGGCGGGCGGGACGCAGGTCACTGGCGGGCGGGGCGTCGTCCTGCTCCGCGGCGATCGTGTCGCGTTCGGTGCGCAGGCCGGCCAGCCGCTCGCGGATCTCCCGCAGATCCGTTTCCAGGTGGGCCCGGGCGGTGATGACGGCCGCCTGGGGTTCGGCGGTGCGGCTGTCGTACACCTCGGTGAGGCTGGTGGCGCCCGGCTCGCCGATGTGGTCCAGGGTCTCGGCCAGGGCTTCGGCGTCCTCGGGAGCGGCGATCGGGTCGCCGGGACCGGTCCAGCAGCCGGTCCAGCGGCCCAGCTCACCGGTGGCCGTCTGGCGGGCCTGCTCCAGGCGGGCCGCCGCGGCCGCGCCCGCCTGTTCCCGCTCTTGCTCGGCGGCTTGCTTTTCGCCGAGGTCTTGCTCGCGGAGCCCACGCTTGCCGGTGGCGTCCCTGATCGCCTGCAGCAGCCTGCGGATCTCACCCACGTCGTCGCGGCGGGCCGCGACCCGTGCCCGGGCCACATCCAGCAGGTCGTCGCCGGAATCGACCGGGCCGAAGCCGTCGTCGGCGATGCCGGACCGCTGCGCGGCGTCGGCCAGGTCGCGGGCGCACCGGTCGGCCTCGCTGCGGGCCGCGGCGGCGCGGCGGGTCAGCTTGCGGGCCGCCTCCTCGGCGTCGGCGAGCTCGTGACGGTCCCGGTCGAGCCGGCTGTTCTGGCCCGCGACCTCGCGCGCGCCGGCCAGCATCTCCCGGCGTTTGTCCTCGATCCGGCCCTGCGCCTTGTATTCCTCGGAGTTCCTCAGCCCGGCCAGGCGGCCCTGCAGCGTTTCGCCTTCGCCGCGCCGGGCGTCGCGCTCGGCCTCGGCTTGCCGCTCGGCCTCGGCCGCACCGCGGTAGGCCGCCGCGGTCGCGGTGATCGCCTCCGCGTGCCCGGCGGCCGCCTCGGCCCGCGCCTGCACCCGGTCCAGCTGGAACCGCACGTGCGCTCGCAGGTAGACGGTGTAGTGCGCGAGGAACTCCCGGACGGCCGCGTCCGCGGCGGTGAGGTCGTCGAACAGTTTCTGCACCGCGGCGAGGTTCTCGAAGTCGCGCGCGGCCTGCTGCACCAGGTACTCGTCGACCGGGCTCAGCCCCGAGGTCAGCGTGTCCGACACCTTGACCGGATCCAGGTCCTTGGCCAGCAGCGGCCGGCGCAGCGCGAGCAGCAGGTCCAGCAGCTGGGCGTACCGCTCCCGGCCCAGGCCGAACAGCCTCGTGTCGACCAGGTCCCGGTACTCGGTCGCGGTCTTGCGCCAGGCGTCCGGCTCCAGCACGGCTCGCAGCTGGCGTTCGGTCAGCGGGCGGGAGTCCGCGGACAGCAGGCCGAAGTCCACACCCAGCCGCTGGCCGGTGACGTAGAACGACATCCGTACGCCGTCGGTGTTGCGGTGCGCCCGCATCCCGATGATCAGCGTGACCGTCTCAGTGCTGGCCTGGGGGGCCCGGGCGAACTCCATCCAGACGTACCCGTACTCGGACTCCTGGCCCCGGTAGAGCAGGTTGGACTTCATCGTCCGGTTCTCGCCGCTGAACGGGTCGAGCCGCCGGGAGTCGGCCACCCCGTCGAGCACGAACGGGAACAGCACCTCCAGGGCCTTGGTCTTGCCCGACCCGTTGTGCCCGCGCAGCGCCAGCCGGCCGCCCGCGAACGCCCACTCCTCGTCGACGTAGTCCCACACGTTGACCACGCCCGCGCGAGTGGGCCTGAACCGGTCGCTCATGAGAACTCCAGGGCCATCTGCCCGTCGGCGTGCCGGACGGGGAGGGCCAGCTTGATGTTCCGGTACCGGGCCGCGGCCGGGAGGACCAGCACGCCGCCGGGCACCGGGCGCAGCAGGCACAGGTCGGCCAGCAACCATACCGCCGCGGCCAGCAGGCCGCGCGGATCATGCTGCCAGGCCACGGTGAACGAGGTGGCACCGAGTTCGTCATACAGCTCGTCGATCATGGCGCAGAGCCTGCTGTGCTCGAGGAACGGCGCGGCGAGGGGGAGGGCGGGGGCGCGCACCACCGCACGTTCGGAATCATAAGAGTCCTCGGCCGGAGCGGACCAGGCCAGCTCTTGCACTATCCCCGCCGCGGGCAGCGCCGAGTCGATGCGGGCCAGCAGGTCACGCTGGTCCTCGGCTTCGGCGGGCACCGGCAGCGTGGCCGGCGTCTGGCCGGGGTCTTCGATCAGGTCGGCGATCTTGGCCAGCAGCAGGCCGGCCGCGCGGTTGACGGCACCGCCGCGGCCGGGAAACGGGCGGTCGGTGAACCGGCCGCCGGCGTCGGCGAGCATGATCCCCTCGGCGCGGCGTTCGACGGCCAGCCCGGTCAGCCGGGCGAGGTCGGCCGCGACATCACTCTGCCGGAGCGCCTCGGCGATCTCGGGCTCGACCCGGGCGTAGTAGACGACCGGGCGCTCCAGCAGCGCGCGGGCGGCGCGCTGGGCCGCGGCCTCGCGCTGCGCGGTCCGCTTGGCGGACACGAACGTGCTGTCCAGCAGCCCGGCGGCGCTGGTCAGGTGCTGGACCGGGCGGGCCGGGCGGAACAGTGTGGCGCAGATGTCGTGGTCGATGTCGTAGAGCGCGTCGCCGCGTTCGGCGTCGGCCGCCCAGGATTCCAGCGAGCCGTCGGACAGGCGCAGCGCGCCGCGGTCGGACAGCCAGTCCAGGACGTCCACGACCGCGGCCTTGTGCGCGGTGACCGTCGGGTCGAAGCCCAGGCCGTCGATCGCGTTCGCCCCCGGGGTCAAGCCCCGCACCAGGTCGGCCAGGCTGATCTCCACCCGGGAGCGCTGGAACGAGGCGAGCACCAGGCAAAGGTAGGCCAGCCGGCGACGGTCGAACGGCTTGCCCGAGCGAGCCGAGAAGGCCGCCGACTGGGTCGGGTCCAGCGCGTCGAGGCGGCGGCTGAGCCGGACCTGGCGGGTGGTCGCGATCAGCGTGTAGCCGAGCAGCTCGCGGAAGTCGGCGGTCATCCGGTCGGCCCAGCGCAGCACCTGCTCCAGGGTCCCCGGCCGCGGGCGGGTCGCGGTGATCACGTCGTGGGTGAGCACCAGCCGGACCGCGTGCTGGTAGGAGCCGAGGTCGCTGAGCGGCACCGTGGCTTTCATCGGCGTCCCGCGGCTTCCAGCTGGAGCTGGAAGCCGGGCAGGTGCAGGACGCCATTCTTGGTCCGGACGGAGCTGCCTGCTTCGTCCGGGACCAGGCGCATCGTGAGCACGTCGTTGCCGCCCGAGCCGGCGGCCAGGCGGCCGGCCACGACCGTGCGGGCCTCGGTGGCCAGGGTGAGCAGGCGCAGCAGCACCTTCATCTCGGCGTCGTCGAGCACCCGCTCGTGCGCGCCCGAGCCCAGCAGGCGCCGGGCGGCCTCGCGCTCGGCCTGGCGTTCGGCGGCCTGGCGGCGGCGCAGTTCGGCCCTGATGGCCGGGTTGGCCCTGGCGGGTTGGGGGACGCCGGGGGTCGGGGCCTTGCCGCGGCGGAACAGCGTGACCGAGATTTCCACGCCGGGCGCGTCCCACCAGGCCGCGCGGCCGGAGATCTGCTCGGCGTCGTCGTGCGCGGCGCCCAGGTGCCGCGCCGAGGAGATGTTGAACGCCGCCGACATGAGCGCGTAGGCGGCGCCCTCGTCCGGCGTGCTGAACACCCACTCGGCCAGGTGGCGGAGCTGAGAGGAGCGGTTCACCCCGCCGCGCTGCGCCTCGGTAACCTGGCGGAGCAGCGCGATGACGGCCGAGACCGCGGCGCGGGTGGCGGTGCGCAGGCCCTCGGCGCGGGTGGCGGTGCGCAGGCCCTCGGCGCGGGACTCGGCGGTTTCGTTTGCGAACCAGGCACGGAGCGCGGCCCACCGGCGGCGCCAGTCGTCCAGCAGTTCGCCGCGGCCGAGGAACGGCCGCTCGTCGGCCTCGGCGGCCAGGCGCAGCATGGCGTCCGGGTCCCGGGCCCCGCCCGCGGCTTCCGCCTCGGCGACCGCGGCGGCGAGCCGGGGCAGGTAGCGGTCGAGTTCGGCCATGAATTCTGTCATATGGGTGAGCAGGGCGTTCTTGTACCGCAGGAACGTGTCCGGGGAGGTGTCCGTGGACCGGATGATCTCGCCGAGCGTCAGGTGGAACTGGGCCGCGCGCCGGGACATGTCGTCCAGGACGGTATCCAGGCGGGACAGCCTCCGGTACACCTGCTCCGTGTCGTGCCGCCGGGTGGCCGCGGCGAGCGCCCGCAGGTCGTCGAGGATCTCCGAGAACGCCAGCCGGGACAGGTTGGCGTCCCGGATCCGCGCGCTGAGCACCTCTTCCACGGCGGCGAACGCGCGGTAGCCGAGCTCGCTGAACTGGTAGACGGACTGCCGGTTGCGGTACCGGGCCAGGCTGCCCGCCCGGGAAGCGTCCTCGAGCCGGTGCACCACGCCGTCCTCGGCCAGCGCGTCCAGCTTCTCGCGCAGGCCGCCATCCAGCCGGGGCGCCTCGTCGTGGGCGGCGGCCAGTTCGGCCAGGGCGGCGGCCACGTCATCGGGGTGGGCCTGGACCTGATGCACCGCGCGCAGCCGGTCGAGCGCACGGAGCACCCACAGGTACGCGACGTGGTCGTCGCGCCGGGTGAAGTTGAACAGGCGGAACCTGTCGCTGACGGCGAGCGCGTCGAGGTCCAGCGAGTTCCGCCCGCTTCGGTCCGCGCCGTTCCCGGTCTGGTCTGCCATCGACTTGGTCTCCACGGCCGCGATCTCGGCCAGCACAATGCTACGCGCGCGGCGAGGCCGTTAATGCCTTGCCCGGCGCCCGGCATGTCGGGCTGATCGGCGAGATGAACGCCAACCGGTTCACCATCTTCCGCTCGCTTACCCTGCTGCGCCAGCTGAGCCTGCACGCCGGGCTCAGCTGGCGCGGCCCACGCCGACCTCGCCTCGGCGAAGATCGACGCCTTGCTCGGCCTGGAGGGCCAGGCTGTTCTCCAGCGTCCTGGACGGTAACGCCTTCGGCACCGGCCTCGACGCCGACGACATCCGCGCCCTGTTCGCCTGACTGACCATGCTGCTGGTCGTGGCCGGATGGCACTTAAGGATGCCGGGGCCCGGGCCGGGGAGGGTGCGGCGGTCCGGGCGGTGGGTGTGGCGGCGGCGGGGGCGGCGGCTTGGGCTGGGGGTAGTGCTCCTCGTCGGTGCCGGTTTCCTCGCGGAAGGCCTTGCGCTGGTACAAGATGCGCAGCGCCTCCTCGGCGAGCGCGTCTTCGGCGCCGGTGGCGGCGGCGCGGCGGACGTCGCGCTCGGCGAGCCGCTTGAGCATCCGGATGCCCTCCACGCCGGCGCCGGCGTCGAGGAGCCGGCGGATCAGCGCGGCGATGGCCCGGTCGCGCGGGGAGTAGCGCAGCTTGCCGTGCTCGCGGGTGGGGCTGATCAGCTGCTGCTCTTCCCAGTACCGCAGCACCCGGGGAGTGACCCCGATTTGCTCGGCGAGCCGGGGGATGGCCATCAGCTCGTCGTCGCGGTCCCTGTCAAAATCTGACATTATCATGTAACATTCTATTCAGGCGGCCACGCAGCCGCCACCGGTATCCACAAGCAGATCTGACCCCATGGGAGGAGTCATGCGTACATTCACGCCCATAAAACCTGACGCATCCGCCAGGATCACGTCACCTCGCGACCGGCTGCCCGTGGTGCTGTGGACCGCCGCAGCCCTCCTGATGGCCGCCGCGGCCTGCTGGCGGCCCGCCGCCCTGCTCCCGGCCGCCAAGGCCACACTGGGGCCGTTCGCCACCCTGGCCGCGATCATCGCCGGCTCGGTGCTGGCCGGCCGGGCCGGGGTGTTCGCCGCGCTGGCCCGCCTGCTGATCCCCGCCCGGGCGCCGCGCGCCGCAGCCGCCGCCGCGGTGCTGGCCTTCACCGCCCTGCTGGCCGGGCTGGTCAACCTCGACGTCGCCGTCGTCGTGGCCATGCCCGTCGCCCTGCAGGCCGCCGGCCAGCACCGCCTGCCCGCCAGGCGGCTGGCCGCAGCCGTCGCGATCACCGCCAACGCCGCCTCGTTCCTGCTCCCCACCGCCAACATCACCACCC
>Ga0335077_10007378_pt1 | contig 13598 bp, 15 predicted proteins | sample Lox_Sample_31_FD_207151 | JGI IMG/M metagenome (GOLD analysis project Ga0335077, IMG submission 207151) | Soil microbial communities from Loxahatchee National Wildlife Refuge, Florida, United States - Lox_Sample_3.1 | ecosystem: Environmental > Terrestrial > Soil > Wetlands | place: USA...
AAATACGCCGAACTGATCGGGCCGCTTCGGTGGAGTCAGCAAAATCCAAAGCAGCGATTCCGGATTCGGATATGAGGCGAAGCCCACCGGCATCACTCCCAGAACCGCACAAGCCTGATCGTCGAGTCGCAAGGATTGGCCGATCGCGCGCCGCTCACCGCCCAACGTGCTTTGCCAGAACGCGTGCGACAGCACCACCGCGCAACCGCCGCTCCAATCGCCGCTTTCGAACGTGCGCCCCAACTCAGCCGGCACGCCCAGCACCGAGAAGAAATCCGCGCTTACCGGTAGCGCCGCCACGTTGCGCGCCGGCCCGCGGCCGGTCATGATCTTTCCCAAACCACCGGCCCACGTCACCGCGGCAAAGCCTTCGAACGCGCGGCTATGCTGCTTCCAGTTCTCGTAATCGCTATAGAGATCAAAAAAGATGGCGCGCCCGCCCGCGCGGATCTCACGATCCAGGGCCGACACTAACTGTCCCGGATCACGATACGGCAGGGGCCGCAGGAGCACGGCGTTGAGGATGCTGAACACTGCTGTGTTCGCGCCGATTCCCAGTGCCAGCGTAAGAATCGCCGTTGCGCTGAAGGCAGGCGCGCGGCGGACCATGCGCCAGGCGTAACGCATATCCTGCCGGAAACCGCCGAATCTCCAACGCCTCATCTTCGAGGGCCAGCTCGGTTCAGTTACTTCTTGGCGGCCGCTTCCATCGACACCAATGTCGGGCCGGACGTGCCACGCGGCAGCAAGCTCGGACCGGAGGCGATGAAGACCTTGTTGGCGTCCGTGTTCACATCAAACGTCAGGCCGAGGAAACCGGACTGCATCTCGTCCCAGTTCTGATCGCCCCACCAAACGGTCTTCGTCGGATCGGGATTGAACTTGTTGTTGATCGAGTTATCGTAGTGCACCACCGCCAGCAGCTTCGTGCCCTTGGGAAGCGCCAGCGGCTTCGCCAACTGATATCCCACTTGCCAGTCGAAGTTCCAAGTGCCCTTGAACACCACTTCCGATTCGCCGGTGGGATAGGTTACGCGCAATTCATAATCTTTGCCGCGCAGGTGTAGGTGCGGTTGGATGTAGACCAGCTTCGCGCCATCCACGCCGACCGTGACTTCGCTTACGACTTCAGCATTGTTGTCGCCCGCCGGAATGGCCAGATTAAACGCTGCCGGCGTTCCCGGCGACATCCAGTAGCGCAGCTTGGGAGGATTCTTCGCAAACACCAATCCGACCTTCGAGCGATCCGTCTGCTCCGTGCCGACCGCCGTGTAGTGGATGTTGAACACGATGTCGGAACCCTTCGGTACGAACTTTGCGGAACCATCGATATCGAAGGTCTGCGCTCCCAGGCCAGGATTGTACTTGCCGAGCAGATCGGTTCCCTGCCGCGCGCCGCCCATTTCCTCGGAGCCCTCTTCGTAGGCCTCGCCCGGAACCGCTTTGGCGAGCCACGTAGACGTGGGCGGACGAACGATCGCTCTCATGTGATGCACCACCTTCGCATTGCCGGGGCGCATCTCAGCGGCCACCACCCACGTGTCCTCCGGAAAATTCGCCTTCACCAGAATGTTCTGGTAATTGATCGTGCCCGTGGCCTTCACGTGAAAGTCCTTCGGCATCTCGATAATCATGTCCGGCTTGATGTTCCATCCATCCTGGAACGTGATCGGCGCCGGCCTGTCCTTGGCATCGCCTTCGGGCGCGCCTTTATCGGCCCACGCCACCAGCGTGTTGATGTCCGCGTCGCTCAGCCTGCGGTCGTTGGCAAAATGGCCCACCTCGGCGAACCATGGCGGCATCTTCTTGGTGGCCACCGCTACTTTCATCGCCTTGGCCCACGGACGCGCGTCATTATAAGTAAGCAGCGAAAACGGCGCGATCTCGCCCGGCCGGTGGCAGCCCTGGCAGTTCTTCTGGAGAATCGGCAAAACGTCTTTATTGAACGTCACCGAAGCGGGGGTGTTGGTAGCAGCCAGTGCTGTGAAGCCCATCACACAACTAGCGATCATTAGGCTGAGCGTACGCATGTTCCAGGCGCCTCCTTCGAAAGCCTACCTATTGTTGCATCATATCGGAGTGCCGCCTTCCGCGCAATGATATATGCCTCGCACGGCCTCCCGGTCCGGCTCACACACGTAGCACAGGCCTCCCGGCCTGTGGGTTATAGACGGACGTCGTGCCACATACTTCTCAAGCGCCCGTCATACTCCAGCCAGCATCGATCGTTAGTACATCCCCGCTAATTGCCCGCGCATCGTCGCTCAGCAGGAACAGAGCGGCGCGCGCCACTTCCTGGGCATCAATCAAGCCCTCGGTTAGCGGCTGCTTACGCTTCAGGAGCTTGTTCAATTCGGGGTCGGCTTCGGACCGCTCACTCACCGGCGTGCGCACCAACCCCGGCGCAATCACATTCACGCGGATCTTGTGCGGCGCATAGTAAGCCGCCATCGACCGGCTCAACGCCACCACACCACCCTTGGCAGCGGCGTACGCGTGGTTGGCGAAATGGCGCGGCTCGGGCGATTCGCTAAGCACGCTGCCTATGTTCAGAATCGCGCCGCGAATTCCACCTTCCCCAAGCGACTGCTGCAGCATCCGGCTCACCACCGCGCGGCACATGAAGAATGTGGTGGTCAGGTTATTCATCAGGGTGAGGTAGGCCGAACTTTCTCGAAAGCTCTCTTACGAACTCCACCTTGTCGCAACTAGAGAACTGGCCAAAAATTTGCGCGTACGCATGTCGATTGCGGCCGTCAGATAAGGCCGCGCCAATCGCCAGCCGTCGCGGGTGCGAACCAGCGCGTGCAGATCGAGCATGCGATGGTCCATGACAACGTAGTCCATGGGTTGCAGCGCGCCGATGTTGCGCCAGGAAATTATCTCTTGGCTGTTGCTGAACGCCTCTTCGCCCTGGCGGGCCATGACGCGCGCAACTTTGGGGAGTCGAGCGATGCAGCGAAGAATGGTTTTGTAATCCGCCTTGGGCAGTTGCGCGGACTCGCAAAGACGGCCGCGCGGGTCGATGTAGCGTACGCCACACTGAGCCACTTCGGTTCTCGTGAGTTGCTTGCCGGCCCGCTCCGCGCGCCATTGGCGCTCTTCCTGGTAGGCTCGGAAAACTTCCATAGCCGAGTCGTAGAACAGTGCCGCACTCTGCACGAACTCGACCGCCGCGCGGTTCAGTGCGCGAGCGCGGCCGAGATCCGAACGGCCGCGCCGGACGAGTCCTCTGTAGCCTTCTGCCCCGGACTTGCGGAACCAGCCCTCGATGGCCGCCATTGACACGCCGCTCTGCGCGGCCAGGCGCTCGATGACTAATTTCGGGTCATTCTGGCACTCCAACCACAACTTCGGGAACTTGTCGGGGTTGGCGAGGGGCTCGATGATCTGGTATCGCTTCGCCTATTTGGCCCGGTTCGCTTCGCTGTAGTTTCCACAGTCGTGGTTCTGGAACGCCAGGTGATCGGCGAGCGCCAATGGTTCGGCGTTGGGCTCAGTCCGCGTCGCCGAAGCGGCCGGCGCCAACCCCTGGCGCTTCCATTCGACGGATCGCGGGGAACAGTCCAGCAGGTCGCCGGCCGGCTCGGACTGGGCAACCAACGTGTTGGGCGCAGGTAGACTCATTAGCCCCTCAGAGCGTTGCGGTCTCGCACCGGACGCGAGCGCATTCCAGAAAGACCCGCAGGTCAGACCCAGTTTCCGCGAAATCTCGCAGCCACTATGCTTTCTAATGGAGTCACGGATGGTGGCGGAACCAGTGGAAAGTAATTAGTATCAGCGTCTTAATTCACTTTTGCCGCCGATCGCCCTAACTGATTGATTCTTGGTTGGACTGGTCGAAAAAACGGGCGTTTTTGCGGTGCTGGAGGAAATAATGTGTCCCTGATTTTGCCCGGGAAACTGGCAGGTTGCGGCCCGAGAGGATAAGATGCGGTGATGGCTGAAGTTACCGATGGCCGCCAGGCGACTGCCACCTCGCGCCGCAACACGCCGCCACGGACCAAATAATTAGTCCCGAACTAGCAATCGTTACTCGTACCGCAGCGCTTCCGTCGGATTCAGGTGCGCGGCGCGGTTGGCGGGCAGCATCCCGAAAACCAACCCGACCGTGCACGATACGCCGAAGGCAACCACAATCGCTACGGGAGAAATCGGAATCCGCACATCGGCGAAGAGTTGCACACTGAGTGGCAGCGCAAGACCCAAAAGTATCCCCAGACTGCCACCCGCGAGACTCACGATCACGGCTTCGGTCAGGAATTGAAGCAGGATCTCCCGGGGAGCCGCGCCAACGGCCAGGCGCAAGCCGATCTCGCGGGTCCGCTCGGTCACCGTTACCAGCATGATGTTCATGATGCCGATACCGGAGATGATCAGGGTAATGGCCGACACCAGGAACAATACGGCTGAAAGGATCAGCGAGATGTTCCGCACTGCGTTGAGCATCGCCGTCAGCGTATCCACGCGGTAGCGCGCGCCCGGGCGGTGGCGCGCCTCGAGTATTTCCTGCACACGCATGGCTACGCGATCCACTTCTTGGGGCGACCGCACCTGCACGTACATCGGATCGATGCGTTCCAGCGGGGTGAAGTCTTTCAACACCGTCACGGGAATGAGCACGGTATCGCGCTCCACCTCGGTTTGTCCGAAGGTCTCCACTTTCTCGTGAAACGTTCCGATGACGGTGAACTGAAGACCGAATAACCGAATGACCCGGTTCGGGGCGGAATAGCGGCCGCCGTACAGACGTTCGGCCAGTTTGTCGGTCAGCACAGCAACGTGAGACCGCAGTGTCACGTCGCTATCGTCTATGAAGCGGCCCGCGCTCGACACGATGTTGCGCACAGACTGATACGCGGCATCGGTCCCGATGACCTTGATATCCTCCTGTTTGCCATCGATCGGCATGTGATCATAGTTCGTCATCACGCCGGTCGCCGCCACGATGTCGGAGGAGAGTTCATCGCGGATCGCATCCACGTCGCGCAGTTTCACGTAATCGGCATCTGCGGTCGCCACGCTGGGTCCCCCGGCGGCGGCGTAATACGCAAAGATGATGTTGGAGCCGACGCCTTCCACCTGCTCCAGAATGTAGTCGCGGCTGGTGAGGGAGATGGTCACCACGAGAATCACGGAAGCTGTGCCGATTACCATCCCCAGGCCGGTCAGCAGGGAACGGACCGGATTGGCGCGCAACGCCTGGATACTGAAGCTGAACGCTTCGTGGATGAACATGCGGCGGGTCTATCCGCCCTGGATCTGCTGGAGCAATTTTCGGGCGTCCGACTTGGGCGGGTCGTCGGGCGTAATCGTAGCGCTCAAGTATCGTTGCAGCAGAGCCTTGGCCGTTTCCAGGTTACGGCCCGATTTGATGTACACGTCGGCCCGCTCGTACATCAGTTTGGGATTGTCGGGGGCCAGTTGTTCGGCGCGTGCGAAATTCTGGTCTGATTCCTGGTACCGGCCCAGTTTCGCCAACAGCCGGGCCATGTCAATAAAGCGGCCCACCTGGTGGGGCGCCAGTTCGATAGCGCGCCGCAATTGATCTTCCGCGCTGGCCATCTCCTTGCGTTTTTCGGCCAAAGTAGCCATCGCATAGTGGCCCTCCGCCGGATCGATGGCCGCAATTTTTGCGGCGGTCGCCTTAGCTTTCTCATAACCGCCGCCCAGGATTCCCGGAGCGTTCATGTAGTACTCCAGAAGATCATTGAGGGCTTCGACGTTGTGCGGATCGAGTTCCACCGCTCTTTCAAAATATTGCCGGGCCTTTCCCGCTTGCGAAACCGCTGAGAACGGATTAGACGTCTCCGCTCTTCGCCCGTACGCCCGCCCCAGCCAGAGGGCATATTGCGAATTGCGGGGGTCGGCGGCTTCGGCTCGTTCAAAGGCGTCGGTCGACTTCTTGAATTCGCCAAGCTGGAAGTAATTGCGCCCGATCAGTTCGTAAACGGCAGCATCCTTTTGCGGAAGCGTTTGCAGAATGGCCAGCGATGACTCGTACTCGGTGAGATGGTATAGCTTCAGCGCCTGATCGAGATCCGCAGCGCTCGCGCCAGCCACCAATGCCAAAGCTAACCAGACGCTAGACTTCACCCTGCACCCGTTGTGTCTTCATTTTATCTTATCTAGTGATGAGTACGAGAACCATTTCGTTTCAGATGAATAAAGCCCGAAACAGGCCCGATGCTATAATTCAAGCGGAGGTGCGCGCAGCATGCGGCGTTCCCTTCTCGCACTTGCTGCTCTATTATTCGGGAGCGTTTGGGCGCACGCCCAGCACATTTACTTCACCACGCTCGTTCCCGCCAACTGCCCGATTGTGATTGGAGCGTTGACCCACTCCAAAGACTTCGGCTTCCAGGCGGCGGTGTTTTACAACGATTCCGACCAGACCGTTGAATCGCTGCACCTGAAGGTGACGCTTTCGTCACCGGGGCGCGAGGGGCAGGTCGTCGACAGCGGACACATCTACATCTCAATTGAGCCGGGCGAACGGAAAGCCCAGGATGTCTTCCTCGGGCGGATGCAGTCGCTCAACCAAAGGGCCAAGTACGACCACATGGAAGTGGCCCGAGCGACCATCTCGGTCGAGTCAGTGGAGTTCGCCGATGGGTCCCATTGGTCTGCGGATGCTCCTGTGAATTTCGAGCCGACCGATCCATTGCCGTCAATCCGCCCCTTCCCGCCGCGTTGACAGCGCGAAACCGCCCGCGATATCCTGCCGGTGTTCGAGGTGTCCGGATGAAAACTCGTTTAGCCGTTCTTCTTGTGCCTATTTTATTCGCCGCGGTGTTGCCCCTGGCCGCCCATCACTCTTTTAGCGCGGAATACGATACCGCCAAGCCGATCAAGGTGACCGGTGTGGTCACCAAGGTCGAGTGGCTGAACCCCCACATCTGGTTTTACGTCGACGTCAAGGGCGACGACGGCAAGGTCACCAACTGGGCCTTCTCCGGTGGCGCGCCTGGCCAGCTCATGCGGCGCGGAATCACCAAGAGTGTGATCCAGCCCGGAATGACGATCGTCGTCGAAGGATTTCAGGCCAAGGACGGATCGAATAACGCTAACGGTGCGAAGGTCACGTTCCCCGATGGCCGCCAGGTGTTTACGGCTAGCGGTGAAGACAAGGTGCCCGGCGAGAATACCAAGGGCGACGAAAAGAAGTAAGCCCATTCCGAGGTCAGTCATGAAAATTCGAACAGTATGTGCGTCGTTGCTGGCGATGGGAGTTTTCGCAGGGCTGGTGTTCACCACAGCGCGGGTGCACGCGCAGGCCAGCAAATCGATTCCCCGCACGTCCGATGGCAAGCCGGATTTCAGCGGGATGTACGAATGGCCTAAGGCTTCGTCGGGGGAGCGCTGCCGCTGCTCCGCGACAGTATTCGACCGCAACAAAATGGCTCCGCTCAAACCTGGCGGCGAGCCGTTCTTTGAAAAGCCGAACGGCGACCCGCGCCACGATGAGCCGCGCAACTTTTGTATGCCCGCCGGCTTCCCATCCGGAATGTTGTCGGCCAACGCCGTCCAATTGGTGCAAAACAAGAACACGCTCGTCATCGTCCACGAATTTCAGCGCATGACCCGCGTCATTCCGCTGGATGGCCGCCCGCACCGCAAAGACCTGGAGCCGATGTTCTACGGCGATCCCGTCGGCCATTGGGAAGGCGACACGCTGGTGATCGAAACCACCAACTTTAAGCGCTGGGGCCTCGACGATTATTACTACACCGATCCGCAGCAGTACCGCATGCACAGCGATGCGTTGAAGACCACCGAGCATATCCGCTGGAAGGATGACAAGACGCTGTTGTATCAATTGACGATCGACGATCCGAAGACCTTCACCGCTCCGTGGACGCAGGATTTCACCATGACGGCGCATCCGGATTGGGATCAAGCGGGCCTGTACGAGTACGTGTGCGAAGAGAATAACCGTTGTCCCGGCGGCCATTGCGTCGGCAAGTAACAAAACAACAGAGGAGAATGCGGATGAAACGATTGGCAGGCTGGTTGATGGCCGCGGGAACGATTGCGGTTTTACCCCCGTTCGCAGTAGCGCACTTCAGGCTGCTCGAGCCCACGAGCTGGCTCCAGGAGAACAACCTCGGCGATCCGCAGAAACTTGGACCCTGCGGCGGCACAACTCCCAACGCCGGGGTGGTGACCAACGCCGTGACCAAAGTTCAGGGCGGACAGAACCTCCACATCAAGCTGCAGGAGACCATCTTCCATCCAGGGCACTACCGGATTGCGCTGGCGGTCAACTCGCGCGCAGAATTGCCGCCCGACCCGGATGTGAAGACGCGCGATTCGGAGAAGGGGCCATGGTCGGTCTCCTCACCGATTGCCAGCACGCTCGCGATTCCGGTTCTGGCCGATGGCCTCTTTGTGCATACGGCCAAGGTAACCGACGCCTTTGAGGCGGATGTTATGCTGCCCAACATCACCTGCGCGAAATGCACGCTGCAGATTATTCAGTTCATGGCCGAACACGGATTCAATAGGGACGGCGGCTACTTCTACCATCACTGCGCCGATTTGCAGATTACTGCCGATCCAGCTAAACCGATCGATACACGGTGGAAGTAATGTTTCTTGTGGGACAGGCCATCGTTTTTTGTGGCCTGTCTTGCTTTCCCGACGAGTCACGACACTAGATCAATCGTATCGGTTTCTCCCCGCGCGGCAGCACGCGGCCAATCCGGTACGCTGCCTCGAAACAGCGCTCGAAGGCCGCCGCATCCGTCTCGGACAGCGTAATCAGTAGACCGCCCGACGTTTGCGGATCGTACAAGAGATCTTCAACTGCGACCGGCAGTTCGCGCGCAGTCTCCACCACGCAGGAAGCGAATTCGCGGTTGTTCTTGAGGCCACCGGAAATCGCGCCCTGCCGGGCATATTCCAGTGCGCCCGGCAGGAACCTCAGCTGATCCACGGCCAGTTCTAGAGTCACACCGCTGGCTAGTGCCATTTCCCGCGCGTGCCCAATCAATCCGAAGCCGGTGACATCGGTGCAACCATGCACATCGAACCGCAGCATCTCCTCGCAGGCGCGCCGGTTTAAGGCCAACATCGACCGCGTGGCCTCAGCCACGTGCTCTTCGGCGGCAACTCCGCGTTTGAGGGCGGTTGCGATCACGCCGGTCCCCAATCGCTTGGTGAACATAATAGCGTCTCCGGCACGCGCTGCCGCATTGGCCTTGAAGCGCGCTGGATGCACTGTCCCGGTCACCGCGTAGCCAAATTTGATTTCGTCGTCAGCGATGCTGTGCCCGCCGAGGATCGAGCATCCAGCTTCGTGCATCTTTTCGGCGCCGCCTTTGAGAATCTGTTCGAGGTCGCCCAGATCGCCTTTGGCAGGATACGCCAGAATCGACAGCGACGAGATCGGCCGCCCACCCATGGCGTACACGTCGCTCAGCGCGTTGGCCGCCGCCACAGCGCCGAACGTGTACGGGTCGTCCACGATCGGTGTGAAGAAATCGACGGTCTGCACCAAAGCGAGTTCGGGTGTCAATTGGTAAACGCCGGCATCGTCCGCTGTGTCAAACCCGATCAATACGTTTTCATCGGCCCAGCGGGGCAGGGACGTCAGAACCTGGTCCAGTATTTTGGGACTGAGCTTCGCTGCGCATCCCGCAGCCTTCGCGTTAGAGGTGAGTTTCGTTGCTGGTGTGGACTGGCTCATGGCACGGGCTCCCTCCCATCATAGCGGGCCGGCGCAGAAACTCGAGTATGGGCGCGGTTTGCCCCGCGATCAAGTGGCCGGTCTCCGCCAGCCAGCGAATCTCGGCATGCGGAACCGTTGCTTGGAGGCGCCGCTTGGTTTCCTCGGAATCGAGCAGCACGTCTTTCCCGCCCAGGATCGCAAGCACCGGCATGGTCAATCGTGCCAGCGCATCGTTGCGGAAGATCGGCAATTTCACCATCCGCGGACGGAAATTCTGCTGGATCAGCAACATGAAATTGATGAACGCTTCGACGCCGGGGGATGGGTTGGATGGCGCGCGGCCGAGAATCATCTCTCTTGCCTTGCGCTTGCCCCAAGCGCCGCAGATACTGAGCAATGCGACCTTGAGAGCCGTGCCTATCTTCTGTCGGCCCACACCTGCGGGGCAGAGTACGGCTACGCCGGCCACTCGTTCCGGCCGCCGCGTCGCGTAGTCCAGCGCCAGCCATCCGCCGAGCGATATGCCGACCAGCGAGGCACGGGAGACCGACAGGCCCTCGATCACGTCGTCCAGCCACAGCGCGTGGGCTTCCGACGCTAGAGGCGGCCGGGATGGTGCGCTCAAGCCGGGCTCGCCGATCATATCTACTGCATAAACTCGAAAGTGCGCGGCCCACCGCGCTACGTCGCCCATCCACATCGAGGAATTGGCTACGGCGCCATGGAAGAGCAGCAGGGGTGGCGCTTTTTCGTCACCACACGCCACGATGAAGGTCTCGCCTTCGCGCGTGGGCACGCGCAGTTGCTGGTTCGGCACTGGCCAGTACTTGAGAAATTGCAGGTAGCGTTCGCGAATTACCCGCTCGCTTTCCGCGGTTTTGTAGAGGCTGGTCATGTCTGATTCTCCAGATAGAAGTCCGTGGCCTTCAGAAACGAGGCGACCGTGCCGAGGTTGCCCGTGAGAATCACTTTCAACCGCCCACGCTCCTCGTTGTAAATGGTCTCGACGCGCAGCAGTTGCTCGTCTGCGCCGTGGCTGTTGGCCATAGCCACCAGCGTGTTCATCAGGCGGCTCGCCAATTCGGGACTGATGGCATCGATCTCCACGATGCTCGAAACCTCGACGTACCGTTCGCGCCGGACCGGTTCGCGCACGAACGAAGCCGCCGGACGCCCGGTCAGGGCGGCCAGGTCATCGCCGGAAATCCGGTACTGCTTTCCGATGCGGATGGCCTTCAGTTTCCCCTCCCGGACGTATCCGCGGACGGTTCGCACGTGCAGGTTCAACAGATCGGCGACTTGATCGACCGTGTACAGCTCCTGTTCCATAAATACCTTAAGATTACCTTAACACCCCAATTATTTTAGGTCAATAGGTACTTTTAGGGAAGTATGGAGATCAGCCAGCCACGGTGCTGCGCCGTTCCATCAGCACCACATCGCGCCAGCGGCCGTGCATCCAACCGATTTTTTCGCGGACGCCTACGACGCGGAAACCGGCGCGCTGGTGCAGTTCGATGCTGGCTGTGTTCTCGGGGAAGATGCCGGCTTGGAGTGTCCAGATTCCTTCGCGTTCGGAGTCTTCGACGAGGTGAGAAAGCAGGGCGGTGCCGACACCTTGACCGCGCGCTGGCGCGGAGATGTAGATGCTCAAGTCGGCGACTCCCGCATACACCGGACGCCTGGAGTAAGGACTCAGGGCCGCCCAGCCGACCACTTCATCGGCTGCGCACGCCACCAAGCGGCAAACGTGGAGGTGGCTTTCGTCCCAGCGCTCCCACGTCGGTGCCTCCTTCTCGAAGGTGGCGTTTCCGGTGGCAATGCCTTCCAGGTAAATAGCGCGCACGGCAGGCCAGTCCTCCGTGGACATGCGAGCCAGTGCGACTTCCACGGGGTTAGCGGGAAGCGCCGGTCTCGTCGCCGGTAATTCTGATCTTCGGTTGCGCCGCAGGCAGCGCCTTCCGGGGAAGCATATCCGGGCGGTTCGCAGCCTCGTACACCACCGTCGCGATCACCGCTGCGGCCTGCATGAGATCGGGCGCCTGCACGTGATCGAGCGTGTCCATGTTGGAGTGATGGGTAATCGTTTCGTATTCGAGCGGATCCTGAATGAACTGGAAGGCCGGCAGGCCGACAGCATTGAACGACAAATGATCAGTGCCGCCAGTGTTGCGGATCGTCACCGTGGTGACGCCCTGATCGCGGAACGGCGACAGCCACTGCTCGAAGACCGGCCGCATGGCATCGTTGTCTTGCAGATATACGCCGCGAATCTTGCCGCTGCCGTTGTCCAGGTTGAAGTAGCCGGAAAACTTCGCATGCGCCTCAGTCAGCTTCATAGTTTCGGGATTGCCGAGATGCTCCTTCACGTAGGCCTTCGACCCGAAGATTCCCTGTTCCTCGCCGCTCCACAATCCGATGCGCACGGTGCGGTCGAGTTTCAGGTTCAACGCCTTGAGCACCCGCATCACTTCGATCATGACGGCGCTGCCGGCGCCGTTATCGGTGGCGCCCGTGCCCGCGTGCCAGGAATCCAGATGCGCGCCGATCATCACCACCTCGTCCTTCTTCGCTCCGCCCGGAATCTCACCCGTGACATTGTAGGAATCGACGTCGCGATCGGAGGATTCCATTTGTAGGCTGATCCGCATCTTCACGGGAATCTTCTCTTCGACAAGCCGCACAATCCGGTTGTACTGTTCGCGGCTTACGACGAAGGTCGGAATGGCCAGCGGATCCTTGGCATCGTATGGTCCGGCGCTCTGCGCAAAAAGAAGCCCATCGCGAGAAGCGTCGCTGCTGTTGAAGACGGCCACGGCGCCTTCTTCGCGGAAGAACTTGGCGCGTTTCCGGTTCAGTTCGTCCCGCTGATCGAAAAGCTGGTCGCGAACCGAGGCCGGAAGACTCTGGAGGTAGCGGCGTTCTTCGGCCGGGTCATCGGGAAATTTCAGATCGCGAACGTCCGAGAGCTTGGCCACCGGTGTCGGCGCCGCGGCAAGGTCGCCCAATTCTTTGTCGGTGTAGCGGCTGAAGAGCGGTTGCGAATCGGGTGTTGGCTCGCCCTTCGACGCCAGCAGAACAATCTTTCCCCGCAGCTTACCCTTCCAATCTGCCTGATATTTCTTGAAGTCTGCTGCCAGCTTGACGGGGTCCTGCGTCCGGCGCGTGTTGCCCATGGGCGCCAGGATCACATCGGCGGTAACCGGCCCTTTGGTCTGATCGGACCACGCCAGAGGTTGCGCATCGAGCGATGCATAGCGTGGCTCTAACATCTCCACGGACGACTGCTTGAGGCTCCAGCTGCGGCCGAACGGTCCCCACTTTTCGAGATGCGCGTTCTCGACCCCATAGCTCGTCAGGCGCTTCACCACCCAGTCGGCCGCCTCGCGGAACTCGGGAGAAGCACTGAGTCTGGGCCCGTAGACGTCCGTAAGATACCCGAGCGTCTCCATCACACGGGAATTGTCGAAGGCCTCGGTTTTGATCCGTCCGACCAGGGTGAGGTCGGGATGATCGCCGCGTTCCTGGGCGCATAGTGCAACCGCAGCCAGAAGAGATAATGCCAGATACCGCATAGCGAGATTATACGGCCCGGATCTGAGCGCGGCAATGCTAACGGTGCGTTACGCCACACGAACGCTCTTGATGTTGAGAAACTCGCGCATTCCGTATCCGCTCAGTTCCCGGCCATAACCGGAACGCTTCACGCCGCCGAACGGCAAACGCGGATCGGAAGCCACCATGCTGTTCACAAACACCATTCCGGCTTCAATCTCATCGATAAACCGGCGCTGTTCGGATTCGTCATGCGTCCACACACTGGCGCCCAACCCGAACGGAGTGTCGTTGGCCAACCGGATGGCATCCTCGATGCCGTGGGATTCGAGGATCACGGCGACCGGCCCGAACAGCTCCTCGCGATAGG
>Ga0335077_10007379_pt1 | contig 13598 bp, 9 predicted proteins | sample Lox_Sample_31_FD_207151 | JGI IMG/M metagenome (GOLD analysis project Ga0335077, IMG submission 207151) | Soil microbial communities from Loxahatchee National Wildlife Refuge, Florida, United States - Lox_Sample_3.1 | ecosystem: Environmental > Terrestrial > Soil > Wetlands | place: USA: Florida...
GGGCACGCAGCGTGTTCCATCGGCTCGGATGGCCCTCGCCCTGGTCCATCTCCACGGGCATCACTCCGGGATGCCGAGTCTCAAGCGGCCACAACCCATCGCCGTCACGTTTCGATGCGACCAACTCGATAGCCTCCGTCATCCGTTTATCGTACGCAACGCCGGCACCGCACAAGTATTCGAGCCCCCTCAGCACGTCGTAGTGCCACCACGTCGGAAACGCGAAACGTGTCCACGCGGAGCCACCCTTGCGATCTCGCTCGATTACCTCGCCGGTCGACCGGCGGCGAAAGATGCGGCGCTCGAGAAGATACTCCTGCCCGCGGAGACGGGCTTCGATAATCTCCTGCCTGCCCCCAACGGCCCGTTCGTATGCGAGCAGGGCTTCGAGCACGCAGATCGTGGTGTTAAATGACGACCGCGTCGAGCCGTTTGCGGCCTCGCAGTTCCAGCCGCCGTCGGGCAACTGTTCGGCGAGCAGTCGGGCGACAAGGCCCCCGACGTCCTGGCCGAAGTAGGCGCCGACCGCTGCGACCTGTGCGTTAATGCAAGGCTCGACCTCGCCGTCAAAGAACGCATTGCCCTCACATTCCTGCGGGCCACATCCCTTCCACGTTACTCGGTCGCGGACAAGGTCCAATGCGCGGCGCGCCTGGTCGCTCCCTGGATCGAGCCCCATGTCGCGCAACAACATGAGGACGTGCATGGTGGAATTCCACCCGCGGTTCCACGCCGCACCGCCCCACTTCGCGTCGGCTGCCTGGAGGCTAAGCAGCCTTGCTCCAGCCCCTTTTGTAGCAACCCGAGCGCGCTCGGCCGCGACTTCTTCGGCCGGCGAACCAATCAGGTCCCGCATCACCTGCCAGCGGATCGAAGGGTCAGAATCGAGCAGCCACTGTATGACCGGCCTCTGCGCCTCACTCACGCCCACGGCTCCGGGACGAGATCAGGCCCGCATTCAGTCCGAGCGTGCTCAGCCCGCCGAAAAACCGCGCATGCTCGATCTTCACGCACCGGTCCATCACCACCTCCAATCCCGCCTCGCGGGCGCGCGCGGCCGCGCCTTCATGAATCACCCCGAGTTGCATCCAGATGACCAGCGCGCCCGCGGCAATCGCCTCTTCCACGATTGCCGGCACCGCCGCCGGCTCGCGGAAGATATCCACGATCTCGAGGGGCGGCGGCACCTCACTCAACGCGGCATAGCACGGCCGCCCCAGGATCACTTGCTCGCGCGGATTTACCGGGAATATCTCGTAACCCGCCGCTTGCATGTACAGCGCCGCGAAATGGCTGGGCCGGTACGGATTCGCCGACAAGCCCACCATCGCAATCCGCCGGTACCGCTTCAGGATCCGCAGGTGCAGCTCCGCCGTGGTCGCGAAGCGCGTGCCCAACACCGGCGAAGTGCTGCCTACTTCGCCGCTCATGCGGCCTGCGATGCTTCGAGCGCCTGGTCCAGGTCCCAGATGATGTCGTCGATATCCTCGATCCCCACCGACAGACGCACCAGGTCTTTCGTAATTCCGGCGTCCAGTTGCTGCTCGTCGTTCAACTGTTGGTGCGTGGTCGAAGCCGGATGAATCACGAGGCTCTTGGCGTCGCCCAGGTTGGCCAGGTGCGAGAACAATTGCACCGAATCGATAAAGCGCCGCCCGGCTTCCAGCCCGCCCTTGATGCCGAACGTGAGGATGGATCCGCACCCCAGGGGCAGATACTTCGCCGCAAGCTGCCGATAGGGGCTGGAAGCCAGACCGGGGTACTTCACCCAGGTCACATACGGGCTCTTCTCCAGATGCTGCGCCACGGCCAGCGCGTTGCAACTGTGTGCCTCCATGCGGAACTTCAGCGTTTCGATGCCGGTCAGAAACAGGAACGAGTTGAACGGGCTGACACACGGGCCAAAGTCTCGCAGGCCCTCCACGCGCGCCTTGATGATGAATGCCAGTTCGCCGAACGTCTCCGTGAAGCGCAGCCCGTGATACCCGGGGCTCGGCTCGTTCAGTTGCGGAAACTGCCCGCTGGTCCACGGAAACCGTCCGCTGTCCACGATCATGCCGCCGATCGAGTTGCCATGGCCGCCCAGAAACTTCGTGGCCGAGTGCACCACGATATCCGCGCCGTGCTCGATCGGCCGGCACAGGTAGGGCGACGCCATGGTGTTGTCGATGATGAGCGGAATGTGGTGCTCGTGGGCGATGGCCGCAACTTTGGCGATGTCCAGGACGTTCATGCGCGGGTTGGCGATGGTCTCGCCATAGAGCGCCCGCGTGCGCGGCGTAATGGCGCGGCGGAAGTTCTCGGGATCGTCCGGCTCCACGAAGATCACGTTGTAGCCGAGCCGGCGGAAGCTCACGTCGAACTGCGTGTAGGTGCCGCCGTACAGCGTGCCGGCGGACACCAGTTCGTCGCCGGGCTGCATCAGACCGCTGATCGCCAGGAACTGCGCCGCCTGTCCGCTGGCCGTCGCCAGCGCTCCGATGCCGCCCTCCAGCGCCGCCACGCGCTCCTCGAACACTGCCGTAGTCGGGTTCATAATGCGCGTGTAGATATTCCCGAAGCGCTGCAAGGCGAACAGCGCAGCGGCATGGTCGCTGTTTTCGAAAACGAAAGAGGTGGTCTGGTAAATGGGTACCGCGCGCGCTCCCGTAGCCGGATCGGGACGCTGCCCGGCATGCAGAGAGCGCGTGCTGAAGCCCATTTGGCGTTGGCTGGTCATTTCTGGCATATCTTATGAATCTTACGCTGCTTCAGGCGCTCCACGCTACCGCGCCTCTCATTCTGGCCGCCGAGCATCCCATGTTAGAATCCCAAACGTCTTGGTATGAGCGGGACGACAGCTATACGAAACTGGCTTTCGGAGCTCGCTGCCTCGCTTGAAGGCTGCCGCGAAGAATCGCAGGCCGCAAACGTGCGCCAAGCCCTCCAAGGTCGCCCGGAAGTCCTCGAAGCATTCCTGGTATCTAACGAATTGTGGGGTGGAGCCGGTTCGATTGCGGATCAAGCTTGCTTGAGCGACAAGGCAGGCCGGAAGAGGCTCGAACAGCTCCTGATAACAATCGGAAGATTCCAGATTGAAACCGGCCGTATCAACCCCCGCACCGAGATGTGGGTAGCCGCATTTGAGACGTGCGCGCGATCCTAGCCGCCCACCTTTCTGCGAGAATTGCGCTCCAAATCGTACGGTAGTGAATGTTCCGCTTTCCGCATTCGGCGAGCCATACACGTTCGGTACCGATCATCTTCACTCATCACTTGAAATAGAATAGGCCCGTGATGAGATTCAACCTGCTCCTTCTCGCCGCAGGATGTATATCCGGGCAGCAACTACCGAACGGGCTGTACGCCGTCTTCAGCACTTCGATGGGAGATTTCACCGCCCGGCTTGACGAGAAGTATACGCCCGCCACGGTCGAGAATTTCGTGGCGTTGTCACAGGGCACTAAGGCAACCCGCAGCCCTAAGACCGGGGCCATGGTGAAAGTCCCGTTGTACAACAACATCACTTTCCATCGCGTGCTGCCAGGTGACATGATTCAATCCGGCGATCCCACCGGAACCGGCGCGCACAATTGTGGTTTCACCATTCGCGACGAAATCCTTCCCGGCCTCCGCTTCGACAACCCCGGCAAACTTGCTATGGCCAACACCGGTCAGCCCGACTCGGGCGGTTGCCAGTTCTTCATCACCGCCAGTCCCATGCACCAATGGGACGGCAAGTACACGATCTTCGGCACGGTCGTACAGGGACAGAGCGTCGTTTCAAAAATCAGTCACGCCAAGGTCCACGACGACAGGCCGGTCGATCCGGTCAAACTGATCAGTGTCACCATCCAGCGGATCGGGCCGGAGCCCGTGAAGAAAACCCGTAATTCAAAATAAGCGCATCCTCTGTAGTTGCGGCGCGGTTTACTGAGCTGCGCGCGAAGCAAGCGGTTTTGGCCGCTTGCCGCCCAACAGCCCGTTTCGTGGAAGTACGATGGGAAGGGGTGCTCATGCAAATTTCAATTCACCTGCGCTACGCCGCAGCCGGACTCATTCTGCCAGTCTTATCGGGCATCGCCGCCGCAAGGCCGCCCGTTCCGCCGCCGTCCACCGATGTTCCGCTGGCCACACAGCCCGGAAAACAAACCGCTGTCTTCGCAGGGGGCTGCTTCTGGGGCGTGCAAGCCGTGTTTCAACGTGTAAAAGGAGTCGTCACCACCGCTGCCGGATACTCCGGCGGATCCGCCAAGACGGCGACCTACAGGCAGGTGATTACCGAGACCACTGGGCACGCCGAGTCAGTCGAGGTGATCTACGATCCGTCGCGTATCACCTATGGCCGGTTGTTACAAATCTTCTTTTCCGTGGCGCACGACCCCACGCAGTTGAACCGGCAAGGGCCGGATGTTGGAACGTCTTACCGATCGGCGATCTTCTACACGAACGAAGAACAGAAGCGGGTCGCGACAGCGTACATCGCCCAACTCGACCAACAGAAGGTCTTTCCGGGGCCGATCGTGACCGAGGTGACACCTCTCAAGGCATTCTATCGGGCGGAAGACTACCATCAGGATTATGCCTATCACAATCCGAACAATCCTTACATTGAGGTTTGCGACAGGCCGAAGATCGCAGCGCTGAAAGAGCAGTACCCGGAGCTGTTTGTTGACTACACGCCGAAGCGGTAGCGAGCGTATAGCCACCTCAAATGGATGATGTGGGTCCTGCGGACGGCGGGATCAGCCTGCACATGGCCTCCTAGCCTGGCAGGCCATACATGCAAAGCTCGGCTCACTGAGCTAACTCGCCAGCGGCTCCGTATGGAGCCACGCCTCCAAAACAAGCCGCTTTTCCCGACCACTATCCCCCGTGAACTTGCCGGCTCGTAAATTCCGGTGTTAAGCCGATAAGGAAAGAGGAAAGGACCATCGTGTGACCATTTCGCCGAAGTTCCTTGCGTTCGCCTTCCTGTGTCCTGAACTGGCGTGCGCCGAACAACCCTCGTTGCTGGATCTGGTGATGCCGGACGCGCATGTGGTGGCGCAGATCCACCTGGCCAGAATCGCTGCTTCCCCAATTGGCAGCGCCATGGCGCAGGCGATGCGCAAGGGCCTGTGGACCCAAGTCCAAGCCCAATCCATGAAGGCCGATCCGCGCATCCAGCAACAGATTATGGACCTGGCCGGAATCGAGTGGATACAGGACGTGCAACAGGTCGTCGTAGCTGGCGCGGGAACCGGCAAGGATTCCGCCGTGCTGGTCCTGCTGGGCGGACTCCGGCCCGCCGCGCGCATGCAACTGCAAACGTCCACCAGCGGCAAGGCCGCCGAGTTCGAAGGCGTGCCGGTGATGTCTACCGGTGGCATGGGCGATTCCGCGATAGCCTTCCTGGACGATTCCACCGCCGTGCTGGGCCGGGCCGCCGATGTGCGGGCCGCCATTCATCGCCGTCACCAGGGCGCGAGTTTGCCCGCTCCCCTCGCCACGCGGATCGGCGAGTGCTCCGGCCGGTATGATGCCTGGATCTGCTCCATTGGTGTCCTCCCCGTGATGGCCAAGGCTCCTGGGGGCGATCCCAAAGCCGCGCAGGTGATGGAATGGGCGCGCCGCGTGGAGTCGTTCGCCGCCGGATTGCGTGTCAGCCGCGACCTGGAACTGGCCGCGGAGGTCGGGCTGCGCACCAAGAAAGACGCCGACAGCGCGGCCCAAGCCCTTAATTGGTTCGCCGGTATGATGGCTTCGCCGAAAGCAGGCAACAACAAATCGGGTCTCGAAGATGTGAGATTCCAGGTTTCCGGCAGGCGCATCTCATTCTCCGCGCGCGTGCCTGAAAAAGAGCTCCTGCTGGCAATGGAGCAGCAGACTCGCTCACATGCAGCCGTCCCGCGCTTGGCCAAACCGGCGGACCCGCCGCCTCCACCGCCCGGCATGATCCGCGTGCAATCGTCGCCGAAGGACATGGGCACGGTCCTATTGCCCACCGGCGAATCTCACTGATTCGCGATCAGCCTGCGCCTCAGCCCCGCCACGTCCAGGTCGCAAAGCGTGGGCCTCACATGCCGCCCCGGCGCCGCATGCCCATCCGCCGAGAACTCCATGTAGTCCTCGGTCTTCGGGTTGAAAACCTGCCAGCGCGGTAGTCCCCCGGCGTTTGGGTCGCCGGTCTTGGCGAAGTTGGCCCAATAGCTCCGCATGATCTCGCCGAGCGCCTTGTCTTGTTCGCCGAAACTCAGCCAGTTCCACACCGTGCTGTGGAACGTTCCAAAAACGAACGGGATCTCCAGCCCGTGGAATGACCCGAGATCGTCCTGGCCCTTGCCGGGAATCGAACGCCGGAATTGATACACAAACGCCGGCCGCCCCGCCGCGGTGTTCAACGCAGCCATCGCGGCGGAAGGACAGATCACCAGCGCTTCGCTCAACCACTGGTCCGCCGCCGCGACGCGGCCCAGCCGCGCGTCGATGGCATACAGCGCTAGCGCCACCGGCGCCATGTTCCCGTAACATGTGCGCAAGGTCTTGTTCGGCCCCTGCCCTGCTGCGAGCGGCACCGACGCCGCGCCCCGGAACGCGCTGGCTTCGCGCCCGTTGTTGCCGATCATCATGCCGGCAGGTTGCTGCGCGCCTGTGGCAAAAACCGCTTGCGGAGAGCGCGGCAGCACCCAGCCGTCCAACACAAACTCCGGATTCGGCTCCTGCCGGCCGGCCTGCGCCGCTGCCGCAAGCACTTGGGCCGCCGGAACCTCGCGCAGTTGCTTGACTGTGGGAGCCTGCCGCCCCGGCAAAGCAATCTGTGCGACGCTCTGCCCGAAGCGCTCGGCCTGTTGCAGGGTGTGTGTGTAAGCAATGCCCACCACCGGTCCGCTTTCGATAATCACCCGCTGGAACAGCCCCGCGGCCAGCGGAGAACACAGCAGCATACCCGCATCGATGGCCCCCGCCGATTCGCCGAAAACCGTCACCCGCGCCGGATCGCCACCAAACGCAGCGATGTTCTCATGCACCCACCGCAACGCGGCTATCTGGTCGAGCAGCCCGTAATTGCCCGACGCATGGTGCGGCGACTCGGCGCTCAACTCCGGATGTGCGAAGAAGCCCAGCGCCCCCAGCCGGTAATTCACCGTCACCAGCACCACATCGTGGCGCACCAGTTCCGCGCCGTCATACGCCGTCTCGTTACCCGTGCCGATGCGGTTCGAACCGCCGTGCAACCACACCATCACGGCCCTCGGCTGTTTCGGCGGCCACGCCGGCGTCCAGATATTCAGATACAGGCAGTCTTCCGAAATCTCCCAATTGACCGTTTTGTACCCGACTCCGTAGCGGCGCGCCAGTGGCGCCAGAAACGTGCCCGTGCCGATCGGATTCTGCATGCAAGCGGCGGAGTAGCGGGTCGCCTCGCGCACGCCGCGCCACGCCTTCACCGGCTGGGGGGGGTGCCAGCGCAAATCGCCCACCGGCGGAGCCGCGAACGGAATGCCTTTGAACACCGCCCCGTGATCGGACAGCGCGCCCCGGACCACGCCGCCCGCAACTGCAGCGGTGGGCATCGCCGGCGTGAACACCGTAAAGAGAATTGCGAAGAGAGTTAGTGGCAAAGGTCTGCTCTGACCGAGTGTAACGCGCTGCCTGCGCCCGCGTTGCGGTAACATCAGTGAAACACGGCCGATGATCCTTGAAGAAGCACGGGCGGCCTGCCACGCGCCGCTACCGCTCGTTGCCTGCGAACCGGACGCGGCCGCCATGCTGAGTCCTTCCGCGGCGATGCTCACCTTCGCGGCTCTGCGAGCCCGCGTCGCATCCTACGCCGCCGGGTTCGAACGGCTCGGCATCGCCCGGCACGATTTGATCGCTATCGCCATGCCGCACTCCGCAGACCTGCTCTGCGCCTTCCTGGGAGTTGCCGGGGCCTGCGCTGCCGCGCCTCTCGACTACGCGCTGCCCGAACCGGAGTATCGTTCGCTGCTGGAGCGCCTCGCAGCACGCGCCCTGTTAGTGCCCGCCGGCACGGAATCGCCTGCCGAAGCGGCCGCGCGCTCGCTGGGCGTGCCCGTGATCGAAGCCCGCGCCGGGGAAACCGAAGTGTCGCTCGGCTGGAAACCGTTCGCCACGGATCTCTCGCCGCGTCCGCCGCGCCGCGTGCCCGGCGACGTGGTGCTGGTCCTCGAAACGTCCGCCACAACCGGCAGTCCGAAACTTGTTCCCCTGACTGCCGCCAACCTGCACGCACAGATGCAAGCCATGCGGCCGGCGCTCGATTTCGGACCCGCCGACCGCTTCCTCACGATCATGCCGCTCACCCACCTGCTGGGCCTCGCCTGCGCTCTGGCCCAGTTGCACGCCGGCGGCTGCCTCATCTGTGTGGACGGCTTCAGCGCACTGGAATTCGGTTCGTGGCTGCGTGACTTTCGCCCCACCTGGTACAGCGCCAGCCCCACCGTACACCGGGCGGTCTTGAAGCTGATCGAAGAGAACCCAGGGAGCTTGGACACGGCATCGCTCCGTTTCATCCGCGCCGGAAGTGCCGCGCTGGATCCCGGCCTTGCCGTTGCCGTCGAGCGGGCACTCCACGTCCGCGTCATGGATGGCTACGGGCTCACGGAGGCCGGCCAGGTGACGTGTAACCGGCCGGCGACGCGCAAACCCGGATCAGCCGGCCGCAGCACGGGCTCGTCGGTCGCCATTATGGATGCCGCGGGCGCGCTGCTGCCGGTGGGAAGCGAGGGCGAGATCGTGCTGCGCGGCCCGGCCGTCATGCCAGGTTATCTCGACGATCCCGACGGAGACGGCGCGTTTCGCGATGGTTGGTTCCGCACCGGCGACGTTGGCAGGCTCGACGCCGAAGGCGACCTCTACGTCACCGGCCGCATCAAGGAAGCCATCAAGCGCGGCGGCGAAACCATCGCACCGATGGAGATCGACCGCGCCCTGGCTGAGCACCCCTCGGTGGCGGACGCCGCCGCTTTTGGCGTCCCGCACCCCACTCTGGGCGAAGATATCGCCGCGGCGGTGGTTCTGCATCCCGGCGCCCGCGCGACCGCGCCCGAACTGCGGCAATACCTCGCCGCCAAGCTCGCGCACTCCCGCCTGCCGAATCGCTTCTTCTTCCCGGAGCGCATTCCGATGGGCCGCAACGGAAAGCCGTCGCGCCGTTTGCTTTCGGAACAGTTCCGCGAAATGCCGGCCGCGGCGATGCCCGAAACCGGGCCGGCCGACGGCTTCGAGCAGCGTATCGCCGCAATCTGGGCCCGCATTCTGGGTGTGCCTGCGCCCCAGCCGGCGGACAATTTCTTCGCCCTTGGCGGTGACTCGCTTTCCGCTGCCACGATGCTCGCAACGGTCCAACGTGAGCTGGGCGCCGGCCGGCAGGTATTCGAGCGCCCGGATTTCGTGGAATGTCCAACTGTAGAGCGGCTGGCGGAGATCCTATGCGAACGCCCGGGCAATGACACGCACGCCGAGGTCGCCGTGGCCGCGCCATTCTTCTGCTTTCCAGGAGCCTCGCAGGACGTGTTCTATCTGCGTCACCTGCGCGAAGCATTGCGCGAAGACCGGCCGTTCGTCGTGCTGCGCGACGAACCGGCCGTCAATGGTGCGTTGCCCGCCCTCAACGACCTTGCAGCACGCTTCGTACTCAGAATACGCGCGCTGAAGGCTCATGGGCCGTACATCCTGGGCGGGCACTGCTACGGTGGAATCGTGGCATACGAATGCGCGCAGCGCCTCATTGCGCTGGGCGAATCCGTGCCGCTGCTCGTTCTGTTCGACACCCCCACACCCGGATATCCCAAGCCCTTGCGCCACTGGAAACAGTACGCGCGACACGGCCTGCAGCTTCTGGCGCGCGGACCTCGCCACGGCCTCGCCGAAATCGGCTCTCACATCAACTACCTTTCGCGCATCCTGCGTCCGAGGATCGCCCAGGTGGCTTATGCCGCGCCCCAAACCGCGAACGATGCCGCAAGCATCGTTCGCACCTACACGCCGCATCCCTTTCCAGGCCGCATCGTTCACTTCATCGCCGCCGGCGCCCAAGTCAGCAGCCGCGTGCTCGAGGACGCCCGCCTGGGCTGGCGCGATTTCGCGCGCCGCGGATTCGAAGTGTACCGCGCGGGCGGAGAGCACCATTCCATGTTCAGCGAGCAGCACGCGCCGCAACTCGCCGCACAACTGCGGCTGCTGTTCAACCAACACCGCCTTTGACCACCGCGCCTCCCCCGTGTTATGTGTCGCCCATGCGCATGAAAACCTCGCGGCGCGCCTTCCTGGGCGGAACGGCCGGAGCGGCCGCGCTGACTTCCACCCCCGCCTGGACCCAGACCCAGCCATCCGCACCCGCCGCCGCTAAGCTCGCGCTCGAGGATTTCCAGCCGAAGAGCATGCTCGTGGTGCCCGAGCATCCCGTCGAGCGCGCCCGCTTCCCGGTCATTGACGTCCACACGCACGTCTCCTCCGTCCTGCCCAAGCAGCGCGTGGCCGGATCGCCCGCCGTAACCAAAGGCCTCGCCCAACTCGACGAAATCGTGCGCTGGATGGACACCATCAACCTGCGCACCATGCTCAATCTCACCGGCGGCTACGGCGAACTGCTCCAGCACAACGTCGCCGATCTCCAGCGGCGCTATCCCGGCCGCTTCCTCAACTGTGTCGAGCCGGCGTACAACCGTGTGCGCGAACCCGGTTTTCCCAAATGGCAGGCAGACGAGATCGAGCGCGGCAAACGCGCCGGCGCCGTGGGCGTGAAAGTAGTCAAAACCCTGGGCCTGTACCTGCGCGAGAACATCACCACCGGCCCGCTGGTCAAGGTGGATGATCCGCGCTTCGACCCCATGTGGCAAGCCGCCGGCGAACTGAACCTGCCCGTCTTCATCCACACCTCCGACCCGGACGCCTTCTTCACTCCCACCGACCGTTTCAACGAGCGCTGGGAAGAGCTCGGCCACCACCCCGACTGGTCATTCTACGGCAAGGATTTTCCGCCCAAGCAGGAACTGCTGGCCGCCCGCAACCGTGTGATTGCGCGTCACCCGAAGACCACCTTTGTGTGCCTGCACGTGGCCAATCACCCTGAGAATCTGGACCAGGTCTCAGGCTGGCTGGGCGACTTCCCGAACCTGCACGTCGAATTGGCCGCCCGCCTCGGCGAACTTGGCCGCCAGCCGCGCCGCGCCCGCGAGTTCTTCGACCAGCACCAGGACCGCATCATGTTCGGCACCGACGCCACGCCCAGCCAAGCCGGCACGCCGCAGCAGGACCTGAAACCGCTCATGTACCAGATCTACTTCCGCTGGCTCGAAACCCTGGACGAATACTTCGATTACGCGCCCAGCGCCATCCCCCCCCAAGGCCGCTGGAGGATCTACGGCATCGGCCTGCCCGATGCCATCCTGAAAAAGGTGTATCACGACAACGCCGCGCGTCTGTTAAACCTGCCGGCGGTTTGATCCATCGCCGCGAACCGGTCAGAGCCGTCGTTTGAAGAAATCCACCGTCAGGGTACCGGCCTCTGGGCCAATGCTGTGTTCGCGGCCAGGAAACAGGCGCAATTCGAACTCCTTGTGCAGTTCCTCCAGGCGCTTCGCCAGCAGCTTGGCCTGGCTCACCGGCACGTTCCGGTCGTCTTCGCCATGCAGAATGAGCACGGGGCACCGCAGGCGGTCCATGCGTAAGATCGACGATCGAACGCGCACGGCCTCCCGCGTCATGCCCGTCTCCCTCTTCATGTTCTCGCGGATTCCCGGCAGGGTAGCATCGTCGTACATGCGCTGGAAGTCATAGACGCCGGCCCCGAAAACAGCCGCCTTCACGTCGTCGATCTCGACCGCCAGCAACGAAGCCGCCATGCCCCCGCGGGAATAGCCGTAGATTCCCATCCGCTTCGGGTCCACGAATGGCTCGTTCTGCAGTCTGTGATAGCCTACCGTCAGGACGTTGAGCGTCTTCGGCCCTACATAGTCTGGCGGGCCCGCGGACTTGCCAAAGCCCGGCTGGGATACGCCTGCTGCCGCAATCCCGCTGTCCGCCAGCCGGACGCCCAACGGAATCAGGTCGCGGGCGGTGCGTTGGAATCCGGGGATCAGCAGCGCCGCCGGAAACGGACCCGAACCGACCGGAGCAAACAACAGCGCTTCGACTGCGGCGCCGCCCACCGCGTAATCGTAGTGGCAGACTTTGACTCGGGGTAACTCGGCGCAGGCCTGCCCCTCCAGCATGCGCCCGATCTCTTCCTGAAATTGCTGCGCGCCTAGAGATACGGCGCACAGCAGGGGAAGAAACTTCCAAAGCATTCCAGGATTGTATCCCGGTTTGCGGCGAAGGCTCGGCTATCCGTTCGCCCAGCTAATCAATCCTGGCACAAACGGCGTCGACAGGAGCGCATGATGTGGCAGTACCCGGATCGTATATCCCTGCAAACCGCTGCGGCAGCAAGGCACGCTCCCCGCCTCGAATACGTACGCGCCGTTTTCCGGCCCGCCGGTGCAATGCATGGGGAACTGTGCCGGCTGCACGATCTCGCCCGCTGCGTCCAGCATCCCCAGGTACAGCTCCACGGTCACGTCGCCGGGTTGCAGCGCCCCCAACCGCACCCGCGCCCGCACCCGCACCATTTCGCCTACCTTCAAATCGGCGGTTCCGTTGTTTTCGATCGCCTCCAAGCGTACCTGGCCCCACTCGCGGCGCACCTGCGCCATCCATGCGGCCATCGCGCGCGCGCACGCCGCCGAGTCCCTTTCCAGCCGCGCGAACCGCTCGCCCGCCGGCAGATAGAACCGTTCGGTGTATTCGCGCACCATGCGATGCGTGCTGTATTCATGGCACAGGTTCTTCAACGATCCCTTCATGTACGAGATCCACCGCCGCGGCAACCGGTCCACTCCGCGATCGTAAAAGCTCGGCACCACGTCCCGCTCCAGCAGGTTGTACAGCGCTTCGGCCTCCACCTGGTCCTGCTGCGCCGGGTCGTCGTAGTCTTCGCCTTTCCCGATCGCCCAGCCTATGACCTCCGCATCGCCCCGCGGCGCGCGCCAGGCCTCGTCCCACCAGCCGTCCAGCGTGCTCAGGTTCAGCGCGCCGTTCGCTGCTGCCTTCATTCCGCTGGTGCCGCTGGCCTCCATCGGACGCAGCGGCGTGTTCAGCCACACATCGCAACCCTGCACCAGGTACCGGCTCACTGCCATGTCCTGATCTTCCAGAAACACAATGCGCCGCCGGAACGCCGGGTCACGCGCCAGCGACACGATCTTCTGGATCAGTTCCTTGCCGCCCCCGTCCCGCGGATGCGCCTTACCCGCATAGATGATCTGCACCGGTCTTTTCGCATCGTTCAGAATGCGCCCCAGCCTCTCGGTGTCCTTCAGCAGCAGCGTCGCCCGCTTGTAAGTTGCGAACCGCCGCGCAAACCCGATGGTCAGCGCTTCGGTGTCCAGCACGTCCTTGGCCGCCTCCAGTTCCGACTGCGGGGCGCCACGGCGCTTCAGTTGCTCCGCCAGCCGCCGCCGCGCGAAGGCCACCAGCCGCTCGCGCCGGCGTTCGTGCGTCCGCCACAACTCCTCGCCAGGAATCGTGTCCACCCGCTGCCACAATTCGCCGTTGGCCGCCTCCCGCCATTGCGG
>Ga0335077_10007380_pt1 | contig 13597 bp, 12 predicted proteins | sample Lox_Sample_31_FD_207151 | JGI IMG/M metagenome (GOLD analysis project Ga0335077, IMG submission 207151) | Soil microbial communities from Loxahatchee National Wildlife Refuge, Florida, United States - Lox_Sample_3.1 | ecosystem: Environmental > Terrestrial > Soil > Wetlands | place: USA...
GATCAACCCGCTTGAGCATTCTCGACGGCGCCATTCGCGAGCGCCCACTGGATGAAACCTTCCGGCGCTCCTTTGACTCCGGCTATGTTCGCTGACTTGATGCTCGCAATCGTCTGCCACTTCACTGAATTCAGGTTTGCCCATCGCAAGTCGGCGCCCGACAGGTCGGCCTGTACCAGGTCGGAACCGCTCAGATCGCTTCCCACCAAGTCCGTGTCTTTCAGGCTCGTATTCGTGAGCGAAGCGTTATCTAGCCTGGCTCCACGGAAGTTAGCGTCGTGAAGATCGGCAAACGTCAAGTTCGCGGACGTGAGTTCGCTGCCGCGAAGATCGGCCGCGCTCATGTCGGCCCGCAGCAGGTTCGCATAGACGAGGTGAACGCCCTGCAGGAACGCCGATGACACATCTACGCCGACAAGAGAGATTTTGTCTTCGTTCAGTTCCTGCAGCGCCTCGATCCGGCCGCCACTTCCGCCTTTGCCCTGCGCGCTATTGATCACCTGCCATGCCTGATAGTGCCTCTGCTTCATCCGGTCTCCCGATTCGCTGAAATAGAAGATGACCCCGCACCAGTACCGGAAAGCTGCCCAAGTATTCGAGAACTTCAAGGAAGCTCCACCGGCTCAGTCCGTAAGCGATCCATTCCCATAGCCATTCAAAGGCGCGAAAGTGAATGCCCCAGCGATGCTTCAGGCCGCTCTTCAATACCGTCCATGACTCGGGCCGGCGGCCATTCTGTGAGTGATCATTGCTTCGTCCTCCGGAGATAACAAAAAAGGGTAACGAATCTACACCTGAGAGCGCGATTGCATACGTTGGGTTTCAAATTAGCCACAGGATTTGGTGAAATTCTTGTCACCTTTCCGCGCATCCCGCCTCACATTGCGCAGGTCGATAAACCAATGAGCACTCCACATCAGCTCGGCGCAACACCCGGGATCCAACCAACTCCGGATAAGCTCTTCGGCTCGAGTTCCGAACCTGGAATGGAGCCGGTAGAGCGTTTGCGTATGTGGCGCATCCTGCATTGGCCGGAATACGCCATGGAAAGCGCTCTGCTTGGAATGTTCATGATCTCCGCGTGCTTATTCACGGTCATCATCGAGTTTCCTGGCTCTCCGATTCACGAGGCAATATCGTCTGCGCTGCTGAGACGAGTGCTAACCGGCATCGCCATGGGCTTAACCGCGATCGCGCTGATCTATTCCTCGTTGGGGCAGCGGTCGGGAGCGCACTTCAATCCTTCTGTAACGCTCACGTTTCTTCGTTTAGGTAAGATCAAGCGCATCGATGCAGGGTTCTACATCCTCTTCCAATTTGTGGGGGCGGTCACCGGTGTTTTGATTGCGGCGCTGGCTCTCGGGTCGCGGATTTCTGATCCGTCCGTGCAATACGCCGCAACCTTTCCAGGGCCGGCCGGTGCCGCGTTGGCAGCCGCGGGCGAGTTCGTAATTTCGTTTCTGCAGATGACGCTTGTCCTCGCAATGTCGAACCATCCCAGATTCAACCGGCTCACAGGTGTTGTCGCTGGATTGATGGTGGCAACCTACATTGCCATCGAAGCGCCGTATTCGGGCATGAGCATGAATCCCGCACGCACGTTTGGCTCCGCACTGCCCTCCGGCATATGGCATGGATTCATGATCTACCTCTTAGTCCCTCCGGCGGCCATGCTCCTGGCTGCACAGGTATTTCTGTGGCGGAAGGGCCAATCGGCAGTGCACTGCTGCAAGCTCGATCACTCTCCCAAACGCGACTGCATTTTTTGCGGAATGAAAGGAACAGCGCATGAGTAACGCCAATCATTACGACGTCATCATTATTGGCAGCGGCGCCGGTGGAGGAACTCTGGCGCATCGCCTGGCTCCTTCGGGGAAGAAGATCCTGATTATCGAGCGGGGCGACTTCGTTCGTCGTGAGAAGGCAAATTGGGATCCAAAGCTCGTTAACGTCGAAGGCTTATACCAGACCAAAGAGCATTGGTACGACGCTGAAGGCAAGCCACTCCATCCGCACACCAACTATTACGTGGGCGGAAATACGAAGTTTTACGGCGCGGCGTTGTTTCGCCTCCGAAAAGAAGATTTTGGAGTCGTGCATCACGATGGCGGCATCTCGCCCGCCTGGCCGATCACGTACGACGAGCTCGAGCCGTACTATCTCGAGGCGGAACGCCTGTTCGAGGTGCATGGAAATCGGGGGGAAGATCCGACCGAGCCGAAAGCTTCGGGGCCGTATGCATTTCCGGCGATCAGCCATGAACCGCGCATCCAACAGTTGAGCGACGACCTATCAGCCTTGGGGCTCAAGCCATTTCACACTCCATTAGGCGTGCGCCTGGACGAGCGCAATCCGCATACCAGTAAATGCATCCGCTGCAATACCTGCGACGGCTTCCCCTGTCTGGTGCACGCAAAATCCGACGCCCAGGTGATGTGCGTGGAGCCGGCCCTCCGCAGCGAAAATGTCTCTCTCTTGCGCAACGCACTGGTCCGCAAACTCGAGACCAGTTCTTCAGGCCGCGAAGTTACGGGGGTCGTAGTTGAACAGGAAGGCAGAGTAGATTGTTTTTCGGCGGATATTGTGGTCGCATCGTGCGGGGCCATCAACTCCGCCGCTCTGCTGCTCCGCTCGGCCAACGAGCGGCATCCGAATGGTCTGGCCAACAGCTCAGACGTCGTCGGCCGCCATTACATGGGGCACACCAATTCTGTTCTCATGGCCATTTCCAAGTGCCCTAACCCGACCATATTCCAGAAGACGCTTTCGGTGAATGATTTCTATTTCGGCTCCGACGACTGGCAGTTTCCCATGGGGCATATCTCTTTCGTCGGGAAGCTGGATGCCGAGACCCTTCGCGCGGGAGCGCCGGCGATTGCGCCGGGCTGGACCCTCGACGCCATGGCGAAACACTCGCTTGATTTCTGGTTGACTTCGGAAGATCTTCCCGATCCCGAGAATCGGGTCACACTCAATCGCAACGGGGAAATCGTCCTGACCTATAAGTCAAACAACGAACGAGCCCACCAGCGCCTGATTCACAATCTTGAGCATGCGCTGAACCACATCAAGTGCGAGGAGCACGGCCAGTGCCACCAGGGGTTGTTCGCTCGTAGCTTGTTCCTGGGGCAACGGATTCCGCTGGCGGGGGTAGCTCATCAGAACGGAACGGTTCGGTTCGGCCACGATCCTGAAACATCGGCGCTCGATCCGAATTGCAAGGCCCATGATCTCGACAACCTGTACGTGGTGGACGGCAGCTTCTTCCCGTCGAGCGCGGCCGTAAATCCGGCGCTCACGATCATTGCCAATGCCATGCGTGTGGGTGATCACCTGCTCGAACGCCTGGGCGCCTCTTCAGTTGTCGAAATGCAGCTCACCGAGGAGGCAGTATGAAGCTCCTGCGTGTGCTGGCATGGGTCTTCCTGGCTCTGGGGTGTGTCGCGATCGCGATTGCCGAAGCACCGATCACAGCTGTCGAGGCCGTGGGAATCAGCGTCTCGGATCTCGACCGTTCCATCGAGTTCTACACACAGGTTCTGCACTTTCAAAAAGAATGGGAAACAGAGTTGAGCGGTGCGGACGTTGAACGCCTGAAAGGCGTATTTGGCGTCCGGGTCCGGGTGGCGCGTCTCAGGCTGGGGGGCGAGGAAATCGAGCTGAGTGAATTCCTCGCTCCCCTGGGAAAGCCGTTGCCACAGGACTCACGTAGCAACGATCTGTGGTTCCAGCACATCGCCATCGTGGTGAGCGATATGGATCAGGCTTAACAATGGTTGCGCGAACATCGCGTCCAGCATGTGTCCAGCGGCCCGGAAACTCTGCCGGCGTGGAATCCGCAAGCTGGAGGAATCCAGGCGTTCTATTTCCGTGATCCTGATGGGCATGTCCTTGAGATTATTCATTACCCGGCCGGGAAAGGGGATCCGCGGTGGCAAAGGTCGGCTTCGGATATGTTCCTGGGAATCGACCATACGGCCATCGGAGTCAGCAACACCGATGCGAGCCTGGCCTTCTATCGCGATCAACTTGGGATGGTCGTCGCCGGGACGAGCGAAAACTACGGCGACGAACAGGAGCACCTGAACAACGTGTTCGGGGCGCGGCTCCGGATCACAAGTTTGCGAGCGGCACACGGCCCGGGTATCGAGCTTCTCGAATACCTGGCTCCGCGGACGGGACGAAAAATTCCCGAAGACGCACACGCGAACGATCTCGCCCACTGGGAGACGCTGGTAGATCAGAACGACGTGAATGCATCCTGGTCATGGCTTTCGCAAAGTCAATACAGACTCATTTCCAGCGGTGTGGAACGGCTCGGCGGCCGGTCAGGGTTCTTGTTTGCCGATCCCGACGGTCATGTGCTCGAAGCCATAAGCCCCGCCAGCACCCAGGTACTCAACGGTAAAGGAAGGTAAGCGATGACAAAGGAAGAACTGCGCCTCAAAGAATCAGATGAGCGAAAAAAGCACTGGAAGCGCTGGGGACCCTACTTGAGCGAACGGGCATGGGGCACGGTGCGCGAGGACTACAGCGCCACAGGTGAAGCCTGGGATTACTTCCCGCACGACCACGCCCGATCGCGCGCCTATCGCTGGAATGAGGACGGGATAGCTGGTATCAGTGATCGCCACCAGAATCTCTGCTTCGCTGTTGCGCTCTGGAATGGCAAGGACCCCATTTTGAAAGAGCGTCTTTTCGGGCTGACGGGTACCGAGGCGAATCATGGCGAGGACGTCAAGGAATACTACTTCTACCTCGACAACACCCCGACCCACTCCTACATGAAGTACCTCTACAAATACCCGCAGGAGGCGTATCCCTACGAGGAACTGATCCGGGAAAACCGGTCTCGTCCCAAGAGCGAGACCGAGTATGAGCTTACTGATACCGGAATCTTCGCCAACAACAAGTATTTCGATGTGTTCGTCGAGTATGCGAAGTCGGACGTGGAAGATATCTGTATTCGCATCACGGTGGCTAACCGCGGCGCACGCCCGGCGGAACTGAGCCTGATTCCCACCATCTGGTTCCGGAATACATGGTCCTGGCAGCCAGGCGCTGAGCGCCCATCCCTCTGGGCCGGCGCCGGCGGAATCAAAGCGAAGTCACGCGAGTTGGGCAATTACGAATTATCTTTCGAAGGCAACCCGGAACTCCTGTTCACGGAAAACGAAACCAACTTTGCGCGCCTGTACGGAGGCAGCAATCCATCCCCGTACGTAAAGGATGCCTTCCATCGCTATCTGATCCAAAGCGATGCGGCCGCCGTAAACCCCGACCACACTGGGACCAAGGCCGGTCTGCACTATCGCTTGTCAATTCCCGCGCGGTCCGAGGTAGTGGTGCGCCTGAGGCTCCGATCCGGGTCACCCGACTCGCGCCAGTCGAATAGTTTCGGGGCTCCGTGCGACGCGCTATTCGACGCGCGGATCCGGGAGGCCGATGCATTCTACAACGCAATTTCCCCCCGATCGCTTGACCGGGAATCGCGGCTGATCATGCGCCAAGCGTTCGCCGGCCTCTTGTGGAGCAAGCAGTTCTATCACTTTGTGGTGAAGGATTGGCTGGCAGGTGATCCCGCCTATCCCCCTCCTCCGGAAGCCCGAAAGGCGGGTCGCAACAGCGCGTGGGGACACCTCTACAACGCCGATGTGATTTCGATGCCCGACAAATGGGAGTATCCGTGGTACGCGGCTTGGGATCTGGCATTTCACTGCGTAGCGTTCGCGCACATCGATCCAGCTTTTGCCAAAGAGCAACTGCTATTGATGTTGCGCGAGTGGTACATGCACCCGAACGGTCAGATTCCCGCCTATGAGTGGGCATTCGGGGATGTAAATCCGCCTGTACACGCGTGGGCGGCTCTCCAGGTGTATCGCATCGAGCAGCGCAGGAATGGCGGCCACGGCGATCGCGATTTCCTCGAACGCATCTTCCACAAGCTCATGCTGAATTTCACCTGGTGGGTCAATCGGAAAGACCTGGAAGGACAGAATGTCTTCCAGGGCGGCTTTCTCGGCCTCGACAACATCGGCTGCTTCGACCGCAGCTCCATGCTGCCCACCGGCGGCCACGTCGAACAGTCCGATGGAACCAGCTGGATGGCGATGTATTCACTGGACCTGCTCGCCATCGCCGCGGAACTCGCGGCCGTTGATCCGACCTACGAAGACGTGGCGAGCAAGTTCTGGGAGCACTTCGTCTACATTGCTCGAGCCATGAACCACCTGGATAATGACGGGTTGAGCCTGTGGGACGAGGAAGAGGGATTTTTCTTTGACGTCTTGCATACGCCTCAGGGCGAGCGAATCCCGATGAGGGTCCGGTCCATGGTTGGGCTGATTCCGCTCTACGCGGCGCAAACCCTTGAGCCTGATCTGCTGGACTCGATGCCGGCATTCAAGCGGCGCCTCGACTGGTTCATCGCGCATCGACCGGACCTGACCGAGAACATGGCGTGCATGCGCCGCAAGGGAACCGGCGAGCGGCGCCTCCTCTCGATTACTACGCGCGAGCAATTGGAACGCATCCTCAAGATCATGCTCGATGAGGACGAATTCCTATCCGACTACGGCATTCGCGCACTCTCGCGGCGTCACCTCGAACAGCCATACACGTTGACGCTGGAAGGCAAGGAACGCTCGGTGCACTATGAGCCGGGCGAGTCATCGACTGGCTTATTCGGGGGAAATTCCAACTGGCGCGGTCCAATCTGGATGCCTGTGAACTATCTCTTGGTTCAGGCGCTCCGCCGGGTTCATGAATACTACGGGTCCGAACTGGCCGTTGAGTGCCCCACAGGTTCCGGGAAGTTCTTCGACCTCGAAGAGACTGCCAATGAAATCTCCACCCGGCTCATCAATACCTTCCGCCGGGATTCCGCTGGCCGACGTCCGGTCCTCGGATCGAATCAATACTTCCAGATGGATCCTCACTGGCGTGATCTGCTGCCATTCCACGAATACTTCCATGGCGATTCGGGACGGGGCGTGGGGGCAAGCCACCAGACCGGATGGACTGCCCTGATCGCTTGCATGATCTTCGACCTGGCCGAGAGCTCCGGACGCAAACTGGCAACTATTGGATCGGAACAAGACTTGGCGCTGGAGGACGACCGGGCATCCGACTTGGCGAACTCTGCCGTCTGAGGTGCGATTTTGCCGGGCGGCTCCCTCGCACGGCAATGCTAAAGACGCTTGATGGCCGTTATGTGCGCCGGCCAGTAGCCCATACGCCTGCGGTAAGACTCGGCCGCCCGGGCGTTCTCTGCAAGGTATTCCAGTGAAGCGAAGTCCGCGCCGTGCACACGGCCCCACGCTTCCGCCGCGTCGAGCAGGCGGCAGCCAATGCCCTGGCTCTGATGCCCTCGGCTCACGGCGATCTCTACGATTACACAATAGAGAAGATTCTTATACATGGGGTCGGGGGAGCGGTCCATTCGCGTCCAGAAACCCAACGATCTCGTTTCTAAGCTCTGCGACCAGGATGATAGCTTCACATTTGAGCGGTGTGCGTCGGGACCGGATTCTTGACTGTTCATAACGCCGCGGAAGCGGCAAGCGGCTGCTCGGAAGCTGTGTCCTGGTGGCGCGTCGGCTCTTGCAGATGCCGAACCGCATCATTACTCATCTTATGCTCCTGGCGAACATCGATGAACTGGCACAGATCCTTCGAAAAGAGAAGATCGAGGGTCCAATCGAGAGCCACACGAATCTTTTTTTCAAGTCGCGGCAGTTTGCTCAAATAAATCGTTCGCCACATCCACCAGGCGAGGAATCCCGACACATTTACACCGAAGATGCTGGCTACTCCAGCGCGATGTCCGATGGTTGCGAGCTGGCCGATCGTCTTGAAATCGAACTTTCTGAACTCGCCGCTGTCGATATACGCCAGAATGTTCTGCGCGACGACCTTGCCCTGCCGGAGCGCGTGTTGCGCGGTGGGTGGGCAGAACTTCCCGCTGCTGAGTTCCGGAACCAGGGCGCAATCGCCCATTGCCCACACGCCCGGCCAATCCGGGACGGCGAGTTCGGCGGTGACCTTTACACGCCCGCGTTCAATAAGGCACGGCAAGGTCGCAATCAGCGGGTTGGGCATAGTTCCGGCCGTCCAGATAAGCGTTCTCGCTCCAAGCTGTTTTCCATCTGCAAGTTCGATTGTCGAACCGTCATATGAGGCAACGCGCGAATGCGCCATCACCTCAATACCGCGCTCCTCCAGCTTCTGCTGCGCATAGTTCCCGAGCTTGGAGCTCAGTTCCGGCAAGATCACCTCTCCAGGGTGGATCAACGTGAGCTTGAGATCCGCTGGGGACAGATTGGGATAGAAGCGCAAGGAGTTCCTCAGAAAGTCGTTGATAGACGCAAGTGTTTCCACACCTGCAAACCCTGCGCCAGCCACAGCAAGGGACAGAAGTCCGCGGCGTTCGGTTTGTGAGCACTCGGTATCCGCCGCTTCGAGCAGGGCTATGAGGCGGTTTCGCAGCTTGACCGCGTCTGAAAGCGACTTCATAGTCAGGGCATGATCTTCCACGCCCGGCAGACCAAAGAACTGGGTCGTCGAGCCCAGGGAGAGAACGATTTGATCGAATTCGATCGCGTGCGAGTGGCTGTCAAAGCCATGCCCGACCCGCACGTGCCTGTGCACGAGATCGATCTCCTGCACTTCCCCTTCGAAGAACGCAACGTTCTTCAGCAGCTTTCGTACAGGATTCACTATGTTCGTAAGGTCCAGGTCGCCGGCGGCAATTTCGTGCAGCATGGGAGTGAACAGAAAGAAGTTCTCCCGGTTGACGAGAGTGATCTCGATGTCCGGTCGAGCGGCGAGAGTTTTATCGAGTTCAAGCGCCGCATACAGGCCGGCGAAGCCCCCGCCGACGATTACGATTTTGTGCTTTTGTTTCATAACTGACCTCTATATTGAGACCAAGTAACGTTCCGAACGGGAAACCTTGCTCTGAACTTGCGGAGCCTGACCGGGAAGCAAAGATACGACGGAATTCTCGTAAACGAGGGCGGCGGAAGCAGTCGACCGCATCCGCCATTCGCTGCGACTAGAGTTGCTTTGCTACCTTCTTGCCGTCCGATTCCTCAATCACGATTCCATGACTCTGCTGGCAGGTTCCCTCGTCGGTGTTGGTCCAGTTCAGGATGTGGCTCGACGAACCGCAACTTCCGTGCGCCTTGCAGCTATGCTCGGTTGATTTCCCGAAGCGAGCTTTGTATGCCTTCGCGCCCAGAAGCGATTTGACGGCTGCCAAGTCCTCGCCGTTCACTGCGCAGCTTGCGTTGGCCGCGCACCCGTTTATTCCATAGCACTTCGCGCCCGCCGGCTGTCCGGCGTTCGCGGCCTCTTGTGCGGGAGCATTCGCCCCAATCGCGAGGCCGGCCACTGCTGCAACAACCAGTGCATTCGTCCGTTTGCCCATGGTGTACTACCTCCTTGGGCGTCTGATCCCCAAAGACTCGAAAAGTGACAAACGAGATCCGGGAACTGAGTTGTCGGATGCACATCACCTCCCCGCTTGTCACCTAATGCAGCGGTGATGACTCTAAGGTTCGAGCATTCGGGCGAATTTTACTGGCGCATTTCGGAGGAGCCCATGTATAGCGGAACAGAAAGTGCCGGCAATGCCATCGTGCGCGCCTCGGCCGAACCGACTTTCGCGGTTGTGGATTGGATCACCTTCTGAGAACGCGGCCATCGGAATAGCCGTCGACTAAAAGTCAGCGAGACCCGCAACAGAAGAGGGCAGATAGAAAACATGTGGTTCAGGACATTCAGGATTTTCCGGCGGGTCTGCCTTCGACAAAAGCGCATCGGCTTGGGTTTGTGCTTACGATGGTTAGGTCTCTGTCTACTCCTCTCGTTGGGTTCATTCGCCTTCGGCTGGGCCGCCACTCCCAAGCAAGTGGCGCAATGGCGGTCTGGTCTGATTGAGTTGGATGAAGGTTGGCTCAAACATGACGGCGACGACCTCCAATGGGCGAGCCCGGGGTTCGATGACAGCCAGTGGACTGAGGTAAACCTGGAGGACATGGGGCCCGCGAGCCTGGGTTGGCGCTGGTACCGGCAGCACGTCAACTTCGGACCGGAGTCTGGAGAATTGCGCATCTTGCTGGCTGGAGGGGCTGGAACTTACGAGCTGTACGTGAACGGAGTTCGCATGCCGGCGACAAGCGTGCGGTCTGCCCTGATGGTGACGCGGCCGATCGAAGTGGTGTTCCCCATTAGCAATGAGAATAGTGATTTCCAGATCTCTTTGAGGACACACGTTCCAGCCGGCTATGCGGCCTGGCACCTCCCTCAATTTACGAGCGTCACTGTGGGTCTCCCTACGGCCATTGAATATGAACGCCAGGCGCTCGAGGGCCAGCGGATGAATGGTCTGGCCCCGTCGACCTGCATCAATTTGCTGCTCTACCTTGCGGGTATGGGCTCGCTGGGCCTTTATGTCTTTCAACGAAAGCAGCGGGAATACCTGTTCCTGGGATCTTATCTTCTGATTGTCGGGATTTCCAATGGTCTCTCCATGCTGCAATCCTCCGGGCTCGTTCCTTTATCAGCCAATTTTCTTGTTGCAGATCCACTGATCTATGCGTGGGTGGTTGCCCAAATTGAGTTCACATATTCCTTCGCCGGAAGGCTCGTACCCGCCACGTGGAGAATCTATGAGATTTCTCTCGGTGTACCCCTCATCCTGGGCGTTCTCACCTGGTGCGGTGGGTTTCCAAGCGATTGGTATGTGCTGATTGAAGCGGCTGTGACCGCTCCAGTTGGTCTGCTCCTATCGCTTCTGCTGTTCTTCTGGAATCGCCAGGGGAACCGCGAGGCAGGGTGGCTCATTCTTCCGAGTCTTGCTCCCGCAATCGCGACTGCGCTCTTCAACCTTGGGACGGCATCCATATTTCTTGGCTGGCGTCCATTCAATTTCCTGGTGCAGCCAGTCCAGATCGGGCCGGTCGCTCTTCAACTGGTCGATCTCGGAAGTGTTCTGTTCTTGCTCTCAATAGCCATCGTTATGTTGTTCCGATTCGGTCGCGTAAGCCGGGAGCAGGCGCGCAGTGCAGCGGAGCTGGCGGCGGCACGCGAAATTCAGCGCCTTCTTGTCCCCATCCTCCTTCCGGACATCCCGAACTGCCGCATTGAAGCCGCATACTTTCCGGCTCAGGAGGTTGGAGGCGATTTCTACCAGGTAATGACACAGAGTGATGGATCAGTGATGGTCGTCGTTGGCGACGTCAGCGGCAAGGGGCTCAAAGCTGCAATGACGGGCACTCTCGCCATCGGCGCTCTGCGCTCGCTTGCTGATGAGATCCAGAGTCCCGGGCAGCTCCTCGCGCGATTAAACCGCGAGATTGTTCGCGGCCAGAATGGCGGATTCATCACTTGTGTCTGTGTGAAGCTCGATCGAAATGGAGCAGTTCTCATTTCAAACGCAGGTCATCTGGCGCCCTATAGAAATGGCGAGGAACTGGCAATCGAGCCAGGCCTCCCGCTCGGATTGATTCCCGATCTGGCATACCCGGAATCGCGAGTTGAGGTCAGTGGCGGTGACTGTCTGATTCTGATGTCGGATGGAGTTGTCGAAGCTCGGGATCCCAAAGGAAACTTATTTGGATTTGAACGAACGCAGGCCGTCAGCACCCGTTCTGCCTCCGAGATCGCTTCCGCCGCAATGCAGTTCGGACAGGAAGACGATATTACCGTTGTAAAGCTCACATTAGCGCCGGCGGAATAATTTAGATCAGCGTCTCGTGCCGCTGTTCACATCTTTCGACGATTTTGGCGGGACCCGTGTGTAGATAAGGTCGTACTCCGTCTGCCAGGTTTCGCAGCTCTTCCGTTGCGAGTTGTGGTTAGCTATCGGTGTGTGGCTCATGGGCTGGCAGAGTGAACCAAGGGACCTGTTGCATTCGCAGCGATTCTACGCCGCAATGCGAATTGATCCATTGTGGGAGACTCCTGTAAATGTTGTGTCGGGAAACGGAGGCGCCTCCGACTTAGAGCCGCCGGCGTGGCGAGTGGTTGCTCGTCGCGCCGGCGTGGGTATCATTGGCTGATGGCAACGCCGCTGAATTGCGCTGCGCCGATGGCGGGCGAAGTAGCAGAAAGGGAAAGATCGCCGTAGTTGTCGATCGAGAAGACGGCGACATGAGCTGCCCCAGCGGCCGTATAAATGACAGCGAGCCAATTCTGGTCGGGCGAAACCGTAATATCGGTGGGCGTGCCGGGCAAGGGGATGGACTTGTAGAACGCACCGCCCTTATCGTCGCTGAAGAAGATGGAAATGGCCTGCCCGGGCGAATTGGCAGTGTACCAAATGCTGTTGGGACCTTTGGCTACCCAGCAGGGAGCGTTGGCCGGGAACGCGGGTGCAGGTCCGAGAATTGGGAAGACGTTACGCTCCGAATCGACAGTAGCGAAGCTGTCCGGACTGTGCGCCGGGGTGAAGCCGAGGACGTCGCCCCAGAAGACAGCTCCTAGCGGGGTGTCATTGGCATCATCGGGCAGGGTGATCGTCGTGTTCGAACCGGTGAGAGCGCCGTCATGACCGGAGAGGCCGAGTTGGAGAACTGAACCGGACTTCATGGTAATGGCGGCCCAAGTCTTGCCGGCAACGATCTGCGCGGCGGAATTGTCAGACAGCGGAACCACGCTGCCATCGAGATGACCCGAGGGCCAGGAATGGCTCTCAGCACAATCGGTGCTAACGACATAGAGTTCGTCCTGGGCCAGCGCTACCGAGTCGGGTCCGGTGCAGTCAGAGGCGAGCTGGATGTTCCGCAGGGTCCCGAGCAATTGGGAGCTACGATTGATCAAGAGGCCATCCCTTATGTCCTGGCGCTCGAAGTTTTCACTCAATAGCTCCTCCGTTCAGTTTGATCCAGGAATTGGAAAGACCTGAGGGTGGCCAGAATAGAATCCCGCCTACGTTGCCGAGTTAATCCCCTGTAGCGTACGGCATCGGATATTCATCCGCTTCTGCTGGTTCAGTTGCCGGCACGCACCTGAGTCGTTCATTTTTGAGGGCGATGCTGTCGACGGGCAGCATAGGCGGCGACCTTGAGTCGGTTTCCGCACAATTGCATGCTGCACCAACGACGCGTTCCTTTTTTGCTCGTGTCATAGAAGTGCAGCACGCATTGTCCGCACTTGCGGACGCGGCTCCAATCCACCTCGCCGAACAACTGCGCTGCACTGTGCGCAAGGGGGGCAAACAAGTCTTCAGGCCGGCGTGGGTCGAACCACAACTCCATTCTTGAGGCACTGCCACTCGCTTTCAAGCGGGTGAGCATCGGGTGTTCTTCCATTAGGTGATTTAGTTCGTCCAGTATTGCGCGGTGAGCCGTACCGTCGCGTTCTCGGGCGAGGACCTCCTTTCTCAGCCTCTCGCGGAACTCGCGCATGGATTCCACTGCATGCCGGGCTCCGGCTGATGTTTCCCATTCTTGGCGCAGACCGGTCGCCTCACGGGAGCTAAGCAGGTCGGCAGCCTGATACCAGCGCAAGAGAGCGTCGAAATCGGGCAACAACTCAACAGATTCACCGTTCTGGACAGGACACGTGTTCAGAAAATCTAAGGCCAGATGGT
>Ga0335077_10007381_pt1 | contig 13595 bp, 10 predicted proteins | sample Lox_Sample_31_FD_207151 | JGI IMG/M metagenome (GOLD analysis project Ga0335077, IMG submission 207151) | Soil microbial communities from Loxahatchee National Wildlife Refuge, Florida, United States - Lox_Sample_3.1 | ecosystem: Environmental > Terrestrial > Soil > Wetlands | place: USA...
CGCAGCGCCTCTACAAACGCGCGCTCGGTGATCTTTCGGTGGTCGAGGTCCACCATGAGTGCTGCCACAAGAACGCGTCGGAATTCTGCCGCAGAAGAAGAGGGTCGAAGGATCGCAGGCCCCTGGACGCACGCAGACCCGACCGCGAGAGCAACCAACGCCGGTGCTGATCTGGCCAAGAGGGGTCCCTCCTGGCCGGGATCGTACTACCATGGGTTGGAGTTGGGACATTCGGCAAGTCGCGATGGGGTGGCGGAACTCGCCGTCCCTCGCTCCGCGAGCTAGGGGGCGAAAGGTGCGGGTCTTCGGCCCGCGTCGGCGAACACGTCACGTGACGAGCGAGCCAGTACGAATCAACGGGGGTGCGGATCTCAAGGACGGCGAACCCAGGAGCCCGGGCTCTAAGCTCTTCGACGACAAAACCGCCCCGTGAGCAGGAGGGCCGGCCGCAGCCGAGGCGCGGTGGGGCCGGCGGCGAAGGTGCTGCGGGTGGGACCTGAACCTGGGCCTCTTTCGGGCCAGGCGACGAGGACCGCCAGGGGCTCAGAGCCGCAGCGCCTCCGCACGCTGCCTTTTCCCCCTTCGACGAAGCGGTCTGGAATGTCGGCGCGCGCGCCTCCGGACGGACACCAAGGGACCCATGAGGTCTCGGAAGGGGGGAATGGCGGACCGCTCGGGCGGATGCGGGACCGAACGGCCGGCTCCGGAGGAGATCGAGCGACCCAGCAACGCCGCAAGGCGCCCCGGCCGCACGAATCGGGTATCGTGGCAGGCATCGTCGGACCCGAGGGAGGGGGGCGCGATTTCCCGGGCTCTCTCTTTATGTCCGGCACAGGTGAAGGTGAGCCATGCCGATCCGCGAGGTCGTCCTGGTCCTGGCCGTCGTTGGGCTCGTGCTGGTCATCCTCGGCTGGCGGCGCGGGCGCCGCCTACGGGTGCTCTTCGACACGGTCCGCGAACTCGATCTGGCCGCCCTGGCCGGCTACCGCCACGGCAGCGTCGAGGAGGTCGGCCTTTCGGACCGGGCGGTCTCCCAGCAGGACGGTGGCGTCGCCGTGCGGGTGGCCGTACTGAGCGCCATGGAGTCTCGCGCGCTGTTCGGTACCCCCCTCGCCCACAGCGGGATCCAGCCGGTGTGGCTCGAGGTGAGGAACAGCGAGGACCTGCCCTACTGGCTCCTCGTGGCCGGGCTCGACCCGGACTATTTCTCCGCCCGCGAGGCCGCGTACGTGCAGCATGGTCTCTTCTCCCGGACGGCCAACCGGCAGATGGACCAGTTCTTCGAGGAGGTCCAGTTCAAGAGCCCGGTCCGGCCGGGCGCGACCGTGGCCGGGTTCGTCTTCGTGAACCTCGACGAGGGCACGAAGCCGGTGGCGGTCGACCTCCTCGCCCCCCGAGGCGGCAGGGTGAGGAGCTTCACCTTCTTCGTACAGGTCCCGGGGCTCAAGACCGACAGCAGCCGGGTCGACGTCGACCGCATGTACCCCCCGGAAGCGATGGTCCGGCTCGAGACCGAGGCGGAGCTGCGCGCGGCCCTGGAGCGGTTGCCGGCCTTTACCACCGACAAGGGGGGGAAGGCCCGTGGCGATCCGCTGAACCTGGTCCTGATCGGCAAGCGGGACGACCTCTTCCCCTCCTTCCTGCGCCGGGATTGGCACCCGACCGAGACGGTCTACCTGGGATCCTTGTGGAAGACGACCAAGTCCTTCCTGCTCGGGTCGAAGTATCGCTACTCGCCGGTGAGCCCGCTCTACGCCCTGGGGCGGTGCCAGGACCTCGCGGGACAGAAGGCGCGGGAGTCGATCCACCAGCGGAACCACCTCCGGCTCTGGCTCACCCCCCTCCTTTACCAGGGAAGGCCGGTCTGGCTGGGTCAGATCAGCCGCGACATCGGAGTGCGCTTCACGCTCAAGACCTGGAACCTGACCACGCACAAGATCGACCCCGACGTCGACGAGGCGCGCATGGGGCTCATCCAGGATCTGGTCTACTCGCAGTCGTTGCTCGAGTTCGGGTTCGTGAAGGGGCCCCCGCCGGCGCCGCCCGACCGCCCGCACAGAAACCTCACCGGCGATCCCTACTTCACCGATGGTCTACGGGCAGTGCTCCTGTTCGAGCGCCGACCGGTGGCGCTCGAGGAAGTCCGGGTCTACGAGTGGGAGCTCCCGGGAGGGGCGGGCCCCGCCGAGCCCGCCGGGACGGCCCCCGAGGGGAGCGGATGAATCCCGATTCGCTTGCGAACGCGGCCAAGCTCATCGCCGGGGCCGCGGTCGTGTCGCTCGTCTTCTCTCAGGGGTTGAAGGGGGAGTTCCGGCAACTCCTCACGAGCCTTGCGCACCCCGGACTCCTCTTCCGGTCGGTCTTGGCGGTCCTCGTGCTCGTCCCCTTAGCGGCGCTCCTCGTTGCGGTGGGCACGGGAGTGGAGCGTCGCTCGGTGGTCGGGATCGTGCTCATGGGCGTGTCGCCCGCGGCCCCCCTGGTCCTCTGGCGAGCCGGTCAGGCCGGGGGAGACGAGAGCTTTGCGCAAAGCCTCGACGCCATTCTCGCCTTACTGGCGGTGGCGAGCGTCCCGCTCTCCCTGGCCCTTCTGTCGTCGCTGTTCCCGGCCTCCCACGCCACCGTTTCGCCCTGGGCGATCGCAGGCCAGGTGAGTCGGGTCCAGCTCGTTCCGCTCGTTGCCGGCCTGGGGGTGCGTGCCCTCCGGCCGGGGCTGGCAGCGAAACTCGCGCGTCCCCTGGCCCGGTTCGCCGTGATTCTCCTCGTCCTGTTCGTGCTCGTGGCCATCGCGGTGGAGCGCCGGGAGCTCATCCGGCTGGGCCGCCCGCCCTACGCCGCGATGGCGGTCACCGTCGCGGTGAGCATCGTCATCGGCCACGTTCTCGGCGGGCCCCTTCCCCGGAACCGCACGGTCCTGGCCGTGGCGAGCGCGCTCAGGAACCCGGGGCTCGCCCTCCTCGTCGTGCAGCTCAACTTCCAGGGGCAGGGCATCAGCCAGGTCGTCCTGGCCTACGTTCTCGTCACCCTCGTCTTCCTGGGGACGTACGCCGCCTGGCGCAAGCGGACGAGCTCGTTCGCGACCCTTTAGTCTTGGCAAAGGGCCGATGGTTTCTTCGAGGATGGGTGGGAGGGTTCACTTCCCTTGGGTGCGCTCCGAGGGAAGGGATCCGCTCATTCCTTGGTGGGCGAGCAGCGTCCTCGTCTCGAGCCGGCTCGCGCAGCGGGACCGAAGCGGGCGATCTCCCGGTAGATGGGCCGCGTGGTCTTGAAGTGGCCCAGCGGTCTCTCATCGACTTGAACCGAGAAATCCGATCTACGGTTCTCGGAGGTGGCGATTGCTGAGCCGCTGTCGAGGGATCCGAGAGGGGATCGTCGCCGCCTACGAGCGCGGCGACCTGACGGGGGATTGGGTCGCTGTGTTCTCGCCACGAGCCCATGCTCAAGTATGATCTCCGTCCATGTCGACCCTGTCAGGACGGCCTGAGCCATTCACCCTGAGTACCGATCCTGGGGCGCTCGAGGACCTGAGGTCACGTCTTGCCGCGACGCGATGGCCGGATTCACCCGAGGACATCGGATGGTCACTCGGGGCTGACGTCGCATACCTTCGCGAGCTCGTCGGGTACTGGGCGGATGGTTTCGACTGGGAGGCCCAGGAGGCGGCGCTCTCACGGGTCTCCCACTTCCGCGTCCGGCTCAGCGGCCTGGGCATTCACTTCGTGCATGCGCGCGCCGCCTCGCCCGCGAAGGCCCTGCCGCTCGTTCTTTGCCACGGCTGGCCGGACTCGTTCTGGCGTTACACCAAGGTCATCCCTCTGCTCGTGGATCCGGCATCTCACGGTGCGGATCCTGCCGACGCATTCGACGTGGTCGTGCCCGACATGCCCGGCTTCGGGTACTCCGATCGCCCTGGCGGGATGCCGCTCGACTCGCGCGCCGTTGCGGGCCTGTGGGCCGAGCTGATGGCGACCCTCGGCTACGCGCGGTTCGGCGCAGCGGGAGGAGACATGGGAAGCCACGTCGCCCGCTTCTTGGCGCTCGACCACTCCGATCGGGTCGTGGGTGTTCATCGGATGGATGCGGGCCTGCCCGTGTTCAGCGGCGATCGAGCGGTGCTCACCGCCGAGGAGCGTGCCTGGTTCGACGGTGCGGCGGCTTGGGGCGCGGCGGAGGGCGCCTACGGCGCCATGCACCGCACCAAGCCGCAGACCGTTGCGGTGGGGCTCACCGACTCGCCGGCCGGGCTCGCCGCGTGGATCGTCGAGAAGCTTCGCGGCTGGAGCGACTGCCATGGCGACGTCGAGCGGAGCTTCACGAAGGACGAGATCCTCACCAACATCACCCTGTACTGGTTGACCGGCACCATCGCTTCGTCGATGCGCATGTACCACGCGAACGCCGCCATTCCCCTCGCGCAGCACTCCCGCCGCGTGGAGGTGCCGTCCGGCTTTTCCCTCTTCCGGGGCGACGTCGTCCGGCCTCCGCGCGCTTGGCTCGAGCGAACCACCAACGTCGTTCGCGTAACCGAGCCCGGGCGCGGTGGGCACTTCGCGCCTTTCGAGGAGCCCGAGCTCTACGCCGAGGAGCTGCGCGCATTCTTCCGGACCTTCCGGAGGTGATGGGGCGGAGGCCGCAATGCCTGGGGTCGCCATCTGCACGGCCGGTGCGACCACATGCGCCGGCTCGTCTCCTGGCGGTGTCCCACTGCCTTCATCCGGGAAATCCGATCTACGGTTCCCGGAGGTGGCGATGCCGGAGCCGCTGTCGACGGATCTCTGAGAGAGGATCGCCGCCTACGAGCGCGGCGTCCTGGCATCGTGCTGCTCGGCGAGGGAAGTGACGGACTGTGGCCTCGGAGGGAGTCTCCTCGTCCGCGGCCGCTCGCTACTGAACGTCGACCTCGGGCGGCTCCGGGGGTGTCTCGGGGGCCGTGGACCGGAAGCGGTGCGAGAACGCGAGGACCGGTCCCCAGAAGACGTCGTAGCGCGTCGCGGGAGCGTTGAGGGACACCTGGCCTACGATTCCCAGGGTGACGAACGTGCCGCGCCTGGTCGTCCAGGTATAGCCAGCGACGGTCCGGAAGAAGCTGAACGGGCGGGCCAGGTAGTCGTCGGCCGCGAACTGGAACGCCACCTCCTCGTAGAGGACGAGGGAGTGGATTCGCACGGCGTCCAAGTTGAAGCCCTGTCCGAGGCGAAACCGCGGCCGGAAGACCACGCGGTGCGTCCCTGCGGGATCGTCGAAGCTCCGCACGTCGAGCTGGGTCATCTCGTAGAGGGCCGCCTGGCCGCGAGGTTGCTGCAGCCGGGCCCGGGCCATCCCCCTCTCCTCCTGCGAGTCCTTGATTCCGAGGGACGGCACCGCCCGGATGAGTTCCTCCTGGAACCCGAGCGAAAGGCGCAGGTTCTCTACCCCGTCGAAGTGGAGCCATCCCCCCGGCTGGACGAGCGACAGGTAAGCGAACGGGTTTCGGTTGTCGTAGGAACCCTGTCCCAAGAGAGCGAGGTCGAACTCGGCGGCAAAGGGTGGGGAGACCGGGAACTCGACGCTGGCGATGCCGACTGCGACGGGGATGTTCCCCACGAGGTACGTTCCAGGGTTCTGGGCCCGGGCGGGAAGGGCGGAGAGGAGGAGGGCCGCTGCCGCAAGCGCCGCTCTGCGGGGGTGGGCATTCATGGGGCGAGCGTACCACCCGCGTCGATCGCCTGGGTCGGCCCCGGACGGCGCTCCGCAGGCGCTGGTCTTCCCCCGGGAAAAGGCGGATGGGAGCGGGCGCGACGTCTCCCTCCCCGCCCGACCTGACGCCGGGTCGGGGGAGAATCCTCGAGCCACATCTCGATGCGGGGAGCCCTTGCACGTTGCGTCCCGGTGATCCGGGCGTCCCTCCGGCCTAAGGAGCGAGGGCCTGAGCGCGTTGACGATGGCGCGACCGTGCCGCATGCTCAGAGCGGACCAAGCGCAATCGGGGGGCGCGCGGAGTCTCGGGGGAGCGTCTTATTGGGTGGGGAGGGGAGCCGAGCGTTCCCCGGCAAAGCGAGCGCGCTAAAGGCGAGGGCGGGAGACGGGCGCGCGGGGACGCGACCAAACGGCGGAGGGGACACCATGGGGAGCGAGACGACCGCGGAAGGAAAGCGCCTCCTGGAGGCGCGCGATCTTGGGGTGCCCTGGCGCAAGTGGGGACCTTACTTGAGCGAGCGCCAGTGGGGGACGGTCCGAGAGGACTACAGCGAGAACGGAGACGCCTGGGGCTATTTCACCCACGATAGGCCCGCTCGCGGGCCTATCGCTGGGGTGAGGACGGCTTGGCCGGTGTCTCCGACGACCGACAGCGGATCTGTTTCGCGATCGCGCTGTGGAACGGGAAGGACCCCATCCTCAAGGAGCGCTTGTTCGGCCTGAGCAACGGCGAAGGCAATCACGGCGAGGACGTGAAGGAGTACTACTTCTATCTCGATAGCACCCCGACCCACTCGTACATGAAGTACCTCTACAAGTACCCCCAGGGCGCCTTCCCCTACGCCGACCTCGTCGACACCAGCCGCCGTCGCGGCCGACGGGACTTCGAGTACGAGCTCATCGACACCGGGGTCTTCGACCACGATCGGTACTTCGACGTCGTCGTGGAATACGCCAAGGAGTCTCCCGAGGATGTCTTGGTGCAGTTGAGCGTCCACAACCGGGGCCCCGAGGCGGCCGAGGTCCACCTCCTGCCCACCCTCTGGTTCCGGAACTCCTGGTCGTGGGGGGACGGGGGGGAGAAGCCGGTGCTGGAACGGTTCGCCGCTCCTCGGGCCACGACTGTCGTCCGCGCCTTCGATCCCGTTCTTGGGGAGAGGTACCTCTACTGCGAGGAGGAGGTCCCGCTGCTCTTCACCGAGAACGAGACCAACAAGGAGCGCATCTTCGGGACCCCCAACCGAACGCCCTACGTCAAGGACGGCCTGGACGAGTTCGTGGTCCACGGCAGGACGGGGGCGGTGAACCCGGCGGCCCGGGGAACCAAGGTCGGGTGCCACTATCGCCTGACGGTGAAGGCCGGCGAGTCCCGGGTGGTGCGCCTGAGGCTCTCGGACGCCGCCCCCGAAAGCTTCGGCCCCGCGCCCGGGCCCTTCGGCCAGCGCTTCGAGAGCGCGCTCTTGGCCCGGCGCGGGGAGGCGGACGAGTTCTACCGGGCCCTAATCCCCCCTTCGCTCAACGCCGATGCGGCCAACGTAATGCGTCAGGCCCTGGCGGGCATGCTCTGGACGAAGCAGTTCTACGGATACGACGTGGACAAGTGGCTCTCGGAGCGGGGCGCCGATCCCTTCAGCGCCGCCCGCAAGACCGCCCCCCGGAACGAGCACTGGCACCACATGTACAACGGCGACGTGCTCTCCATGCCCGACAAGTGGGAGTACCCGTGGTACGCGGCCTGGGACCTCGCCTTCCACGTCTTGGCCTTGACTTTGGTGGACCTCGACTTCGGCAAGGAGCAACTCCGCCTCATGCTCCGCGAAGACTACATGCACCCGAACGGCCAGATTCCCGCCTACGAGTGGAATTTCGGCGACGTCAATCCGCCGGTGCATGCCTGGGCCACGATCTTCACCTACCGTCTGGAGCAGGCGCAGAAAGGCAAGGGCGACCTCAGGTGGCTGAAGAGCTCCTTCCAGAAGCTCCTCTTGAACTTCACCTGGTGGGTGAACCGCAAGGACCGGGCCGGGCGCAACGTCTTCGAGGGAGGGTTCTTGGGCCTCGATAACATCGGCCTTTTCGACCGCAGTGCGGCCTTGCCCACCGGCGGCTACCTGGAGCAAGCAGACGGGACCGCCTGGATGGCCCTGTTCGCCGACAACATGCTGGAGATCGCCATCGAGCTGGCGATGACCGACGAGGACTACGTCGACATGGTCCTCAAGTTCCTGCAGCACGACGCCTGGATCACCTCCTCGTTGGTGCAGGTCGGGGGGGGACGGGAATGTGGGACGAGGAGGACGGCTTCTTCTACGACGTCCTGCGCTTGCCGGACGGAACCGCCCAGAGGCTCAAGGTCCGGTCGATGGTCGGGCTCTTACCACTCTGCGCCGCCACCCCCTTCGAGCCGGAGCTGTTCGCCAAGTACCCGCAGGTGATGGAGCGGTTCCACTGGTTCATGGAGGCGCGGCCCGAGCTCACCGCCAGCTTTCACGATCCCCGCAAGCTGGGCGTGGGGGGCCGCCGCCTCTTCTCCGTCCTGGACGAGACGAAACTGCGCCGGGTGCTCCGCATCATGCTGGACGAGCAGGAGTTCCTGAGCCCCTACGGGATCCGGTCCCTCTCGCGGTACCACGCCAACCACCCCTACGTGTTCCGCGCCGGTGGCGAGGAGTATCGCGCGGGCTACCTGCCCGCCGAATCCGACACCTCGATGTTCGGGGGCAACTCGAACTGGCGCGGCCCGATCTGGATGCCCGTCAACGTGCTGATCCTCCGGGCCCTGCTCAACTACTACGCCTACTACGGCGACTCGTTCCTCATCGATTTCCCGACCGGCTCCGGGCGAAGACTCACCCTGTACCAAGTCGCGGAGGAGATCGCGCGTCGGCTCACCTCCATCTTCCTCAAGGACGCTAAACGGCCGAAGACCGCTCTACGGTGGGGCCCGGAGGTTCCAGGAAGACCCGTTCTGGCGGGAGCTTCTGCTATTCTACGAGTACTTCCAGGGCGACGACGGAGCCGGGCTGGGGGCCAGCCATCAGACTGGCTGGACGGGGATCATCGCCCGGATCCTGCATCTGTTCTCCACCACGACCGCGGAACAGGTGAAGAGGCTCGGCCAGAGGGCGGCGATCGTCGAGACCGAATCGACTTTCGGCCGCCGGCTGTCCGAGCGGCCCTAGCGCCTCGAGGTCGACCGCTTGGGGATGGTCGGTCGCGCTTCCGAGCCTCCTCCTCTCGCCCCCTTCGAGAGTGCCCGCTCGTTCTTTCCCCCGTCCCAGGCGGCCTCTTCGGGTTTTCGGCCCCCCGTGATGGGCCTTGCGTCCCGGGCAGGCAGGAAGGATCGGGGTCGGGTGGGGGCCGCTCTCCTTGCCGGGACTTGAATCGGGCAGGACCCGGAACTAGTTGCATATCAAACGACTTGGGCGTCCTCCGCGCCCAGGCTGCCCTGGAAGTGGCCATCGCGGGGTTCCGGGGAATGGCCCCCCCGGGGGGATGGCCCCGGTCTCGAGGAAAGGCCGAGGATGAAGCCGGCGACTTCGATCCTGTCCGATGAGGGGGTCGGGTTCCTTTGCGAGATCGCCTTCGCCCGGGCTCTGCTGGCCTTCGACTACGATGGGGCCCTCGCCCCTCGCTCCAACGTGGAGGGCCTCTCGGAGATGCGGCCCGAGACCCGCACCCTGCTCCAGGCGTTGGCCCTGCTCTACCCCTGTGCGGTGCTCTCCCATCGAGCGCGATCGGATCTGGCCGCGCACCTGGAGGGGATCGCCCTCATCGGAATCATCGGCGGCGAGAGGCCGGAGGCCGGGCTCGATCCGTTCGAGAGATCGATGCGGTCGCTCATGGCGGAGTGGCAAGCGCGACTCGAAAAGGCGCTCGGCGGCGCGAGGGGCGTCGAGATCGAGAACCGGGGCCTCTCCCTCGCCCTGCACTATCGCCATGCGCCCTCCGCTAGCGAGGCGCGGAGAGCCATCGGGGAGGCGGTGGCCCAGCTCGGGGGGGCGATCGCGTTCGATGACCAGGCGGTCGTGAACGTGCTCTCGGAGGAGTCGCCCACGAAGGCGATTGCCATCCGCCGCCTGTGCGAGCGCTTCGCCCTGAAGGCGGTCGTCTACGTGGGGAAGGACCGCTCCGAGGACGAGGCCTTCCGCTGCGACATCGTCACCGCCGCCTTCCGCATCGGGGTCGAGCGGGGATCGCACGCGAGGTTCGGGCTTTCCGGCCAAGCGGAGATGGACGAGCTCTTGCGAGCGCTGGTGGTCGCTCGGGCGGGGATCGGCGGGCAAGCGGGTGGCGCCGGCATCATCCGGGCAATGCGGCGCGAGCTGGGCCACGGATAGACGGTGGGTGAAACGAACTCCCCGGAGAAGGAGAGCAGCGCACGGATTCGGCCTGCCGGGCTCGCGCTTATCGGGCTCGTGATGGGGCCTTTCGGTCGGGAGGGGACGAGAGCTCGAGCCGGCTGGCGATGTGGCTCCCCATCGCTGCCTCCATCGGTCTCGTGGTCGGCGGGGGGCGATCCTCTTCACGAAGGCCATCGAGCTCGTGACCCACCTCGCCCTGCAGGGATCACCGGGATGAGGTCCCCGGGCCCGGTGGGAGAGGGAGGGGCCTCGTTCTTGCCGGCTCTCCCCCCCTGGCTCTTGCCCTTCGTGACGCTCGTCGGGGGACTCATCTCCGGGCTAATCGTGTCGGGCTCGCTCCCGAGGCCGAAGGACACGGGACGGACGCAGCCATCGAGGCCTTCCAAAGGCGGGGAGGCATGATCCGGGCCCGCATTCCGCCGGTCAAACTCCTGGCATCGGCGGTCGCGATGGGTACGGGTGGATCGGCCGGCCGGGAAGGCCCGGCGGCCCAGATCTCGGCGGGCTTCGGCGCCCTCCTCGGGCGGGCGGTGCTAACGAACCCCGCCGCCGCCGCATCGCGGTGGCGGCAGGCATCGGGGCAGGGCTGGGCGCCATCTTCCGGGCACCCCTCGGGGGAGCGCTCCTCGCGGCCGAAATCCTCTACCTGCACGACATGGAGGTGGAGGCCATCGTCCCCTCGCTCGTCGCCTCCATCGTGGGCTACGCGCTCTACGGCGCAGTCGACGGCTACGCCCCCATCTTCGGCAGCCACCCTCGCTCGAGCTGGGGTCTCCTCCCGCGCCAGTTCGCCCTTCCACCGCACCGTTTCCGCGTCCCTCTTTTGGCCACGCTCGCCGTTGAGCAGGCTCGGGAGGACCCGAAGCTCGCGTTGCCCGAGGCGACCCCCGTCTTCGAGGCGCTCCTTCGGATGGAGAGGGCCGGTGCCAGCGCGGCCGCGGTCCTGGACGCCGAGGGCCGGCCCGTGGGCGGCATCAGCCGCCGGTCTCTTTCTCGAATCCCTTCCTCCGAACGGAGGACCCCCATCTCCGAGGCCACCTCTCGCGTCGCGCTTCGGGGGACTGAAACCCGGGAGGAGGGCATGCGATTGCTGGCCGAGGCGGGCACCGACCCAGCCGCGGCCGTGGACGGCGGTACCACGACGGGGCTCGTGATCACCGTGGGCATCTTGCGCGCCTATCGAGCGGCGGCGACGAGCGGGCGATGGGCGCCCTTCCCGGCGGAAAGCTGACGTGGGACACTGGCACAGACCCAGAGAAGATCCGGGAAGAACAGGACTGCATGCGAACCGTGGCGACGGACTCTTCCTCCGAGGACATCGGGCCCATCACCGCCGATCGGCCTCTCGGGAATGTGCTCGAGTTCCTGCGCGCGCTCTGGGGAGTGAACCACGCGCTCGAGTCCAGCTCGCGGCGGATGAAGGCTCGCCTCGGGGTGACCGGACCCGAACGGATGGTCGTGAGGCTGGTCGGGCGGTACCCGATGATCTCCGCCGGGGAGCTGGCCCGGATCCTGCGCGTCCATCCCAGCACGCTCACCGGTTTGCTGAAGCGCCTCGTCGCCCGAGGGGTCCTCTCCCGAGGCGTCGATTCCGTCGACGGGCGCCGGGCGCTCTTCACCCTTACGAACAAAGGGGCGGCGGTCGACCGGGTGACGGGCGGAACGGTCGAGGCGGCGCTCCGGGTCGCCCTGGGGGCGATCCCGACACGGGACGTTCGCGCGGTGGCGGAGGTGTTGGAGGTGCTCAGGCGAAAGCTCGAGCCTGGGCGCGGCGACGAGCGCCCGACGCCCGCGCCGCGGGTTCGGGGGTCGAACCGGAGGGGAGGTTCGCCGTCCAGGAAGCGGTGAGGGGGAGAGGGGAGGGGAAGATCCGCGCGGGACATCGTCCCCAGGGGAGCGCGCCCTCCTCGAGGATTTCGCGTCGAATGAGGGGGAAGGTGACTTCCAGCCGATCTTCCAGGAATGCCCGGGGGGGATTCCCGGGCTGTGCGCCTGACCCACTCCCCATTCCCATGCCCAGCCGGCGATCGCCATGATCCCTCTCCCGCTCCGCGCCGACGTGCCCCGGCGCCGCTTCCCGGGGATGACCGCCACCCTGATCGCGCTCAATACTGCCGCCTGGGTCTTCGAGCTGCATCACGGGGTCACGCTCGCCACCCTGGACTACGGGCTCATCCCCTCCTGGCTTTTGCACGGGATCCGCGAAGGGCCCATCGTCCTGCCGCACCTCGGCCGGGCGGTGCTTCACCAGGAGGTTCCCTTCCCCTGGACGCTCTTGACCGCGATGTTCATGCATGGCGGCTGGCTGCACATCATCGGCAACATGTGGTTCCTCTGGATCTTCGGGGAGGGGGTGGAGGGGGCGATGGGCGCTTCTCGGTTCCTCCTCTTCTACCTTCTCTCCGGCCTGGCATCGTCCTTGGCGCAGGTTGCGGTGACGCCCGCCTCGGTCGAGCCGATGGTGGGCGCCTCCGGCGCCATCGCCGGCGTCTTGGGCGCCTACCTGCTCCTGTACCCGCGGGCGCATGTCCGCTGCCTGTGGATCCTGATCATCTTCGTCACCTTCGTGAACCTTCCTGCCTGGGCGCTCCTCGGGTTCTGGTTCCTCTCGCAATTCTTCGTGCCCATGGAGGCGGGGATCGCCTGGATGGCGCACGTCGGAGGCTTCCTCGCGGGGATGGCCCTGGTCGGTCCCTTCGCGAAGCGGAGGCGGTTCGAGCGTGGTGCGGGCCCGGCTCGATGAAGGATCGGGCTCCTTTGACTCGCGGGCAGAGCGCGCGGAGGGCCGGGGCGGAATCCTCGCCGGTCAGGCGGCGGGAGCACGCGCGCGCATGTAGGCGTGGGCGATCGAGGTCTCGTCGACGAAGCCGACGATGGCGCCCGCCTCGTCGGTGACGGGGAGCTCGCGGACCCCTTGCGAGAGCATCCTCTCGAAAGCGGACCGAACGCTGTCATCGAGGGCGAGGGGGACCGGCGGCCGCATGACGTCGGCGGCGTTGGCCACCCCCTCGAGGTCGGGCTGGCCCGCGACCGAGATGAGGTCCTCGAGGGTGATGATCCCCACGACCCTCTGGCCATGGAGGACGGGGAACACCTCCTGCCGGGTCCGTTCCGAGAGGGCCCGCAGTAGCTCAGGGACGCCGGCAGTGCTCTCGAAGGCTTGGTAGCGGCTCGTGTCGAGGGGTACGCCGCGCAGGGTCAGGCCGTCGAGCTTGTCGGCCACAGTCTTCTCGTGGAGAGAGACGCCGTCCTGCTCGAGGAGGGCCTCGTAAATCGGAGTGGGCCGGTAGTAACGGGCGATGCCGTAGGCGAGCGTGTTGGCGATCATGAGCGGGAGGATGAGGGAGTATCCCCCGGTCATCTCGATGATGATGAGGACCGAGGTGATGGGCGCGCGAATGATGCCTGCGAAGACCGCCCCCATGCCCACGAGGGCGAACGCGCCCAGGGAGCTCGCCGAGTGGTGGAACACCGCCATGTCGAGAGCGCCCACGGCGCCCCCTGCCGTGGCTCCGATGAAGAGCGCGGGAGCGAAGATTGGCCCCCCCCCCCCCCCCC
>Ga0335077_10007383_pt1 | contig 13593 bp, 11 predicted proteins | sample Lox_Sample_31_FD_207151 | JGI IMG/M metagenome (GOLD analysis project Ga0335077, IMG submission 207151) | Soil microbial communities from Loxahatchee National Wildlife Refuge, Florida, United States - Lox_Sample_3.1 | ecosystem: Environmental > Terrestrial > Soil > Wetlands | place: USA...
ATCCCCTTGTCCGCGAGGAATCGCGCCGTGATGCCGTTGGCCGCGATCATGAAGTCCTCGATCAGCTCGCGCGCGCGGTTCTTGCGCTCGACGCGCAGGTCCACGACGCGGTCGCCGTCGAAGAGCGGCCGCGGCTCGATCGTCTCGAGCTCGAGCGCTCCCCGCTCGTAGCGCAGCGCGCGGAGCTTCTGCGCGACGGCGTCCTGGATCTGGAGCTGCCGCGTGAGCTCCGCCGACGAACCCGCGCGCCCCGGCATCGACGCCTTCCCCTCGAGCGCTGCGCCGACGGAGTCGTAGGCGAGCTTCGCCTGGTTGCGCACCGCGGCCCGGGAGACCGAGGAGGAGGAGACCTCGCCGTCCGACTCGACGACGATGTCCACGACGATCGCGACGCGGTCGGCGTCCTCGTTCAGCGATGTCAGGTCCGTCGAGAGCTTCTCCGGCAGCATGGGGAAGATCGTCGCGGCCGTGTACACCGAGGTCGTGTTGTGCCGCGCGTGCCCGTCGAGCGCCGATCCGTCCTTCACGAGCGCGTCCACGTCGGCCACGGCGACGCGAATCCGCACCGCGCCCTTCGGCAGCTCCTCCGCGCAGGAGAGCTGATCGAGATCGCGGGAGTCGTCGTTGTCGATCGAGACCCACGGAAGCTTGCGCAGATCCAGGAGTCCCGAGGCCGCCGGCGCCGGATCGCGCAGCCGGGCGAGCTCGGCGAGCGCGTCGCGGGAGAAGTCGGGCCAGAGGTCGCGCTCGGTCATCGCCCGGCGGGCGATCCTCTTCAGGTCGCTTCGGTGCGTTCCCTGGCCCGCGGACACTGAGGGCAGTCTAGCAGCGCCGCTTCCCGCACTAAGATGAGCTCGTGACGGCCGGGCGAGTCGCCGGCGCGGAGTCCGCGGCGAGGACGGAGCCTCCGGCGCGCTCGACCCGCTTCTACGCCGGCCTGTCGATCGCCGCCGCGATCGTCACGATCGCGCTCAAGGTGGCCGCGTGGCGGGTCACCGGCTCCGTCGGCCTGCTCTCCGATGCCGCGGAATCGCTCGTCAACCTCGCCGCCGCGCTCATCGCGCTCTGGGCGCTCACGGTGGCCGCGCGGCCCGCCGACGAGCTCCACTCCTACGGATACACGAAGGCCGAATACTTCGCGGGCGGCGCCGAAGGATTCCTGATCCTGGCCGCCGCCTTCGGGATCGCCGCGACGGCCTGGGAGCGATGGCGCGACCCGCAGCCCATCGCCGACCCCGGGATCGGAATCGCCGTGGCCGCCGCGGCCTCGATCCTCAACGGCGCCGTCGCGGCGATTCTGATGCGCGCGGGCAACCGGCTGCGGTCCATCACGCTACGCGCCGACGCGCGCCATCTCCTGACCGATGTCTGGACCTCGCTCGGCGTCATCGTGGGAATCGCGCTCGTCGCCGCGACGGGATGGCGGCGGCTCGATCCGCTCATCGCGTTCGCCGTGGCGGTCAACATCGTCTGGACGGGCGTGCGCCTCGTGCGCGAGACGGGGATGGGTCTGCTCGACGTTTCCCTTCCCGACGCCGATCGCCGTGAGGTCGCCTCGACGCTCTCGGAGTTCCAGGCGCAGGGAATCCTTTTTCACGCGATCCACACGCGTGCCGCGGGCGCCCGCCGTTTCGTCTCGATGCACGTCCTCGTTCCGCGCGATTGGACGGTCCAGCGCGGGCACGACCTGTGCGAGGAAGTCGAGGCCGCGATCCGCCGCGTCCTGCCCCAGACGACGGTCTTCACGCATCTCGAGCCGCGGGAGGATCCGGTCTCCTGGGACGACCGGGGCCTCGACCGCGATCCGGGACCTTAGAATCGGGTTCCGGGGGATCCCCATGAACCAGAAAATGCGTGGCATCGTCCTGGCGCTCGCGGGCACCGTCGCGCTTTCCTGCGCCCCGTCGCCCGCGCAGCCGCCCCGCTCGGCCGCCTCGCCGCAACCCGGTCACCCGGGGACCGCCGCCGTCTCTCTCGAGGACGTCGTCTCCACGAGCCCGCCGGTCTTCGGATCCGGCAGCGCGCCGGCGCCGGATCCGCCGCCCTCCGACGGCGCGTCCCTCGATAGCCTGCTTCGCGCACTGTACGAGGGCGTCTCCCACACGCCGGACACCGAGCCGAACTGGGAAAGACTGGCGCCGCTCTTCGTTGCCGGCGCGCGCCTGACGCCGCCGAAGCCGCCCGGAGACCCGAAGTGGGTGGCGCTGTCCTTCGAGGAGTTCCGCGACGCCGTGCGCAAGGGAATCGCGGCGCGCCGCGAGGAAGGAAAGCCCGCGGGATTCGTCGAGCGGGAAATCGGCCGCGACACGCACGTCTACGGCAGCGTCACGGACGTCCTCTCCGCCTACGAGGGACGCTTCCGCGCCGACGATCCGAAGCCCTTCATCCGCGGCGTCAACTTCCTCCAGATCGTGAAAGCGGGCGATCATTTCGCCATCGCGGCGATCGTCTGGGACACGGAACGGCCGGAGAACCCGATTCCCGAGCGCTTGCTGCCTCCGTCCGCAAAATAGAATCGCCGTGTGAGCCTCCTCCGGCGGCCCGGCGTCGGCTATCCCGCCGCCGCGCTCCTCGTTGCCGCGACCGTCGCCTGCCTGAAGCTCTTTCACGGTCTCACGGACTCGACGGTGGCCCTCGTGCTCCTCCTGACGGTGTTCCTTTCCGCCTGGATCTGGCAGAGCGGGCCGGGAGTCCTCGCGGCGCTGCTGGCGACCGCCGCTTTCAATTACTTCTTCCTTCCGCCGTTGTACACGTTCACGATTCAGGATCCTCGGAATGTCGCCGCCCTCTTCGTGTTCCTCGCGTCGGGACTGCTCATCGGGCGCCTCTCGGCGCTCGCGCGCCGCCGCCTCGAGCTCGTCGAGGCGGAACGCCGCGACCTCGCGGCGCTGACGCGCCTTTCCGAGGCCTTCCTCGCGGACACCAATCGCGAGTCGCTCCTCGGCGTCGCCGTGGACCGCCTGCGGAACGTCCTGCAGGCCGAGCGCGTCTCGCTGTGGCTCGCCGACGAAGGCGGCGGCATCGTCGAGGCGGCCTCGACGCCCGGCACCGCCGTCCGCTCCGACCTCGTCGAGCTCGCCTGGAAGCAGGGCAACTCCGCCGACTTCCCGTCCGAGCTCGGCGGCACGGACATCTATCTGCCGGTTCCGATCGGCGTCCAACGGGCCGGCGTGCTCGTCGCGCGGGGCCTTCGGTCGAGCGAGCGGATGGCCGAGGCCTGCGCCCAGCTGCTTGGGCTCGCCCTCGAGCGGGAGCGATTCCTGGCGGTCGCCCGGGCGGCCGAGGAGACGAAGGCGAGCGATCAGATGAAGTCGACGCTGCTCGCCGCTCTGGCGCACGATCTGAAGACACCGGTCGCCGCCGCGCGCGGTGCGGTCGAGAACTGGGCCGCCACCGCGGGCTCGTCGGAGACCTCCGAGCTCGCGCTCGGTCAGATGAAGGCTCTCTCGCGCCGGATCGACGAACTGATGGAGGTCGTGCGCCTCGACTCGGGCGTGGCGCGGCCGCGCCGCGAGATCGTGGCCGCCGCCGAGATCGTCGAGGCGGCCCTGGCGCGCTTCGGCGACGCTCTCGCCGGCCACTCGCTCCTGATCGAGCCGCCGCCGCAGGATGCTTTGGTCGAGGTCGATCCGGGACAGCTCACCGAGGCGCTCGGCCACGGTCTCGAGAACGCCGCGGCCTATTCGCCCCGCGGCTCGCGGATCCAGGTTCGCGTCGAAGCGGACGCGGACATCGTCCGCTTGCAGGTCATCGACGCCGGCGCGGGGATCGCCCCCGCCGATCGGGAGCGAGTCTTCGAGCGTTTCGTCCGGCTCCCGGCGGCCGAAAGCACTCCCGGCACCGGTCTCGGCCTCTCGATCGCGCGGAGCCTGGTGACGATGAACGGCGGGCACCTGTCGCTCTCGGCGGCGCCCCGGGGCGGGACGCTCTTCGAGATCGCGCTCGCGAGGGCGCGCCGATGAGCCGCATCCTCGTTGCCGACGACGATGCCGCGATCCGCAAGGTCGTTCGAGACGCCCTCGAGCGCGCCGGCCACGAGATCGAGACGGCCGCCGACGGCGAGGAGGCCTTCGCCCGATTCGACGAAGGCGCCTTCGACCTCGTCGTCGCCGACTGGAATATGCCCGTGCTCGACGGGTTCGAGCTCGTCCGGCGGATCCGGAAGCGCTCGGCGGTTCCGATCCTGATGTTGACCGTCCGCTCCGAGGAGCGGGACAAGGTCCGGCTGCTCGACGCGGGCGCGGACGACTACGTGACCAAGCCGTTCGGCGTCGCGGAGCTCGTGGCGCGTGCCGCCGCGCTCCTGCGGCGGCGATCGGGTCCGGCGGATGCGCCGGCGGTCTTCCGATTCGGCCCGGTCGAATTCGACCGCGAGGCGCGGGTCGTCCGCCGGGACGGCCGTCCCGTGCATCTGACCCCGACGGAGTTCTCCCTACTCGGAGCTCTCCTTTCCAAGCCCGGGGCCGTCTGGACGCACCGCCAGCTCATGGCGGCCGTCTGGGGCACGACCGCGGGAGTCAGCAGCGACACGCTCCGCGTCCACATGGGCAGCCTGCGCCGCAAGCTCGAGCCCGACCCCGACCGGCCGCGCTACATCCGCACCGAGCCCTGGGTCGGCTACCGGTTCACGCCCGAGAGCGCGGAAGGAAAAGCCCCCTTCACGCGGCGCGATCCCTCGGCATCGGGATAAGCTCGGGACCCTCTCTGATCCATGTGCATCAGGTGCCCCGCCTGAGAGAACGGGATCCTCGGCACATGGAAATCGGCCTTCCCTTCGGCCAGGCGGGAGGCTCATTTCTTTCGACAATCTTTCGATACTCCTCCGGACTTCTTGTCGCTCCGGCCCGCAGACTCCTCCCCTGTCAGGAGGAGACCGTGAGATTTTCCGCAACAAACAAGCGCCAGCGCGCCGCAAGGACGTACGCGGGTCTCGCCGCAGTCGGCCTGGCGGGCGGACTTCTCGCCGGGGCTTGCGCGCCCGGACCGGTGTCTCGGGCGGCGTTCGTCGTCCTCGGTGTTCTCGTCTATCTCGCCCACGGATCGCTCGCCGCGCGCCTGCTGATCGGCCCTCGAATTCGCCGCGACGCGAGTCCGTTTCCACCGCGGCGTCCGGCCGCCCCCGCGCCGGCCCCACCCGCGACCCGGCCGGTTTCGAGCCTTCGGGCACGGCCCTGGCCGCGGGCGGTCGGGCTCCTTCTCCTCATCGGCGCCGCCGCCGTGCCCGCGAAGGCGCAGCAGACGATCTTCAACGTCCCGAGCGGCGACGTTCTGGACAAGGGAAAGACGTATCTCGAGACGGACGTGCTCTGGCGTCCCCAGGATCCGAATTTCGCCGTCTTCACGGAGCGGGGCGTCTATGGTTTCGGCGCGAACATCGAGGCCGGCGTCAACTTCGGCGGATTCGTCACTCCCGGACGCTCCGTGCCGATCGCGACGCCCAATCTCAAGTGGCAGCCCTGGCACAACGACAAGCTCGCCTTCACGACCGGCGTCTTCGGACTCTTCTATCTCCGCGGCTCGAAGGACGGCGATCCGGCGGTGCTGGGGTACGGAGAGGCTTCCTACAAGCTGCCGACGAACACGCGTTTGACCGCCGGCGGGTACTGGGCCTCCTCCGGATATGCGGCGGCCGATCCCCAGGCCGGCGCGTTGATCGGCTTCGAGCAGAAGGTCAACGACCACCTGAACATCATCGCCGACTGGATCAGCGGAAAGAACGGTCTCGGGTACTTCACGCCGGGAGTCTCGGTACCGCTCGACGCCTGGACGATCTATCTCGGCTATTCCTTGAGGAACGGCGACTCCAAGGGCAACGCGATCCTGTTCGAGCTCGGTTTCACGTTCTGAGGAGGACGTCCGATGTGGGACCTGATTTTTCTCGTGGTCACCGTCTTCCTGTTCTGGATCTCCGTCGTCTACACGCGGCGCTGCGACCGCATCTGAGGAGGACGCCATGGGATGGGAGGACATTCTCGGACTTCTCGTGAGCGTCGGCCTGCTCTGGTACCTGCTGCGGGCCATGCTCCGGGCGGAAAGGACCTGACGCCATGACGACCATCAACTTCGTCGAGGTCCTCGTTTATCTGGCGATCATCGTCGCCCTCACGCCTCTGATGGGCGGCTACATGAAGCGCGTCTTCTCCGGCGAGCGCACTTTTCTCGACCCGGTTCTCAAGCCGGTCGAGCGCGGCATCTACCGGATCTGCGGCGTCGATGCCTCGAAAGACCAGGGTTGGATCGAGTGGACCGTGACGATGCTGGTCGTCAACGCGGCCTCGCTCGTCATCCTCTATGGGATGCAGCGGCTCCAGAAGTTCCTGCCGTTCAACCCGAACGGGTTCGGAGCGGTCTCGCCGGACTCTTCGTGGAACACCGCCGTGTCGTTCACGACGAATACGAACTGGCAGGGCTACTCCGGCGAATCCACGATGTCGCATTTCACCCAGATGGCCGGCCTCGCCCTCCACAACTTCCTTTCCGCGGCGACGGGAATCGCGATCGCGGTGGCCGTGATTCGGGGAGTCGCGCGCGAAAAGGCGAAAGGCATCGGCAATTTCTGGTACGACTGCACGCGCGCCCTCCTCTGGGTGTTGCTGCCGATCTCTTTCGTCGGCGCGCTCTTTCTCGCCTCCCGCGGCGTCGTGCAGAACTTCCGGGCGGACGTCGCGGTGAAGACCGTCGAAGGCGCCGAGCAGAAGATCTCGCAGGGCCCGGTCGCCTCTCAGGAGGCCATCAAGGAGCTCGGCACCAATGGCGGCGGATTCTTCAACGCGAACTCCGCCCACCCCTACGAAAACCCGACGCCCGGGACGAATTTCGTCGAGATGCTCCTCATCTTCACGATCGGGGCGGGCCTGACGAACACGCTCGGCCGAATGACGGGATCGGTCAGACATGGATGGGCGGTCTTCGGGGCAATGGCCCTGATGTTCCTGGTCGGCGCCTTCGTGGCCGAGATCGCCGAGCAGCGGGGCAACCCGATCCATCAGAAGCTGGGCGTCGCGGCTCTCCCGACGGCCGGAGGGACCGGCGGCAACATGGAGGGCAAGGAGGTCCGCTTCGGCATCGGGGACTCCGCCCTCTTCGCCACGATCACGACGGACGCCTCCTGCGGCGCCGTCAACTCCTGGCATGACTCCTTCACGCCGATCGGAGGGCTCGTCCCTCTGGCGAACATCGCGTCCGGCGAGGTCATCTTCGGCGGCGTCGGGGCCGGACTCTACGGCATCTTCCTCTTCATCGTCCTTTCCGTCTTCATCGCGGGACTCATGGTTGGCCGCACGCCCGAGTACCTCGGCAAGAAGATCGAGGCGCACGAGGTCAAGCTCGCGATGCTCTCGGTCCTGATCCTGACCCTCTGCATCCTCGGCTTCACCGCCGCGGCCTCGGTGCTCCCGGCCGGCCTCTCGTCGCTCAACAACAAGGGACCCCACGGCTTTACGGAGATTCTCTACGCGTTCACGTCCGGCGCCGGCAACAACGGATCGGCGTTCGCGGGCTTGAACGCCAACACGCTCTTCTACAACACGACGCTCGGATTCGACATGTTCTTCGGCCGCTTCTTCATGCTGATTCCGATCCTCGGGATCGCCGGTTCGCTCGCCGCCAAGAAGAAGGTCCCCGAGTCCGTCGGCACCTTCCCGGTGACGGGCCCGCTCTTCTCGATCCTGCTCGTCAGCGTCATCCTGATCGTCGGGGCGCTGACGTTCTTTCCCGCCTTCTCGCTCGGCCCCATCGTGGAGCACCTGCTGATGAAGGCCGGAACTCTGTTCTGAGGAGGATGCCCATGGCTCATCCCCGACGCACCGCACTCTTCGATCGCGCGATCGTCCGGGCCGCGACCGGCGACTCGTTCCGAAAGCTCGACCCGCGCCTCCAGGCGCGCAATCCGGTCATGTTCGTCGTGCTCGTCGGGGCGGTCATCGTCAGCGTGCTCCTCGTGCGCGACGTCGCTCGCGGCAAGGACGTTCTCTTCAATCTTCAGATCGCGCTCTGGCTCTGGTTCACCCTTCTCTTCGCAAATTTCGCCGAGGCGATGGCCGAGGGCCGGGGTAAGGCGCAGGCGGCGGCCCTGCGGCGCGGACGGACGGAGACAGTCGCGCGGCGCCTGACCCGGAAAGGGGAGGAGCCGGTTCCCGCAACGAGCCTCCGCAAGGGCGACCGGGTCGTGGTCGAGGCCGGCCAGATGATTCCCGGAGACGGAACGGTCGTCGAGGGGATCGCGTCGGTGGACGAGTCGGCGATCACCGGCGAGTCGGCCCCGGTCATCCGGGAATCCGGCGGCGACCGGTCGGCCGTGACCGGCGGCACGCGCGTGCTCTCCGACCGCATCGTCGTCGAGATCACGTCCGACCCCGGCGAGACCTTCCTCGACCGGATGATCGCTCTCGTCGAAGGGGCCTCGCGCCAGAAGACGCCCAACGAGATCGCCCTCTCGATCCTGCTCGCGGGATTGACCATCGTCTTTCTGATCGCCACCGTGACGCTCCGCCCCTTCGCGCTCTACGCGAAGGGCGTCGCGACGACGCCGGTCCTGATCGCGCTCCTCGTCTGTCTGATCCCGACGACCATCGGAGGCCTGCTCTCCGCGATCGGGATCGCGGGGATGGACCGCGTGCTCCAGCACAACGTCCTCGCGATGTCGGGCCGGGCGGTCGAGGCCGCGGGGGACGTCAACGTGCTCCTGCTCGATAAGACGGGCACGATCACGCTCGGCAACCGCCAGGCCACCGAGTTCTTTCCCGCGCCGGAAGTGCTTCCGGGCGATCTCGCCGAAGGGGCGCAGCTCTCATCGCTCGCCGACGAGACTCCGGAGGGACGCTCGATCGTCGTGCTCGCCAAGGAACGCTTCGCCCTGCGTGCCCGGCGCGTGGAAGGGATGCATTTCATTCCCTTCAGCGCGACCACGCGCATGTCGGGCGTAGACTTCAACGGACGCCAGATCCGAAAGGGGGCCGGCGACTCCGTCGCCGAGTGGGTTCGCGCCCAGGGGGGAAAGATCGAGCCGGCGGTCTCCGATCTGCTGAACCGAATCTCCGCCGAAGGCGCGACGCCGCTCCTCGTCGCCGAGGGGCATCGCGTGCTCGGCGTCGTGGCACTGCGCGACATCGTCAAGGCCGGGATGAAGGACCGCTTCGACCGGTTGCGGGCGATGGGAATTCGAACGATCATGATCACCGGCGACAACCCGCTGACCGCGGCGGCCATCGCCCGCGAGGCCGGCGTGGACGACTTCCTGGCTCAGGCGACGCCCGAGCAGAAGCTCGCGCTCATCCGCAAGGAGCAGGAGGGCGGAAACCTCGTCGCCATGACGGGGGACGGCACGAACGACGCCCCCGCGCTCGCGCAAGCCGACGTCGGCGTGGCCATGAACACCGGAACCCAGGCGGCCCGCGAAGCGGGAAACATGGTGGATCTCGATTCGAACCCGACGAAGTTGATCGAGGTCGTCGAGATCGGAAAGCAGCTGCTGATGACGCGGGGCTCGTTGACGACTTTCTCCATCGCCAACGACGTGGCCAAGTACTTCGCGATCCTGCCGGCGATGTTCGCGGCGACCTATCCGGCCCTGAACGCCTTGAACGTCATGCGGCTCGGCAACCCGAAATCGGCGATTCTTTCGGCGGTCATCTTCAACGCCCTGATCATCATCGCCCTCATTCCCCTCGCCCTGCGGGGAGTCAAGTACCGGCCGCTCGGGGCCGCGCGGATTCTCACGCGAAATCTCTGGATCTATGGGGTAGGCGGCGTGGCCGTGCCATTTCTCGGCATCAAGCTGATCGATTGGATCGTTCTCGCGCTCCATCTGGCATGAGGAAAGCACCATGAAGCTCATCCTTCGTTCGACCCTCTACGTCGTCGTTCTGACCGTGCTCCTCGGGGGGGCCTATCCGGCGGCCGTGACGGGCGTGTCCCGCATCTTCTGGAGGGAGAAGGCCGACGGCTCCTTCGTGACCGCCGGCGGCCGGGTCGTCGGATCGGAGCTCATCGGCCAGAACTTCAAGGAACCCCGTTACCTTCACCCGCGCCCCTCGGCGGCCGGCAAGGACGGCTACGATGCGACCGCCTCAACGGGGACCAACAAGGGAGCGACCGACGCGGATCTCGCGAAAGCGATCGCCGCCGCCGTGGCTTCGGCGCGGGAGGACCGGCCGGGCGAGAAAGGTCCCGTTCCGGCGGACCTGGTGACCACCTCGGCGTCGGGCTTCGATCCCCATCTGTCCCCCGATGCGGCCCTCTGGCAGGCGGCGCGCATCGCGAAGGCGCGCGGCGTTTCCGAGGAAAAGGTGGCCGAGATCATCCGCCGGCACGTCGAGCCGCGAACCCTGTTGCTCTTCGGAGAGCCGCGGGTCAACGTGCTCCTGACCAACCTCGATCTCGACCGGACGCTCGCAGCCGCCCCTTAGAATTCGACCATGCCGCAGGATGAGTCCAGGCGCACTTCCCCGGACGTCTTCCTGCGGCTTCTCGAAAAATCCCGCCGCGGGAAGCTCAAGATCTACATCGGCCACGCGGCCGGCGTCGGCAAGACGTACCAGATGCTCGAGGATGCTCATGCCCTGAAGAAGCAGGGCGTCGACGTCGTCGCGGGGATCATCGAAACCCACGGCCGCGCCGAGACGATCGAGAAGATCGGCGACCTCGAGGTGATTCCCCGGCGCAAGGTCTCCTACAAGGGGAAGGACCTCGAGGAAATGGACCTCCTGGCGATTCTCGCGCGAAAGCCCGAGGTCGTGCTGGTCGACGAGCTCGCGCACACCAACGTCCCGGGCGTGAAGAACGAGAAACGTTATCAGGACGTCGAAGACATCCTGGCCGCCGGCATTGCCGTCATGACGACCGTCAACATTCAGCACTTCGAGTCCGTCCAGGAGATCGTTTCGCGTGTGACGCGAGTCGAGGTGCGCGAGCGCGTTCCGGACCGCCTCCTGCGCCAGGCCGACGCCGTCGTCAACGTGGATCTGCCCTCGGAGGAGCTGATCGAGCGTCTGCGGGCGGGAAAGATCTACCCGGCCGAGCGGATCCCGACGGCGCTTGAGAACTTCTTCACCGAGGAGAACCTCGCTTCGCTTCGGGAGCTCGCGATGCGCCAGATCGCCGACCGGCTCGAAGCCGAACGCCGGGGAACCGACGGAACCGCCCCGGTGGGACCCGTCGGAGCGAAGGCCATGGTCGCCATTTCGTCCAACCCGGAGACGACGCGCCTTCTGCTGCGCCGCGCGTCGGCGCTCGCCGGGCGCCTGAACACGAACTGGTTCGCCGTCTACGTGCGGACCAAGAGGGACAGCCCCCAGCGAATGGACGCCCGCGAGCATCGATTGCTGTCGGAGAACGTAACGCTCGCGATGGAGCTCGGGGCCAAGGTCATCTGGCTCTCGGGAGAGGATGTCGCGCAGGAGCTGCTCCGCTTCGCGAATGAGCAGGGCGTGACCCTCGCGATCTTCGGAAAGAGCCGGCGGCCGGGGCCCCTGCGCTTTTTTCGCAAGAGCCCGATCGACCGGTTCGCGAGCGTCGGCACGGGCATCGACGTCTACGAGATCGAGACCCGCGCGCCCTGACCGCCGGCCCCGGCCCCGAAAGTCCCGCCCCGCGACCTCTTGAGCGGGCCCGCCCACGGGCCTATGCTGATCGCACGCAATCTCCGGAAGTCGCCTGCGCGACCCTGCCTCGGAAAGGAGGAGTGGGATGAAGTCCGTCAACTGGGGTCGAGTCATCCTCGGGGGAATCCTCGCCGGCGTGGTCATCAACGTCTCGGAGTTTGTCTTGAATGAAGTCGTCCTGAAGAAGGCCAACGAGGACGCGATGAAGGCCCTCGGGAAGTCGATGCCCGAGTCCGGCGGCACGATCCTCATCTGGATGATCCTCGGTTTCGTGATCGGGATCGCCGCGGTCTGGCTCTACGCCGCGATCCGCCCGCGTTACGGTGGCGGGCCCGGAACGGCCGTCAAAGCCGGAATCGCGGTCTGGGTGCTTGGCTCGCTCTACATGACCGTCGTCTTCTGGAACCTCGGCCTCTATCCGATCAACGTGCTCCTGCTCTTGTGGACCCTGGTCGAGGCGATCGTGTCGACCGTCGCCGGCGCATGGCTGTACAAGGAAGAGGGGATGGCGTAGGGGCGGCCCTCGCGGCCGCCCGGCGTCATCGGCCGGGGACGAGCCCCGCCCCTACGTGCGCGTAACGCCGACGCCAACTAAGGCGACGCTTTAGCGCCCGGTCCTTTCAGCGCCCGCCCCGGCTTCGCGCCGGTGTGTTCGCCGTCTTTCAGCACGGCGACGCCGTTGACGAAGACGTGCCGGACGCCGACGGCGTACTGGTGCGGCTTTTCGTACGTCGCCCGATCGGCGATCGTCGCCGGATCGAAGACGACGACGTCGGCGTACATGCCGGGCTGCAGGAAGCCTCGGTGGTCGAGGCCGAGGTTCGAGGCCGGGAGACCCGAAAGGCGCCGGATCGCGTCGGGCAGCGTCGTCACCTTCTCCTCGCGAACGTACCTGCCGAGGAAGCGCGCGAAGTTCCCGTAGGTCCGCGGGTGCGCCGAGGATTTGAGGAAGACGCCTTCGGGTGCCATCGAGCCGGCGTCGGAGCCGAAGGACACCCACGGGAGCTTCAACTGCTTTACGACGTTGTCTTCCGACATGAGAAAGAAGAGCGCGCCGATCTGTCCCTTGCCCTCCGCGACGAGGTCCATCGTCGTCTCTACCGGGTCCTGCTTCCGGTCGCGTGCGATTTCGGAGAGCCGCTTGCCGGTCAGCGGCTTCTGTTTCTCGTCCGCAAACTCGACGAGCAGGATTCCGTCCGGGCCCGCCGCGCGGTAGAGGTTCTCCCAACCCTTCCCCGGCTCCTTCATCTCGCGGGCGATGCGGGCGCGCGTCTCGGGGTCGGCGAGGCGCTTCATCAGCTCCGGCGTCCCGCCCTCGTGCGCCCACGGCGGAATGCAGAAGGCGAGGCCCGTTCCGCCGGCGGTGTACGTGTACATGTCCGCCGTGATTTTCAAACCTTCGCGCCGGGCTGCCTCGATCTTCGCGATCGCCGCGTCGACCTTGCCCCAGTTGTCCACGCCGGCCGCCTTGAAGTGGTAAATCTCCGCCGGCACGCCGGCCTCCCGGGAAATCCGGATCACCTCGTCGATCGCCTCGAGCAGGCGGTCGCCCTCGCTCCGCATGTGCGAGATGTACTTGCCTTTGTACTCGGCGGCGACCTTGCACAAGGCGATGAGCTCTTCCGTCGTGGCGAACGTGCCGGGCGGGTAGATCAGGGCCGTGCCGATCCCCAGAGCCCCGGCCTCCATCTCCCGCCGGACGAGAGCCTTCATCTTTTCGAGCTCTTCGGGTGTCGGCGCGCGATTGTCGAGTCCGAGGACGTTCTCGCGGACCGTCGCGGCGCCCACGTACGAGGCGAAGTTGGGAGAGACGCCGCGCTTCTCGAGGTACTTCAGGTACTCCGCGAGCGTCGTCCACTCGATCGGGTACTTGATGTCGCTCTGCTCTTCCTGCGCCCGCTTCTTCTGTGCGTCGTTCCACGGGCCCATCGACCAGCCCTCGCCGAAGATCTCGGTCGTGACGCCTTGGCGAATCTCGCTCTGGGACTTTCCA
>Ga0335077_10007385_pt1 | contig 13592 bp, 14 predicted proteins | sample Lox_Sample_31_FD_207151 | JGI IMG/M metagenome (GOLD analysis project Ga0335077, IMG submission 207151) | Soil microbial communities from Loxahatchee National Wildlife Refuge, Florida, United States - Lox_Sample_3.1 | ecosystem: Environmental > Terrestrial > Soil > Wetlands | place: USA...
AATGCGGGTAGCCGGAGCCATCGAAAAATTCGTGGTGATGCAGAACCATTTCGCGAATGCGCGCGAGCGGCTTTAGCGGATCGAGAATCTTCGCGCCAAAGCTGACGTGGGACTTCATGGTTTCCCATTCGTCGGGATTCAGCGGCCCATTTTTGTTCAAAATATTTTCCGGGATGCCGACCTTGCCGATGTCGTGAAGAACGGCGCCGAGACGAATTTCCTCGACTTCGGCTTCGTTCATGCCCAGGGCTTCGGCGATGAGCGCAGCGTAGGCGGAAACTTTCTGCGAGTGGCCTTGCGTGTAGTGGTCCTTGGCGTCAATCGCGAAAGCCAACGAAGTGACGGTATCGAGCACGGCTTGCGGCAAAGCCTGCGGGCCTTGCGCTTGCGGCGACTGCGACGAGCCGTTAGTTGGCTCCGTGCCGCTGAGGGATTCGGTGAATTGGCGCAGGCGCTGATAAATTTCCTCGAACGCCTCGGGACCGGTCGCGAACAGACGCTTAAGCGTGACGCCAAGATAAGCTTCCAGTACATCGCGCTTCCATTTTTTGGCTTCGTTGGGATCGAAATGGTCGGCGGTGGAAACGGCGTTGCCGCCCTGGTGCTTTGAAAGGTACATCGAGGCGTCCGCAACTTGGATGAGCTCTTGCGGCGATGAGCCGTGCAGCGGATAGCAGGCGATGCCAAAGCTGGCGCTGATGTTTTTCTCGCGCAAGAGCGGATCGGCAGAGACCCAGCCGCGCAGCTTGCTGGCTAACTGGCGCGCATGCTCCATGTTGGTTTCCGGCATCAAAATGACGAATTCATCTCCGCCGTAGCGCGCGACGACGTCCGAACGGCGGCAATTGGTTTCGAGAATCTGGCCGACGCGCTGCAGCACGAGGTCGCCTTCGAGGTGGCCGTAGAAATCGTTGACGAACTTGAAGCGGTCGAGGTCCATAAGCACGAGAGCGAAGGCGCGGCCTGCGCGCGTCGACCGCTTCCATTCGGCGGAGAGCGCCTCCATGAAGAAGCGGTGCGTTTTGACGCCGGTGAGGCCGTCGGTGATGGCTTGCTCCTGTGCTTTCTGGAACGATAGAGCGTTGTGCAGCGCGCCGGCAATCAAGTCGGCCAGAGTGCGCAGCAAAAGAAGTTCTTCTTCTGAAAATTCCGTGGGCGAGGAAGACTCGATGTACAGAATGCCGTGAAGCTGATCGGCGTAGAAAACCGGAAGCGCTGCGGCGGCGACGGTATCCGCCAAGAGCGGTTTCAGCGTGCCGTCCGCCGAAGAACCTGCGCGAAAAACACCCAGGTGGCCGTTGCGCGCGACGTGCCCGACGAGTCCGGCGCCCAGCGGGATGCGCTGTCCCAGAGTGCCGCGGCGCGTGCCTGCTTCGGCCTGGATCACGATTTCGCGCGTGGCGTAATCCAGCACGCCAATACCGATGTGATCGTAAGTAAGGCCGGCTTCGAGCTGCTCGGTAATTTTCGCGAGCATTTCGTCGGGGTTCAGCGTTGCGATGGCGTTCCGGGAAATCGTGTTGAGCAGCGTCAGATGCCGCGCCTTCGTTCGTTCTTCGTTGAAGAGGCGCGCGTTTTCAATGGCGATGCTCGCTTCGCTAGCCAGCACACGAAGCAACTCGAGATGGCCTTCATCGAACGTCCTCTCATGATCGGAAAAAACGGCCATGGCGCCGATGGCGTGATCGTAGGCGACCAGGGGAACGCCGCAGAAGCAGCCCCTGGTGCGCAGCGGCTCGACGCCGAGTTTTCTCGCCTCGGCGACATAATTGTCGCGAATGAGCACGGGCTGCCGCGTTCGAATGATGTACTCGGTAATGTGATTACCGGCGGGGCGGGTGCGCTTGGGCATGCGCACGCCGTCAATGATCTCAAGGTCAAAATGAAGCTCGTCGCGCAGGGGATCGAGCTCGGCGATGTAGAAGTTTTCGACATCGAATAAGCGCCGCAATTCTTCCCAGACTTTCCGAGTGAGATCTTCCTTGTGCAGCGTGGAGCTAAGCGCGCGCCCGATTTCGTTGAGCACGTGCAGCTCTTCGGAGCGGCGCGACGTTTGCTGAATCAAAAAGCTATTCTCGACAGCCATGCCAATCTGGTGGCCGAGGGCGAGGAGCAGCCGCAATTCTGCGGGGGTAAAGCGGCGATTGTCCGGAGTGCCGAGCAACAAAACGCCGAACGCTTGCTCCTTAGCTTGCAAGCTGATGGCAACGACGCTGCGCAGCCCTTGCGCCAAAGCCAATTCCCGGAAACGGCGGATGGCTTTCTCCTTCTCTAGAGCGGAGAGCGAATCGTCGCGCAAATCGCGGAACCCGAGCAAACCACCCAGCCGCGCCACCAGGCCGACGAGATAATCGTCCAGGCCTTCATTTTGCGCTGCGCGGCAGAAATCATCGCTCAAACCGACCGCCACGACGGAAGTCGGCCCTTGCGGGTCGCCGTGATGCAAGAAGAGCGCTCCAGCCGGGAGCCGCACGACGCCGAGCACGCGGTCGAGCGCCTGCGAGAGCATGCGCTGAATTTCGCCGCCTACGAAACTGGACGTGGCCAAGTTGAGGTTCGAAAGCGCGAGCATGTTGCGCTCGATGCGGCGTTTCTCCTCTTCATAGAGCGCCATCACCATAATCATGGCCACGAACGCGCACGGAGCCGTGGCTACCACGCTCATGCTCGGGCCTTGCAATTCCGGCGAATTATTCAGGAAGTGCAGAGAAACCCAGAGAACTCCCCAGGAAGCAAACGAAACGCCGAGAAGGCGATCAGCCAAAGTCTCCTGGCGGCGGCTCTCCTGCCAGAAAACCACAGCGACAGCGAGATAGACGAGCGAAGCAGGTATCACTGCGGAGACCGACAAGACATGTGCAGCGTTGGCTGCAGCCCACGAGCCCATCACGATGACGGTAATCAGGGCTGGAAATTTCCAGGGCTTCCGCTGGGAATAAATCTGCGCGCCGAGGAAAAAGAGCACGCCGGAAAGCGCATAGAGCCAATGATCCAGTGCGGTTTCCAGTGGGCCGGACAACGCGTCTGGAGCGGCTGCGGGCGCCACATAATGCAGCCCGAAAACAAACCATCCAGCCGTCCAAAGCAGTAGATAGTTCTGGCGCTTGATGCTGTAAATGTAGGCAAAGAATCCCGCCACCAGAATGGTGGCGATCAACAGCGCCAAGGGAATAAAGCTCTGGTGCATCAAGACAGCATTCGATTCCCCGCCCACGACGAAGACGGAAATGGGCTGGCGAAGAAGTTGCAACTCCCCCCCGCCTTGCCGAGTGCAGGCACGACTCCGTCATCCGCACGGAAGGACAGCCGCGCGGCGACGCAGAAAAGGCGCGCCGTGACACTGAACAAAGTACTAGCGATTATGGAGTACGAAATTTTCAGGAAGCAAGCGTACAGCGGTACTGGTGGCCAAAGAGACAGCAGGGCTGGGGGGTAACGGATTCAATACAAAGGGGAATGAACCGGAGCCCCCCTCTTCTCCGATCGTTGTCTGAATCGGCACGCGAGCAGGCCGAGCGAGTTCGCATAACAGCGGCGAGTTAGTTATGGCGTGACGCGAGTGGGGCTATCGCGGAATGGGGAGTATGCTGTGGAGTAGCGGTCAGTGGGTTGCAGGGGTGTTCGATACTTCCCGGAATGAGCGCGGTGCGTCATGATCAGTTTGCTGGCCAAATTCTTCCGCGGCGTGCATCTAATCTTCGGGGTCTCCGCCCCCGAACCCGGAGAGAATGAACGCAAGTTTGTGTTCATCTGGCTTGGGATTCTCGCTTTCATCGTGGGGTTTTGTGTGCTTCTTACCTACCTCGTTCCCTACTTTTACTTCAGGCAATAGTTCTGGACGGTGAAGGATCAACGGCGCGGAGTTTGTCGCGACGCCCGCGAAGGTGCGCGTTGGACGGAACCCGGCGCATTCGTTACACTGAACGTTTGAATTGCAATCGAAAGACGCGATAGAGCGTGACAGGAACCGACAACACGACAGCGAGCGTGCGGGTACGATTTGCGCCTTCACCGACGGGCTACCTGCACGTAGGCGGGGCGCGCACGGCGCTGTTCAATTGGCTTTTCGCGCGGCGCACGGGTGGTGCAATGATCTTGCGCATCGAGGATACCGACGTCGAGCGCAACAAGCCCGAACTGGTGCAGGGAATTTTGGATGGCTTGAAATGGCTGGGCGTGGATTGGGACGAAGGGCCATTCTACCAGTCGCAGAGAACAGAACTGTATCGCGCGGCGGCAAAGAAGTGTGTTGCGAATGGCAGCGCGTTTCTCTGCTACTGCCCTGCGGAAAAATATGCGGGCGGAGATTACGCGGAGCCGGCGCAGGACGAAGAGCCGAAAGGCACGGGACCGAGAAGAGTGACGCGGTGCACGTGCCGCGACGGCAAGCCTTCCACTCCGGGAACGAGGCCGGCGATCCGGTTCAAAGTTCCAGTCGGTGGAACAACGAAATTCGCGGACGCCGTGTTTGGCGAGCGGGAGTTTTCCAACGACGAGATTGAAGATTTCGTTCTGCTGCGGTCGGGCAAGGGCGACGAGGAATTCGGCCAGTCGATGTACCAACTTGGGGTCGTGGTCGACGACATCGACATGCGCATCACGCACGTGATTCGCGGCGCGGACCACATTTCCAACACGCCAAAGCAAGTGCTTTTGTACGGCGCGCTCGGCGCAACGCCTCCGGTGTTTGCGCATGTGCCGCTGATTCTTGGCGCGGACAAGTCGCGGCTCTCGAAACGCCACGGCGCGACCGACGTGAACATGTACCGCGCGGAAGGGTTTTTGCCGGAGGCGTTTCGCAATTTTCTGGCGCTGTTGGGCTGGTCGGCGGGCGGTGACGAGGAATTTATCCGCACCAAAGATTTGATTGGGAAGTTTTCACTGGAAGGCGTGAGCCGGACAAATGCGGTGTTCGACCGGCCGAAACTCGAATGGTTCAACACGCAGTATTTACAGCGCTTGCCGATCGAGGATCTGCTGCCGGAAGTGGAAAACGAATTAAAGCGTAGCGGGTTGTGGAGACCGGAGTGGGCCGCTGGCGCGGCGCCGGGCCCGGATGGAAGGGATCACGCGTGGTTTTCGAGAACGGTCGATTTATTGCGGCCGCGAATTCGCTTGCTGCCGGATTTTTCCACGTGGTCGCGCGCGTTTTTCAGTGATGACTTCCCGCGCGAAGCGGCGGCCAAAGAAAAATACTGGAAAGATCCGAAAGTGCCGGAGCTGCTCGCAAAGCTCGCGGACGCGCTGGGAAAATTGGCGGAGTGGAACCACGACGCTTGCGATCATGCCACGCGCGCCGTGGCGGAGGCGGGCGGGGTAAAAGCAGGTCTGCTGATTAATGCCACGCGCGTCGCCATTGTCGGACAAGCCGTTGCTCCTCCGCTGTTCGACACCATGGTCGTGCTTGGCCAGCAGCGCGTCGTTCAGCGTTTGCAGGATGCGGTAGCCAACTCCGCGAAGGTTTAACCCGCAGTTCTTACCACGAAATGCTTTGGTGGGCAGTCTCTTAAGGTTTGGTGAAGATTTCGGCGTGGGCGGGCTTGGCAGCGGAAGCGGAGCCGGCAACGTTGACGACGGCATCGAGAGGAATGGTGACCGGGGGCAAGCAGAGTTCGGTGCTGCACGCCTGATAGCGCAGCTTCAGGGGAATGTGCTGTTCGCCAAGAGGAGCCGCGGCGAGCGCGGTGACGGGCATACGCAGAATCACCGTATCTTGATACACGTTCAGTGGCCTTTGGGAAAAGGTGAACTTCTCGAGTTTGCCTTTCGGATAGACCACTTCGCCGCTACTGAATCCCGCAGGTAGCTGGGCTTTCAAATCGGTAGCGATCAGATACTCTTCTGATTTTTCGCGGGCGTTGACGTGGAAGCCCGGGCGAATCTTCATGATCACGGCAAGTTGAAACGAACTTCCGCGGGCAGCGGGTTCGAGCGAGGCATAAACTTCGGGCTTGACGACGTCTTTGCCAGAGGGGACTTGCGCGAGCGATGCCGGGACGAGCGCCACAATCGCAGTAAGAAGAACCGCGGCGAAATGAAGCGCGGATTGGCGTCTCACACTTTCACCTCTTCGCCGAGTTGCTGGGAGATGACGCGGCTCATGACCGCGTGCAAATCCTCGCCGGTTTTTTCCAAGACAAAAGTATTGCGCGAAGCGTTCCAGCCAAGCTTGAAGCTGGTGGAAAGCGCGGAAATCCAGATTTCGCGGACCGGCGTGTTCGGCGAAATCACGAACTTCACTTCTTCGGGTTCCTCGAAAAGAACTTCGAGTTTTCCAGCTTCGCCTTCGATGTCGAAGCCATGCTCATCGCCTAAGATTAGCAGCCGCTTCTTCAAATCCTCGAAGGCTTCGTCGGCTTTGCGCTGGAAGTCTTTTTCTTCGAGCATGGATTCAGCCTACACGACGAGATTCTTCGGGGCAAGGGAAGCGCCCTTCGCATCGCGTGAGGAGACGGAAGGAGCGGATCTACATGCTGAAATCTGGCGGAGCGGGCGGCATCATTGTTGGAATTGCCTTCACGCTTCTGTTCGTTAACGCGGTGCGCGGCGCATACGCCTATCACCGGGTCAACGGAGGGCAGGGGCAAGCCCGGCCGCTCCAGATGAATCCTTAAGTCTCAACCGCGCGGCTCGTTGGGGCCGAAGACCGCACATTCTTCCTTTCGTTTAGCGCTGAAGCTACAAAAGCTCCTCTCTACCGAATCAGAAATCCTTGATTTCGCGGAGCAGGCCGGTCGAGACGTCGTAAACGAAACCGCGCACGGCCACTTCTTTGGGAATCCAGGGATGGCTGCGAAGCTTCTGCAATTGGTGGCGCACGTTTTCGTCGATGTTCTGGAACGCATAGAAGAAGGCCGGCGAGATAGCGGCGGTACCCGCGCGGTTTTGGATGCGCGTGCGCAAATCCTGCTCGGTGGTGTGCATGAGGCCGCAATCGGTGTGGTTGATGACCATGAATTCTTCGGTGCCAAGCAAGTAGTGAGAGATCACCAGGGAGCGCACGGCGTCGTCGGTGACGATTCCGCCCGCATTGCGGATGATGTGCGCGTCGCCAGTTTTCAATCCCAGCGTGCGAATCGAAAGTCGCGTGTCCATGCAAGTGAGGACGGCGAGCTTGCGTTGCGGGCGCGGCGTTAGCGCGCGCAATTCGTGGGTGCGCGCATAGATTTCGTTGGCGACGAGGACTTCATCGATGACGCTCATGGCCGGGACAGTTTAGCAAAGCAGGCGCGCATTTCGGTTAATCAGAATCAAGGTGCCGCTATAAGCTTGTCTTATTCCAAGGTTATTACGACTTTTCCGCGGGCGTGGCCTCCCTCCACGTAGCGCATGGCCTCAGGCAATTCGTTGAGTTTGTAGGATCGGTCGAGGACCGGGGTTACTTTGCCCGACCGCATTAGGTCGTTCAAAAAAGAAAGGTCCTCCGTGCTGAGTTTCGCCCCGACGACGACGAAGTTCCGGCTGACGACACGAGACAAGACCGCCATGGCGACGAAACGAGCCGCAAAACTCGTCATCATCCGACCTGTAGGCCCTCCGATCTGGGCGTAAGTGCCCCTCGGATTCAAAACGCGACTGCACGCCCACAGCGAGTGGTTCCCGATGCAGTCGAGAATCAGGTCATAACGCTTGCAGCCCTTGGTAAAGTCATTTTGGGTGTAGTCGATGACCTTGTCTGCGCCGATGGACTTGACCAGGTCCTCGTTCCTGGTGCTGCAAACAGCGGTCACTTCGGCCCCAAAGCATTTCGCGATTTGCACAGCAAAGGTACCGACGCCCCCGGATGCGCCGTTGATCAAAACCTTCTGCACCGGGGGAGCGTTTCTCATGCTGCGAATAGCCTGCAATGCCGTGAAGCCCGCGATGGGCACAGCTGCGGCCAGCTTGAACGACACGTTCGCAGGTTTCAGGGCCAAAGCCGATTCGCGAGCGCACGCGTATTCGGCAAACGCCCCCTTGCACACGCCGAAAACGGCGTCCCCTGTCTTGAACTGGGTTATGTTCTTCCCTACGGTTTCGACCTGGCCGGCCACGTCGTTACCGAGCCGTGTGTCCTTGGGTTTGCGAAACCCCGCAGCAATACGAAGGGGGTAGGGCATGCCTCGCATGAAGTGCCAGTCATAAGGGTTGACGGAGGCCGCGTGTACTCTTATCAGAACCTCGTTGTCTTTGGGAACGGGCTTCTCGACTTCCATGATTTGGATGACATCCGGAGGCCCGTACTTGGTGTAGAGGGCGGCTTTCATGTGCAAATGTGCGGCAGAGCTGCAGCGCCCGCTCCTTTCGCCTCGACTGTCAAAGCGATGAGGATGCCAAGGGGTCCAATGGCTGGTCCCTTGCACCCATGATCAAAAGCCAGAGGATAATCGGCAGCTCACAAGGCGTGAGGAACTTGGTGAAGCGGCCCACGGTGTCCACATAATGGGGTAGAAGCAGCGGTGTAAGACTCTCCGCCAGGTAGCCGAAACACGCGGCGATCAGCAGCATGCCCAGAATGCGGGGCAAGAACCCCGACTTGAATACGAGGACCCCGAACGGCACAAGCCAGAGACCCCAGAAGATCTCGGCGATAAGGAATCCCTGACCATGCAATTTAAGGAAGAGCATGGCGAGGGCTTCGCGTTGCGGTTGGCTGAATACCGACAAGTAGTCCGGGCCGCGCAGGATCGTCAGGGCGGCGATGGAGTTGAGCACATTCACAAGTGAGATTGGGAGAGAGACACCGATCAAGGCGACCATCACCGAAGCTTGTGCCTTATCGACACCTTTCAGCAAGCGGTACAGCGCCAGCGGCACAAACAGGAAAGCGGCAAAGCTGAGCAGCTCGCCCACGATACCGATGCGGAAAAGCGATTCGGAAGCCAGGATGTTGTGCGCCGTTGCCGCCGCGTCTCCACGCACGATTAGCTTGCCGGGAATGTAAATCAGCACGAATGGAGCTGGCAGACTGGCCAGGAAATACACCAATCCAGCGACTCGGGCGGCTTTCTTGGTTGAATTCATGTCCTCTCTCCTGTTGTCTCCATCGTTGGACGTTCACGGCAGCCACGAGCACAAGATTGGCAGTCGCTGTTCAGCCAGGCACGCGCGCCGCTGGGGCATTTGTGTGTGGGCGGTAGCGTGACGCAGTTCTTTTGTACGCGTTCGTGAAGCGAACCCGGACTAGCCAGAAGATCAGCAAAACCAGCGGCAGGATGGTGAGAATTAAGTACAGCGTTGTGCTGAAGAAAGCCGCAGGCAAGTATTTGCCGAGGCCGACGTTTGAAAGCAACCGCAGCGGGCGGTTCGAGGGGCCCAGGAAAAAAGACCCTGCTGCGATGAACAGGCCAAAGCACATGCGCCAGAGATGCCGCGCGATGCGTTGGGCGCCGGAAACGCCGCCGCGCATGAGCATTCGGACGTCGCCGCCGGCCGCGAGCAGGCACACGGTACCCAAGAAAAATATCATTCCGACGGGGACTCCGTTTTGCGAACTATGTCCGGCACGCAACACCTTAATGCCGTTCATCCAATTGAGGATACCGAGCGTTAAGGGAATCAGTAACGCGATCCAATCCCAACGGCTCATTGTCCAGTCTCCCCGTCTGGCGGTCAGCCATGCGGTTCCGATCAGATAGAAGGTCAGAATCCCGCCCCCCAAGTTGTTGGGCTGATTCTTCACGATTGCGAGGTACACCGCACCAACGGCCATGGTCAACATGGAGGCGACGAAGGTCTTTCCAGTCAGGATGTGCCGGGGAGAACCTTTGCGGAAGACGATTGCCGCTGTGCCGGACAGCAACCCAATCGTTCCGCCGAAAATATGAAGAAGCAGCAGAGGTGAGTAACTCATATTCTAAAGTTCCTTCGTCCCGCCATGAGCCCCGCGTCAGTGATTCCTGGCACGTGAGGTTTTCAGCGCGACCGGCTTTGAGTTTGCGCGGAGTCTACGACCGCGGTTTCTTTAGACACGCCGTGATTGAGTTCCTGCCGCTGTTCCTTTGCTGGGGCTAACACGAGCAGGGCTACACCGATGAAACTGAACCCGGCGGCAGCGATCAGCAGACCTCTGCGGTCGCTGTTCGGGCGGATTGCCATGAGCGCCATTACCGTCGCGTGAGCAATGTTTGCCCATCCTGCATAGAAGATGAGGCTGCGATACGCCGATGGGTCACGCACGGCCAACAGCAGGAAAATTCCAAGCGTGAAATATAAGCTGAGCATCATCGTGTCGCCCGGCGCCTCATTCCCTGGCTGCCACAGGTACATGGCGATTGGATAAATGCCAGCCACAAATAGCAACCCCACGATCCCCAGGACGACTTTCAGCACTCGTTCTCGAATCATGGTGTGCTCCTTCCCAGCTAAGTTGGTTCCCGATAGCGGCGGAGGCGAACGGCAGCCGCGAGGAATGCGGCCGTGACGACCAAGCCTATCCAGAGACCGGGCGTGCTCAGAAATTTGAGCGGAGTGAGTTGCGTCAGTGGATCCATCGGCATCGTATCTGGCGCTGTGATGGCCTCCGTGCCGCCGCCCGATAAGAAGTGCCCGAGGAAGGCCGCAAAGTGCGTCGTGTTGAAGAGAAGCTTTTCCAGGGCGACGATCGCCAGCGGCGGCAACGTAGCCCATAGGAATGCCGTGCGTCGCGCCCAGGCAGAGACCAGCAGCAACCATCCGTAAATGGGCGCGCTCCACAGAACATGCACGGTCATCACGTGGTACAGCAACAACAGCGACATCTGAACGAGCGAAACCTGGGACCAATAGGTTGCGGCACTCAAGCCGCTCCCGGCCAACACAGCGCAGCTCACCAACAGCACGAGAAACTGCGTGACCAAGGTGACGACGCAAGTGAGGAGCGGCAGCACCACGAACGGAATGCTGGCTTTCGAGAGCACGGTGGTGACATCGGAGACCGGCAGGGATTTCCAGAACAAGATGCTGCGGTCGCGGCGTTCTCTTTGCAGGGCCTCGATACAGTAAAACACTGCGATGATCAAGAAGGTCCCCATCAGCGCGCCACCGGCAATGTCGTACGGCTCTTCAATCTGGTGGTGCAGTTGCATGGGATCCAGCGCGGAAGCGGCACGCATTTTCTGCGGCAGATGATGGGCACCGGTTATCAAGAAGCCGAACAGGAAGACACACGCCACTGCCAGCGGCGCGAGATAAATCGCGCGGTTCTCCCAAAATTCGCGCTGAAGCGCCCAGTAGATGTGCCGTGTGGCCGGGATGGCTGCGGGAGCCAAGGCTTGCGATTCGAGGGGAGTATCCGGCATGGCATTCGTTTGGCTGCTCATCGAGCGGCTCCTCCTTGCCCCTGATTGCCCATCACCGCAACGAACAAGTCCGAGATGCTAGGCGTGCGCACGTCCCCAAGCGCGGCGAGTTGCTGGCGATCAACAGAGTCAAATAGCAAGACGGTCCGGCCGAACATCTGGCGTTCGTGGATGGGTTTGAGCGCGCGTGCTGCGAGGATCTGCTCGGGACTCACCATCAGCTCGAGGTAGCGCGACTCGATTTCTTCCATGCTACGGGAGAAGACGATGTGGCCGCGGTCGATGAACATGAGATCGGTGAGCACGTGCTCGATTTCGTCCACTTGGTGCGTGGCGACGACAATGGTGCGGTTGCCATCGAAGTAGTCATTAAGCAGGGAATCGTAGAACTGCTTGCGAAACAAGATGTCGAGGCCGAGGGTGGGCTCGTCCAGCACCAGCAATCGCGCGTCTATGGCCATGACGAGGGCGAGGTGGAGTTGCGTCACCATACCCTTCGACAATTCCCTGACCCTGCGCTCGCGCCGGATGGTGGTTTTAGCCAGAAAACCTTCCGCCTTGGCGCGATCGAAGCGCGGATGCACGCCCGCCACGTATTCGAGCGCCTGGGAAACACGGATCCAACGCGGCAGCACGGCGACGTCGGCGATGAAGCAGACGTCATGCATCAGCCGGTCGCGCTCGGTCCAGGGATCGCGACCGAGCACGCGCAGTTCCCCCTCATACGGGGTGAGACCGAGAATCGAGTTAAGCGTGGTGGTCTTGCCAGCGCCGTTGGGACCGATGAGTCCGAGGATGCGCCCCTCTTCTACACACAGATTGACGCGATCTAACGCGATGGTTTTGCCGAAGGCTTTGCGGAGGCCGCGGGCTTCAATGCAGGCCATGGGTTTAGCGCTCCTCCTTTGGGGGATTCGGCTTGGGAGGACTTGACTCGGTGGTTTTCGACGCTGTGGCATCGGAAGACGGCTCGCCATTTGCCGATGCCAAGAGATCTTCCTGCTTTAGGCCGAGCCGCTGAATCGTCGCTTGAACTCTTGGCCACTCCTCGCCGAGAAACTTCTGTCGTTCCGCTTGAAGCAACACATTGCGCGCGCCGGCGTTGATGAACATGCCGAGCCCGCGCCGGGTCTCAACGAGACCTTCGTTTGCGAGTTCCTGGTAACCCTTGAGAACCGTGAGTGGATTAACGCGATAGTCGGCCGCAACAGTCCGCACGGAAGGCAGCGGATCGCCTTCCTTGAGAACGCCGTCCAGGATCATCGCGACCACACGATCGCGCAGCTGGCGGTAGATCGGCTGATTGTCATTCCACTCACGATCCATCCTGATTTCCAGTTCGCCTTGTGAGGCGCCCCTTCGCTTACTTGGCCCGCTGCAGGTCGATGTGCGCGCGGAATGGTTTGTCGCCAGCCATCATATACGTCCAATCTTCGGTGTGATGGTCGGCGTCAATGATGGTGAACGCAGCGTGGTACATGTGTCCGTACTCATTGCCGCCGGAAAGATCGGCAAAATCGAACTCGATCTTCTTTCCGTCCGGCGAGGTTCGGGCGACCATGTGGGGCCGGTTACCGGCATCGCAATAATGCACCAAATTGAGGCGATCACTGTCCAGGTAGAACATAGTGACCGGGTGGTCGTAACGGGTCGGGTCGTCCGCCTTACCCGCCTCCGCCATTTCATGCACGAGAGCGTTCCCGCGGGAAGTTACACGAAGGGTGACTTGGATGTGTGCGCCATCGCCCATCCCCTCCATCTTCGGATCAGTTGTCACAGGGCCCTGCCATGTCCCCGCAAGTGTTTTCATTGCGTCGAAAGACTTTTGCGCGTCGGATGGCGGGGTCGTCTGCCGTACAGATTGGGAAAAGGCCACGGCCCCGAATGTCATAAGGGCGATCGATAAGAGAAGACGATGGAATTTCATGGTTCAATTCTCCTTGAAAGCTTAGCTGTGGAGTGGGCAACCAAATAGCCCCGGTTCCATGGTGTTATACATAACTATAACACACTTACAGTGTCAAGTACTTTTTTGACTTTTTTCATCGGGGGCTTGGTCTACGACTATAAGTGCTTTAGAAGTAGCAACTTGCGAAGGAGGTTGAAAGAGTGAACGGGCAGGAATCGAATCCTGATGAAAAAGGGCAGAGCTAGTCGCGTCATGCGGATGTTAGCGAAGCTCGGGCCGAAAGCGGACCTGGCAAAAGCCGACTGGACGCGGAAGGCATTCCTGCGGTGGTGCAAGCGGACACGGCGGGGGAATGCGGGAAACATCTTGCGTAGTCGGGCGCGGGTTTTCGACTGCTGGTGCGTGAGGAAGACTAGATTGCAGCA
>Ga0335077_10007386_pt1 | contig 13592 bp, 10 predicted proteins | sample Lox_Sample_31_FD_207151 | JGI IMG/M metagenome (GOLD analysis project Ga0335077, IMG submission 207151) | Soil microbial communities from Loxahatchee National Wildlife Refuge, Florida, United States - Lox_Sample_3.1 | ecosystem: Environmental > Terrestrial > Soil > Wetlands | place: USA...
TGGGGAGCTGCGAGGCCGCCTGGCTCGACCGCATCTGGGCCAGAATCTGGTCAGTGCTGGCGTCGGTCTTGATGTTGAAATCCACCGTAATGGTCGTGGACCCGTTGTTGGCGTTCAACGAGTACATATATTCCATGTTGTCGACGCCACTCATCTGTTGCTCGATGGGGGTAGCGACGGCCTGCTCCACGGTCAGCGCATCCGCGCCGACGTAGGTGGCTAATACTTGGATCTGCGGGTCGGCAATGTTGGGGAACTGCGCGGTAGGCAATCCCAGTACGGCGACGGCGCCAACGATGACCATGATGGCGGCGATGACCATCGAGACAATAGGCCGTTCGATGAAGAATTTATACATGGTGGGTGGCTACTGCACTCCACCCTTCGGGGAGTCTCCCGATGCTGGTGCGGCTTCCTGGAAGGGTTTGGGATTCACTACAATGCCATCTCGAATCTTCTGCGTCCCCTCGGCCACGACGCGGTCACCCGGCTTTAAGCCTTCGCTGATGATCCACATGGTGCCGATCTTATCCCCGACCGTCACAGGGCGAATGTTGGTCTTATTGTCTGCCCCAACGACTCCGACAAGATACTTGCCCTGCACATCGGTCACCGCCCGCTGGGGAATCAAGAGAGCGCCTTTCTCGAGTCGGACTACCGTCCGGACGTTTCCGAAGCCGCCGGGGCGCAACATGCCGCTGGGGTTCGGGAATTCAATTTGAACCAGGATTGCTCCCGTCTGAATATTCACCTGACGATCCAGGGCATAGAATTTGCCCTTCAGGGGGTAAATCGTGCCGTCAGTGGTTTCGAGTTCCCAGGCCAGCTTCTTGAGGATATCGACGTCAGTCGTTCCCAGCCTTTGTGCGGCATGCACGGTGCGCAGGTAGTCCTGCTCGCTCGGGGTGATGTTGGCCAGGATAGGGTTTACGGTTGAGACAGAGGTGAGGGGGTTCGGGCTCTGCGGTCCCACGAAATCGCCGACCTGCGCGTTGGAAATGCCCGCAACGCCGTCTACCGGGGAAACAATTGTCGCGTAGCCTAAATTCAACCGCGCGCTTTCCGCGGCAGCCTTCGCCGCCTCGATCGACGCCTGGGCGGCCGCTACCTGGCCCTTTGCCGCCAAGTTCGCCTGAACCGCGTCATCCAATTCCTGCTGGCTGATGGCGCCCTGTTTGGCGAGCGGCGTATACCGATCCACGTCCAGCTGTGTCTTTCCCAGCTGTGCCTCTGCCTTCTGAAGGTCGGCCTTGGCTTGAGCGAGGTTGCCGGTGGCTTGGTCCAAGGAAGCCTGAAAGGTGCGCGCGTCCAGTTGAAACAGCGGCGTGCCTTTCTTGACGAACGCGCCATTCGTGTAGAGTTGCTTCACGATGTAGCCGGAAACCTGCGCGCGAATCTGTGCGTTCACGAAGCCCGTCAATGTGGCGACCCATCCCCTGGTAATCGGGACGTCCTTCTGCGTTACGGTGACCACCTCGACATCGGGCGGGGCCGCTTGCGCCTTTTGTTCTTTCTCGCATCCAGTCAGAACCAGCAGCGAGGCTGACAATGCCATGGCGGCGCAGGCCGCCGACGACCGCGTGAGCCACTGCTTCACGGCGCGCACATTCGTTTTGGTGCTGAAATACCGCTGAGATTCAGGCATAAAACGTCCCATTCTAGTTTTCATCGAAACTGCAACGGCGCAGATAACTTGAACTTAGCCAAGTTCAGACGCGCAACGGGCAGATGACGAACAAAGATCGCGAGTTGAAATGGGCTTGCAATTGGCGCATCGCCGAGACGAGCACCACAGCAATTGAAATCCGAGTTGTCACGGGGGAGCGAATTTGTGCCCCAGAGACGAGTGAAAGCATACACCAATCCAGACCTTGGGGAAAAGGCTAAGAGGCATACGCCAGATGACTTCATCCTGCGATCTGGGTACTTGAATCGCCGCGGATGATGATGGCATGATGCCCTCATTCGCGACGGATGACCCGCCGTCTCCGGTGCTCGCTTCTTCCATCGCATAGTTGTCTACGGAGCCGCTATGGCCAAAATCAAACCGAAGAATATTCACAAGTTCATCAAGCCGTACGTCATCACCTCCGGCAAGAATTTCCACCTCAAGGATCATGACCCCGCCGACACCCACCACCTGAATTCCGAGGACAAGCCAGAAGCCAAAAAAATTCTGCAGGTCGGCGTGGACATGCTGGCTGAACTCCAGGAAGTCTTGTACGCGCAGAGCAACTGGGGTTTACTGCTGATCTTTCAGGCCATGGACGCGGCGGGAAAGGATGGCACCATCAAGCACGTCATGTCTGGTGTGAACCCGCAAGGAGTGGACGTGTACTCCTTCAAGTCTCCGTCGAGCGAAGAATTGGCGCATGACTTTCTGTGGCGCACCAATCGTTGCTTGCCCCCGCGCGGAAAGATCGGAATCTTCAATCGTTCGTACTACGAAGAAGTGTTGGCGGTGCGGGTGCACCCGGAATTCCTGGAGAAGCAACGGATTCCCGATGCGCTGCGCGGCGATGGTTTTTGGAAAGCGCGCTATGAAGATATTTCAAGCCTGGAGCGGTTCGTGGCGCGCAACGGCATTGCCATCCGCAAGTTCTTTTTGCATGTATCCAAGAAAGAACAGAAGAAGCGCTTCATGGAGCGTCTGAATAATGAGGAAAAGAATTGGAAGTTTTCGGCCGCGGACGTAAGGGAACGGAAGTATTGGGACGAGTATCAAGATGCTTACGAGAAGATGATTCGGCAGACAGCCGCGGATTACGCCCCTTGGGTTGTGGTTCCTGCCGACAACAAGTGGTTCAGCCGGCTGCTAGTGGTGGCCACCATCGTTGACACCCTCATCGGACTCAACCTGAGATTTCCCAAATTGTCGGCTGCTCAACTCGCGGCACTGAAGGAAGCCCGCAAACAACTCGAACGGGAATAGGGTTCTTCAGAAGGCCGGTGGGCCGGCGGGGTGATCCGCCACGTCCGGATCAGGAATCACTTTTAGGCGCTGCAAATTCATGCTGTGGAAGATGGTGGGCCAGTAATCCTTGAACATGTTCCCGGCAAATCTCCACGCCAAGTCCGTTCCGAAGCGTTGCGCCGTCTTGGCCCCGGTCTGTTCGGACTGCGGCAAATAGACGTTCGCCAGGGTTTCTGCCGCCAGTGTTCCCAGGATTCCGGAGGTGTTGAATACCTCCTTGCCGGAATCGCGCCGCGTGACGACCAGTCTTTTCGCGGAGTACTTGACCGAGCCCCACAACGTCGGGCGATTTTGCGGATAGAATCGCGGGTCTTCATGCAAAACCGAAGCGAAGACGAATGTGCCAAAGAACGCGTTGGAAGATCCGCGGGCCATGCTAGCCCCAAACCTTTCGCCATACGCTTCCCAGCCCTGCCCATAGGCCGAGGGGGAATTCCGCGCCTGGCTCATGCCTGCGCTGATGGCCGCCTGGAGAATATAGGCGGGCGAAATGCTTTGGTTCACGAAGAGCTTGAACTTGCCCCCGGGGGAGAGGGCCTCGGAACTCGCCGCGATGTCAGGAAAAATCAAAGACCGGTTTGTGGCGTAGCCAATGAACTTCATAGCCGTGGCTTCCGGCGGGCCGACTTGGCCCTGGGGCTTTGGCTGAGGCGAGTCGGGGAGCGAAGTAGTGCCGGTACCGGCTCCTACCGGTTTCTGGGCCCTGGCACCGAGGGGCATCAGGATTAACGCGCAACCCAACGCAAGAGGCAAACCGCCGCCGAGTCGGCCCAGGATGTTTCTTGTAGCGATTCTCATGCGCAAGTCCTCGGTTGATGAAAAAAGTTCCACATCTTTCCATCAATCGCAAAAGGCACACGCGGGCGGCCTACCTGCTTTGGTCCGGGAGCATTAGCAGCCGTCAATCGTCTGGCCAACGCACACGGTGGCGGAAAGTGTCGGCGAAAATATCATGGCTGAGGATGGTTTCGCAACCAGTTAGAAGGGTGGAGTTTGCGGGAATTGATGGAAAATTTCGATGGTCATCATTCGGTTGAGTTGACGCAGGCTGCGTCCCGTTCTACTCTAGAAAGGTTGAAGTGCGGTCGCGAATCCTTTCCTTGCTGCTGCATCTTCCTGATAGTTCTCTCCCCGGCTGGGAGGTCGTCCAATTGGTAGGACACCAGACTCTGGATCTGGTTATCCTGGTTCGAGTCCAGGCCTCCCAGCCAATATTTTCCTTTGAATCTCCGATTTTCCTTCAAATTCTTACAGGATTTATCGAATACCCCCCCGGACATAAAGACCGTCCGTTGTAATTCCCGGAGCGAGACTTACAGGATTTTTACGGTCAGATTACACGCTTTTTGCCGCCGGCAATTTTCCGTGGGTGTCTAATCAAAATGCAGACCGACGTGATGCGGCGGATGGTGATGGGGGCGGAAGCGGAGGAGTATGGCTCTTGCAAATCTCAGGAAAGTCGATCCGGAAATGTCGCCCAACCGGCCAGCCTCGATGGCTGAGGTGGCGGAAGTCTACGTCGAAATGTTCCAACTCTTAGAAGAGTATGGCCCTGTGTGGTACACGGAAGAACTCCATGAGCGCGCTGCCGCTGGTTTGGAGATCCTGCGGAGGTTAAGCAAGACGTCGGGTGGGCCAGGCCGCCGACCCGGCAACTGACTGTTTCAGCTAGCCCGGGAATTTGTATCCCAAGCCCGAAATGGTAACGATCAACTCGGGTTTTTTCGGCGAGCGTTCCAGCTTTTGCCGCAAGCTGGAAACGTGCACGTCCACCGTCCTTGTAAACGTTCCCGCCTCGTGTCCCCAGACCTCCCGAAGCAACTCCGCGCGCGAAACGGTGATTCCTTTGTGCTCCACGAGATAACGCAACAGTTGAAACTCCCGTGCCGTCAGGTACACGGGTTGACCGTTGCGCGTGACTTCCGTGCCCGGGATATCCAGCACGCAATTTCCAAAGTGGTGGATGCCCGCGGAAGTGCTTGCGGTGCGCGTCGGCGCGCGCCGTAATAGCGCCTCGATACGCGCCATGAGCTCCAGGGTATCGAACGGCTTGGTGACATAGTCATCGGCACCCAGTTTGAGCCCCACGACTTTGTCATTCACTTGTCCGCGAGCAGTGAGCAGGAGGATGGGCGTGGCCAGGCCCGCACGGCGGATGTCGGTACAGACCTCCAGGCCGCTTTTCTGAGGAAGCATGATGTCCAAGATGATCAGATCGAACGGCAGCTGCGTGGCTTTCTCGGTTCCTTCGTTCCCATCGCTGGCAAAGTCCACGCAGTATCCATAGCTCTGCAAGCGATCACCGAGGGTCATGCGCAAGGCTTCCTCATCTTCCACGATCAGGATATTTTCATTCATGGTTGCGGTAAAGAAGTGGGCTGAGCTGAAGCTGACCTCATTTCCACCTCGTTCCTTTCTGAGGCCGGCAGATGCAATGTGAATGAGCTGCCAACCGAGATTTCACTGACCACTGTTAAGTTCCCACCCATTGTTTCGGCAATCCTTTTCGCCAAAGACAACCCCAGACCCGTTCCATGAATCTGCAGGTTCACGACGCGGGGACTGCGATAAAACGGATCGAAGATGTGCGTCAGTTCGGACCGTTCGATTCCCATTCCGCGGTCCGAAACCGAAATGCGAACCTCTTCGCCGGTGTGATTCGCCCGAACCCCACGCGATGCTACCAAGCCGATCCACTTCTTCTCTCCCCCGTACTTCACGGCATTTCCCACAAGGTTCTGCAGGCACTGCGTGAGAGCCGACAAGTCTCCCATCACCGGCGGCAAATCCGCATCGATTCGCCGCTCCATCGTGAATCCATGACCCTCCACCAGTTCCTTCGTGGAGTTCTGTACCGCGTCCAGAATCTGAGAGACAGAAAGGCGTTCGAAGACATAACGCTCACTGCGGTCGTCGGCAGAGGCGAACAGCAGGATCTGCTCGACCAATTCACTCATCTGGCGGCTCTGGTTCCGGATCATAGTGCCGTACTTGTGAATTTCAGCCTTGCCTGTGACTAGCCCGTCGGCGATGTTGTCTGCGGCCGAGTTCAGCACGGCCAGCGGCGTCCTCAATTCGTGAGAAACCGATGCCACGAAGTCCATTTGCAGTTTGGCCAGCTGAATGGCGCCCAGCATGCGGCTCCTCTGGATGGCCCAGATCGCGGCAATCGACAACAGAAATGTAAATCCCAGCGTCCCGATTAGCTTCAGCGCGGAACGCCGCGAGGTGTCCATTACGTTCGCCAGGCGCTGTGAGGCTTGGCGATCGTACAGCGCTCGCACTTCGTTTAAGTCTTGCTTCACGCGCTCGAACGACGGAACTCCGCCAGAAAGATCGAGGTTCACCGCTTCCTTCGTGCTCCCTTCCAGAATCGACGCAAGAACCTCATCGCGGATACCAAGGTATTCCGCCCAGTCCCTGCTCAGGCGTTCCGCAAGTTCAACCTGCTCCGGTAAGGTTGCCTCGCGGCGATATTCCGTGATGGCGCGAGTCACTTGCCGATCGGCGTCCCGGGTCTGATCCGCGTAATCCACTTGCAGATTGCTGTCGTTCGTCGTCAAAGCATACAGGGTGGCGCGGCGGGTTTCCTGGGCGAAATATTCCATCTCGCCGACCTGCAGCAATCCTTGCACCGACACGCGGTACATGTTCTCGGCCGAGGTGTTCGCGGTCTCCAAATCGCGCATCACAAACGACCCGACAATCGCCACGATGCAGAATACCGACACCAACACCAGTGCGGTATGACGTGGCAGCACGGTGCCCAGGATGCCGTCCATGGTCTGAACCAGCTTCCCGCTGCTTGCGCCGGGTTCAGTTTTCCTTTGCGCGCACATCCTGTTTCGCTCCGGATATTTCCATCCTCAGCCGGTATCCCTTGTCGTCGGGTAACAGTTCGTCCACACGGAGTACCTTGACCGTGCCGTCCACATCACTTAGACGGACGTACCCTATCGCGCCCGGTACGTTGAAAACGAACTTTCGTACGCCCACCGCGGTTGCCAGGACCTTCGGCGACACCAAAATGTCACCGGTGAATAGACCGTGCAGGAAATGATTCTTCAGGTCGCCTTCGCTCATCTGATACAAATCGTGAAGCATGCATCTCCGCTCCGGTTCACCCGGTTCCCGCATCACCAGGGTAATTCGCCTGCCGTTCGGCCAGTGACTGCGGTCGCCCAAGAAGACGCGGCGCAATTCAGGCGTCGATAGTTCGTCGATATTGTTAGAGCGGTTGACGATGATCGCCAAAGATTCGCTAGGCACTTCCGGATTCGTCGAAGCCGCAGGCGCACACTGTGCCGCTTGCCGCGAAAGCAATGCCAGGAGCACCGCCGCGAGCCCCAAAACCGCGACGAATTTAGTGAACCTTCCCATCTTTTAGAACGTAAAGCCCACCTGCAGCGTTAATGTATTAATCCCCGGTATCTGCCTCTCGTACGTGTAGTCATACTGGAACTTCACCGCGACAAACTCGCTGGCGTCATACCGGATTCCGAGCGAAGGACCATGTTGCAAACCCACATCCGGAAAAATCGGGTTGGTCTTTGCCACATTCACATACTGGTAGCGGAAGTATGGCCGGAAAGACCCAAACTGCCTCGATACTTGAGTATAGAACCCCGGCGTGTTGTAGACCTTGTTTTGTCCGAACAGTGATTCTCGAATCAGCATGGCCTCGTTCAGCCATTCGTAGTTCGATTTTATGAGAACCACGTGGGCGGCCAGGATGGTTTGCCCCACCCTCGGGGAATTGATGGGTTCCAAAACATCGCGGTAGACAGAGAATCCCGTCTGCAAGCCGCGAATGGCTTCGGGGCGCGCAAAAATGGCGAGGTTAAAGGCTTTGTGATTGTTCTCGTCAACGATGTTTTGCACCGGCTCTTGCACCAGCGGCGCGCGCGATTCGCGGCCGTTGCCGACTTCGGCGACGTAATGCAGGCCCAGCGAGCCGGAGGGGATCGCTCCCGAGGCGCTCACGCCGACGATGTGAATCGGCAGGATGCCGCCTTGATCTTCAAACTGGAACAGAAACGGGCGCCCGGTCGTTGTTTGTAACCAGGTGCTGTGGTGGTAGGCGGTGTTATAGTAGCCGATCGAAGTGTGCATGCGCCCGGCAGACAGATTGAAATAATCGTTGTAGGAGTATTGCAGGACGTACCTCTCGAGGTCCACGCCGAGCGAGTTCTCTTCCAGCGGTTTTGGTTGTCCGTATATGTTGTTGGTGGCTCCCTCAAAAACAATTTCGCTGATGAATTTGAACCTTTCGGATATGTCCGAGGTGGTGAACAAATCCAGCTCGCCGAGCGCGAACGAGGTTGTAGATCCGTGTTCAGTATTGCCGCCAAAACTCACGTCGCCGAATCCACGAATGCGCAGCAGGGTTTTACTCAGATCCATGCGCTCGGCGATCATATTTTCAGATTGGGATGGCTCTTGTTCCTGAGCGGGAATGGCGCTGCTGGCAGCTGCCGCCATCGTGCTTTGACCCGTTTTTGGCAAGAGAGCTTCCTTCGCTTCGATGGAGTTCGAGGTCATCGACGTACTGCCCAATGCCGAACTCGGTATGCGGCTCGCCGTTGCGGATGCGGGTGAGTTGGAGGCCGGCACCATTCCGGACGCACTCGTCGCGTTCTCACTACTGCCGTCAGCCGGACGTCCTGCTTCCAATTGCTTCACGCGCGCCTCCAGCTCATTCACCCGCAGCAGCAGGGTTTGCAGGGTATCCTTGTCGACGAGCACTTTATCTGCCGTTTCCTGGGCCTTCACGCCCGAAAGGCAAACCACCGGCGCCAGCAGTAGCCAGAGTAGTCGTAGAACCCTCCTACACGGCGACCCCGTTTGCCTCAGACTCGGGTGTCTGGACAAGTTCATAACCGCCTCCTTCCAGACCGGCGCGGAAGCCTGTCCGGATGTCCTGCTAGTGTTCAAGTATCCCCTGGCACCTGAGCTACGGCCTTGACGCTCACACCCGTATTAAGCCCATTTTCCACGAACGCTACACGAACTCGGAGAAGTGTTCAATTCGGGCGGGCAAATACAACCTCCATGGCCCAAGGAATTTACAAATTACTTACAGTTTGGGCGTTTTTCGTAGGCTTGCGGCAGGAAATTTGCTCCAAGCTTTCCATCTGACCTCCCCGCTTCTCGCAACGCCTGCCCAACTTGACGCTCCTCTACCCCGATGCTATCGTGCCGCTTTTACGCGACTGCCGCGGGGAGCTACTGTCTGAGCAGGCCTCCAAAGAATCCCCATCTCCAAAGTTTCAGCCGTCGCCAGTTCCTCCGCTACTGCCAGGGAGCATCAATTGCCTTCCTGCCATCGCGGGTGCCGCTGCCCTTTCTATTACCAGCCGCAGCGTCTACTGAATCGCCGGCTCCGGTGGGGCAGCAGATCCATCCTCAATATCGCGTCAAGTTGGGGATCGAAGACGTGCTGCGGAAAGTTCCCGCGGGCTTTGATGAATTCCTCAATGAGAAGTATCAGGATGAAATCGCCGCGGTCCTGAATAGATGGAGCGCGCAGCTTCTGGCCTCGCCTCAGGATACCAGCGCCATTGCTGGCGCCATGGATAGCGCATTTGGCGGTTGCTCGTTGGCGTCCGTGGGGCTGCCCGTCAGCTTCAAAGACGGCCCTTTCACAATCTGGCAGGCGCAATATTCAACGTCGACGGATGTGAGCAGCAACGTTTTTCTGGCGCAATTGCGCGATTCACTTAGAGGATTCTCCAAGCTGCTGACGGCCGAGTTTCAGGTTACCCAAATACAGTCGGCGCCTGCGGCGTCGGGCGGGCTTTCGGTTGATACGACTGTACGATTTGAGCTCGTCGGCACAGGAAATAGTTTCCATCGCGAGCAGCGCGTTGGAAATTGGGAGATGAGTTGGCAACGCCTCCCTTCGGGCGAAGTGCGCCTCCAGAAGTGGCGTGTGGCCAATGAGACGCGCTGCCAGTCGTCAGCGCCCGCGTTCATGGATGCCTCGAGTCACGCGTTCGGAGCCGTTCCGGCTTACGCAGCGCAATTCGTCCCCGGCACGGACTACTGGCGCACGGTGATTGATGTAGCCAGCGGCATCGACATTTACGGGCACAACGGCGTGTCGGTAGGGGACGTCGACAACGACGGTCTCGACGATCTTTACATTTGCCAGCCCGCCGGTCTCCCCAACCGCCTATTTCGCAACCGGGGCGACGGCACGTTTGAAGACATCACGGAATTTGCCGGCGTCGGTGTGCTGGAGAATTCCGCATGCGCGCTTTTCGCCGATATCGACAACGACGGACGCCAGGATCTCATCGTGGTAGGCGCCACGGGCCCGCTGCTTTTCTTGAATCAAGGTGGCGGCAAGTTCCGGCTGAAACCGGATGCGTTTCAGTTCGCCAATCCTCCGCAAGGCACATTCACGGGTGCGGCCATGGCGGATTACGACCGCGACGGCTGGCTCGACATTTATTTCTCGCTGTACTCCTATTATCAGGGACTCGATCAATACCGCTATCCCATGCCGTATTACGACGCGGAAAATGGCCCTCCGAACTTCCTGATGCGCAACAATCGCGATGGCAGTTTCCGTGACGTTACAAAGCAATCAGGCCTCGACAAGAACAATACCCGCTTTAGTTTCTGTTGTGCCTGGGGTGACTCGAACGGCGACGGCTGGCCCGATCTCTACGTGGTCAATGATTTCGGCCGCAAAAATCTTTACAAAAACAACGGAGATGGAACGTTCACCGACATTGCCCCTGCGGCAGGCGTGGAGGACATCGGCGCCGGAATGAGCGCCTGCTGGACGGATTTTGACAACGATGGCCGCGAAGATATTTACGTTGCCGACATGTGGACCGCGGCCGGCATCCGCGTTTCCACGCAGCAGAACTTTCAGCCCGAAGCGCCGCCGGCCGTTCTCGGGCTCTACCGGAAGCATTCCATGGGCAATTGTCTTTTTCGGAATCGCGGCGAGCGCTTCGAAGACATCGGCCTGCGCTCCGGCACGACCTTTGGCCGTTGGGCGTGGTCCAGCGATTGCTGGGATTTCAATCACGATGGCTATGGCGATCTCTACATCGCCAACGGAATGATCTCCGGAACAAGCAAAGAGGACATGAACAGTTTTTTCTGGCGCCAGGTGGTCGCGCGTTCGCCGAATCAATCGATTCCGAATCACGAATACGAGCAAGGTTGGAACGCCATCAACGAGCTGATCCGTTCTGACCGCTCCTGGAGCGGATTCGAGCGCAATGTCGCTTATCTGAACAACCGCAATGGCACGTTTTCCGATGTTTCCGGCATCGTGGGCCTCGATTTCTCCGAAGACAGCCGCACCTTCGGGCTCGCCGACTTCGACCGCGACGGCCGCCTGGAGGTGGTGCTGAAGAATCGCAACAGTCCGCAGTTGCGGTTCCTGAAAAATGTGATTCCGGACCTGCCGCCTTCCATTTCATTCCGCCTCACCGGGACGAAGAGCAATCGAGACGCTGTGGGAGCCAAGATTACGGTTGAGAGCAGCACTGGCCGCCAAACGCGCGCGGTGCAGGCGGGCTCGGGTTTTCTTGCCCAGCACACAAAAGAGGTTTTCTTCGGGCTCGGGGCCGTCGCATCGCCGATCCAAGCCACCATTCAATGGCCCAGCGGGCAGACGCAGCTTCTGCGCGATCTGCCCGCGAATCATCGCGTGTGGCTTGAGGAAGGAAAGCCGCCGTCGCGCATAGAGCCCTTCCGCGAGTTCGTCAAGCCGCCCCTGGCTACCAATGCAGCCGTCGCTCCTGCGCCTGAAGAGCTGTCGCGAGAAACGGAAACCTGGCTACTGGTCCCCGTGCCCGCGCCGAATTTTTCGCTATTGGGCCAGAACGGCCGTTCCGAGCGGCTGCAGAGTTTTCGGGGTGGGCCAGTCCTGTTGCATTTCTTCTCAGGGGCCCTCGCCGATTCTTACGAAACTCTGGTTGCACTGGCGAAACTGAAGACGCAAGCCGGCCAGGGATTGCAGATACTCGCGGTCGACATTGATGCGGTGGAAAGCGGCAACAATTTCCGGGAGAAAGGAAACTACGCGCAGTTTACGTTCCCTGTTCTCGATGCTTCACCCGATGTCATGGCCACCTACAACCTGCTCTTCCGTCTACTCTACGATCGCCACCGCGACATGACCGTGCCCGCATCGTTTCTCATCGATGCGGTGAGCAACGTCGTGAAAGTTTATGAAGGACCGCTGAAACCAGCTCAGGTCCAGGCCGATTCCCAGGCGATTCCTCAAGCTGATGCGCAACGGATCTCCAAAGCGCTGCCGTTTGCGGGCCTGACGGGTTCTTACGAGTTCGCTCGCAACTACCTTTCGCTTGGCTTCGTGTTTTTTCAACGCGGCTACGTGGAACAGGCCGAGGGCTTCTTCCAGCAAGCGGTCAAAGATGATCCCGCCAGCGCCGAGGCGTTCTACGGGCTGGGCAGTTCGTATCTGAATCAGCAAAGAAATAAGGAAGCGCGCGAGTGCTTCCAACGTGCGCTCCAATTGCATGCCAGCTATCAGGGCACTCCTCCCAACGCCTGGAACAATCTCGGCATTCTTGCGGCCCGCAAAGGAGAGTTGGACCAGGCCATCGACAATTTTCAGCGTGCCCTCCAGATTGACCCCGACCACATCATAGCGTTGGACAATCTGGGCAGTGCCTATCGCCAAAAGCGCGATTGGCCCGCGGCGCAACGCGTACTGGAGCGCGCCTTGGCGTTGAATCCCGACGATCCGGAGGCCAACTATGGCCTGGGCATGGTCTACGCCCAACAGAACGATGTACAGCGCGCCTACGATTACCTGCAAAAAGCAATTGCCGCTCGGCCAGCGTATCCCGAAGCGCTGAACAATCTTGGTATTCTCTACCTGCGAACTCGTCGGCCTGAGGAAGCGAAGCACGCCTTTGAGGAAGCGATCCGAGTGGCTCCCCAGTACGACCAGGCCTACCTGAATCTGGCGCGCGTTTACGCCATTGAAGGTGATCGCGAGAAAGCCAAGCGCACCCTGGAAGAACTGCTGAAGCAGAATCCCGAAAATGCGCAGGCCCAACAAGAGTGGAAGCAACTGGAGCGCTGACGAGGTTGGCATTTTCACGGCTGGTTTGCGCACGCTGCGAACGGCCGCTAGAATGAAGGCTCGCCGATCAGGGTGGCTCGGCTTTTCGTGCGTCGATCGCTGATCAATTCCATCCGTGGCCTGAGCTTCGCACTGGCTTTTCTTGCAGTGCCCGCTCTGAGTTGCGGCCAGAAGGCTTCCACAGGAGCGGCGCCGTCCATCGACGGAACAGTTTGTGACGTGCAGCATCATCCGATCGCGGGCGCCACGGTGGTCCTCGAGGCCACTGCGTCAGGTCAATCCATCTCGGCCACGACGGATTCGCAAGGGCGATTCAAATTTCCTGCGCTGGAGGCTGGAACTTACACGCTCCACGCCAAACAACCTCTGTTTGCCGAAACCGTTGAGGGCCCCTTCGCCCTGAAGGAGCACGAAGCGAAGTCTGTCGTTTTCCTTATGCAAAAGGATCCTTCCGGAAAGCCGTCCGACAGCATTGCGGAAGACGTTCCGTTTTCCGACGAGACGCATTTCACCGTTGCGGGCGTCACGGATACCACC
>Ga0335077_10007387_pt1 | contig 13590 bp, 12 predicted proteins | sample Lox_Sample_31_FD_207151 | JGI IMG/M metagenome (GOLD analysis project Ga0335077, IMG submission 207151) | Soil microbial communities from Loxahatchee National Wildlife Refuge, Florida, United States - Lox_Sample_3.1 | ecosystem: Environmental > Terrestrial > Soil > Wetlands | place: USA...
CCAGGAACTCAACCGCGAAGCCAATACGTTGTGCGCCAAGGCCAACGATGTCGAACTCACCAATATCGGGCTGGAGCTCAAGGCTGCGGTCGAACAATTCCGCGAGCAGGTGCAGAACGTGGAATAGGCCATGGCGCGCCCGGGGCAGAAACGAAACAATCACAAAAGGATCGAGCGGCGGGGCCTGATGTTCGTATTGTCCTCGCCATCCGGCGCCGGCAAAACCACGCTGTCGCGGATGCTGCTGAGATCTGACCGCAATCTCGAGCTTTCGGTATCAGTCACGACCCGGCCGAAGCGGCGCGGTGAGATCGACGGGCGTGACTATCATTTCATCGATCCCGGCGCGTTTGCGGCAATGGCAAAGGCCGGCGAGCTTTTGGAATGGGCGGAGGTTTTCGATCATCGTTACGGCACGCCAAGGCGGCCGGTCGAGAAGGCCGTGAGGGCCGGCCACGACGTCTTGTTCGACATCGACTGGCAGGGCACGCAACAGCTGCGCGAAAAGGCGCGCGACGATCTCGTCAGTGTGTTCATCCTGCCGCCCAGCGTGCACGAACTGGAGCGGCGGCTTGAGCGCCGAGCCCGGGACAGCCACGATATTATCGGCGCGCGGATGGCCAAGGCCGCAGGCGAGATGAGCCACTGGCCGGAATACGATTATGTCATCGTCAACCGTGACAGGAGGCGGGCTTTCGCCGAATTGCGGGCGATCCTCGCCGCCGAAAGGCTCAAGCGCGAGCGGCAGGTCGGACTCTCGGATTTTGTGCGTGCGTTGCGGGCCAAATTGTGAGGACGATCGTCAGGACGTGGTCAGCACCGTACGTCCAACGATCCGCCCGCCGCGCAGATCGTCGAGCGCTGCCTGAGCGTCCTTGAGCGGCCGCTCGTGGGTGGGGACCGGCGCGACTTTGCCGCCGCGGACGAAATCGAGCAGTTCGCGCGCTTCGGCGAGCGTGCCGGTGAGCGAACCCTCGACGGTCATCGCCTTGATGGCGAACATAGCGGCCGCAATCGAAAATGTGCCGCCGAGCAGCCCGGTCACCACCACCTTCCCGCCGCGTGCCAAAACGCCGGTTGCGAATTGCAGCGATTTGTCGGAGCCGACGAAATCGCACACGGCGAGGAGGCCGCCAGTCGCTGCGGTGACGGCGCGGCGCGCTTGCAGATCGGATGGGTCGTACGCCGCCGCCGCGCCGGAAGCGAGCGCCGCCCTGCGCTTCTCGGCATCGATGTCCGCGACGATCGGGGCTTCGCGGAACAACGCGCGCGCGATCGAAAGTCCCATCATGCCGACGCCGCCAAGCCCGATGAGCAGCACCGGACCGTGTTCGGCGCGGCCGGCTAGCCGCTTCAACGCCGCGTAGGCAGTCAGACCTGAACACATCAGCAGCCCGGCAAGGTCGGCCGGCAGCGGCGCATAGTCGAGCAGGTAGCGCGGGTGCGGAACGAGGACATGAGTGGCGAATCCGCCGTCGACGGCAACGCCAAGATGGCGGTGGGCCGAGCACAAATTCTCTTCGCCGGCCAGGCACGCCGGGCAGGTGCCGCAGCCGATCCAGGGATAGACCGCGACTCGTCGGCCGATAGTCGCGCCTTCGGCCTCAGCGCCGATGCTCTCGATCACGCCGGCGATCTCATGCCCGAGCGTGAACGGCAGAGGACGATCCTTGGTGATATCGAGTCGCCGCTCGCCACCAAGCTCGAAATAGCCATCCTGCAAATGCAGATCGGAATGGCACACGCCGCAGCGTTCGATCCGCACCAGTACTTCTGTACCGTGCGGAGAGGGACAATCGACAATCGTTTCGCAGAGCGGTTGCCCGTAGGCAACGAGCGATTGGCGGCGCATTGTGGTCATGACAGCTGCGGTCCCGCTACTCGGCGTCCTGCGCCGTATGATGCCCCAAGGAGCGGCAATCGGCGAGGGCGCGGGCGAGTGCGACAAAATCGGCGATGGAAAGGTCCTCGGCGCGGGCCGTGCCATCAAGCCCTGCGGCAGTGAGCAGAGCGGCAATATCAACGCCAAGCGCACGCAGGCTTTGTCTTAGCATTTTGCGCCGCTGGCCGAATGCCGCTCGGGTGGCGCGCTCAAGGAGTGTGCGCTCACAGGACAGCGGGTCGGGATGCGGGACAAGGCGTACCAGCGAGGATTTGACGGTCGGCGGCGGCACAAAGGCCGAAGCGTTAACGTCGAACAGGATACGCGCATCGCAGCGCCACTGTGACAGCACCGACAAACGTCCGTAGCTCTTCGAGTGAGGGTGCGCCACGATGCGTTCGGCGACCTCGCGCTGAAACATGAGAATGGCGCAATCGTACCAAGGCGGCCAGGGTTCGGTTTCCAGCCACGATACCAACAGGGCCGTTGCGATATTGTAAGGCAGATTGGCGACTATGCGCACTGGACCGCGCGGCAACCGAGGCCGCGGATCGAACGTCAGGGCATCCGCTGTTACGATCTCGAGACGGCCGGGATAGCGGGAAGCGATCTCCTCAAGAGCCGCGATCGCACGCGCGTCGCGTTCGACAGCGACCACACGCGCTGCTCCGAGCGCCAGCAGCGCGCGAGTGAGACCACCTGGTCCGGGGCCGACCTCGTACACCGTCACGCCATCAAGCGGCCCCGCCGCACGCGCGATGCGGGCGGCAAGATTGAGGTCGAGGAGAAAATTCTGGCCGAGCGATTTTTTCGCGGCGAGCCCGTGACGGCGAATGACGTCGCGCAATGGCGGCAAGCCATCCATCGCAGCGGCTGTGGCAGCCGCTTGCGTCACGACGCGGTCATCAGCGCCGGACTGTCCGCCGCGGCGAGCCGCGCCGCTAACCGCAGTGCGGCGATGAGGCTGGTCGCGTCGGCGCTGCCAGTGCCGGCGATATCGAAGGCAGTGCCATGGTCGGGCGAGGTGCGGACGAAAGGCAGGCCGAGCGTGACGTTGACGGCGTGATCAAAAGCCAGCGTTTTGATCGGGATCAGCGCTTGATCGTGATACATGCACAGAGCTACATCGTAGCTGGCGCGCGCCCGTTCATGAAACAACGAGTCGGCCGGCAGCGGACCGCGGGCGTCGATCCCTTCTGAGTTGAGCGCCGCCACCGCAGGCGCCACGATGGCGCGATCCTCCGGGCCGAGCGTCCCCTGTTCGCCGGCGTGCGGATTGAGTCCGGCGATGGCGAGGCGCGGGCGTTCGATGCGAAATCGCGTGCGCAAGTCGCGCGCTACGATGCGTCCGGTTTCGACAATCAGTTCGCTGGAAAGCGCTGCGAATATCGCCTTCAGCGGCAAATGGATGGTCACCGGCACGACGGCAAGTTCCGGCGACCACAGCAGCATGACGGGCCGCAGCGACCTGCCTGTGGCTTCATGCACGAGCTTGGCCAAAAACTCGGTATGTCCTGGCTCGGCGAACCCCGACTCGTAAAGCACGTTTTTCGCCACCGGATTGGTCACGACTGCGGCGGCCGCACCGGATAGCACGTCTGCGACACCGCGCTTGATCGAGGCGATGGCCGCCGGTGCGCTCGATCGATCCGGCCGGCCCGGCTCCGCACTCACCTCGATGTCAATGTCGGCTACGGGCAACGCGCCGGGAAACACGGCCGTGACGCGATCCGGCGGCGCCGTTGACATTGGCACGTCCAGTCCGAGCCGACGGGCGCGCCGGGCCAGAAAGGCGGGATCGGCAACTATATAGAATGGCGGAATATCGAGTTCGGCGCGTCGATGCCAGACGGCAAGCGCTAGGTCGGGACCGATCCCGGCCGGCTCGCCGAGCGTCAATGCCAACGGTTGCACGATGCTGCTGTTATCCGCTTAACGCTTATCGGCTTCTTTGTATTCGATCATGGCCTCGCGCCGCAACCTTCGCAGATAGGCTGCAGCCTTGGCGCCAAATTTCTTCTCGAATAACTCGTCGCGAACTTTCTTTTGCTGCGGGGTGTCGTCCTTGGTCTGCTTCTTGGCGCAAACGGCGAACATTTGCAGGCCTTCCGCGGTCCGCTCCGGCGGAGTGAGATGGCCTAATTCAGTGCCGTCGAGAATTTGGCGCGATTGCTGCGGCAGGTCGGCGGAAAATTTGATGATCTGGTCGCGGACCGCGACTTCGTCAAGCGCGCGCGTGAAGGGAAGACCTTCGGCGCAGTTGGTAAAGCGTGTCCGCAAGGCGTCAGCCTCGCGCTTGCGCGCCTCATACGCCGGATCGGGCGATCCAGGCTGCACGATGAAAACAATTGGACGCAACGTATATTCGTAGCCGATGTTATTTTGTTGATCGGGCTGACGTAGATGCAGCTGGGTATCGACGTCGACATCGGCGATTTCCAGGCTCGCCTTGTAGCGCCCGCGCACGAGCGCGCTCCAGGCCATTTGCGCCCTGAGCCGACTCTTGAGACTCTGGGCGCTCGAACCGGCGCGATCGAGTACTTCGTTCAGCTTCTGTGCGTCGATACCCATGTGCTGAGCGACGTTGGCGTACGAACTCTCCACTTCGGTTTCGGGAACGTTGATCTCGAAGCGCTTCGCCTCCTTCACTTCCAAGATCTCATCGATGAGAGTGTTGAGCACGTCCTGGCGCGACGGCATTTTTTGTGTGCTCAGCTGCTCGAGTTTGGCACGCTGTGTGATGTCGAGATCGGTGATCGGCTCGCCGTTGACCAGTGCGATCACCTCCTGGGCGCGGGCGATCGAAGCGCCGGCAAGCAGGATCGCCGCGGTCAATAGCGCGGTCGTAAAATTCAGCTGCCGGTTGGCGACCCAAGTCTGCCGCATCGTTCCTCGCTCTCTTCTCGCCGTCGGTTCGCGCCGTATGCCGTGCCCGACTCCTAGGCCAATCTGACGAATACTCCAATCTCGCGGCAAATTTGGGACATGTCGCGGGAAGTCTCGCAGGCGGCCATCCGGCATCGCCCGGCTTACCGGCTGGACCGGCGCCTCAACCCTTTACCCTTGCCGTGTGCCTTTTTCGCCCGCTATCCGTCCTCTTGATATAGCAGCGCGACGAAGCCGGTGAGACCGCCGAGGAGGACCGGTATCCAGGCTGCCACAAGCGGCGCCATCAGCTCCGATTTACTCATGTCCTCGGTGACTTTCTGCAGCACGAAGATTAGAAAACCGGCGGTGATGCCGCTCAAGATCATCTTCTGCACCCCGCCGAAGCGAAAGAATCGGAGGCTCACGGCGGCGGCGAGCAAGACCATGGCGCAGAGCAGGAAGGGGCGGGCGATCAGCTCATCGTATTGCAGCCGATAGCCGGAGGCCGAAAGGCCGGCTTTGTCGGCCAACTCGATATAGCTGGGAAGGTCCCAGAAGGGCACGGTTTCCGGGGTGGCGAAACTTTCCCGCACCTGCGCAAGCGTCAGGTTGGTGGGCACCCGATAAGCATCCTCGGCTTGCGGCGGTGCCGTAGTCGAGTAAATGCGCGCGTTATCAAGCTGCCAATAGCCTTGCTTGAGCGCGGCGGTTTTTGCCTCGATCCGCTCATTGAAGTGTCCGGATCCATCAAAAGTATAGACCGTGACGCCGCCGAGGCTCGAGCCCTGCTCGCGGCTGGACTGAGCATTGAGGATGGCCGCTCCACCGGAACTCTTCTGACGCACCCAGAAGCCGCTGTTGCTCACCTGCAGTGCCGAAGAGGTCTCGTCCAACATCGCTTGCTCGAGACGTTTGGAACGCTCGTGCAACTGTGCGGCAATCGGATTGTAGGCGATGGTAGCGAAGGTGCCGAGCAGAAACGCCACAATCAGCGCTGGCATCACAAATTGCCAGGCCGACATGCCGGCCGACCGCGCAATCACCAATTCAAGACGGCGCGACAGCGCCAAATAACACGACATCGTGCCGACCAGCACGGCAAAGGGCATGATGTGTTCGGTCAGCTGTGGAATCCGGAATAGGGAAATCTCCGCCAGTATCAAAGCCGTTGCCTTGGGCCAATCGGCGCCGCGGCGGATCAATTCGAAATAGTCGATCATTCCGGCGAGCACGATCACGCCGAGGAAAATGCCGAGCACCGAGCTCAAGAAACGCATTGCGAAATAGCGTGGCAGCGTGCCGGTTATCATCGAATCTTGCCTCAATCCGCCGTCGCTTGCGCAAACTTCTCGCCGATGACGCTGACAACCCTCGTCATGAAAGTCGTATGTTCGATCATTCTACCGCGCGAAATCTGCAGTAAACCGACAGCGATCGTGCCGACAAGTGCGATAAATTGCACCGCCAGGACGCTCGGGACGGCTACACCGACGATCACGCTGGCAAAGCCGATGAGCCGCAGCACCGTGGCCGAACCGATCAAGCCCAACAATGCCAGGGTTCGGCTTTGCCGCGTGGTCTGAGGCGGCCCCAAAAACATGTAGGTCAAGATCACAAATGCGAGCGGATATAAGGGAGTTGCCAACCGGTCGTATAGTTCCGAGCGGTACTGGTCTTGCTGGGCGGCGGAAAGTGCATCGCCGGGCTGCGGCCACATTAGTTCCCAGATGTACTTCTCGCGCACGCTAGTGTTTGAACTCTGCGCGCCGGCGCCGAATTTTGACAAATCAAAAGCATAGCGGTCGAAAGTCACGATCCGCGGGTCGATGCGGCCGGCTTCGAGCCGCTGAATGCTGCCATGTTCAAGAACGAGAAACGAACCCCTGTCGTTCTTTACGATATCGCCCTGCTCGGCGAGGTAGGTGGACTGTTCATTGGGGTCGTGCCGATCGTCGACGAGTATGCCGACGAGCAGGCCATTCGGGCGCCGGTCGGCGATGTGAAAGGTGAGGTTGCCGCTCACGCTGGTGAAACGTCCGGGCTGCACGATGTTGGTAAGAATATCGGTGCGCACTTGCTCCGACCAATCTTGCAACTCGCGCAGCGCGAGGGGCGAGATGTAGGCAGCAATGGCCGAAACCAGTATCGAAACCAGGATCGCTGCGGCGAGGAATGGCCGCAACAGTCGCCATGGCGACACGCCGGCGGCATTCATGACGATGATTTCGGAATCGGCACCTAGTCGATTGAGCACATGGCCTGCGGATATCATCAACGCGATCGGGGCAATAATCATGACCAGCAACGGCACGATCATTCCGGTAATGCCGATGAAGACGAAAAGCGTTTGCCGCTCACTTGTAATCAGGTCGAAATGGCGCATCGCCTGAGTGAACCAGATCACCGCGGTCAGAGTGACCAGCGTGATCAGAAAGGCGACCATCGTGGTGCGGAATATGTATCGGCCGATCGATCCCACCGGCTGCCCTCTCTCTCGCACCGCCCATCGTGCGGCCGAACGGCATTGCTGCCTCGCCGCGAGGCCGATTTCATCAAGCCCTGGCGCGTGATGCTTTCACAAAATGGCCTCGCCAAGGCAACCTCATTGCCACAAATCGAGGAGGGCCGCCGCGATGGCTACAGCGTCTCGCCCATTCAGGCCCACTTGGCATGATCGTCCACCGGGGTTCATAAGTCGGCAGCAGATACCAATGAATAGGCCCACACTGCCTCACAGGACCCAAAATGCCCGCTGTGCTTAAGCTTGGCTTCGTTCCCTTTAGCCGCGTCCGCGGAGTTCTCGTTACGTTCTGTGGGGAGAATCTGAAATTCGGTCCCGCGACGAAAAAGGCTCTTTCCTCCGCGGAAGGCATAGTGCGTCGCGCGGCGGCGGCGGACCGCTTCACCGGCAAGAATGGCTCGACGCTGGACATCGTCGCGCCGCAAGGTCTCGACGTACCCCGGTTGGTGGTGGTCGGGACCGGCAAGGAGAACGATCTTAAGTCTCGCGACATCGTCAAGCTCGGCGGCATCGGTATGGGAAAGATACCCGCCGCGTCACCGGAAGCGACGATTTTTGCCGAATTCGGTTCGGGCGCTCGCAAGCCCGACCAGAGCGCCGATTTGGCTCTTGGCGTTCGTCTTCGCGCTTATTCGTTCGATCGCTACAAGACCAGGCGCAAGGAGGGCGAGGAGCGTGCCGACAAGGTCGAAATCAATGTGGCCTGCGCCAGTCCCGCCGCGGCAGAGAAGGCCTGGGCGCATGCGGCGGCGATCGCCGATGGTGTCGTTCTGGCCCGCGATCTGATCAATGAGCCGGCGAACGTGCTCTATCCCGGCGAGTTTGCCCGGCGGGCCTCCGGCCTGTCCAAACTCGGCGTCAGTGTCGATGTGCTTGATGTCGCAGCAATGCGCAAGCTCGGTATGGGAGGGCTGCTGGGCGTCGGCCAGGGTTCGGCGCACGATTCCCGGCTCGTCGTCATGCGCTGGAACGGCGGTAAACGCGGTGCCGATCCGATCGCCTTCATCGGCAAAGGCGTGTGCTTCGATACCGGCGGCATTTCAATCAAGCCGGCGCAGGGCATGGAGGACATGAAGGGCGACATGGCGGGCGCGGCTTGCGTCGTCGGGCTTATGCACGCGTTGGCCGCGCGCAAAGCCAAGGTCAACGCCGTTGGCGCCATTGGCCTCGTGGAGAATATGCCTGACGGCAAGGCTCAGCGGCCGGGCGACATTGTCAAGACGATGTCCGGACAGACGATTGAAATTATCAATACCGACGCGGAAGGCCGCCTCGTGCTCGCCGACGTGCTGCATTACATCAACAAGCGCTTTAAGCCGAAGTTCATGATCAACCTGGCGACGTTGACCGGCGCCATCATCGTCGCGCTTGGCCAGGAATATGCCGGGCTATTCGCCAACGACGACAAGCTTGTCGAGCGGTTGGTCAAGGCCGGGGACGCCACCGGAGAACGCGTCTGGCGCATGCCGCTCGGGCCCGAATACGACAAGCTGATCGATTCGAAATTCGCCGATATGAAGAATACTGGCGGGCGTTGGGCGGGCTCGATTACGGCGGCGCAGTTGCTCCAGCGCTTCGTCGGCAAGACGCCGTGGGCGCATCTCGATATTGCCGGCACGGCGCTCGGCTCGCCACAGACCGATATCAACAAGAGTTGGAGTTCCGGGTGGGGCGTGCGTCTGCTCGACCGGCTGGTTGCGGATTATTACGAGCGGTGACCCGGGCTGATGACTGAGGTCCTCTTTTATCATCTCAAGGGCCAGACGCTCGAGCAGGTGCTGCCGTCGCTCATTACCAGGTCGCTCGAGCGCGGCTGGCGCGTCGCGGTGCAGGCCGCCTCAGAGGAACGCATCGAGGCGCTGGACGCTCATTTATGGACTTGGCGCGACGACGCCTTTCTGCCGCATGGGACTTGGCGCGACACCGAGGTCGTCGAGCAGCCGGTCCTGCTCACGGTGAAGGAAGACAATCCCAATGGCGCCGCGATCCGATTCCTCCTCGAGGGGGCTGATCTGCCAGTCGACGCCTCGGCGTATCAGCGTCTCGTTCTTGTCTTTGACGGTGATGACCCGGACGCCGTTGAGACCGCGCGGGCCCGTTGGACCAAGGCGAAAATGGACGGTTTCGAGGTGACGTATTGGCGCACGGACGAAAATGGCCGCTGGCAGCGCCAAGCAAACGCAAATGGCGGCTAACCGCGAAAAGCATAACAGATCGACGTTTCGTTTATGCTAGAGGTTTTTTGTATAAAATATTGATTTATAATGGATTTCTGTGCCAGTAAACCACGGAGACAAACACCTATCGCAATGGACATCCGCCGCACTATATCTTTTGCTCGTCTATCAGATTGAGTGCTATAGTTTCGTTATGAACAAACATTCAGCGGCAAAAAAGCGGCCGGCCAAGCCCAGCCGCAATACGGGAACGCGCAAGGCTTCGCCGCGGAAGGCCACTGCGCGGCCGGCGACAAGAAAATCTCAACAAGGCAGTGGTCGGAAGATTGCTGCCATCAGCGTCGCTCAAGTGAGCGTCAGCCAATCGAGCACCAGCCATCTCAACGTCGGCAAGGTCAACGTCAGTGCGGTGGCTGCGATCGGTGCAGTGCTGCGGGCGCACAAATTCCACGTCGGCCAAACCGTGTTCTACACGTCGAGCCCCATCAGCCGCCCCGGCGCCAGCGGGAGTTATAAGGTCGTCCGGTTATTGCCGTCCGACGGCGACGATTATCAATACCGGATCAAGCATGCCGGCGAGGCATTCGAACGGGTAGCCAAGGAAAGCCAACTGGAACTCGATGGCTGAGTGTAGGGCTCGTTCGCTGACGTCTTCGACAGCGAATTCTGCCGCGCCCCCAACGGCCAGTTAGCGGAGGCCTGTTGCACTGGCGCGTGCGCCAGCGGTGCGCCATACTCTCCCCATACGTTTGCTATCGTGGGCTTTGGGCGAGGTCGCTTCCCCCTTCGTCAGTCAGGGTGCGTTGATGCTGGGCGTCGATCCGCAGATTGTGGCCTGGTCTCCGTTGTGGATTGCGGCCGCCTCGGCGGCGCTGCTGGTCGTCGTCATTTGCGCGTTGGTCCTTCGTCCCTCGCACGGGGAATTCGCGGTGGCGGGCGGGCGTATTTTCTTGATCCTCCTGGGCGCTGCGTTCACCGGATTGCTCACCTGGGCGTTTTTAGCTAGCGCAAGCCTGCGCGATCAGAATGCAGAACGGAGTGCGCTCCAATCGCGCGCCACGCAATTGCTGGCGCAGTCTCTCGTGCCTGGGTCGCCGCTCGCCTGCCTCGACGCATCGGTGGGCGACAGCGTGCAGGCAGCGTGCGAAAGGGCGGTCTTTGCCTCGCCGGCAAGTGTGGCGTCCGCGGTCTCTTATGTAGCTGCGCAGTTCACCCTGCTGTCAGACATGGTGAACTTTGCAAATCGTGGCGGAACACGCATCGACGATGCGGCGGCGCCGTTGCGACGTGCGCTGGAAGCAGATCCGTTCGGCTTTCTCGCCCACGTGCTGGTCGCGCGCGGCGACTGCACCAGTGGGAGTTGCCCGGCTCTCACCTTGCTGCCCGATCCGAGCCACGTCCGCACGAATATCATCGCTCAGACGATGCGCCATTATGTCGACCGTTACCGCGATGCATGGACGAGATCGCCCGACGGGCCGGTCGCGGATGCGGCCGAGACCATGCCTCCCGGCACCAGCGAGAAACGCAAGGTTTCGGCTGGTATCGACTTCCCCTCGGCTGCATCGATCCCCCCGATCAGCATCATGAATCCAGAGCCGAAAGCTCCAGGCGGCGCGGAACCCGCGCATAAACGTCCAGCCACGGCGCAAACCGACCCGGTCTGGAGGCCTGGGGCGCCGCCGGCGCAGTGAGGTGATACCGCCAGCGGGCCCTGACTGCGCCATTGCGCAATCACACGAGCTCGGTTCTGAGTAAGCTCATGTTCGGCTCCGTCCTCATCGCCAATCGCGGTGAAATCGCCTGTCGCATCGCCCGCAGCGCCAGACGCATGGGCATGCGCGCCATCGCGGTCTACTCGGCGGCGGATGCGCGCGCGCTGCATTTCCGTTCGTGCGACGAGGCCTATTTGCTTGGGCCGGCGGAGCCGCGCGAGAGCTATCTGTCCATCGAACGGATTATCGCGGCCGCGAAGCTGGCCGACGCCGAGTGTGTGCACCCCGGCTACGGCTTCTTGGCTGAGAACGCCGATTTCGCCGAGGCCTGCGCGCAAGCCGGGTTGGTCTTTGTCGGGCCGTCCGCCCGGGCCATCCGCGCGATGGGGCTCAAGGACCGCGCCAAGGTGTTGATGGAGCAGGCCGGCGTGCCCATCGTGCCCGGCTATCACGGCGAGCGGCAGGAACCGAAATTCCTCAAGGAGAAGGCCTACGAGATCGGCTATCCGGTGCTCATCAAGCCGGCGGCGGGCGGGGGCGGGCGCGGGTTGCGTCGCGTCGACCGGCACGCCGAATTCGACGCCTCACTCGATTCGGCGATCCGCGAGTGTGAGGCGGCGTTCGGCTCAAGCCGCATGCTCATCGAGAAATGCATCGCCTCGCCGCGGCATGTCGAATTCCAGGTGTTTGCCGACAGCCACGGCAATGCCCTTCATCTCGGCGAACGCGACTGTTCGCTGCAGCGGCGGCACCAGAAGGTAATCGAGGAAGCGCCGGCTCCAGGAATGACGGCGGAACTGCGCGCGCGAATGGGCGCCGCGGCCGTCGGGGCCGTCAAGGCTGTCGGCTATGCCGGCGCCGGCACTGTCGAATTCATTGCCGACGGCACCAAGGGTTTACGGCCGGATGCCTTCTGGTTCATCGAAATGAACACCCGCCTGCAGGTCGAGCATCCGGTGACCGAGGCCGTTACCGGCCTTGATTTGGTCGAATGGCAATTTCGCGTCGCCGCGGGTGAGAAACTGCCGCTCACGCAAGGGCAGATTCGATTCGATGGGCACGCGGTCGAGGCGCGCCTTTACGCCGAAGACCCGGCCAACGATTTCCTGCCGTCGACCGGCACGATCGTAGCCCTGCGGTTGCCGCCCGACATTCGCGTGGACAGCGGCGTCGAGGCAGGCGGGCAGGTCACTCCGTACTATGATGCGATGATTGCCAAGCTGATTGCGCACGCGCCTACCCGCGAGGCCGCTCTTGATCGGCTCACGGAGGCGCTCGATCACACGCTGGTCGTCGGCCCGCGCAGTAACGTGGCACTGCTCGCCGCGCTCTGCCGGACGCACGAGTTCCGGCGAGGAAAGATCGACACCGAATTCATCGACCGCTCTCTCGGGGTCCTCGGAGCAGTTCACGGACCGGACCCTGCCGCAGCGGCGTTTGGGGTGGCGCATTTGCTCGCTGCTTCTCCCGCCGCTGAGGCCTCCAATGACGATAACGTCGAGCCGCACTCACCCTGGGCTGCGCGTGATGGGTTTCAGCTTGGCGGCCTGCGTACGCTCACTATCCCCATTGTTGTTGACGGCGGGAGTGCAGAGGCGAAGATCACCTACGGCAAAGCTGGCCCGACCGTCGAAGTCGACGGCATGCCGTCAGCGGTGGATGCCGAGGCCTTTGCGTCCGACAGTGAGGTCTTCGTCCTCCGCCACGGCCGGCAGACGCGGGTGCGAATTGCCGATTTTTCCGTCGCGAGCACGAGTGCCGACGGCGGGAATGGCATCGTCAAAACGCCAATGCACGGCAAGGTTTTGGAGCTTTTCGTCCATGTGGGCGATACGGTTACCGGCGGCCAACGGCTTGCCGTAATCGAGGCGATGAAGATGGAGCACACGCTCAACGCGCCATTTGCCGGCATCGTGCTGCAGATTTCTGTCGCAGCGGGCGCTCAAGTTGTGGAAGGCGCGGCCATCATGGTGATCGACCCGGCCGCAAAGCGATAAAGTAGGTTCATGCCGCTTCATCTCATCAAGCTATGCGTTGGCTGCGATTCGGTGCGCGATCTTGAGGGCTGGATCAAGCAAAAGCTCAAGGACAAGCGCAAACGTGGCGAGAAGCCAGAGCACATCCACCGGACTCGCATGGTTCCCAAACGCGCGGATGAGTTGGTCGACGGCGGCTCGCTCTATTGGGTGATCCGCGGCGAGGTCATGTGCCGCCAGCGCATCCGCGCCGTGCGGCCGTTTCGCGACAAGGATGGCGTAGGCCGCTGCGGGCTGGTGCTCGATCCGAAGGTCGTGTTGGTCGAGCCGCGTCCCTATCGGGCGTTCCAGGGTTGGCGCTATCTGCAGCCCGCCGATGCCCCGCGCGATCTCGAAAAAGCCGCGCCCGGGGCTGCCGCCATGCCAGAGAAGATGCGCCGGGAGCTGCGCG
>Ga0335077_10007388_pt1 | contig 13589 bp, 9 predicted proteins | sample Lox_Sample_31_FD_207151 | JGI IMG/M metagenome (GOLD analysis project Ga0335077, IMG submission 207151) | Soil microbial communities from Loxahatchee National Wildlife Refuge, Florida, United States - Lox_Sample_3.1 | ecosystem: Environmental > Terrestrial > Soil > Wetlands | place: USA: Florida...
CCCCGGTGGCACGGCCCGGCTAACCCCCCGGTGGCACGGCCCGGCTAACCCCCCGGTGGCACGGCCCGGCTAACCCCCCGGTGGCACGGCCCGGCTAACTCCCGGGTGGCCCGGCCGGGCTAACTCCCCGGTGGCCCGGCCCGGCTAACGGCCAGCTGAGCCGGAAAAGCGACGCAACCAGTGACGGCGGCTGCGGCCGTCACTGCGTCAGCCGATGATTCCGGCATGCCTCGTGGGTATCGCAGGGCCACCCAGCCGGGCTTGGGGACCGGCTGCGGGTCACCAGGCAGCAGCGGGGCGGCTGCTGTCCTGGCGGGCCGGGCAGGGCGCGCCCGGCCCCGCACAGTCGTGCCAGCCGGCCATGACCGCCGAGCGTGGCGCCGCAGCCTGACGGCTGTCACGATGGCCGGCATCGCGGCGGTAACCGCCGCCTGCGCCGGCCACGGCGGCCCGGCTGGCACGGCTGGTGCCGGAGGCCCGGAAAAGCCGGACCTCGTGGTGGCGGTGGTGCCCGCCGAGGCCAACGCGGGCCTGTACATCGCCCAGGCGAGGGGCCTGTTCACCAAGGCGGGCCTGCACGTGACGATCAAGCCCGTCGTCAGCGCCGGTGCCGTGATCCCCGCCATGCGGCGCGGCAGCGTGGACGTGGCTGGCGGCGGCTACGTGTCCTACATCGCGGCCGACGCGGCGGGGGTCGCGAAGATGCGGATCCTGGCCGCCGGGTTCGCCCTCGGCCCGCATGTGAACGAGATCATCGCGCTGCCCGAGGCACACATCCAGAGCCCGGCCGAGCTGCGGGGCAAGACCATCGCCATCAATCAGCTGGGCAGCGTGGGCAACGACCTGACGTACCGCGCGCTGGCCCCCTACGGGATCACGCCCGCCCAGGTGCACCTGGTCGCCATGCCCTTCCCGGCCATGCCCGCCGCGCTGGCTGCCGGGAAGATCGATGCGGCCTATGAGACCGAGCCGTTCGTCACCGAGGCGGTCAGGCAGTACGGCGCCCTGGCGGTGGCCGACATGGACAGCGGGGCCGCGCAGGATTTCCCGCTCACCGGCTACGCCGTGCTCGCATCCTGGGCGGCCAGATACCCGCGAACGGCAGCGGCGTTCACCAGGGCCGTCGAGCAGGGGAACGCGATCGCCGCCACGAACCTGGCCGTCCTCCAGCGCGTCCTTTCCACCTCGCTGCACCTGAGCCCGGACATCACCGGTGTCATGGCCACCGGAACCTTCCCCACCAGCGCCAGCAGGGCGCAAATTCAGCGGGCCGCCGACCTGATGCTGCAGTACGGGCAGCTCAGGAAGCCGTTTAACGTCACGTCGCTCATGGGGGGCTGATGGGCCGGCGATCCGCGCTGCACCGGTCATGGCGCGCAGGTTCGTGGCCGTTGCAGGAACGGTGTCGAGATAGCGAGGACGCGAGATGAGCGTGGACAGCCCGGCGAGGCCCGTCAACCCGGACCCTGCCCCCTGGCTCGCCGATCAGGGACAGGGCCGCCAGGGCCGGAGGGGCTCACCGCTGGCCCTGCGGAACTGGCCGGTGACGTGGCGGCTGATCGCCCTGATCGCCATCCCGACGGTGATGGCGATGGCCTTCGCCGGGCTGCGGGTCGAGGCCGCGGCCAGCAGCGCCGCCAACTTTGGCCGTTCCGCGCAGCTTGCGGCGCTCGGCCAGCAGGTCACAGGCCTGGCGCAGGCGATGGAAGACGAGCGTGATCTCACCGCCAACTTCGTCGCCGGCGGGCGGCCGGCCGCTGGCCGGCCGGCCCTGCAGCGGCAGTACGCGGTGACCGATGCCTGGGCACAGCGTGTCGGTGCCCGGATGCGGGAGGTCGGCGGCGCCTTCCCCGCCCAGACCCAGACCGACGCCACTGCCGTCACCGCCAGGATCGCTGACCTGCGCAACCTGCGCAGCTATGCGGTAGCGGGCCATGCCCCGGCCCTCGCCGTGATCACCAATTACAGCCTGGCCCTCACGGACCTGTTCGCGTTCGACGACGCGATAGCCCAGCAGGCCGGCAGCGCTGCGCTGGTGGGCCGGGTGCGCACGCTCGGCTCGCTGTCACGTATGAAGGACCAGGCATCCCAGCAGCGGGCCATCCTCGAGGCGGCGCTCGTCAGCGGGCAGTTCCAGCCCGGCACCCTGACCGCGCTGACCGCCGCACAGGCGCAGCAGGCCGCCGACCTCGCCTCGTACGGCACGGCGGCCACGCTCGCCGAATCCCAGGCGCTGGCCAACACCGTCGCCGGGCGGCCCATCGACCTGGCCCAGGCGCTGGAGCAGCGCGCGATCGTGCTCGGCGGCAGCGGCCGCCCGCTGGAACTCGGCCCCCGCGCCAGCCAGCAGTGGTACAGCGACATGTCCTACACCATCGGCCGGATGCGCCAGGCCGAACGGCAGCTGTCCAGCGCGATCGTCCTGCAGGCCAACGCCCTCCACCAGGGCGCGATGCGGTCGCTCATGCTCACAGCCGCCGTTGCGGTCGCCGTCCTGATCATCGTGCTGCTGGCCATGGTCGTCATCGCCCGGTCCATGGTGCGCCCGCTGCGGCAGCTCAAGGCCGGTGCGCTCGAAGTCGCCGAAGCGCGGCTGCCCGAGGAGGTCCGCGAGCTGAGCACGGCGGGGGGAGCCGACCAGGCCGTCGCGGTGGAGCCGATCGGTGTCCACTCCACCGATGAGATCGGCCAGGTCGCGCGCGCGTTCGACCAGGTGCATCAGGAGGCGGTGCGGCTGGCTGCGGACGAGGCCCGGCTGCGCGGCAGCGTCAGCGCGATGTTCGTCAGCCTCTCCCGGCGCAGCGGGTCACTCCTGGAGCGGCTGCTGAGGCTGATCGACAGCCTGGAACTTGGCGAGCAGGACTCGGAGCGGCTGGCCGATCTCTTCCGGATGGATCACCTGGCCACGCGCATGCGCCGCAACTCGGAGAACCTGCTCGTGCTGGCGGGCCAGGAGCCGCCGCGGCGGTGGGCCGAGCCGGTGTCGCTGGCGGACGTGGTCCGTGCTTCGGTGTCGGAGATCGAGCAATACGACCGGGTCGTCCTGGAGATGCAGCCAGGCGTCGGCGTGACCGGGAACGCGGTCGCTGACGTCGTGCACCTGCTCGCCGAGATCATCGAGAACGCCACCATGTTCTCGGCGAAGGGCACCCAGGTGAGCGTGTCGGCCCATGCGCTCAGGAGCGGCGGGGTGCTGATCAGCGTCATCGACAGCGGGATGGGGATGACGGAGGACCAGCTGGCCCAGGTGAACTGGCGCCTGGAGAACCCGCCCGTCGCGGATGTCGAGGTCTCCCGCCACATGGGCCTGTTCGCGGTGGCGCACCTGGCGGCCCGGCATGGCATCAGGGTGCGGCTGAAGGCCGCCGTCGGCGGCGGCCTCATCGCTCGTGTGTGGCTGCCCGGCGCACTGGTCTCCAGTGACAGCAAGCCGGCCAGCTGGGACCGCGTCCGCACCGGGCGGGCGTCCGTCGTGCTCCAGGCCGTGACGCGGACGGCCAGGTTCCCGCAGCATCCTGCCGCGGCCGCGTCGCTGGAGGCCGTGCCGTTCGCCGCTGCGCCGCTGGCCGAGACGACGCCCGCCACACCGCCATGGGAGGCGTTGAGCACCGCAGCACCGCCGGAAGAGGCACCGCGGCCCACCGCCCTGCCGGAGCAGGCATCGCGCACCACGACCTTGCCGGAAGAGGCACCGTGGCCCACCGCCTTGCCCCATGAGGCATCGTGGCCCACCGCGCTGCCGGAAGAAGCGCTGCGCACCACCGCCCCGGCGGCAGAGACGTCCGCCACCCCACCAGAGGAGGCACCGTCCGCCACTACGTCACAAGAAGAAACGCCCGACGCACCGCAGGACGAGGCATCGCGGGCCGCCGCGCCACACGAAGAGGCACTGGGAACCGCCGCGCCGCCCGAAGGGGCACCGTGGGCCATCGCGTCGTTCGAAGAGGCACTGCGGGCCGCCGCGCCGCCGATAGAGACGCCCGCCGCCACACCGCCGGGAGAGACGCCCGCCGCCACACCGCCGGATGAGACGCCCGCGCCATCGGAAGAAGTCTTCGCCACCGCGTCACCGGAAGAGACGCCGCCCGGCACCACACTGCCGGAAGAGGCGCCTCCTACCACCACCCCGCCGGAAGAGCAACCGCATACCACCGCACCGGCGGCAGAGACGCCCATTGCCGGACCGCCGCAAGAGACGCCCACAACCGAGCCGCCGGCAGAGACGCCCGGTGCCAAGCCGCCGGCGGAGACGCCCAGTCCCGAACTGTGGGCCGAGACGCCCGGCGCCGCGCCGCCGGGAGAGGGGCCCGTTGCCGCGCCGCCCAAGGAGCCACCGCACCTTGTCGTGCCGGAGCCCCGGCAGCGGCCGCGGGAGACCCGGCTGCCGATCTTCGAAGCGGTGGAGTCGGACTGGTTCCGCGCCCGCCGCAGGCCGCCCGCGCGCGCCGGCGCCGCGGTGGACCCGGGCCGGGCGGAGCCGTCGTGGACATCACCCGGCGATGAGGGCTGGCTCGCCGCGGAGACGGTCCTCGCGCCCGCGGTAGGCGGGATCACCGCCTCCGGGCTGCCGCGGCGGAGTCCCAAGGCGAATCTCGTGCCAGGCTCCGCAGCCGCCCGGCCGGTCAGGCCAGCGAGGGCTGCCGATTCGGCGGACGTCGTGAGCAGCCGGCTGGCGGGCTTCCAGCGCGGCGCGCGCCGGGCCCGCGCCGCCGCCCCCAGCGCCGAGTCCCCGGATGAACATGAGTAGGAACGGAACCCCGTCGGCTGCGCCGGCCGGCCCGGTCGGCCTGGCCGGCCCGCGGGAGGGCGATCACACCGGAGAGGCGAGTGCGTTGAGTCGAGCAAGCAGCCGGGTGCCGAACCTCAGCTGGCTCATTACCGACTTCACCGAGCGCGTCCCCGATGCGCTCCATGCCGCCGTCGTCTCCTCCGACGGGGTACCGGTGGCGGTATCCGACGGGCTGCCTCCCGATCGCGTCGAGCAGCTCTCCGCGATTACCTCCGGCCTCATCAGCATGGCCAGAGGGGCCGCCTTGATGTTCGATGGCGGCGCGCTCACCCAGACCCTGGTGACCATGCAGGAGGGCGTGCTGGTGATCGTGGCGATCAGCGACGGATCGAGCCTGGCGGTGCTCGCCGCGATCGACGCCGATCTCGACCAGATCGCGTTTGAGATGACGGTGCTGGCGGAGCAGGCAGGAAACGCCCTGACTCCGGATGCGAGGCGGCCGCCACAGCCCGCTGGGGAGCGGGCGTGAGCACGGTCCCGGCCGGCCGCTGAACCGTTGCCGGGACGGACCCAATCCCGGGCCGGTACCGTCTGCGTCGAGAAGCACATCCGGTATCCCTTCCTGCCGGCCCGCCACGGCTAGGACGCGCGCCCGGGAGGGCCACGCTTGAGTCGACCGACAGGAGGAATTGGAGACGGGCGCCACTGCGGCGCGCGTCTGGACAGTTTAAGGAGTACCCGTGCATCCAGCGCAGGATCTGAACTGGTTAGTCACGGCATTCGCCGATCGTGTTCCTTCTATTGCGCACGCGCTGGTGGTGTCCTCCGACGGCCTCCCGCTGGCGTTCTCACAAGGCCTGCCACCCGACCGCGTGGATCAGCTCGCCGCCGTCACCTCCGGCCTTATCAGCCTCGTCGATGGTGCGTCCCGGATTTTCGAGGGCGGCCCGGTCAGCCAGACCGTGGTGGAGATGCGCTACGGCATGCTGATCGTCATGGCCGTCAACGGCGGCTCCACCCTCGCCGTCCTGGCCGGCTCCGACTGTGACATGGGCCTGGTGGCCTACGAGATGGCCTTATTGGCGGACCGGACCTGGCGCGCCCTGTCGCCGGAGCCCCGCCAGGCATGGCCGCTCGCGGAGCCCAAGGCCGGCAACAACGGGAAACTCCGGCCACCACCGGCCTGACCAGCCGCCCACGGGTGCCCGTTTCGGGCTCCCACCTCTCCACATATCACGAATCTTGGTCATGATCACGCCCGTTTCGTCCCGGTTCATGCGACGAAAATCCGTGATAGGTCGCCGGCCACCCGCCCCGGACGGGGTGCCAGAGGCGAGCGACCCCGCCGCAGGCGTTGACCAAATCCGCGTTCACGCCGGGCTGGCCGCGCTCCGGGCGCGAGCAGCACACCTGGACCGGCCGGGCTCGATCAGGTCTCAGCCCGGTCGTCACGCGGGAGCCTGGTCCAGTCCTTCCTTCGTCACGAGCTCGCGGCCGGGGTAGCGAGGTTGTAGACGGTCATGCCACCCACGGTCTGCGCCGTGAAGTGGGCCTGAACCCACGCGCTGATCTGCGCCGCGTCGGTGGAGCCGCCGCCCGCGCCGCCCGCACCACCGAAGCCGCCGAACCCGCCGAAGCCTCCGCCACCGGCCCCAGCTCCGGCCGGGCCGCCGCCCGTGCCGCCAGCCCCGCGCTCAGCCAGGCCGCCGCCGGCACCGCCGAAACCGCCGCCGGCACCGCCGAAACCACCCCCACCGCCGCCGAAACCGCGGCCGCCGCCCGCCACGTAATAGTGGATCTTGTGCTCGGAGACGAGCTTTTCGAACTGGGCCAGGGTCGGCGCGGGGTCGGTTCCGCGGAAACCGCCGATCGCCATGACCGGGAGGCCACCGGTGGCCAATTCCATCGAGGCTGCGCTGTCCGCGCCGTCGGTGGCCGCGGCCCATGTGTAGTGGGAGGCCCCGGTCTCCAGCAGTTTGGCGAAGGCGCTGCTGACGGCCGCGTTTCCGCCGCCGAGGCCGCCGAAGCCGCCACGGCCGCCCGCCAAGCGGCCCGGCCTTTCACCGGCCGGCCCGCCCGCGATACCACCGAAGCCGCCGCGGCCGGGAACCAGGCCGCGGCCGAACCCCCGGGCGCCGGCCGCCCCGCCGAGCCCAGCGGTCATGGGGGGACCCGCGGACGGGCTGGTGCCCGCGTAGGACGTGGCCGCCGTGTCGAGGCTGTAGGCCGCCGGGCCACCCAGCCCGGCGATCACGGCCAGCGATACCGGGACCGCGGCCAGGGCCATCGCCCCCCGGGCCGTGCTGGCCCGCAGCAGGGGCCCGGCCAGGATCAGCCCGGCACCGCCGGCGGCGGCGATGACGATTACCACGCGCAGCCACGGGTACCACCCGGGGTTGCGGCCGAGCAGCACCCAGGCCCAGGCGGCGGTGACCGCGAGCGCGGCGGCCAGGGCGGCGCGCCCGAACCAGGTGCGGCGGATCCGCCACGCGGTGACCGCCCCGATGCCGGTGAGCGCGCCGATCGGGGGGGCGAGCGCGACCGCGTAGTACGAGTGGGTGGTCCCGGACATGAAGCTGAGCACCAGCCCCGCCACCAGCAGCCAGCCGCCCCACAGGATCGCGGCGGCACGGGTGCGGTCGGTCCGGGCGGCGCGCCGCGACACCCACAGCATGACCACGATGGCGATCAGGGCGGCCGGGATCAGCCAGCTGATCTGCCCGCCCCACTCGGCCGTGAACATGCGGGTGATGCCGGTCCCGCCGCCGAACGGGCCGCCGGCGCCGCCGGCGCCGCCGCCGAACGCGCGGCCTGCCGCACCGGCGCCGGCCCCCGGGCCGGCGGCCGCACCGCCCGCCCCGCCCCCTCCGCCGCCGAAAGCACCGGCGCCGAGCCCGCGGCCGGCCGCCCGGGCCGCTCCCCCGAACCCGCCGCCCCGGTTGCCGGTGAGCCTGCTGAGCCCGTTGTAGCCGAACGTGAGCTGGAGGATGTTGTTGTCGGTGGTGCTGCCGACGAACGGCCGGTCGGCGGCCGGGGTGAACAGGACGAGCGCGACCCACCAGCCGGCCGTGGCCAGCAGCGTGGCGCCGCCCACCAGCAGCTGCCAGATCCGCTTGCCGAGCCGGGGCGGCCCGCAGATCAGGTAGGCCAGCGCCAGCGCCGGCAGGGCCAGGAACCCGGCGAGCATCTTGCCGAGGAAGGCCAGCCCGAACAGCACCCCGGTCAGGGCCACCCACCGGGTGCGGCCCGATTCGAGGGCCCGCACGCCGACGTACGCGGCCAGCACCGCCATCAGCGTGATGAACGCGTCGGGGTCGTTGAAGCGGAAGATGAGCGTGGCGACCGGGGTAAGCGCCGTGACCACCCCGGCGATGGTCGCGGCGGCCGGCCCGAACCAGCGGCGGACGGTGGCGTAGAGCACGCCGACCGCAGCCACGCCCGCCAGCGCCTGCGGCACCAGCAGGCTCCAGTAGTTCACGCCGAGGATGCGGGCGGACAGTTCCATCGGCCACAGGAAGCCCGCGGGCTTGTCCACGGTGATGAAGTTGGCGGAGTCCAGCGAGCCGAACAGGAACGCCTTCCAGCTCTCCGTGCCCGCCTGGGCGGCGCCGGCGTAGAAGTCGTTGGCCCAGCCGTTGCGGCTCAGGCCGACCAGGTAGAGCAGGGCGGTGGCCAGGAGCAGGGCCAGCAGCGCCGGCCGTGCCCATGCCGGGTCCTCCGGCCGGCCGCGCAGCAGCCGGGGCATGCGGCTGCCGCGGGCGTGGCCAGCGGCCATGGCGCCGGGTTGCGTCGAGATGGCGGTCACCGTCAGCTCCTATTCGGACAGGTCCAGCAGCTGGCGCTGGACGAGATCGGGGGCGGTCTCCGGCCGGGCGGGCGGGGATGCGTGCCGGGGCGGCGGTCCCGCGCGGCCGCCGTGGCTCCCGTGCACGCCGTGGCTCCCGTGCCCGCCGCGGCTCCCGTGGCCGCGGAAGACCCAGCCCCGGTAGAGCGCGAACCTGACGATGGTGGCGGCCAGGTTGGCCGCGACGAGCACCGTGACCTCGGCGGCGCGGCCCGGCTGGGCGGTGACCGCGTGCAGCGCGGCCAGCGCGCCGGAGGTGACCGCGAGCCCGATGCCGAACGCGATGAGACCGCGCAGCTGGTGGCGGGCGGCCTGGGCGCGGCCGCGGATGCCGAAGGTGACCCGCCGGTTGACGGCGGTGTTGGCCACGGCGGTCAGGAGCAGGCTGATGGCGTTGGCGGCCTGGGCCGGCAGCGAGCCACGAAGCAGCAGGTACAGCAGCACGTAAGCCACGGTGCTGGCCGCCCCGACCACGACGAACCGCGCCAGCTGGCCGGCCAGCTGGCCATGCCGGCCGGCCGGGCCGCCGCGCGACAGCCCCGGCGGAGAGGGGCTGCCCAGCGCCGGGACGCTGATGGTGCCGCGGGCCAGGCCGGTGCCGAGGCGGATGATGCCGCGCAGGTCGGCCAGGGCGGTGGGGATGACCTTGACCCGGGAGTCGGGGTCGTCGATCCAGTCCACCGGGACCTCGTGGATGCGCAGCCCGGCCCGCTCGGCCAGCACCAGCAGCTCGGTGTCGAAGAACCAGCCGGTGTCGCTGGTCAGCGGCAGCAGCGCCCGGGCCGCGCCGGCCCCGATGGCCTTGAAGCCGCACTGGGCGTCGGAGAACCCGGTGCCCAGCGTGGCGTGCAGCAGCAGGTTGTAGCAGCGGGAGATGAGCTCGCGGCGGGGGCCGCGGGCCACCCGGGCGCCGCGGGCCAGCCGGGTGCCGATCGCCACGTCGCTGTGGCCCGACAGCAGCGGCGCCAGCAGCGGGAGCAAGGCGTTCAGGTCGGTCGACAGGTCCACGTCCATGTAGCCGACCACGTCCGCGTCGCTGGCCGACCAGACCGAGCGCAGCGCCCCGCCCCGCCCCGGCCGCTCCAGCCGGACCGCGCGGACCGAGGGCAGCTCGTCCGCGAGCGCGAGGGCCTGCGCCCAGGTGCCGTCGGTGCTGCCGTTGTCCGCGATGGTGATGCGGGTGTCGACGGGGAAGGTCTTATCCAGGTAGGCGTGGAGCCGCCGGACGCTGGGAGCCAGGTCCCGCTCCTCGTTGCGGACCGGGACCACGATCTCCACCTGGGCCCGGTGCTGTGCGAGGGGCGGCGGCGGAAGGCCGGGCTCGGCTGCGTGGAGCAGGGAGTCGGTCGATGTCATGCGCCCAGGATCAGCGGTCAAGCTGCGGGTGTTCTGGGCGCCAGCTTTGAGTAAGTTCTCAAAGGGATCATGCCCGGGTCTCGCCGTTGCCCGGCTTGGGCCGGGCGGCCTCGGATGAGCCGGCCGATCGGCGGCCGCCTCATGGTGGCAGACGCGCCCGGCTGCCGCGCCCGGCTGCCGCGCCCGGCGTCAGCGGAGGACCAGGCAGAACGGATGCCCGGCCGGGTCCTGGTAGACACGCCAGCTGACCGGTTCCCCGGCCGGCCCCGGCCGCGGGGACACGTGCTCGCGGACGAAGACCGCGCCCGCCGCGATGACCCGGTCGTGGGCTGCCGCCAGATCGCCGACCAGGACATCGAAGTGGATCTTCGCGGCCCCCGCGCCGGGGGGTGCGGCGCTGGCCTGGAACGACAGCCGCTGCCCGTGCGGGGGCGGCTCGAGGGTCACCCAGCCCGGGTACCACTGCACCGGGGTGCCGCCGAGCAGCCCCGCCCAGAACCGCGCCAGCGCCCATGGCTCGGCGCAGTCCATCACCACTTCCCGGATCCAGCCGATCACGCCATCGCTGCTCACCCGATCATGATGATCCCTGCCCGGGCCGTGGCCGCCGCCGGGACGGTGATCAGCCGTTCATCCGGCCGCTGGGTCATCATCTGGCGGCCCGGCGAGCCGGCGGATCCGGCATGGCCTCGCCGTGCTTGACTGGGGGGCGGGACCCAGGCGGCGAGGAGCTGGGCGATGGCAGACGTTGATGACTCGCGCAAGCGATGGGACACCGACGACAGGTTCACGGGGGTGGCCGATGCCAGCGTCTTCGCTGACGCCATCGAGGAACTCGCGGCGCTGGCCCGCCGGCCGGCCTGGGTAGCCGAGGAACCCGAGGCCCACCTGGTGCCCCACCTGCGCGGTGCGGACATCGCCGGGCTGCGCCTGCTCGAATGCAGCGGCCGGGGCGATGGCGTGCTGGAGGTGACCGCCGAACACGGCCCGGGCGCCAGCCGCGGCGGCATCCGGCGGCTGGCCTGGGCGCTGATCGGGACCGTGGCCGAGCCCGCGGCCAGCGTCCGTGAGCGCCGCGACGGCGACAGCGTCGTCTTCGACGTCGTCACCGGGATACCCGAAGGCTCCGGGCCGTTCGCCAGCCACGGTCATACGCTCCGGCTCACGGTCCTCCCGCCGGCCATTCCCTGAGCGGGGCAAGATCTGGGGCATGGATGGCCCGGTGGCGCTGTGCCCTCCCAGCGAAGATGATCTTGCGTTGATGGAGGAACTGACGCAGGGCCCGGAGCAGACGGGGGAGTTCGGCTGGTCCGATCGCCGGCGGCGGGCAGCCTGCTGAAGCGGCCCGAGACATCGATCTGAAAGGAATGCCACCATGTGCCGGGCCGGCCCCGGGCGGCAGCCGACGATACTTGAGCGATGGGTCAAGCCGAGGTGCTGATCGCCGGGCTGCTGGTGGCGGTGGCGGGCCTGAGTGTGCTCGCCCGCCGGCTGTCGGTGCCGTATCCGATCGTGCTCGTCATCGGCGGGGCCCTGTTCGGGTTCATTCCCGGGCTGCCCGAGGTGAAGCTCGACCCGCAGGTCGTGCTGGTCGTCTTCCTGCCGCCCCTGGTCTACGGCGCGGCGATCTACGCGAACTTCAACGATTTCCGGGCCAGCCTGCGCACGCTCACGCTCAGCACGGTCGCACTGGTGCTCGCGACGATGTGCGCGGTCGCCTGGGGCGCGCACGCGTTCATCCCGGGCATGCCGTGGGCGGCCGCCTTCGTCCTCGGGGCGATCGTCTCGCCGACCGACCCGCTCGCGGCGGCGGCGATAATGCGGCGCCTCGACGCCCCGCGGCGCATGGTCAGCGCCATCGAGGGCGAGGGCCTGTTCAACGACGTGACGGCGCTGGTGGCCTACCGCGTCGCGGTCGCCGCCGTGGTGGCCGGGAGCTTCTCGCTCGCCGACGCCGGCCTGAGCTTTCTGCTGGGGGCCGCCGGCGGCGTGGCCGTGGGCCTGGCCGTGGGGGCGGCCGTCGCCGAGATCCGCAGGCGCGTGAGTGACCCCCAGGTAAGCGTGACGATCTCGCTGCTCACCAGCTACGCGGCGTTCGTGCCTGCGAACGCCATCGGGGCTTCCGGGATCCTGGCCACGGTCACGGCCGGCATCTACATGGGCATCCGTGCGCCGCGGGTGCTGCCGAGCCGGGCCCGGCTGGAGGGCTACTTCGTCTGGGACATCCTCGACTTCATCATCAACGCGATCCTGTTCGTGCTGATCGGGCTGCAGCTCCGTGCGGTCGTCGACGGGCTGTCGGGATACCCGGCGCTGACGCTCGGCGGGTACGCCCTGGCCGTGACCGGGGTGGTCGTGGGCACCAGACTGGTGTGGTTCTTCACCGTCCCGTACCTGATCCGGGCGATCGACCGGCGCCCGGTGCAGCGGACGCGACGGGTGGGGGCGCGGTGGCGTTTCGTGATGGCCTGGAGCGGGATGCGGGGCGCCGTGTCGCTCGCCGTGGCGCTCGCGCTGCCGTTCACCACCGACGGAGGCGGCGCCTTCCCGAAGCGCAACCTCATCGTCTTCCTCACCTTCGCCGTGATCTTCTTCACGCTGGTCGGGCAGGGGCTCTCGCTGCCGGCGCTGATCCGCCGCCTCGGGCTGAACGACGGTGGCGCGGACGCGGAGGAGGAGACGCGGGCCCGGCTGGTCGCGACGAAGGCCGCGCTGGCGGAGATCGACGCGCTGGCCGGCGAGGACTGGACGCGCGAGGACACGGTGCAGCGGATGCGCAACATGTACGAGTTCCGCAAGCGCCGTCTCGCGGCCCGGGCCGGCAAGATCGAGGATGACGGCTACGAGGACCAGTCGCTCGCGTACCAGCAGATGGTGCAGCTCGTGCTGCAGGCAGAGCGCGAGGCGCTGCTGCGGCTGCGAAGCGAGGGAAAGCTCTCCAACGAGGTGATGAACCGGATCGTGCACGAACTCGACCTCGAGGAATCGCGGCTGGAAATCTGAGCCGCGGCCAGGCGGAGACCCGCCTGCGTTACGAGGTCCGGTTACCGCCCTCAGCGGCCGTGCTGGGGTGTGCGGCCCGGCTCCGGCAGCCGGGCCAGCTCGTCATCGGTGGCCCACGCCTGCCCGCCCATCAGCCAGCGATGTTCCCGGGCGGCCAGCTCCCACAGATGGTGGTGCGCGTCGATCACCCGGCGCACGCTACCGGCACCGGGCCCCGCCGGGGAGCTCCCCGGCCGATGCCACCGGGGGCGGCCGCGAGTCTCAGCCGCGGCGCTGGGCGAGCTGCCGCTCGGCCTCGGCCAGCAGGGATACGACGTTCTGGCCGAACTCCACGTCACAGGCGCCGGCGGTCCGGCCGGATTCGGCGTTGCTCACCAGTTCGGCCAGGGCGGCGCGCAGCGGTATCACCGGGTCGGCCGACAGGCCGGGGGCGGCCGACCGCCCGGCCGCGCCCCAGACGTAGCAGCCGAAGCTTTCCGCGCCGGGGGACACGTTCTGGCTGACCGTCACCGTGCTCGTCGCCCCGCTGTGGTGATGCAGGACGAGGTGGGTGACGTCGGCGAGGCCGGCGTCGGCCGTGATCGAGCGCACCGGGCCCAGGCCCGCCCACAGCAGTGCGATCGCGTGGGGCCCGAGATCCCACAGGGCGCCCTTCTC
>Ga0335077_10007390_pt1 | contig 13589 bp, 10 predicted proteins | sample Lox_Sample_31_FD_207151 | JGI IMG/M metagenome (GOLD analysis project Ga0335077, IMG submission 207151) | Soil microbial communities from Loxahatchee National Wildlife Refuge, Florida, United States - Lox_Sample_3.1 | ecosystem: Environmental > Terrestrial > Soil > Wetlands | place: USA...
GTGAGCCAATTTGCGTCGTACTCAGACAGTTTGTAGTCGATAATAAATCGCTCACGCTTTTTCGCCGGCAGCTCGGGCATCGACGCCCGAACGCGCTCCCGCCACGCCTCGCTGATGCGCAGCGGTACAAGATCCGGTTCGGGAAAATAGCGGTAATCGTGCGCGTGCTCTTTGCTTCGCATGCCCACGGTTTCGCCCGTTGCAACGTTGTAAAGCCGCGTCTCCTGCTCAATGCGACCGCCGGCTTCAAGCACCGAAACCTGGCGCGCGATTTCGTAATCCAGCGCCATTTTCAGAAACCGGAAGGAGTTGAGGTTCTTAACTTCGACCTTGGTACCCAACTTCTCGGCGCCCTTCAGCCGCACTGAAACGTTGGCGTCGCAACGCAACTGGCCTTTCTCCATGTCGCACGCCGATACCTCGACGAACTGCATGATCTGCTTCAGCTCGGTCAGAAAGTCATAGGCTTCATCGGAGCTGCGCATGTCCGGCTCGGTCACGATTTCAATCAGCGGTGTGCCGCACCGGTTGAGATCGACGTAGCTGTAGCAGTCGGAATCACTGAAACCTTCGTGAATGCTCTTGCCGGCGTCATCTTCCATGTGGACGCGCGTAATGCCGATCCGCCTGGGCTTGTTCTGAACCAGGATGTCTACCCAGCCGTGTTCGGCGATCGGCTCGTCATACTGCGAGATCTGATATCCCTTGGGCAGGTCCGGGTAGAAGTAATTTTTCCGTGCCAGGCGCGATACCGGGCGGATGGCGCAATTGAGCGCCATACCTGCCCGCATGGCCATCTCCACAGCTTCACGGCTCAGCACGGGCAGTGCGCCAGGCAAGCCCAGACACACCGGGCAGACGTTGGTGTTGGGCGGCGCGCCGAAACTCGTGGGACATCCGCAGAAGATCTTGCTGGCGGTGGCTAACTGCACGTGCACTTCCAGGCCAACGACCGGTTCGTACCTCGAGATCACTTCAGGCGGAGCAAGCTCCGCGGCCGGAGAAGACATTGCAACCATTATAAGGAAGGCGGGAATGCACGCCAATGAACGCGAATTGTATACTGAAATTTCAGCATGAACATGTGAATTTCTCCAGGCGCGCGATGCGCTTGAGCCTTGCCCGGCATCAGAGGAATTGGAAATGAGTTCCATCGCGATCGACAGTCACTTGCACAAAGCGATCCGGTTTTACCAGGCATCCATCGGAAAGAAGGCCGTCATGGCCGTGACGGGCGTCGTCCTGTTCGGCTACGTCGTGGGCCATCTCGCCGGGAACATGCAGGTTTATCTGGGCGCCGAGCAGATGGACAAATATGCAGCATTCCTGCATTCCATGCCGGTGCTGCTGTGGGGGGTGCGCGCGCTGCTGGTGGCCTCGGTGGTCCTCCACATAACAGCATCGCTGCAGCTCCAGAAGCTCAAACTGGACGCCCGCCCCACCGGCTACGTGAAGCAGACGGCGATCGAATCGAGCCTCGCATCACGATCGATGATCTGGAGCGGCCTGATGATTGCCGCGTTTGTCATTTACCACATTTTGGATCTGACCACCGGCGCTGCCAGCACCACGCAGTTCCGCGAGCTGCGGGCGTACGAGAACCTGGTCTTCAGCTTCCGGCGCCTTCCGGTTTCGGGGTTCTACGTTCTGGGAATGGTTCTTCTGGGGATGCACCTCTACCATGGACTGTGGAGCATCTTGCAAACCGTGGGCTTCAGCCACCCGCGCTACACGCCGATCATCAAGCGCGTGGCGGCCTGGGTGGCCATTCTGATCGCAGCCGGCTTTATTTCTATTCCGATTGCTGTATTGACCGGCTTGGTGGGCTCGAACCTCTAATGGAACTGGATTCGAAAGTCCCCTCGGGACCAATTGAAAGCGCCTGGGACCGCGCCAAGTTCGAGATGAAGCTGGTGAACCCGGCGAACAAGCGGAAGTACAACATCATCGTCGTCGGCTCCGGCCTGGCGGGAGCGTCCGCCGCGGCGACGCTTGGAGAACTGGGTTACAACGTCCAGTGTTTCTGCTTCCAGGACAGCCCGCGGCGCGCGCACTCCATCGCCGCGCAAGGCGGCATCAACGCGGCCAAGAATTATCAGAACGACGGCGACAGCATTTTTCGGCTCTTCTACGACACGGTCAAAGGCGGCGATTTCCGTTCGCGCGAAGCCAACGTGTACCGGCTGGCGCAGATCAGTGTCAACATCATCGACCAGTGCGTGGCACAGGGCGTTCCCTTCGCGCGCGAATATGGCGGGACGCTGGCCAACCGCTCGTTCGGCGGCGCGCAGGTCTCGCGAACTTTCTACGCGCGCGGCCAGACAGGACAGCAGTTGCTGCTGGGAGCCTACCAGGCGCTAGAACGGCAGGTAGGAGCGGGCCAGGTCAAGATGTTTCCACGCACCGAGATGCTGAGCCTGGTGCTGGTAGAGGGCAAGGCTCGCGGCATTGTCACGCGCAACCTGATCACCGGAAAAATTGAATCGTACGCAGCGGACGCCGTGGTGCTGGCGACCGGTGGCTATGGTAACGTCTATAACCTTTCGACCAACGCGCGCGGCTCCAACTGCACAGCGATCTGGCGCGCCTACAAACACGGCGCGGCATTCGCCAATCCGTGTTTCACCCAGATCCACCCGACGTGCATCCCGGTCTCCGGCGATTATCAATCCAAGCTCACGTTGATGAGCGAATCGCTGCGCAACGATGGCCGCATCTGGGTGCCGAAAACGCGTGGTGACAAGCGGCCGCCCGGCCAAGTTCCGGAAGAGGAGCGCGATTATTACCTGGAGCGGCGTTATCCGAGCTTCGGCAACCTGGTGCCGCGCGACGTGGCTTCCCGTAATGCCAAGGCGGTTTGCGACGAAGGTCGCGGCGTCGGGGAAACGGGACTCGGTGTGTACCTGGATTTTTCTGACGCCATCCACAGGCTGGGTGCCAGCGGAATCCGTGAGCGATACGGCAACCTGTTCGACATGTACGAGCGCATTACCGGCGAGGATCCGTACAAAGTTCCAATGCGTATTTACCCGGCGATTCACTACACCATGGGCGGGCTCTGGGTCGACTACCAGTTGATGAGCACGATTCCGGGCTTGTTCGTCGCCGGGGAAGCCAATTTTTCCGATCATGGCGCCAACCGCCTGGGCGCCAGCGCGCTGATGCAGGGCCTGGCCGATGGGTACTTCATCCTGCCCTATACACTCGGAAATTACCTTGCGAGCACCAAACTGGATGCTGTCAAAACGAACTACGCTGAGTTCCGGCGCGAAGAAGCCGAAGTCGCGGCCATGACGAAGCAATTACTGGCCATCAAAGGAAAGCGCACGGTGGCTTCTTTTCATCGCGAACTTGGAAAACTGGCTTGGGAGAACTGCGGAATGTCGCGCAATGCGAAGGGGCTGCAAATCGCAATTGGCAAAATTCGCGAGCTGCGCGAGGAGTTCTGGCGAAACGTAGATGTGCTAGGCAGCGACAAAGAATTGAACCAGGCGCTCGAACACTCCGGGCGCGTGGCCGATTTCCTGGAACTGGCCGAGTTGATGTGCATCGACGCGCTGCACCGCAATGAATCCTGCGGCGGGCATTTCCGCGAAGAGTACCAGACAACGGACGGCGAAGCGCTGAGAGACGACGAGCATTATTCGTACGCGGCCGCCTGGGAGTTTCGCGGGCTCGATCAGCCGCCGGAACTCAACAAGGAACCGTTACAGTTCGAGTACGTGCATCCCACGCAACGGAGCTACAAATAGATGCGCCTTACGCTACACGTATGGCGGCAGAAAAGCGCGAGCGATCCCGGCCGTATGATCCAGTACGAAGCCCGCGACGTGAACCCGGACATGTCGTTTCTGGAAATGCTGGACGTGGTGAATGAAGAGCTGACCGTGAAGGGTGAAGATCCCATCGCGTTTGATAGCGATTGCCGCGAAGGCATCTGCGGCATGTGCGGCTTCATGATTAATGGTGTGGCGCACGGGCCGCGGCGCGGCACCACCGTCTGCCAGCTTCACATGCGCAAGTTCCACGACGGCGATGTCCTCTATCTCGAGCCCTGGCGCGCGAAAGCCTTTCCCGTGGTCAAAGACCTGGTTGTGGACCGCAGCGCATTCGATCGCGTTATCGCGGCGGGAGGTTACATTTCCGTTCCGGCGGGCAGCGCCGCCGACGGAAACACGATCCTGGTACCCAAACAGAACGCCGATCTGTCTATGGATGCGGCCGCGTGCATCGGCTGCGGCGCGTGCGTGGCGGCGTGCCCCAATGCATCGGCTTCTCTGTTTACCGGCGCAAAACTCACCCACTTGGGCGTGCTCCCGCAAGGCCAGCCCGAGCGTTATCTTCGTGTGATTCGCATGGTGGCGCAAGCCACGGCCGAGGGCTTTGGAAGCTGCACCAACATTGGTGAATGCGAGGCGGTCTGCCCCAAGGAGATCAAACTCGAAGTGATCGCGCGCATGAACCACGACTTCATCAAGGCGAGCTGGACCAACCGTCCCGCGTCGGCTGAGGCCGGCGTTGGCTAAGACCCACAGCGCAATTATGCGCAACCTGACACGGAGGCCCGATGGACTACACCTATCCCGATATCTGCAAGATGATCGATCACTCGCTGCTGAATCCCACGGTCACGCGCAACGATCTCGATCAGGGCATTCAGCTCGCGCTTGCCTATGATGTCGCGAGCGTCTGCATACTGCCCTACTACCTGAAGCGTTGTGCGGAGTCGCTCGCGGGAAGTTCGGTCAAGGCCAGCACGACCATCGGTTTTCCGCATGGCGCACATACCACCGCGGTCAAAGTGGCGGAGGCCCGCCGCGCACTCGCCGATGGCGGTGAAGAGCTGGACATGGTTGTCAACATCAGCAAGGTGCTCAGCGGAGATTGGGACTACGTCCGCGGCGATATCGCCGCCGTGATCGAAACAGCGCACGAGGCAGGTAAAAAGGTCAAAGTGATCTTTGAGAATTGCTACCTGAAGGACGATCACAAGATCCGGCTCTGCGAGATTTCGGGCGATCTGAACGCCGACTGGGTGAAAACTTCCACCGGCTATGGCTCCGGCGGCGCCACTTTGGAAGACCTGCAACTAATGCGGAAGCATGCGCCCGCGCACGTCCAGGTGAAAGCTGCGGGCGGCGTCCGCGATCTGGACATGCTGCTACGCGTCAGAGAGATCGGAGTAACGCGTGTGGGCGCAACGCGAACGGCCGCCATGCTGGACGAATGCCGGCGCCGGCTTGGTCTACCGGCGTTGCAGGCCGCTCCCGCGGTTGTTCCAGGCTATTGAGCCGTCTGGTTCGAGCGGTGCCAGGTCAGCGCAATGAAGAGCGATCTTCCGGGCACAGGCAGAGTGTCGACCTGCTGGTAGAGAGCGATCGGGTCGGAGTATCTGACGCGGGCGAGGTTGCGCACGCCAGCCTGAAAGTCGAAGTTGGAGGTCACGTGCGCGGCGCTCACGGTGAGGTCCGTCAGAAACAGCGGCGCTAGCGTTGCCCCATCGAGTGTTTGCCGCGCTCCCAGATACTGCGTACCGCTGGCCAGCGAGAGCCGCTGCGTAAACAGCGGGACGGAGAGGCGCAGCTTACCAATCTGGCCGGGAGAATTGGCTAGCGGATAGTTGTGGTCATTGTTAATGGCGCGTTGCACCGCCAGACTAGCCACCACCTCCAGCCAGCGAACCGGGTGGCCATTGAGTTCCGCCTCAAGGCCTGAGGAACGATCGCCGCCGGCGTTGCGATACTGGAATTCGCCGCCGGCAGTGTACTCTCCAACCAATAGATCGCTGACGTCATACCGGTACGCGGACAGCAGCGCATTGAGCCGGCGTGTGAGCTTGCGCTCGATGACGAACTCATATGTTATTTCGCGCTCCGGCCGCGCCGATGGGTTGGCGAGCGTTGCCACTGATGGATCGGTGTAGAACAACTCAAAAGCGGTGGGATTGCGGAAGGCCCGTCCATAAAGAAACTTGTAAGAAACTCGTGTGGACGGCTGATAGATCAACGCGGCGCGTGGCGAGACGGAGCTATTCCGGTATTCGGAATGATCGAACCGCGCTCCCAGATCCAACTTCCACGCGCGCGTCAGGTCCCATTCATCTTGTGCAAGGACGCCGAAATACTGGTCGCGTTTGTCGATGCTGAGAGATGGCCCTTGGTCCGCCTGGTCGTATACGGCCTTTTGCAGAGCGCGCAGGTCGAACCGCCCTTCGCCGCCCACGGTGAGCGAGCCGAAATGAGGAACCGGAAAGCGGTAGCTCAACTGCGTGCCCGCCCAGTCGCCGTAGAAGAAATCGTAGTTGTCGGCGATATCGTCTGTTGTCAGGTAGCGGTAAATCCCCCGGAAGCGGTAATTGTCGTAGTACATTCGCCACTGCAGGCTTCGGGACTCTTCAAAGTTGTGGGTATAGGTAGCGTCAATAAAATTTCGGCTGTCAATCGCCCTGGTACCGCGATCGTTGAAAACGGTCGGCCCCCAGGACACGGGCTGGATCTTCGGCCGGGCGTCGAATACAGCAAGAACACTCCAGTCGTGCCAGGTGAGGTTGCCGAACAGGTGATATCCCTTTTCACCATCCATGTCGATGGCGCGCCCCTCTCCAGGAATGTAGATGGAGTGCTCGCCCGTATCGTTGAACAACGCTCCGGAAAGCAGCAGCGTAGCTGCATGGCCGAGTGGAATAGAGGATGCTGCCTGCAGTTTCTTCTCGCCGAAAGTGCCGGCCTCGGCCCGCACCTGAGTGCCACCGAATTCCTCGGGGGCGATAGTCACCACATTGATTGTGGCGAACATCCCGTCGCTGCCATAGAGCGAGGATGACGGCCCGCGGATGATCTCAATCCGCTTCACCAGGGTCATGTCGATCGGGAAATCCTGCCCGAACCAGGTCGTCTGGCTGAGAATGTTATCGCCCAGGCTGTGCCCGTTCACCATCACCAGAAAGTGCGTCCCGTAATCCCCGGGTGCCGAGAGACCCCGCACTCCGAGAAAGTGATAGGTATGGTCATAGCTCACGAACATCCCTCGTACGTAGCTAAGCGCCTCGCCAAGGGTTCGGTACCCATACCGGCGAATCTCATCCTGCGTGATCACGGTCACGCTGGCGGGCGCATCTTGCAGAGTCTGCTCATGCAGCGAGGCCGCCTCCACCTTAATCTGCATCAACTGCTCGAGGTCCAGGTTGGAGAGATCCTGCTGGTCCTGTGCATTGTCCTTCGCCTGCACAAGGCCCGCACTCGACACTAAGAACAGCACCACTGCCAGTCGCAGCTTCACAGTGGATACATCGGCGGCTCAGTGTAAAACTTTAGACAGCCAACCTGACGGTCCCGCCCCCTGTGGCATACTGATCCCCATGATGAAACTGGGCTTCGTCAGCGCCATCTTGCCGGATTTGACTCTCTCTGAAGTAGCCGCTTTCGCCGCCACCAGCGGCTATGACTGCGTCGAGCTCATGTGCTGGCCGAAAGGCAAAGCCGAGCGGCGATACGCGGGTGTCACGCATATCGATGTGGCCGGGTTCACCCCGGAGGACGCCAGGCGCGTCATCGATACCATGAAGAAGACCGGCGTCGCCATCAGCGGGCTCGGCTACTATCCCAATCCGCTCGCGCCCGATCCGGCCGAAGCGCGCGTCTATGTCGAGCACATTCACCACGTGATCCAGGCCGCGAAATTGCTCGGCGTCAGCGTTGTGAATACCTTTGTTGGCCGCGACTGGACGAAATCCGTCGACGACAACTGGCCGCGCTTTCTTGAAACCTGGCGGCCGCTCATTAAGTTTGCCGAGGATCAGGGCGTCAGGATCGGCATCGAGAACTGTCCCATGGCGTTCACCAAGGATGAATGGCCCGGCGGCAAGAACCTCATGACTTCGCCCCGTATCTGGCGGCGTGCTTTCACGGACATTCCCAGCCCCAACTTCGGGCTGAACTTCGATCCGTCGCACTTCATCTGGCAGCGCATGAACTATCTCAAGCCGCTGCGCGAGTTCCGCGACCGGCTGTTTCACCTGCACGCCAAGGATGTGCGTCTCGACCAGGACCGCCTCAACGAGGTCGGCATCATGGCGGTTCCCAACGATTTCCATACGCCGAAACTCCCGGGCCTGGGTGACGTGAATTGGAGCCGCTTCTTCTCCGTGCTCACCGACACCGGCTACGACGGCCCCATCTGCGTGGAAGTCGAGGATCGCGCCTACGAGGGCTCGCTCGAAAAACGCAAGGCGTCGCTCACGCAAAGCGCGCGTTATCTGCGGCAGTTTATTCCGTAGCAGTCAAATATACTTGGAGGACCATGCTAGCCTATAAACAACTTGAGGACCGGCTTGCCGGTCCGCTAAACCTGGGGCGCAGGCCCGTAACAGTAACCTTCCGCGACAGCCCGCCGCAAGGCGTGCCAAGATTCACCGGGGAGGTGCCGTCGGGATGCAGCTTTTGGCGGATCGCCGCCGAAGGACGCACGTTCTACACCGTCCCTTCGGATCACCTCAACTGTCCGATCGGGGGTTACACGCACAATATCGCACTGCCGGAAGATCGGACTGCTGAGCTAACCCAGACGCTCGGCCTCATGGCAGAGATCGGCTACATCCGCATGGAGGACATCCCCGGCGTATTTCGCCTCCCGAGCACCCCGGCCGCAGTGATCTACGCGCCGCTGGGCGACACGCCCGTCGAGCCCGACGTGGTCCTCTTCTCCGGCCGGCCCGCGTCGGTCATGATGCTGGAAGAAGCCGCCATGCGCGCCGGCGTGGCCGCGCAGTTGCCTATGCTGGGGCGTCCCACCTGCATGGCGATTCCGGCATCTCTGGCCCAGGGCACCGTCGCCAGCGCAGGGTGCATCGGTAACCGCACCTACACCGGGCTCGGCGATGACGAGTTGTACGTCGCGGTGCCCGGCAGGGACCTGGAAAAAATCGCTGCGGAAGTTGAAACCATCGTCGCAGCGAACCAAAAACTGGCTGAATATCACCGGGAACGGCGGGAACGGCTGACCCGGTAGACACGTACTTCAAACATGCGAACTCTCCTGCAGGATCTGCGCTACGGGTTCCGTATGCTGGCCGCCCACCCCGGTTTCACGGCCGTGGCTGTGCTCTCACTGGCGGTTGGTATTGGCGCCAATACCTCGATGTTCAGCCTGGCGGATGCCATCCTGCTGCGACCCTTGCCGGTCGACCGGCCCGGTGAGATCGTCCGGGTCCTCAGCACCGCGCGAGGCGATGATTCCGGCTATATGTCTTATCCGGACTTTCTCGACTTCAAAACCCGGAACCGCAGCCTCGCCGGTCTCACGGCGATGAGCCAAGTCCTGCTCGGACTCCGTTCCAGCCCCGCGACGCCGGCCCAGGTCAAACTCGGCGGCGTGGTCACCACCGACTTCTTCGATGTTCTGGGCGTGAGGCCGGCGCTGGGACGAGGCTTTCGCACCGACGAGGACCGGCAGCCGGTCGCCGTGCTGAGCCATGCCTTGTGGGAATCCCACTTCGCGAGCGATCCGTCTGTGATCGGCCGGCAGATTCGGTTGAGCGGCCTCGTTTTCACCGTGATCGGCGTTGCGCCCGCGAGTTTCACGGGCCTCCAGCTCTTCGTTCACGAAGAGGTGTACCTGCCCATGGGGATGTGGCCCCTGGTGGCAGTAGAGGAGAAGAATCCGCTGGATCGTCGCGAACACCGGAACATCGTCGTGTACGGACGGCTGCGGCCAGGGCGCACGGCCCGCGACGCCCAGGCCGAATTCGTGACGCTTGCGCGCAACCTCGATCAAGCCTACCCGGACGCCGATCGCGGTCGCAGCGTGGCCGTGCTAACGGAGATTGATGCGCGCAACCGTAGTGACTCCACAAACGAAGCACTTGTGGCTCTGCTACTCTCCATCTCCGGCCTGGTGCTGTTAATCGCCTGTGCCAACGTCGCGAATCTGCTGCTCTCGCGAGCGGGGTCGCGGTCTCGCGAAGTCGCTATCCGGCTCGCCATCGGAGCCGGGCGGGCCAGGCTGTTGCGCCAGTTCTTCACCGAAAGCCTGCTGCTCGCCGTTCTCGGCGGAGCTGCTGGCCTGCTCTTGGCAATGACTTGCATGCAGTTCCTTTCTTCCATACGCCTGCCGACCGATTTCCCAATCAGCCTGGTGGTTCCCCTGGATGGGCGCGTTTTGTTGTTTTGCGCCATCGCCTCGCTGGTTAGCGCTTTGATCTTCGGCTTTGCGCCAGCAATGCAGATGCTCAAAACAGACCTCACCGGCACATTGAAGGCGGGCGATCTCGCGGTTTCGGACCGCAAGCGGCGCTTTCATGTCCGCAATTTGTTGGTTGTCGGCCAAGTCACCGTTTCCACCGTGCTCCTGGTCGCGGCAGGTCTCCTTGTGAAGGATTTCGTTGAGACGCTCAACTTCCACCCCGGTTTTCGCACCGACCATATCCTGCTCATGTCCCTGGATCCCGCCGCCGTGCGTTATAACGAATCACAGACGCGCGAGTTTTACAAGCAGCTCATCACACGGGTCAAAGCGCTTCCCGGGGTCCGCTCGGTGGCTCTGGGCCAGAACGTCCCTCTCGGGTTCTCCCATTCGATCCGGGTTGTAACGATTGAGGGCTACGAAACTCAGCGGGACCAGCAAGGCTTCTCCACGTATTTCAACACGATAGACGACAACTACTTAGCGACCATGCAGATCGCTCTGGTCAGCGGGCGGAACTTTGACAGCCGCGACACGCCGTCCTCGCCGCCGGTGGTGATTGTGAATCAAACCATGGCGCAGCGCTATTGGCCGAAGCGCAACGCTCTCGGCGGGCGGATGGTAATCGAGGGAAAGACCCTGCAAGTGGTCGGCATCGCCAAGGACATGAAATACAACGACGTCTCCGAGCCTCCGACGCCGTTTTTCTTCCTGCCCTTTTCCCAGCACTACACCCCGCCCATGACCCTGCACATTGAAACCTCGGGTGATCCAGTCTCTTTCGCGGCGCCCGTGATGGCTGAGATCCGGCGTCTCGATCCGGATCAGCCTGTGCAGGAAGTCATGACTCTTCATCACTATTTCCAGGAAGGGGCACTTTTCGCCAACCGGCTGATTGCACAACTCGTAACCACGATCGGCTTGTTCGGATTACTGCTGGCCACGATCGGCCTTTACGGCGTCATCGCCTACTCGGTCAGCCGGCGCACGCGGGAAATCGGGATTCGCATGGCTATCGGCGCGGATCGCGGCGAGGCCTTGCGGCTGATCCTCCGGCAAGGGGTGACGCTCACCCTGATTGGGGTCGCGCTCGGCTCCGGAGCGGCGATCCTGCTTTCGCCGGTGCTCCAGAGCCAGTTGGTAGGCGTTAACCCCAGAGACCCGTCGGTTTTCCTGGCCGTTTTCCTGCTGCTGTCCGGCATCAGTCTGCTGGCATGTTATGTGCCCGCCCGGCGCGCCGCGCAAGTCCAACCACTCAGCGCGCTCCGCCACGAATAGCGCTGCCTCACTCATAGCCGGGCTGGTGGGACTAGTCCTCCGACCGTCAAAATTGCTGAAATTTCGAGCATTCTCAGTGGTATACTTCTGCAACGATCTTTATTAAGTGTGATCGGGGTGAAGACAGTTTACCTGTTCAAATCTGAGATCCACCCGGAGGTGGTGACCTGTGCTCGACCTCGCAATTGTTCGCGCCATTTTCATCCTCGTCATCAGCGCCTGCGCCTATTACTTCCAGCCGTTTCATTTGCCGCCGTTCATCGCAGCCGCCGCCGGTTTGGTTGTTGGCGGTGCGATCATCCTTTTCGAACTGCGTGTCGAAAAAGTGAGCCTCAAGCGGCTGATTGGGGCGGCGTTCGGGTCCGTGCTGGGCATCTTTGGCGCCTTCCTGATGTCGCTCGTGCTGGCGAGGGTTAACGTCGAAAATTCCACAACGCTGCATTTCCTCCAGCTCTTCCTGCTGCTGTGGATGACCTACGTCGGCTTGGTCGTAGGCGCCAACAAAGGCGACATGCTGAACCTCTCGGCCTTGGGCGGCGTCTTCGGCGGCGAAAAAGGCCCCAAGAAATCGTTCAAGATTCTGGATACCAGCGTCATTATCGACGGTCGCATCGCCGACATCGCCGAAACCGGGTTCCTCGATGGCGTTCTGGTGATTCCGCAATTTGTCTTGCGCGAGTTGCAGCTTGTGGCCGATTCAGCCGATTCCATGAAACGCAATCGGGGCCGCCGCGGTCTGGATATCTTGCAGCGCATTCAGAAAATGGCGCACCTGAACGTGCAGATCGTGGAAGACGACTTCCCCCACGTGCGCGAAGTGGACATGAAGCTGATCGAGCTCGCCAAGGTGTACGATTGCAAGGTCATCACTAACGACTTCAACCTGAACAAGGTGGCCCAACTCCACGGCGTCGAAGTGCTGAACATCAACGAGCTGGCCAATTCGCTCAAGCCCATCGTGCTGCCCGGCGAAACCATGCGCGTTTTCATCCTGAAGGAAGGTAAGGAGTACAATCAGGGCGTCGCTTACCTCGATGACGGTACCATGGTGGTGGTGGACAACGCCAAGCGCATGATTTCGAAAACCATCGACATCTCGGTGACGAGCGTGCTCCAAACCACCGCGGGCAAAATGATTTTCGGCAAGTTCGATGACCGTACGCATGCCGTAATCGCCGAGAAGCATGAACGCGCCCCGCGCAAGGCAGAAGCGGTGGGCGAGGGCTAGATCAGGCTGAATCGATATGAAAGTCGCAGTCATTCTCCCCGCCGCCGGGCTCGGCACGCGCATGGGGCGCACGTCCGCGGAAACGGCGGGCACCAGCCGCAAGCAGTTCATGCTGCTTGAAGGTTCGCCCATCCTGCTGCACACGGTACGGAAGTTTGCCGCAAGCGATCGCGTCGCCGAGATCGTCATCGCGTTGCGCCGCGAGGATCTCGAATGGGTGGGAGATCTGTTGCGCGGCGAGATTCGCAACAAAACCGTGCGCGTAGTCGAAGGCGGCAACAGCCGGCAGGAATCCGTAGAGAGAGGCCTGGCCGCCGTCAGCCCGGATACGGAACTGGTCGCCGTGCATGACGCCGTGCGGCCGTTCATCGATCTCGAAATCATCGAGAAAGCCATCGATGAGGCCGCTGAGCATGGCGCCGCCATCGTGGGCATCGTGCCCGTCGACACCGTCAAACAAGTCAGCGGCGCGCGCGCAACCGGCGCGAAGATTCGCTCCACGCTCTCCCGCGACCAGCTCGTGCTCGCGCAAACCCCGCAGGTGTTCAGCTACGATCTGCTGAAGCAGGCCTTCGAGGCCGCACGGCGCGACGGTTTCGTGGGCACCGACGAATCGAGCCTGGTGGAGCGCCTCGATCAGGTGGAAGTCCGCGTGGTGATGGGCAGCGACCGGAACATCAAGATCACCAAGCCCGGCGACATGGACCTCGCGCGACTGTTCCTGGAACAGGAAACCGCCCGGCAGGCCCTTTCTTGAGCGAATATCGAACCGGGCTGGGCTGGGACGTTCACCGGCTCGCTCCTAACCGCCCGCTCATCCTGGGCGGCGTGACCATCCCCTCCGAGTTAGGACTCGAAGGCCACTCCGACGCCGACATTCTGGCGCACGCCATCACCGACGCCA
>Ga0335077_10007391_pt1 | contig 13588 bp, 9 predicted proteins | sample Lox_Sample_31_FD_207151 | JGI IMG/M metagenome (GOLD analysis project Ga0335077, IMG submission 207151) | Soil microbial communities from Loxahatchee National Wildlife Refuge, Florida, United States - Lox_Sample_3.1 | ecosystem: Environmental > Terrestrial > Soil > Wetlands | place: USA: Florida...
CGTCTTCACATCCACCGCCCCAATCACCCGGCATGACCCGGCATCAATGATTGACACGGTCCCGTCTCCCGAATTCGCCGCCCACACTTCCGCCCCATCTGGCGAAATATCAATTCCCTCCGGCCCTTTTCCCACCGCCACCTGCGTCACCTTGTATCCACCCGTCTTCTGATTCACGCGAATACAACTCACCGAATTCGACCGGATATTCGCCGTAAAGATCGTTCCTCCGTCCGGCGTGGCCACCAGCATATGCGTCCCTTCCTGACTCGTCGTGGCCTGCCAATCCACCGCGTTCTTCGCCACGTCGTACCGCGCAATCGCGTTGCTACCCTCTGCCGTGAAGTAAAACTTTCCGCCCAAAAACATCACCCCGTGTGGCCCCCGCAACTCGTCCAGTTCCACTCGATGTATCTCTTTCTGCGCATCCAGATCGATCACGCTCAGCGTCGTGCCATTCCGCTCCGGCCCGTAATTCGTCGCCACCGCAAACTTCCCGTCGTCGCTCACCGCCACTTCATGCGGCGTCGGCCCCGTCGGCACGCGTCCCACTACCTTCCACGCCCCCGCCTCAACAATCGCCAGTTCGCTCGCCTCTTTATTCAGCACCACCAGCGCCGGTTTCGGTGTTTGCGCTACCGTCACACTGCTCATCACTAACAACACTACCCCCGCTACCACTTCCCGCATCGCTCACCTCCAGGATTTGCTCTCTTTACATAACTCCACTCTCTGTTCCTCGTAAATAAAAAAAGCGCGCAGCCCTTGCCGCGCGCTTTCCTTCTTGTGTGCTTAGCTCGTCGCTTCTAGTCCTTCACCCACATCGAACTCGGCATCTCCTTCACCTTCCCATTGGGTTTCGCTGTCGCCATTTGCTCCAGCCTCAGCAGCACTTCCCTCGTCACATCATCCGTGCTCGGCCCTTGCGGCAGTGGCCGTTCCAAAGCATTCGCGATCCGCGCTAGATAAATCATCAACTCTTCCGACACGCCGGAACTCTCCACCGCAATTCGCGTTCGCCTTTGCACCCACAGCAGAACCGCCGCCAGCGCCAATAGCCCTCCCGCTGCCAGAATTAACTCGTAACTCGTCAGCGGCGTCTCCGTGATCCAGTTTCCCAGACTCTTCGTTTCCATCATCCCCAGCATCTCCCACACGTTTACCTCCCGGCTGAGCTTTTTCTGTCGCGTTGGGCCCGTACAGCAACTTCTCCACACCTGTCCTGGGTTGTCCTTCTCATGGAAGCAGCGGCTGGGGTTAACACTACGAGCAACAGCTGAGCGGGTCGCTGCTGAGGGCGGATTCTGCTTCCCACCCTATGGATGCTCCTCCATCTAACCGGGTTGCCGCCGGTATCTGGTCCCCCAGCAACTCTTTCGTTGACTTCTTGGACTGGCTCCTCGCCCCGGACCAACGTGTCATCCTGAACCCGCGCTTGTTGAGGGCGAAGAATCTCGGCCGATGAGTCTTGTCTCCGAACCCTCCGGCTCCTTCACCTTTCGCCTTATACTTTTCACCTTTCACGCTTTTTCTTCTACACTATCCCTTCGCAACTACAATCTGGAGAGCCTTCGCCCATGCTTGTTGTCATGCAGTCCAACGCCACTGAAGAACAGGTCCGCGCCGTCTGCGAGCGCATCGAATCCCTGGGCCTCAAAGCCCACGCCATTCCCGGCACTGGCCGCACGGCTATCGGTATCACCGGCAACTCCGGCGCTGTCGATCTCGGCACTCTCGAATCCTTCCCCGGCGTCATCGAGTGCATCCCTGTCACCAAGCCCTACAAACTTGTATCCCGCGACGTGAAAAAAGAAGACTCCGTCATCAAAATTTCCACTCCCTCCGGAGACGTCTTCGTCGGTGGCCAGCATATCGCCATGGTCGCTGGGCCCTGCGCTGTCGAAACCGAAGAACAGTGCTTCACCATCGCCGAGCAGCTCCAATCCACCGGTGTCAAACTCTTCCGCGGCGGCGCCTACAAGCCGCGCACCTCTCCCTACTCTTTCCAGGGACTCGGCCTCTCCGGCCTCAAAATCCTCTCCATGGTTCGCAAGAAATATGGCTTCGGCATCGTTACCGAAGCCATCGACAACGAATCACTCGACCTCGTCGAGGAGTATGCCGACGTTATCCAGATCGGCGCGCGCAACATGCAGAATTTCTCTCTTCTCAAACGCGCCGGCCGCGCCAAACTCCCCGTGCTCCTCAAGCGCGGTATGTCCGCCACCCTCGACGAATTTCTGATGGCCGCCGAGTACATCCTCTCCGAAGGCAACTACAATGTCATGCTCTGCGAGCGCGGCGTCCGTACCTTCTCGGACTTCTCCCGCAACACCCTCGACCTCGCCGTCGTCCCCGCCGTCAAAAAGCGTAGCCACCTCCCCATCCTGGTCGACCCCTCTCACGGCACCGGCAAACGCCACAAAGTTCTCCCGCTCTCCCGCGCCGCCATCGCCGTAGGCGCCGACGGCCTTCTCGTCGAAGTCCATCACCAGCCCGAAAAAGCCCTCTCCGACGGTATCCAATCCATCCTTCCCTCCGAATACGCCGAACTCATGCGCGAAGTCCAACAAATCGCCCAAGTCCTCCGCCGCCATCTCAACTAATCCTGTGCAACTGTTCACTTTTGGACAGACGGGAATCTCCGCAGGCCAATAGCCTGAACCAATGAAGGTCATTAAGATCGTTCCGGCGCTAATCGTCGTTGTTGTTCTGGCCATCTTGACTTCGAGAAGAGGAACACTTTTTGTTCCTTGAGCCATCCAACGTATCCGCGGGTGTCTGACGGATGCGCGCGGGTGCCCCACCCTCGGTTTATAAGGGTGGGTTTTGGGTTTCGCTTTCACTATTCCACTTTTCTATTGTTTCACTCTTCCACTTCTTCTCTTCTGATTTTCTAACCTACGTTTTTCAATCCCGTCTTTTCCTCCCCACCCGCTTGCCCTGAGAGTTCGAAGGGCTTGCCCTGAGCCCCGAAGCGCCACTTCTGCTATTCTCATCTCATCCCATGTCCCATTCTAAAAACTTCCGCGTTTACTTCGCGCTCGTCCTCCTCCTCGTCTCCGCCACCGTTGTCCTTCTCCGTGAACACCGCCCCTCCTTCCTTCGTCCCAATCTCCACATGTACGGCTACGTCTCCTCCGCCGACGGCACGATCACCACCATCGACCTCGCGCGCCTTCAGGTCATCAACAAACTCGCACTCGGCTTCAACATCTCCGATCTCCGCGAACACGCCACCCGCGACGAAATCTGGGGCGCCTCTTCTTCCGGCAACTGCGCCTTCGTCCTCGACACGCAATCCAACCAGATCACCCGCATCCCCGTCGGCCCCAATCCTCTCTCCATCGACTTCTCCCCCACTGGCGACCGCCTGTACACCACCACCGCCAACCCCGACCAACTCGTCGCCATCGACGTTGCCTCGCGCCAGATCTACGGCCGTGCCCACACTAACCCCGATCCCGTACAGGCTCGCATCACTCCCGACGCGAAAAATATCCTCGTCGTCAATCGCCGCGTCGGCGTTCTTTCGATTCACGACGCGCGCACTCTTCAGTTCCTTTCGTCCGTTCCCGTCATCCCACAGCCAGACGAAGTCCTCATCACCCCCGATTCTTCCCTCGCCTTCGTCCTCTCGCGCTCGCAGACTCGCCTCTCCGTCGTCGATCTCGCCCGCTCCGTCCTCATCACCAATCTCGAACTCGCCGGAACTCCCACGCAAATGCTTCTCAAGCCCGATGGCGGCGAACTTTACGTCGTCTCTCCCGACGCCCACGGCCTTCAGATTATCAATACCTGGACCCACGAGGTCGCGGATACCATGCTTCTCGGCTCCGCTCCCGCCTCCGCCATCCTCTCCAACGATGCCGGCCGCATGTACGTCGCTGATCGCGCCGCCGGCCGCGTCACCCCCGTCGATATCCTCAACCGCCGCATCGCCCGCCCCATTTCCGTCGGCTCCTCTCCTTCCGCGATGCGCTTCGCTCCTTCCGATCCCGACACCAAGCCCGCCATGGTTCTCGTTGCCGACGAAGCTTCCGCCGACCTCGCCGTTATCCGCACTCGCACCGACTCCCTGATCACCCTCATCCCCATCGGCGCCCAGCCCCAACGCATCGCCCTCAGAACCTTCTAGCTTCCGCTCCCACCGCTGCCGTATCGCCTGCAGTACTCGCAGACTCCTCCCGCTACTCAACTGTTCTACCCTTCTACTCTTGCCCTTTCCGTCCCATTTACATTCGCTCCAATCTCCGCTAGCCTGATCTCCTCCAGCCAGCCCCCGCCCTCCACCGAATTGAAGGAGCCCGTATGTCCACATCTCCCGTACGCAAGAAATCTCCCGCTTCTCCCAAATCCAAGTCGAAACTCCCTCTCCGCATCGTCCCGCTCCACCCTCACATCCGCGACGCCGCGGCCCCTGCTCCCCAACTCACCTACCGTGGTGGACCGCTCCTCACCAACGTCGAGGTCTTCACGATTTTCTGGGGCGCCGACTGGCAGCAGCCGACCAACACCCCGCTGATCTCCGAGATCAACTCGTTCTTTGACGACATTCTCGCCAGCTCCCTCATCGACCAGCTCGCCGAATACGACGTCCCCGGCAAATCCATTGGCCGCGGCGTCCTCCTCGGCACCACCACTTTCTCCGAATCTTCCCCGGGAAAGTCTGTCACCGACGCCGCCATCCAGAAGTTCCTGCAGACACAAATTTCTGCTGGCACATTTCCCGCCGTCACTGAAAATACTCTCTATTTCGTTTATCTACCGCCCGGTACGCAGGTTAAACAGAGCACCGCCGCCTCTTGCAAAGATTTCTGCGGCTATCACGACGCCACCCCCTCCGGCGGCATCTTCTACGCCGTAATGCCCTATCCAAATTGTTCCGGCTGCCTCGGTGGACTCGACACCTTCCCCGCTCTCACCTCCACCTCGTCCCACGAACTCTGCGAAGCCATCACGGATCCCGTCCCCGGTCAGGGCTGGTACGACGATAACCACGGCGAAATCGGCGACATCTGCGCTTGGCAGACCAAACAACTCGGTAACTTCACCATTCAACTCGAATGGTCCAACAAAGCCAATTCCTGCCTCTAATTTGGAGTGCGGCGATTCATCGCCGCTTTCACATTGAGATTACTGGCGACACCGCTTCGCCTTCTCGTACTGGGCCCCTAGCGCTGCGATTTCCAACGCTGGGCGCGCCGAGCTGCTCCCGAAAATAAGTACCACGCTTTGGCGCCGTCTAACGGTGGTATGGGCAATAGATTCCCGACGGCCACAAGAATGCTGAAATACCCTAGAACGGCGATGATAACCTTCAGTACTCTTGGTCTTGTCGGCTCAAAAATAGCATCGAACAACACCAGCGGGAGACCGACGCTCAATTGGGCAAGGATCCCTCCTCATGCGATCACTGCATCATCGTAGTAGGACCACGGCTCGCTATAGCGCACACACCCGTGAATCGGATCCAGTTCAATCGAGTAAACTTGGCATCGCTTTCTTTGGGCCACCACCATGTGGCCGCACTCATGAATTAGTAGGACGCTAAAATAACAAATCCACGCTATCAGCGCTTCAACTGGTCGTTCGAAGGCCCCCATGAGTATCACGCATCCAATTACTAATACAGACCAGTGCAAATACACATCAACTCCGCGGACCTGTATTACCTTCGTCAGTCTTTGAAAACCTGTTCCCATTTGAGTGACAGTTGCGACTCCCCAGGCGACGTCGCGGTCTCCTTACTTTCTTATCTCTTCGCTTCGTTGCTTTGCCCTTCCTACGGATTAAACCAGAACTTCACCACCGCCGTCGTCTTCGACGCTACCGCCTTCCCTCCCTGCGTCGCCGGCTCATACTCGTACCTCTTCAACGCGTCCAAGGCCGCATCCCGCAGCGCATTCGGCCCCGACACCACCTTCACCTCGCCCACCTTGCCGCTCGCCCCCACAACCAATTCCGCCTTCACATCTCCGGTAATGTACTTCCTCATCGCATCCGGCGGATATACAGGCGTGGCCGCGCGCAGTAGCTTCGCCGGAATTACCGGCGCGTCCGCCGGCACTGCTTCCGCTGGCGTCACTTCTGCCGCTCTTTCGCCTGCCCTGGATTTCTTCGTCCCCGCTCGTTCCTTCACAACCGGCGCTTTCATCTCCGCACCTGCTTCCGGCTGCTTCGGCGCAGGCGCGCTCTCTTTCGGTTCAGTAGACGGCGCCGGCGCATTGTTTCCAGCTCCCGAATCTTTGCCCGCCACAGCCGCGCTCGGTTCCGCGCCAGTCGACTTCGCTGCAGCCGCGTTGCTTCCCGCGGCGCTCCCTGTCGTTGCTGCCGCTGCCGGCTTGGCCGGCGTCGCCCTGGGCCCTGCGCTCTTTGCTGCCCCGCCGCTGCTAGCCGTCTTCTTCGCAAGCGACGCAAAATACGGTGCAACTTTTTCGTACGACCCCAAGCCTACCGCCACGAGTACCACAATCAGCCCCACCATCCGAACCTTCTCGCGCCACGGAGACGTAACCTTTAAACTCCCGCGCGCCGCAATCTCTTCCGCCGTGGCCGCATTCGGCACACGTGAAAAATCCAGTTCCGGCTTTGGCAGTGACTCTGTCGCCACCTCTTTCGCGCTGCCCGCCCCCGCTTGTGTTGGTAACGACATCGGCACGGTCCACCCTGGGGGCGCCTTCTTCTCGGGCGACGCGGCAGGCATCAACAGTGCCTCGCCGCCGCTGGCCGTTCCGCTCGCCGCCGCTGCCGCGCTTTTCTCCGGCGAAGGATCGTTCACCGGCGCCAGTTTCAGCTTTACCTTCGCCACACTGGCCTTCGCCTTATCGGCTTCCTTTAACGCTGTTTCGGCCGCCGCTCGCTCCGCTATTGCCTTCGCCGCAGCCTGTTCGGCGTTCTTCTGTTCCAGCTCTACCAACTGCCTCCGCAGCGCTTCCGCCTGCGTCTTTGGTTCGTCGACATCTTTCTCGCTGCGGACCGGCGCCACGCTTGCGCCATCTTGCTCTGTAATCTGTTTGGCCGCCACCTGCTCCGCCGCCGTGAACTCCGCTCCGCGTTTCCTTTCCTTTGAAAACGTCACTCCCCAGTAGTTCGGTTTCTCTTCCGTGAATTCCAATTCCACGTAACACGTCGAGCCGCCAAACGTGCGCTTGTGCAGCACCTGGCACACCACTTCCTCATTGCTTTTCTTGTTCGTCAGAAAAAGCAATTGCCCTTCATTCACAGGTGATGCCAGTTGAATGACCGCCCCATCCACAAACACCAGGATCGTCCGCGTCTCTTCCGTGAACAGGTCCCGCGCCCCTTCACTGCTTGGCCGCGCGCCCGTTACGGTGACCAGCGCTTCGAATGCCATGGGATTCGCTCGCGCGCTCGCCGTTCCCGCTAAATTCTCGCTCTCCGTCTGCGGCGGTGCTGTATTCGATGCCAAGGCCACGAGACTCTTCCCCAGCGCCACTCTTCTCTCTGGCGCTCGCTTTTCTCCGGACGGACCACACCGCTCCGCCTCGCAGGTTACCCCTATTCTTTCTGTGGCCGCCAAGCGCCCGCTATAGTACGCGAGTACAGGCGTGACCAACCCGCAACCGTACTTCTACTTCCCTCTTTTTTCTAGAATTCCGCTTCCAAATGAACCTCTTTCGCCCCTAAACGCGAACGGGTCCTTAGACATGTCGAAACGACCCGCTAGCCCAGCCGCCTTTCTTCGTAGCATAGGCTTCAGCCTGTGCTCCTGTAGCTCACCCCTTCTAGGGGTGACGCTTTTCTCTTGGGTTCCTGCTTGCCAATCAAACAAGCATGTCATTCCGAACGGAGTCAGCAATCTCTCTTCGATCTCTGCGTCTTGCCGGCATTTCCTGATCAGGGGTTTTTCCGACCTCATACCTTGCACCTTGCACTTTATGCGCTTTGCTTTTTTTTGCTATTCCACTATTCCACTTTCCTATTCTTTGTTCTTCTCCACCGGCGCCGCGCTGTGTCCTGCGCACTGCAACACTCCCAGATACACACTCCACGGCCCCACCAACTCGCGATACTGATGCGCCATGATCCGCGAAATCTGATGCAAGTGTGTCATGTCGTGCGCCGCCCACGTCGCCAGCAACTCCGACAGCGTAACCGCGCCGAATCCCGGGTGCTGCCCCCGCCGCGCTAGTTCATCGTTCCCCAGTCGCAGTGCTCGCAGTTCCTTTAAATTCTCCGCTCGCAATCTCGCAAACTCATCCAGCAACTCCCCTAGCGACTTTCCTCGGATTTCTCGCACATGCCCCTCGCGGTCGAACCGCGCAAACGTCCGCGTCTCGCCGTATTCCAGCACCATCTTCACCCGTGGTACCCAATCCTCCCTTTCGCCGTGGATCAGGTGACCCATCACCTCGAACACGCTCCACGTCCCCCCGCCTTCATTCCTCATCGTCCAAATTTCCGGCAATCCTCGCAGCAACACATCCATCACCCGCGGCGTCCGCTCCAGCACCGCCATCGTGTTCTCCAGTTTGTATTCCATCGTGTCCTCCGCCTCCCAAGCATCTCCCGCAGGCAGCAATTCTATCCGTACCCCAACACCCGCACCCGCTCCATTTTGGTCGCATCTTCACTCTGAGTTTTTGTGGATTTGCTGCTGCAGGCGTGTCTTATTCCAGAACCTTTATACTTTACACCTTAAACTTTATACGGCTTTCTTGTCCCAACCTTGCACCCTTGCGCCTTTTTATACCTTTGTACTGGCTCGTGTCACTCCTTCTCCACCTCCCACGCCGCATTTTCCTCCCCCAACACCACATCCAGATGCCCTTCCGCAGGCATCACGTCAATCGGCAATCCCCCATGCCACAGCGCCACGCCCAGCGTGAACTTGCTCTTCCCTTTCAGATTCATCGCGCTCTTGGAAATCGCCACTTCCAACGTGCGGTTGTACGCCGCCGCTGCGATCGTCTGCGGATTCAGCAGGCATACGCGCCCTTGCTCCACGCTGAACTCCTCCAGCCTTCCGCGCTTCAGATTCACCACCACCGTCAACTCTTCATTGGTTCCCACGATAATCCGAAACTCCGGATCCTCCAGTTCCGCCAGCGAATCCTTGAAACATTCCACCCGCACCACGAATCGCTCCTCCTCAAATCCGTACCGCAGCTCCTTCAAATAAAATACCCGCCCGTGCATGGCCCCGCCGCGCTGCTCCGGCGAGTACACCCCCGCGCCCAGCCATTCGAAATAGCTCGAATCGATTCCGTCGATCTTCACCTTCAGGTTCGCCGACGGTGGCAACTGGTACGCCCGTTCCGGCTTCCTCTTGATCGGTTGGCCCAGTTCGTCCGGAGCCACTTGCCCCAGCGCCAGATAAATTGCCGTCAAATGCTTCCGGTAGAGCGCATCAAACTCCGCATCGTTCGCCGTGCTGTGCTCCGGTCCAAACCACCAGCACCAATCGCTCCCCTCCGCCGCCAACAGCGACTCCTTCGCTCGCCGTAGCCCTTCTTCCGTCACCGCTCCCGGCCGTCCCTTCTTCTGCGCTTCTTCGGCCCTCGCGTACGCCTCCCGCGCGTCCCACAACAGGTCCCAGGCCGACACATCCTCCGGGTGCCCGATCCACACATCAAAATTCGCGTTGATCCACGACGCCGGAAAAATTCCCGGGGTCTGCGGCAAATCTCCCGCCGCGGCGATCGCTTCGCTCGCCGTTAACGCCCGAAAATCTCCGTCGTCAGAGATTTTCCGGTAAAACTCGCGCAAAAACTCTCTTCCATTTCCCGGGTAATACTCCCACGCGTTTTCGCCGTCCAGAAACAGGTTGACCGTCAGCGGCTTGTCCAACTTCACTGAATTTCCCAGTTGCCGCAAACGCCCATGCAGGTCCGCCGCGGCTGCCGCGCTGTCCATCCGGCTGTACACAAATCCCACCAAGTCCGACAAATGATGGTCGCGGAACAATCCTGTGATCCCCACATTCGGATTCGGCATTTGCAATCGCCACGGCTGGTACAGCCGCTCCGCGTTCGCTGGAATTCCCACCGTGTCTCGGTAAAACGCCACGTTCAACGTCCGTCCCAGCACCCCCTCGTCTGTTCCGAACCACTGAAATCCTTCTTCTCCGGCAATCGCCATCGCCTGGTCCGACACCGATCCTTCCGACGGCCACAATCCCACCGGTTTCTTCCCGAACGTCTTCTCGTGATATTCCTTCGCCCGCCGCAGTTGTTCCCGCGCGTCCTCCGGCCTGCGAAATGCCCGCCTCGGCAGCGGTGTCCCCGAATTTGCCACCCGCGCGATATCCGAATCGCACAGCAGCGGCAGGATCGGGTGATAATACGGCGTGGTGCTCAATTCCACCTGCCCTCGTTCGGCTGCCGCGCGATACTCCGGCAACACCATCCCCAGCAGCTCCAGCTGTTTTGCCTTCAACTCCTCTTTATCTTTCTTGGTGAAGTCCCTCCCCCGATTCGCCAACCGGCTCACCACCGCATCCTTCGTGAACCACGCTTCGTCCATCCACGCCAGTTGCGACAGCACCTGCAGGTCCTGCCAATCCCTCGGAGTGAACGTGATCAGCGCCTGCGCTCCCCCCGCCTCCCGCGACCATTCGTACAACTCCACAAACCGCGGCCATCGCGACATCAGCCTCTCGTGATTCACCTGGAACGCCCGCTCCAGAATCTCTCGCTTGTCCTCCCTCGTCAGCGCTTCCACCGGCTTGAACGCCACCGTGAACCATCGTTCATTAAACTTCCCGCTCGCATACTCCTCCAGCTGCATGCACAGCGACGGCACCATGTTGAACGTCGCATGAAACTTCGGAAACTCCTCCAACAACTTCACCATGCCCCAGTAGTCTTTCGTTGCGTGTAGCCGCGTCCATGGCAGCACATACATTCCCGTTTCCGGGTCGCGATACTGCGGCTGGTGCATATGCCACAGCACCGCCAGATGGATCCGATTCATTCCCCGTCTCTTTCTGAACCTTTAACTTTTCACGTTATATTTTATACGCTCTTCTCTGCGCGTTCTTTCTGTTTGACGATTCCACTGTTTTACTATTCTCTTCTCTTCACTTCGTTACTTCCTTGCTTCCTCTTGCCCCATGTTACACTCACCTGTTCCTCCATGCGCATTCTCGATCGCTACATCGCCCGCGAAGTCATCCGCCACGCCCTTCTCGGACTCGTCATCTTCACGTTCGTCCTCTTCGTTCCCAAACTCGTCCGCCTCATGGAAATCTTCGTCCGCCACTCGGGCTCCGGCTCTCAGATTGCCACCCTCTTCCTCTGCGTCATCCCCAGCGTCCTGGTCTTCACCATTCCTATGGCCGTCCTCATTGGAGTCCTTCTCGGGCTTGGCCGCATGTCCATGGACTCCGAGATTATCGCTCTCACCTCGCTCGGCATCAGCCGCCGCCGCATTCTCGTTCCCGTCGGCCTGCTTGCCGTCCTCGGAGTCGCGCTCACCCTGCTCATGACCCTCTGGCTCGCCCCCAAGGCCCTTCGCACTGGCCGCAGCACCGAATCCACTCTCATCACTTCCCAGATTTCCTACTTCGTCCAGCCCCGCGTCTTCGACGAGCACTTCCCCCACACGGTCCTCTACATCAACGACGTTTCCGCCTCCGGCACTCACTGGAATGGCGTCTTCCTCGCCGAAGCGGCCGGCGAAAGTGGCTCGCAGATCACTCTGGCGGAGTCCGCCATCGTCATTGCCGAGCCGGACCTCGGCAAGCTCGAGCTCCATCTCAACGGCGGCACCACCCACGAGTTCTCTCGCGATACACCCGACAATTACTCCATTACTTCCTTTGGTCGCAGCGATTGGCCCATCGAAGTCTCCAACCTCAATGCCGCGAAGGAACGGGTCATCTCCAATCCCGAACGCTCCCTCTCCCAGCTCCTTCACGACAACGGTCCGCGCTGGCGCGATGCCCGCGTCGAATTTCACCAGCGCTTTGCTTTTCCTGTCGCCTGCCTCGTCTTTGCCCTGATCGCCGTGCCCCTCGGTGCTCAGCCGCGCCGCGGTGGTCGCGCCGCTGGCTCTCTGCTCGCCATCGTCATCATCTCTTCCTACTACCTTATTCTCGTCACAGGCGTTGGCTTTGCTCGCCAGGGCGTCGTTGCCCCGCCTCTCGGCGTTTGGGCCGCCGACGGTTTCATCGCTCTCATCGGCCTTGCGCTTTTCCCACGTCTCGAGCGTTACCGCGGTGAAGCCCCCGTTCCCACCACGCTCTCCCGTCTCGCCGCTTTCTGGCGACTCCGCCGTCGCCGCAAGACCCGCGCTAAAGCCCGCTCCGCACGCGCCAATGGCGAAGCCATCGCTCCTTCCTATTCCAGCCTTCCCTCCATCGTCGACCTCTACGTCCTCCGCCGCTTCTTCTACTTCTTCGCCGTCATTATGGTCGCGTTTCTTTTCCTTTTCGAAATCTTCACCTTCTTCGAACTCGCCGAAGACATTCGCCGCAACAACGTTCCTTTCCTCGTCGTTGTCAACTATTTCCGCTATCTCATCCCCTACTGCGTCTATCAGTTCACCCCGCTCGCCGCGCTCGTTTCCGTGCTTGTCACTCTCGGCATCCTCAGCAAGAACAATGAAATCGTTGCTTTCAAAGCCAGTGGCATCTCTCTCTACCGACTCGCCCTCCCTCTCCTTCTCGCCGGTCTCGCCATCGCCCTCGTGCTCCTCGTCCTCGACGACACCTATCTTCCTTACGCCAATCAGCGCCAGGATGCCTACCGCAACATCATCAAGGGGAAACCGGCTCAGACCTACACTCGCCCGCAGCGCTGGATCTTCGGCGAAAACTCAAAAATCTATAACTACGACCTCTTCGACCCTTCGCAACAGCTCTTCGGCGGTCTCACCGTCGTCGAACTTGATCCTGTCTCTTTTCAGATGAAGCGTCGCATCTTCGCCAAGCAGGCTCGCTGGCTCGACGCAGAAAAAACCTGGGTTCTCGAATCCGGCTGGATCCGCGATTTCTCCGATGCCAGGGTCGAACGCTACGCCCCTTTCAAAGTCACCACTCTCCCCGAACTCACCGAAACTCCCTCCTATTTCAATCGCGAAGTCCGCCAGGCTTTTCAGATGAGTTGGCGCAGCCTTCGCCACTACATCGATAGCCTCCGCAATGCCGGCTTCGATGTCTCCACCCTCAACGTCCAGTGGCACAAGAAAATCGCCTACCCGCTCATCGCGCCCATCAGTATGATGCTCGCCATCCCCTTCGCCCTTTTCGTTGGCAGCCGCGGCGCCGTCGGCGGTATCGCTCTCGGCGTCGGTATCGGCATCTCCTACTGGGCCCTCGCTGCTCTCACCGAAGCCATGGGCGGCATCGGCCAGCTCCCCCCGTTCCTCGCTGCTTGGTCCCCCGACCTCATCTTCTTCTTCCTGGCTCTCTACTTCTTCTTCAAAATGCCCACGTGATCGCATTCTTCCGGATTCCGCCTGTGGTTTACCTCTTCTCCTGTAGCTCACCCCTTCCAGGGGTGAGTCTTTTCCCAAAAGAAAAGTCATGACCGGCTCGTATTCGCTCTACGGCTTTACTTTTTCACTCTTCAACTCTTCCCGCCTCTTCACTCCCTCCACTGCCACACTCTTCTCCTCCCCC
>Ga0335077_10007398_pt1 | contig 13579 bp, 11 predicted proteins | sample Lox_Sample_31_FD_207151 | JGI IMG/M metagenome (GOLD analysis project Ga0335077, IMG submission 207151) | Soil microbial communities from Loxahatchee National Wildlife Refuge, Florida, United States - Lox_Sample_3.1 | ecosystem: Environmental > Terrestrial > Soil > Wetlands | place: USA...
CGAAAACGGCGATGCGCACCGAAGGCGGGGGACGCGGGGGCGGGGGTGGTCGTGGCGGCGCGGCGGTTGGATCCAATCCGCCGAACGGAGCGGTGATCGAGTATTGGCTGAAAGAACGTCCGCAGGGCGAACTGACGCTGGAATTTCTGGATGCCAAGGGCGCGCTGGTGAACAAATATTCGAGTCGAACGCAGGAGCAGCGCTCGGCCGAGGAACAGGGCATGGCCGAACAGGAAGCGGAGTTCAATCCGTTCGCCCGAGGCGCAGTTCCGCGCGCGCCCGCGCTGCAGGGCATGAACCGGTTCGTGTGGGACCTGCATTATCCCGACGCCACGGTTTTTCCGCACATGATTCTGTGGGCCGGCTCGACGCGCGGGCCGATGATCGTGCCGGGGAACTACTCGGTGAAACTGACCGTGGACGGGAAAACGGCGACCGAGGCGTTCACGGTGGTCAAAGATCCGCGCTTCAAAACCACGAGCGAGGATTTCAACCGGCAGCTCGCGCTGGCTCTTCAAATTCGCAACAAGCTTTCCGAAACCAACCAGGCGGTGATCGATATCCGCGAAGCGAAGAAGCAGCTCGGCGAATATATTGCGCTGTGGAAGGACCTGCCCGCGGCGAAAAAAGTGGTCGATACGGCGCAGGATCTGACCAAGAAGCTGACGACGGTCGAAGAGGAGCTGTACCAGGTGAAAAATCAGGCGTCCGAGGATCCGCTGAACTATCCTATTAAGCTGAACAACCGGATCGCGGCGCTGCTGGGGGTGGTGGAGGGCACCGACACCGCGCCGACACGGCAATCCGAAGAGGTGAACGAGGAGCTGACCACGGAGGTGAACGTGCAGCTTCGCGCGGCGCACAAGCTGCTCACCGACGATATCGCCGCGTTCAACAAGATGGTCAAGGACGCCAATATTCCGGCGGTCACGGTGAAGCCGAAAAACGGAGCTGAGTAGACTGGAACTCTATCTGCTGCGGCACGGAATTTCGGAGGATCGCGCGCCCAGCGGGCGCGATGCGGATCGCGCGCTGACCGAGGAAGGCAAGCGCAAGCTGGAAAAAGTGCTGGCGCGCGCGCGCAAGGCGGGCGTGAATCCCGCGCTGATTCTCGCGAGCCCCTACCGTCGCGCGATGGAAAGCGCGGAGATCGCGGCGAAGGCGCTCGAATATAAAAGCGAGATCGTGCGTACGGAGCGGCTCACTCCGCACGCATCGCCCGCCGATGTGTGGGCCGAAATCCGGGCACACCGCGATGAGCCGTCGATTCTGATCGCAGGACACGAGCCGCTGCTGTCGGCGACCATAGCCTGGATGCTCGGATCGACGCGCGCGGTGGTCGAAATGAAAAAAGGTGCGCTGATGCGCATCGATTTCGCCACCATCGGCGCCGATCCGCGCGGGGTGTTGCAGTGGATGCTGATCGCGAAACTATCGTGATCGGGGAGCGCTTCGTGCAAAAATAAAAACATGGGGTTGGGCTCGTCACTCGGAGGGCGCTTCTGGTGTCTGATCACGGCGACCTTCCTGGGATTCCTCGGATTCGGCTCGGTGCTTCCGGCGCTGGCGCCGCACATTCGTCTGGACCTGGGCGCGTCGGACCGCGCGGTCGGGTTTGTGATCGGGACGTTTTCCGCGGTCGCGCTGTGCAGCCGTCCGTTCGCGGGCAGGCTGGCGGACCGAAAAGGTCGCAAGACCGCGTTCCTCACTGGACTGGCGAGCTGCACTCTCGCCGGCGTGACGTACCTGTTGCCGTGGGGCGTCGCCGCGATGTACCTCGCGCGGGCGCTGCAAGGGATCGGCGAGGCGTGCCTGTACACGGGCGCGGCGGCGTGGGCCGTCGAGCTGGCAGGCGTGCACCGCAGCGCGCGTGCGCTCGGATACGTGAGCAGTGGAATCTGGGGAGGGTATGCCGCCGGTCCGCTCGCCGGGACCCTGCTCGGGTCGTTCCATCACGCGGCCGAGTTTCAGGTGGTCGCTGCGCTCGCGTCAGCGGCGCTGTTGACACGCGTCGACGAGGATTATAAAGCGTCGCCGCATCACGCGCGCGGGCGATGGCTGCAAAGATCGCTGATCGCCTCCGGAATCACCGTCGGATTCGTGAACGTCTATTATCCGGTGGTCACCGGATTTCTGATTCTGTACTTGGCCCAACGAAGCGGCGCGGGCGCGGTCGCGTTTTCGGTGTATGCAGGATTCGTTCTGGTTTCGCGATTTTTCCTGGGCGGCCTTCCGGACCGCGTCCATCCGCGCGTGACGTTTTATATCGGACTGGCGTTCATGGCGATCGGACTAAGCATCATCGCCGCGGGGCCGACGTGGATCTGGGCCGTGATCGCGGCGGCGCTGCTGGGGTTCGGCTACTCGTTTCCGTGGGCATCCGTCGCTTCGATCGTGCTGCGCCGCGCGCACGAGAACGAACGGGGATCGTCGGTCAGCGTACTGAGCGCGTTCTACGACGTTTTTGTCGGAGCGAGCTCGTTTTCCGCCGGGCTTCTCGCTAACGCGTACGGTTACCGCTCGGCGTTCATAATGGCGATCGCCGCGTTAGGCGCCGCTGCGCTGATGGCGAGAAGCGTGTTCGCGGCGAACGATCGCGTCGCGGATTTCGCAGCGCCGATGGTGCTCGAATCCATGCCGTCCGTCTCGACAGATTAAGCCGGATTCCCGGCTTTTTTGTTTCTTTTCTACAATCGGTTTGCCCGGGGCGTTGGCTATTCTACGGGCATGAAACTGGTTCGGGCAGCCGCGCTGATCATTGCAGCGTGGCAGGCCGCGTTCGCGGCGGATTACGTCGGAAGCGCCGTTTGCCGCGCGTGCCATCCGGACGTGTGGGCCACGTTTTACAAGAATCCGCATTTCAAAAGCGTGGCTTCCGCAAAAGAGCCGCCTGAAAACACCGGGTGTGAAAGCTGCCACGGACCAGGGAAAGCGCACGTGGACGCGCACGGCGGCAAGGCGACCATCATCGCCTTTTCCGAGCTCTCGCCAGAAAAAGCCCTGGACGCGTGCCTGCGCTGCCACAGCGAGACTCTGGCGCGCGCCAACATCCGCCGCAGCACGCATACGCAGGAAGATGTGGTGTGCATCAACTGTCATTCGATCCACCATTCGCCCGCGCCCAAGTATCTGCTGGCCAAGACGCAGCCGGAACTGTGCTACGGCTGCCACACTTCGGCGCGCGCGCTGTTTTCGATGCCCTTCAAGCATCGCGTGAACGAGGGCGTGGTCAAGTGCACGGACTGTCACAATCCGCACGGCGCTTTCGATCCCACGTGGCGAATGGCCTCGCGCCCGCGCATGGTGGATCAGCGCGAGGCGAACGATGAGCCATGCCTCGGCTGCCACGCCGATAAAGCCGGACCTTTTGTATTCGAGCACGCCTCACTTCGCGTGGAGGGTTGTGAGACGTGCCATCAGCCGCACGGGTCGATGAACCCGCGCATGTTGAAGCGGCCCACGGTGATGACGCTATGCCTGGAGTGCCACAACGGCAAAGGGACGTTCGGCGGGTTCGGGCCGACCTTCAAATCGGGGATCGCCAATCCGGGCTCGGATCACAATTTAGCCAATCCGATTTATCAGAACTGCACCACATGCCACGTACGCATTCACGGCTCGAACACGAGCGATTTTTTCCTGCGGTGATCGTCGCCTGATGAAAACACTAATTCTGCTCCTGGGTTCGGTTTTCCCGGCGATCGCGCAGCCGCCGGTCGCGCCGACCACCAACGCGCCAGTAGGGAGTCCCAACGGCGATAACGTGGAAAATTACAACATCTCGCAAAGCTTCGAGTTGGGCTACCGCTTCGCGACCCTCGGCGGCGATCAGGACATGTATCGCGCGACGATCAATTACACGGACGGCGTGCGGCTGCTTTCGAGTTCGCTGTTCGTGCAGTCGCGCGACGGGCACGGGACCTGGTTCGACCAGATTGTGCTGAACACGCAAGGGCTCGGCGGCGATCCGTACGAGTCCGCGAACCTGCGCATCGAGAAGAACCGGTGGTACCGCTATGAGATGTTGTGGCGCGAAAACGCGTTCTTCGATCCGGCGCTGGCGGTTGCTTTCGGCGAGCACCTGGAGAACACCACGCGCACCTTGCAGGATCACGATCTGACGCTGTTTCCGCAGAGCAGGATCAAATTCTTCCTGGGCTACTCGCGCAACGTGGACACGGGCCCCCAGCTTTCCACCGTCCAGCTTTTCGATAGCACTGGCAACACGTATCCGGTATTCGCCAACGTTCACGATCAGCAGAACGAATATCGGCTGGGCGGGGAGGCGATGTTTCTCGGATTCCGTCTGAACGTTCTGCACGCGTGGGTCGATTTCAAGGAAGACACGCCCACCGGCATCATTTCGACTCCGGAACTGGGCAACACGACCGGCCTGGGAACGCTCACCTCCTTCACCCGCGCCGAGCCGTATCACAGCACCAGTCCGTACTGGCGCGTAGCTCTGTTCCGCGACAACAAGCTGTGGGCGGTCAATGGACGGTTCACCTATGTGGATGCCGTGGGCGGGTATGTGCAGAATGAGCTCGCAAGCGGCGGCACCGAATTCGGCAATCTGGTGACGCAGCAGGTGCTCGCCTTCGGCAACGCGCGGCGTCCGGCGCTGGCGACGAATCTGAACGTCAGTTTCTTCCCCGCGTCGAAGATCACGATCACCAATCAGACCACGTATAACGACAGCCGAACGGTTGGAGACGCAGTGTACAGCCAATATCTCATGGGGCAGCCGGCGATGCCCATCCTCCCGTTCACGTTCCTGGGGATTCGCGATTTCGCCAATTCCACGAATCTGGAATACCGGGTGCGGAAGTGGTGGGCAGTCCACGCGGGCTATCAATATTCGGACCGGCGCATCGCCGTTATCGACAATCAGGAAAATTTCGGAGCGCCCGCGCCCGCGCCGCCCGCCAATCAGCCGTTCACGCAGGTGAATACGCTCAACGTGGGGACGCTCGGGTTCCGGCTGCGTCCGTGGAAGCCGCTGAGCATTCTTGCCGACGCCGAGATCGGGCGCAACAGCCAGCCGTACACGCCGATCAGCGACCGCAATTACCAGGTCCTGCGGGCGCGCGCCGATTATCATCAGAAATCCTTCCGCGTCGGTTTGAACGCGCGCACGGATTACAACACCGACTCCATCACGCTCACCAGCTTCGCTTCGCGATCACGAAACTACGGCGCCGATTTTTCCTGGACCCCGTCGCAGCGCTTTTCAATCGACGCCAGCTACAGCAAGCTGCACCTAGACACGCTTGGCGGAATTTTCTTCTTCATCAATCAGGCGCCGGTGAACGCGACCTCCCTGTACGTCAGCAACATTCATGCGGCCAACGTTGGCGCGCGTTTCGCTTTGTCGAAGCGCCTCGATTTCTACGCGGGCTACACTCACACGCAGGATCTGGGCGATGGCCGGTCGAATCCGTTCGGAACCACCCCGGCCACGTCGCCGCTAGCGGTCTTTGCCGCGGCGCAGACGTTTCCGCTCCGGTTTCTATCGCCCCAGGCCCGTTTGTCCGTCCAGCTCGGCCGGCAGGTGCGCTGGAACGTGGGGTATCAATATTACGGCTATGCCGAGCAATTTTCGAGCCTTCAGGATTTTCGCGGGAACACGGGTTATTCATCCCTCTTGTGGTCTTTCTAGCGGCTTGCAGCGCTTCTTATTCGCCATTAATGCAACATTCTTTATTTCGCCGCTCATAGGGCGGAAGCTATAATTCGGCGACCAGTCTGAGAGTGTGTTGAAAAGGGGACAGACTACTCTGTCCCCGATCCGCGGTCCCTCGTCGCGTCCAGAGCGGTGGGCGTGGACAGAGCGGTCTGTCCCCTTTTTCAACACACTCTAAGGAGATGCTATGAAAAATCGGGTCTTTTTGGCGCTCGCTGCTGCTGTTCCCGCCATCGCGTGGGGTCAGGCAAACAATGTTTATGTGCAGCAAAACCTGGTGTCGGACGTCCCCGGAATGGCCGTCACCACGGATCCGAACCTGGTGAATCCGTGGGGGATTTCGCAGACTGCGAGCAGTCCGTTCTGGGTCTCCAATCATGACAAGGGAAACACGACGGTATACAACGGTGCGGGGGCGATCACGAATCTGGTGGTCGCGATTCCATCCGCGAAAGGCACGGGCACCGGCGTTCCGACCGGGCAGATCACCGGCAACGGCGCGAATTTCCCGCTTCCAGCCCCCAACGGAAAAGCCGCGTCGTTCATTTTCGCGACCGAAGACGGCACAATTGCGGCGTGGAACAGCGGCGCCGCCTCGACCGCGGTCACGGTGGTGAATAACTCGGCTTCGGGCGCGGTTTACAAAGGCATTGCGTCCAACCCGACCGGCACGCCCATGATCTACGCGGCGAACTTCAGCTCGGGCAACATCGACGTGTTCGATGAAAATTTCAATCCCACGACGGTCAGCGGCGGATTCAAGGACCCCAACCTGCCCAGCGGATTCGGCCCGTTCAACATCTGGAATCTGGGCGGCAAGCTGTACGTCGCCTATGCCAAGGTCGGTTCCGACAAGATCCATGACGTTGCCGGCGCGGGCAACGGCTTTGTCGACGTGTTCGACACCAACGGCAATCTGCTGCAACGGGTGGTGTCCAACGGTCCGCTGAATTCGCCATGGGGCGTGGCGATCGCGCCGGCCAATTGGGGAGCGTTCGGAGGCGCGCTGCTGGTGGGCAACTTCGGCGATGGAACCATCAACGCGTTCAACCTCAGTACCGGCGCGACACTCGGCGCCTTGCAGGATTCCACCGGAAAAGCCATCGTGAATACAGGGCTCTGGGGAATCATCTTCGGAAACGGCAAGACCGCGGACACCAACACTCTGTACATTACCGCGAACATCGCACCCGGCGGAGTCAGCCACGGCCTGCTCGCCGCGATCGCGCCGCCTTCGCAGGTCACCAGCATCGAGAACGCCGCCAGCCTGAGCGGGAGCACCATCGCACCGGGCGAAATCGTGGTGCTGAAGGGATTCACCATCGGGCCGATTCCGCTCGCGGCCAACGCCGTTCCAGCGACCGGGACGTTAGGGTCGAGCGTCGCAGCCGGCGGCGGCACCAGCGTGACCTTCAACGGAACCGCCGCGCCGATCCTGTACGCTTCGGCATCGGCCACCAGCGTGATCGTGCCCTATGAACTGGCGGGATCCTCCACCGCGAATGTCGTGGTGACTCACAACGGCGCCCCGACGGCTGCGTTCTCCGCCACGATGGCCGCAACGGCGCCCGGCCTGTTCACCTTCAACGAAAGCGGGACGGGCGAGGTCGTCGCGTTCAACTCGGACACTACCCTCAACAGCAGCACCAACGCGGCGACGCGCGGAACGCCGGTTCTGCTGTACGCGACCGGCGAAGGCCAGACCGACCCGCCGGGAACCGACGGAACCATCATCGGAGAATTCGTGCGCGTTCCGGTCGCTGCCGTTTCGCTGACCATCGGGGGCGCTCCGGCGACGGTGGTTTATGCGGGCTCGGCTCCAGGCGACGTCGCGGGCGTGATGGAAATCGAGGCGATCGTTCCGCAGAATTCGACTACGGGAGCGGCGCAGGTGGTTCTGACCGTCGGATCGGCGAGCAGTCCGACGGGGTCGACCCTTTTTGTGCAGTAGCGCGATAATTCAGCGAACAGACGCAGCGTCGGCAGACTGGATTTTCGGCGATATTCAGCGCGCCGCGGAAGGCGAGCGCTTCGGGGCCGTTCAGCACAACATCGAGCGGATCGCTCGCGCCGGCGCGACCGATCGGCGGATGAAAAAAGCACGGGCGCACGAACCCCTCGCCGTCCATCACAGCGGAAACCCACGGCGCATTGCAGCGCGGCGCGACGGGATCGTCCATGCCCAGCGCCCAGCGCGCATGATCGGCGATTCTGCGCAGCTTCTCGGGCGTTTCCGCCACGAATCGGCCGCACTCGCCTGAGTCGATCACTCGTTCGATTTCGGCGCTCAGACTGGCAATATCTTCCGGGGAGAGACGGATCTCGTCCAGGTTGTTCAGTGGCGCGTGGTGGTCGAAGGCGGAAGAATGCGTGTCCGCTGCGAGAAACGAAATGGAATCGCATCCCAGCTCTCGCGCGGCCGCGACCGTCTCACTCAGAAAGGCGCAATTTGCTCGCTGCACAGTGCTTCTCGCCGCGATGGGGAAGCGCGGATTCCGACTGCGGATCGCCCGAATCCCGGCTGCAAGCAGCTCGAACGCGTTTTTCACCCGACGAATGCGATTATGGATTTCGCGCGGCCCGTCGAGCGAAACGATGATGTCGTCGATATTCGCGGCGACCTGTTGCGCAAAGCGCTCCAGCAACAGGCCAGTGGTCAGAAGCGTGATGCGGATTCCGCGGCGTCGCAACGGATCGCATAAGCGAAACAGGTCCGGGTGCATGAGCGGCTCGCCGCCAGTGAGCACCACCCATTCGACTCCCAGGCGCCCGATCGAGGGGAGCTGGCGCGACAGATTTTCGAAAGAAAGCTCGCGCGCGGCGTCGCGCTTCCAGATGTCGCACATCACGCAGCGGCAGTTACAGCGGCTGTAAACGTCCAGCACAAGCACGGGCAGAGATTGAATCCGCTCGTTCACTGCTGCACCAGCTTTCCGGCCAAGCGCACTTCCGGTCCGAGCGCGGCCCGAGCGTCATCAAGAAGGCGCGCGACGTCGAATGGCGTTCGCCATCGCCCGCGTCCCTCGAGCGCAATGGGATGAAACCCGGCGAGCATTTCCGAAGCAAACCGGCCCGCCAGCGTCTCCGATACCAGGTGCACCCGTCCGCGCACTGCCACCAGCTCCGGCGCGAGATCGATCAGCGCTTCAGCGGGGGTCTGCCCCCGGTCGGCGACCGCCACGAGGTCCGCGACGGCGCCATTGAAAAGCGCGCCGGCGCTGGCGTTCAAACGCAGAATGTTGGCCGCGTCGCTGGTGACCATGCGATACAGCGATTCCGACGTCATGCCGCAATTCGTGCGCGCGACGCACAGCTCGTCGCTCATGTCGCCGGCGGCCGAGATGGCGGAATCGGTGCCCAGCGCCACGGAAACTCCCGCGTGCAGGCGGTCGCCGCCGAGCGTCTCTCCATACGTGAGCAAATTCGAGGAGGGGCACCACACCAGCGAGGCTCCGCGGCTTCGCAGAAGGGCGAGCGCGTCGTGGTCGAACGCCAGGCCATGAACGATGACCGTGCGGTTGCTGAGAATGCCCATAGCGTCAAGCTCAGCGATTTCGGCGCGGGCGCGCGCATCCGTACCCTCCCCGGCGTGAATGATGAACGGCTGATCCGCGGGAGTCTCGCGATAGCGCGCCGCCGCGTCGGGCGAGAAGGCCATCGAATGCGCCCAGCCGAAGTGCCGTACCACGCGCACAGGAAAATTGTCGTCGAACACATCCGCCTCATAGGGATTGTGATGCGCCACCATAGTCACCCCGCTCAGCAGATTTCGCAGGCCGCCCCAGATCAGGCGCGTGCCCTTGTCGACCGCCAGGTGTTCGCGAACCGGCAACTCATCGGGGCGATGAATGTCGGCAGCCCACTCGCTGGCGTTCGCGTAAATGCGCCGCCCCAGGCGAGGAAACAGATTGAACTCCAGGTGATCGTGGGCGTTGATTAATCCGGGCAGAAGCAGATGGCCGCTGAGATCGACCGCATCGCCTGGCGGAAGGTCCTTGCGCAAAAAAACGCGCTCGCCGCGAATCTCCACGTGACGCCGTGCGCTGCGCGTGGGCGACAAGGCGATTCTCACGTTGGCGATCAGCATGCGTGGCGCCAGGTCTTGACGAAAATCGCGGGGATGTGCGAAACGCTTGCGAAGAGATGCTCTTTTCGGGCGTGAGCGAAAATGCTTCGTTCCGGTTCCCCGAAGCGTGCTTCGACGCTCGATTCGGACGACAGGCCGGCATCGCGAGCGGCTGCCTCGAGCGTTTCGAACGAGTGCGTGTGATGCGTCAGGCGACAGGTGGCCGAGGCCGTCTCAAACGATCGCGTCCAGCCGGCCTGCTTTGCGGCCGGATGCATGTCACTGACCATCACCCGCTGCGCGACGCGCGCCAGTTCGCGAAACGCCGCCGCGCAGCAGGTCACATACGACATTCCGAACGAGCAGATGGCAAGATCCGCGGCTCGATCATGAAACGGAAGCCGGCTGACATCCCCGCCGGCGATGCGCCCGGCCAGGTCCGGCTTCTCCGCCGCGCGTTGCAGCATCTGCTCGCTGAGGTCAATGCCGATCACGTTCGCGCCCATTGACCGCGCGATCGACATCCAGCGGCCAGTTCCAGCGCAAACGTCGATGACTCGCAGACCCGCGAGCTTGCCGAGAAGCCGCGCGGCGACGCGCTGTTCGAGCGCCAGCAGCGGGTTGGGATCGCGATCGTACGTTGCGGCCCACAGCGCGTAGCCTTCGCGCGCCTGGAATTCGATTACAGGCTTTCCCATCGCGGCTTCCGCAGCGAAACCAGTTTCTGTGCCCAGGACAACTCGAGCGGATATGCGTAAAATCCGAGTGTGTAGCGCCAGCCGCTCAGCGATTTCAGCAGGCCGCGCCCCCAGCGCGGCAGACGAATGTCCTGCACCGTGGGCCAGCGCGAATTGATCACCAGCTCGAAATTGTCGATGCGCCGCTTGGTGCTGCGCGGAAGCCACGGCAGCTGCGGATCCTCGCGGATAGTGAAATTGAACCAGCGCTCTGTCGCCCATTCGTCGGGAGTCGAGGGGAAGCGCATCTTATGATCGATGCCGCCGAACATCCCGTCGGGATTGGGCGTGGGGATGTAATGCTGCACGACGATTTCCGCGTCGGGATTCAGGCGCTTAAGCTTGCGGATGAAGCGGATGTTTTCGCGCGTGTCGCCTTCCGGATTATCGGGGCTGCCGAAAATGAAGGAGAACTCCGGCACGATGCCGTACTCCCGAATTCGGCGGGCGACTTCGAGGGTCTGTTTCGACGTGATCCGTTTGTTCATCTGCGCGAGCACTTCGTCCGAAGCCGATTCGGCGCCGAAAAAGATCATGGCGGCGCCGGAATCGCGCAGAGCCTGAAGCGTCGCGCCGGAGTACTTCAGAAACGTGTCGACGCGCCCCTCGGCCCACCAGTGCAGCTTCAGCGGGCGAAGGCGCTCCGCCAGATCGCGCGTGTGGCTCTCATTCAGAAAAAAATTGTTGTCGTAAAACTGAACTGCGTCGATGCTGTAGCGCCGTTGCAGGTCCGCCAAAACCGCTGCGGTCTGTTTCGGAGCTTCCGCCCTCTGGCGTCCCTGGAACACCGGGACCACGCCGCAGAACCGGCAGCGAAACGCGCATCCCATGCTCGCGTGATGCACCGCCGTGCGCCGGCCGAGAAATGTCGGCAGCAGATATTTTTCCACGGCACCTAGCCGGTGGTACGGCAGAATCGGAAAATCGTTGGGCGATCCGAGCGGGCGATCGCCATTGTGGCGATGGAATCCAAAGCTGTCCTTCCAGGAGAGGCCGAGGATTCCGGCGAAGGATTTCGTGGTGCGAACCGCCCAGAGAAGCTCGACGAACGTGTCCACTCCCGGCCCGCGCACCGCGAAATCGACGTAGGGCGCATTCAGCGTCGCGGTGGCGTACAGGGAAGGGAAGTACCCGCCCCACGCGATGGGCACGTTGGGATGACGCCGGCGGAAATTTTTCGAGAGCGGAATCGCCGAAACCATCTGCGGTCCGGGCATGACCGAAACCGCCAGCATCTCGATCGCGTGCTGCGCGGCGATCCTTTCGAGCGTCTCGCCGGGATCGGGATCGAGATTGCCGTCGACGATCGTGTACTCCTCCTTGCCTTCGAGCGCGGAGGCGATAGAGAGGATTGACAGCGGAAAGCGCCGATTCTTGGGCTTGGTCGAGCGCGCATGGAGCAGAACAATCATGCGATGCCGCCTGTGATGACGAAAAATTCCGACGGCGGCCGCCTGCCGCGCAGCCGCGCCGCGAGCGGGCGCAGCGTCCAGCGGAAACCGTACCACGGCCGCGTGAGCTTCCACCGAATCCCGAGCTCGTTGCCGAGCCGCGCCAGCGCCACCCGGTCCAGATATTCGATGCTGCCGAGAGCCTCGGAGCGAAAGCCGTAAGTGCGCTCGAAAAATTCCTGCCGTTCGCGGCGCATGCGCTCGCCATGCTCGGCGACGGCATACACAGGCGAGTCGAGAATCACGATTTCTCCGGACCGGCGCAGACAGCGCAGCGCTTCCTGGAGCGTACGCGAATAATCCGGCGAATAGTGCAGGGATGCGTTATAGACCGCCAGGTCGAAAGATCCGTCGGGAAAAGGAAGACGGTCGAAATCGGCTGCGACCGCGCTCAGACGCGAATACTTCCGAATCGCGCCGAGCCCGTCGCGATCGTCCGTGAAAATGTCCAGCGGAATCACGCGGTGCCCGCGCGCGGCAAGCCTCCACGACAACCATCCGTTGCCCGCGCCGAGATCGAGCACGTCCAGCGGCCGTGCCAGCCTCTCTTCCATCGGCCTGATGACCCGACGCAGCAAATGGTGGAAGCTGCGCGCGCGAATCTTCCACTGCTCGCCATTGCGTCCGCTCAAGTCGCGGTATGGTAGCGTGCGGTAATACGCGGCATCGTCCGAACCGCGCCCTTCGGCGTGCCGGATGGCCGCATACTGTTCCAGAAACGTTCGCCGCAACGTCGCGTCCATCATCGATTCCGCCGGAAAATCAGAAGCGTGTGATCGCCACAAGCGCGGAATCCCGGCAGGGCCGAGATTCCCCGGTCCACGGCGGCTGCCCGCCGGAGCGCGCTCTCGGGAAAGTTCATGTACGACGGCGGCACGCCGATGCCGATCCCGCGCTGCTCGACCAGTGTGAATTGGGGTGCTAATGCCCGCTGGACATCGCGCACGCGCGGGTAGTACACGCGAAGCCCGCCGCTGGTGATCGTCGCGCCGCGCCATCGCCGCACGGCTTTCCGCGGTTCGCCTCGGACCAGAAACCAAACTGTCTCCCACAGGCAGAACCGGCTCAACATGCACAAAATCGCGCAACCGCCCGCCTTCACGACTCTCGCGAGACGATCGCGAAGAGACGCAAGATCAGGTACGCAATTCAGGGCGCCAAAATTCGAGATCGCCGCGTCGAAACAATCGTCAATCGTTTCCAACTCCTCTGCCGCGAGCACGCGCGCGTCTACGCCTCGCGCCCGCGCAACCACGACCATCGACGCAGAAATATCGAGGGCCGTCACGCGCACGCCTTGCCGCATCAACCGGCGAGCGTCTTCGCCCGTTCCGCAGCCGATATCGAGCACTTTCTTCGCGCCTTCCAGATACCGTCGCGCATAATTCCAGAACGCTTCGCGCTGAAGCCGGCCGGATGGTGCGTGCGTCCACAACTGGTCGTAGTTTGCCGCGAGCGAATCGAACGCCTGCGCGGGAGTCACGCTTCCACCTCGTCCATCGCGCCCTCGAGCGCTCGCCGCGCCGCAAGGGCGCGCACCTGGTCCGACGACATTTCCGCGCGAAGCAGCTCGTCGGCGTATTGGTAGAAGCGGCGGGAATGCCGGCCGCGGATTTTGAAATCGCGATCGCTCGACTCTTTC
>Ga0335077_10007399_pt1 | contig 13578 bp, 14 predicted proteins | sample Lox_Sample_31_FD_207151 | JGI IMG/M metagenome (GOLD analysis project Ga0335077, IMG submission 207151) | Soil microbial communities from Loxahatchee National Wildlife Refuge, Florida, United States - Lox_Sample_3.1 | ecosystem: Environmental > Terrestrial > Soil > Wetlands | place: USA...
CCGGCGCAAAGCAGCTGGGTTCGCTCGCCGTCACACGCGCGAGGGACGCCACCGCCCCGAAGTGGGCGCCGCAGGCCGCAGACGGCTTGAAGCGGTACATCATGAGGCTGCCATGTCCAAAGATCACATCGCAATTCGTTGCCCCGATTGTGGCGCAAGGATGCGCATCGACTGGCCGACGCCGCGTGCAAGGCACGCACAGATCACATGTCCAAGCTGTGACGCCAGTTTTGGGGTGGCCGAGGCCGTCGAGCGGACCGTCGTGGGCGCGCCTCCCGGCATGCGTTCCGAGTGCGTGTCTTGATCTATAGCGTCCGCTGGAGATCGGCGAAGGATGAGCTCGAACACAGGTCCGGCAATCACCTGAGTACGACGGAAGCGACTGATTTCGCCTGCGCCGTCCTCAATCAAACGACCGTTTCCGAGATCTCCATTGTCGACGGGAGCGGCCACCAAGTGATGAGGATGCCGGAAATCGTCCGATATTGGCGCCTCAGGAAGGCGTAGCGACGGCGGCCCTGTGAATCCCAGTTGCAAAGTGCCTGCGCTGCCGCTATGTGCTGGCGATCCTCGGCAGAGGCCGATCAGGCGCCGACGGATGAGAGCTGCGTTCTGCCTCTCGACGAGAGGGCCTGCTCCCGCCTGCAAACCGTAGCAAGGGGGCCGTGCAGCATGCGTTATCGCAATACGCGGTCTAGTCCCTTCAAGCCGTCGCCGCCGCGTGGCGAGGCGAATTCAAACTGGACCATTTGGTGGGATATGCACCGCCGCGCCGGCAACGAGGGATGGAGCCGGGCGATAGAGAGCAGCGAAGAGGACGCGCTGCAACGCGCAGAGCGTTTTCTCAAGCTCGGCTTCTTCGTCCATGCGATCAAGAGCCCGAAGGGGGTGGTGTTCATGGACGAGGCGCAGATCACCGACCATTTCGCCGAACGCGCGCGGCTTGCTGCGGCGACCGTCGCCTTTGGCAAGCGCCTGCGCTGAGCAGCGCCTAACCCTGTTCGATCTCAATGGCCTGCTGGCTAGCAGCAGCTCGGTTCGGCGGGTCTCCAAAGATCAGCAAAGTCTGTCGAGTCCGGTTATGCACAATCCCGACGAATGGCGATGAAGAGCTTAGGTCCGCTCTCGACCATCTAGCTGACCTCCGACGCGCAAGTGCCGACTTCGCCTTCGTGCCAAGCGCGGCGATCAAGACGCCGGCCCATAGCATTTCGGAACAGATCCGATAGAAAAGACGCCGCCATGTCGGTAGCGAGAGATATTCGCCGACCGTGAGGCTGGCGACGTCACCGACACTGCGGCGGTCGAGATTGCCCGAGGTCGCGTTATGTATCGCGTGCCTCCCGCGCCAGTAAGCATAGGGCGGCCGTGGGCGCGTGCCCGGAGGTTGACTTTCAGAGACGCCAGCGCGCGGCACGGCAGATCGTGGCGTCGCGATCACCGCGCGAGTGCGGGCGGCCATCGGAGAGAAATTTTGGCCTGGACGGCCCCGCCCTCGCCCCGTTTTTCGCCGATGTTAAACAGGCTTGATACGCCGTCCCTTCGGAGTCAAAGCAGGGAAAACTCAATCGCTCAGGAGGCGACCGATGGATGATCTGAAGGAGTTGCGGGACAGGGTGCTGGAGGCCACGACGCGGTTTTTCGTCGACCGAGACGGCATCCTGCCCGACCAGGAGGGGGAGGAATGGGAGGCGGAATACCGGCGCCAGTACGATCTGGCGAAGCGCCATGCCCCAGAGCGTCACCGCGCCTTGCCAGAGAGGCGCGCCGCGCCCGGCCATTCGGAGTGGCCGGAACTCGCCGGCTCTCCGGCGCAGAAGCGCTGGGCGGCCGAGCTGCGCGCCGCGCGGCTGGCGATCATAGAGAACAAGGACATGCGCGATTGGCTCGCCGCCACATGGACGACCGCCGCGGACTGGGTCGACACTCGGGACATGTCGGCGTCGGGCTTCTTGCGCCGGATCGACACCCAATACCTTGCCAGCCGCCGCGACGCCAAGGCGCTGGCCGATGAGCACGCGGCGGCGGAGCGGGCTAAGGTCGCTGCGGCAAACGCCCTGCGCGATCGTGTGCAGTCGGCCGGTATTACAGCGGAGGGCCTGATCGGTCTCGTTGACGTCAGCCCGCGCACGACGGAGGCGGCGCTGCGCGGCAAGCTCGCCGAGTTGGAAGTGGGCGAACGCAATCTCCGAATTTTTGAGACGCGCGATCCGAACGTTCTGGCCGTCATCGAGAAAAACGAGGCTGGGCGCAGCCAATACGCAATCGAGCGTGACGACGGATTAGTCGCCGACCTGAGCCTCTTCGCGGAAGCGAGCAGGGCTTGAGCGTTCTGTGAAATCCGACGCGCAGCGGATCGCCGTCGACGCCACACCAAGACGATCGCAATTCGGACTGCCGCTGCACCAGCAGCACCTTGGGAACGGCGCCACCGGATCGGGCGCACGTCCAAGTCCTTTTCGCCGAGATCGACGGCAATCTGCGTCCCTAGTCGGTCAAGACCAGCTGTCCCCACGCCTCGCGCCGATTTCTTGCCAAAGCGCTACCGCTGCGTCATGCTACTATAACTTCTGCGATCCGGCCTGTCCTCCTGCGCTCCGATCGAGAGCACCGGATCCAGTTTCCCCGGTCCACTGGAGTCAGATTGGCGCGCCTATGCTTGTGCGGATACACATCATTATTTGGAGGACATCATGGCCATCGGCACCGTCAAATGGTTCAACACGCAGAAGGGCTACGGCTTCATACAGCCCGATGACGGCTCGAAGGACGTGTTCGTCCACATCTCCGCCGTCGAGCGCTCGGGCATAGGCAATCTGAGCGAAGGACAAAAGGTCAGCTACGACCTGGAGCGCGGCCAGCAAGGCAAGACTTCCGCCGTCAATCTAAAGCGGGCGTGAACAGTGCTACCGTGCTCGCCGTCAGCATGAGAAGGAGAGGGGGTGACCAACAGGCCGGCCCTGTCGGGCGCGCCGGGTCTGGTTCGGTTTTGCCGGCTTCGACTTCTCGTCGGCAGTAGAGCGGCTGCGGATCGGGCGCGCCGACCGCGACGGCGACCCCGGCTGAGATGAAACGATTCGATGTTGGATGTCTTCGCTAATCGTTTGCTAGTCGGAGAAGCGATGGCCGAGAAAAGGACCCGGAGGGGGACAGCGGGGGCGCTGTCACGTGGCTGCGCATCATCGTCGCGGTCCACACGCTCGGGACACCGACGACAAAGGTGCGCCATTGAGTTTCAGATACGCTAACAAGAGCGGATGGATCGTCGGCTTTCGGCGCGTGCTACACCAAGCGTCCCAGCTGTCCGAGGCCGCGGTCGTTTTAGCGGTGATGATGACATTCGCCTGCCTACCAATCGACTGGGCCTCAGCATTGGGTGGTTACATTGGGCGATTGATCGGACCGCGGCTTGGCGTGTCGCGCCGTGCGCTGGGCAACCTCATGCGTGCCATGCCCGAGAACAGCGACGGCGAGAACCGGCGCATCCTATGCGGCATGTGGGACAATCTCGGCCGATCTGTGGCGGAGTATCCGCATCTTGGTCGGATTTGCGGTGAAGAGTGCCACCGCGTCGAAATTGTCAACGTTGCCGCCGTTCAGGAACTACTCTCCGCCGGCCGGCCGGTGATCGTGTTCGGCGGTCACTTCGCCAACTGGGAAATTGGTCCTACGACGATCCACCGTCTAATGGGACCATCCCTGCTCTCTGTCTATCGGGCAGCAAACAACCGCTGGGTCGATGGACTGTTGCGGCGTCGGCTGCGCGCCCGTTGCGCCGTAGCCAAGGGTGCCGCGGGTGGGCGTGATCTTCTTCGCCATCTTCGCCGCGGCGGCCATGTCGCGATGCTGGTCGATCAGAAGCAGAACGACGGGATCGCCGTGCCCTTCTTCGGTCGGGATGCGATGACCGCGCCGGCCATCGCGCGCATCGGGCTCCGCTTCGGTTGTCCCCTATTGCCGATCGCTGTCGAGCGCCTTAGCGGTGCCCGGTTCCGCGTCACCATCATGCCGGCGCTCGACCTGGCTGCAACCGGCAACGGGGCACTGGATGTGCTTGCGGGCATGACGCGCGTGAATGCCCTGATCGAAGACTGGATCCGCGCTCGGCCCGAGCAATGGCTGTGGCTCCATCGGCGCTGGCCCCAATAGTACCTGACGGAGATTCGATCATCGCGCCGATCGGCTTCTGCGTGAGCGCGAATGCTATATCGAAAGCGAGCGGATCAAGGTCGGGTATGAGCGGCGCCTGGCTACTGAATCTCCCGACGTGCCAGGAGTTGAAGCGCAGCCGCTACGCCGCGTCAAGCCATTGACCGGCCGCGCGCCTTTCATTGTTGAAGGGCCCGGGGCCACCGCTCAGCTGCCTCGTTTCTTCGCTCTTGCCTTTCGCTCGGCCGGCGCTCCGGGCCGTCGCGCCGCTTCGGCGTTGTTGCGCTGCGAGACGTCGACGATGGCGGCGATCGCGCCGCGCGGCCGTTCCTCATCGTCGAAGAGCGGCGTCGCCGAAATCAGCACGCGCAGAGCGCTGCCATCCGATCGCAGCAGCCGCGCCTCGACATCGCGCACGCTTTCGCCGGTGCGGATCGCCCGTTGCAGCGGCTGTTCCTCGGCGGGCATCTCATGCTCGTTCACGAAAAGCCGCAGCGGCAAGTCGATCTCGCGCATCACGGTGTTGTTCTCGATGCTGCCGAGAAGCCGGCTGCCATAGCGATTGACATGGGCCCGGCGCGCGTCCGGGCTCTCGACCATGATGATCCCCACAGGCACGAGATCGAGCAGGGTCTCGAGGCTGGCGACGCCATCCCGGAGATCGCTTGCCAGCTTGTTGATCCGAGCCTCGGCGGTGGTGACCTCGGTCGCGTTCATGAAAGTCATGACGACGCCGGCGATGACATTGTCGATGGTGCGATAGGGCAGCATGCGCATGACGTAGCGCTGCTGGCCGTCGTCGCTCTCGACCTGGCGCTCGATCGACGCGAGGGTACGCAGCACGCGCGCCGCATCTTCCTCGACGGCGTCGAGCTTGAAGCGGGCGCGCACATGCGCGATCGGCCGGCCGGTATCGCTCTCGACCAGGTGGAAGACGTCTTTCGCCGCCGGCGTGAAGCTCTTCACTCTGAGCTCGCGGTCGAGGAAGATCGTGGCGATCTGGGTGCTTTCCAGCAGATTGGCGATATCGCTGTTGGCGCGGCTCAGCTCGTCGACGCGCACATGCAGCTCGGTGTTGACCGTCTGCAGTTCCTCATTGATCGACTGCAGCTCCTCCTTCGAGGTCTCGAGCTCCTCATTCGCCGATTGCAGCTCCTCGTTCATCGAGGAGAGCTCCTCGTTGCGCGATTTCAGCTCCTCATTGGCGGATTCCAGCTCTTCGGTCGTCGTCTGGAGCCGTTCTTTCGTGCTCTTGAGCTCCGCCTCGAGCTGACGGACGTTGGCGCTCTCCATCGCCTCGGCCGGCTCCGCGACGTCTCCGTCGGGAGCGGGCTTGATCTCGCCGAGATCCTGGAACACCACCATATAGAGCGCATCCGCCCCGCTCCCTTGCCGCAACGGCTGCACAAAAAGGTCGAGCGTCAATCGCCCGCCATTGGTGCCGACGGTCAATTTGCGTTGGACGACGCTTTCTCCGCGGCTCACCGCCCTGTGGACCGCGGAGCGCAGATCGAGCCTGAGGCCACGCCGCGCCATGGCGATGAGATTATTGGTGGGCGCGCCGGCGGGCAGCTCCAGGTACCGGCCGGTGCGGCCGGAAGCGAAGAGGACATCGCCCTCGGCATCGATGATGACATAGGCGGGGGCATAACGTTCCAGAAGCTGCCGCTCTACCATCGCCTGGAGGGTGTCGTCGCGTCGCGCTGGCCGCGGCAGCGGAACCGACTTGGCGACCGCCGCATCCGGCGTGGTGAGCGGAAATTCCGGCAGCCTCCGATCGGCCTGCGGGCGCCGGCGGAAGATGCGATGCGGTTTGTCGACTTCGCCGAAGAGGCGCGTATGCCGCGTTACGTTCTCGGAGCTGCCCAGGAAAAGATAGCCGCCTTCGCGCAGCGCGTAATGAAACAGCGGGATGACCCGGCTCTGCAGTTCCGGCCCAAGATAAATCAGCAGGTTGCGGCAGGAGATGAGGTCGAGCTTCGAGAAGGGCGCATCGCGCAGCAGGTCGTGATAGGCGAAAAGGCAGATGCTGCGGATATCGTTGCTCGTGCGATAGGTGCCGTCCTCGCGGTGAAAATATTTATCCAGACGCGCGATCGATACGTCGCGCGCGATGGTGGCGGGATAACGCCCGACGCGCGCGATCTCGAGCGCGCGCTCGTCGATGTCGCTGCCGAAAATCTGCAGCTTCGGCGCGGCATGCGATTTTGGCGCGCACTCGCGCAACAGGATGGCGATGGAATACGCCTCCTCGCCGGTCGAGCAGCCTGGAACCCAGACCCGTACGGAGTCGTCGGCACCCTTGCCTTCGAAGAGGCGCGGGATGACGTCCTTCTCGAGCGAGCGGAACGCTTCGGCGTCGCGGAAAAAGCTGGTGACGCCGATGAGCAGGTCCTGGAAAAGCAGATCGGCCTCATGCGGCTCTTTGCGCAGCCGCTCCAGGAATTGCGGCACCTCGTCGACCTGCAAGACCTGCATCCGCCGTTGCACCCGGCGGATCATCGTTTTGTCCTTGTAGCCGCTGAAATCATGGCCGGTCCGGGCGCGCAGCACCGCACAGATCTGTGCGAGGTAGTCGGTCGTCTCCTTGATCGCGCCATCCGGCCCCTTCTTGGCGATCACGACGTCGAGATGGCGGAAATGGTCGACGAGCTTCGCCGCCATCTGCTCGGCCGGCAGCACGAAATCGACGAGGCCGGTGCTCACCGCGCTGCGCATCATCCCTTCATACTCGGCGTGCGCCTGCGCCAGGGTCAATCCGCCATGCTCCTTGATCGCACGCAGACCCAGGGTTCCGTCGCTGCCGACCCCGGAGAGGATGACGCAGGCCGCGTTCTCGCCTTGATCCTCGGCGAGCGAGACGAGGAAGGTGTCGATGCTGGTCGGCATCAGCCCACGCGGCCCGTCGGCCTTGGACAAGGACAGCTTGCCTTTTTTCATGGTCACGGTGGAGTTGGGCGGCGCGACGTAGACGTGATTGGGCTCCACGGCAACGCCGTTCTCGATCGTCGTGACGTGCAGCTTTGCCGAGCGCGACAGGATTTCCGCCAGCGCACTCTCATGCTCGGGCGAGAGATGCATGATGACGACATAGCCGAGGCCGCTGTCGGCCAGAACGGCGGGAAGGAGTTTCTGCAGCGCTTCGATGCCGCCGGCGGAGGTGCCGATGCCGATGATCGGACAGGGCGCCTTTCTCTCGCTGACGTTTCTCTCGCCTGGTGACGCCGTCGGACCGGAGTCCTGTTCCGTGTCGGTCATGGGCTGTTTTCTCTCCGCATCGGCCCCCTCTCAGGCCGCAATGCTGGCCCCGGAACGGTGTTTCGCCGGCGCGGCATTCCGGCGACGGCCCGCATCCGGACCGCAGCTTCGGGCCATGCGCACCAGCGCCGCCGCTCGCCGAGGGCGCGACAACTCGGCGCACCCCGCCTCATAGCGGGACGCGCCGCTCCTCCGCAAGGAGACGCGCTCTCTTGCGGAATGCGAGCGCGGCCGCCGGTACGGCGGCAATCGCTGCCATCAGCGCGGGCTCATTGGCCCACCTGCCGGCGTCGTCAGGTTGGACGCCCACCGAGTTCTTTGACGAGCCGGTCTCGTTCGGTGACGTTCAGGTGCTGCATGTTTTCGAATTCGACCAGCAGCTTTCTTGCCAACGCCGCATCATGGCCGTCGCGCTCCAACTCCGCGACGATCTCACGCTGTCGACGAATGTGCTCCGCACCTTTGGCTATGTGATCTTCTGCTTGTGCCAGATGGCGCACGAGGACGGCTCGGTCCATGGTCAAATGCTATCAGATGGTGCTTGGTTCTCCTAGAGCGCGCCGGTCTGGGCGCTCGGGGTCCTGTAACGCCGCATTCCCCAATCGCGCAAGCGACGACCACGACCGGCCCCCGCCTCGTCCTGGTGGACATTGGGGATCAGCGCCGCGAGCCGTCGTTAGAAGCGATAGTGGCGGAGGCGCGTCATGCAAATTCCGATCTCCCACGGCGACCCGATCGCTCAAGCGATCTCAAATTCCGCGGAGCTCTGCGCCGCGGCTAGGGACAGCATTCGAACGACCTGGGCCATGGTCGCCGAGAGCCGTGACGCGATCCGTCGCAGCGAGGAGGCCGTGAGGCGTGCCGACCGGCTGCTCTCGAAATCAGCCAGATAGCAACGTCCGTCAGCGGCAGAAGGACAGGATCGCCGCGCGGGCGCTCAGGTGTTCGCCAGCTCGTTCCGAAAGCCGGGCGCCGATGATGCACCTTCAGGTAGAGCGCCTCGTCAGCGCGAGCAACCGTTGGCTCTTTGCAATGGTCCAACGGCTGTCGAGGAGCATTTCCTCGTGTCGCGCCACCGACGCCTGGGTTTCGGCGTTGATCGAAGCGGCGTCCCCGATCTGCTGGTGCCGGGCATAGGACGTAGCGACCAGGCGGGGGCCGTGCCACAGCTCGAAGCTGGCGGCGACGTCGCTACAGGCATCAAACAGCTGGCTCGCCATCGCGAGCGCGGCGCCATCGTCTTCGGCGTCCACCAGGTCCTGTCGCCCGATGATGACGCCCATGCGGCATCGGAAAAAGAGGCGGTAGGTTTGCATAGGGCGGAGGTCCGCACACATTGGGGCGGGAGCGCACGCCATGCGCTTCTAAGCGAGGCGGGGCAGGCTCTCGGTTGCCAGCCTTGCCGATCGACAGTTGATCGCTGGCGGTTATCTATTAGCGCACTCATGTAACGATAAGTCGATTTAAAAATTTGACACTCACCAAGGGATGGTGCTGCGCAAACGAACGTTTCATCGGCATGCAAGATGTCGAGATCGAAGACCTCCGCCGCAAGATCGAGCGCTACGAAAATCTGCTTCGCAGCGTGGGCGACGAGCGCACGCGGCGCGAGATTGAGCGATTGTTGGAGGAAGCGGAACAGCGGCTTGGGGAGATCGAGAAGCGATCCTAGCCGTCGATGCCCTCGGCAGCACTCTCGTTCCGCGTGCGGGAAAGACTCTTCGAGTGACAAGCGTGGATCGCGAACGCCTGGAACACAATCTGATGCTGGTAGAGCACCGCGTCGCCCAGGCGCGAGCGCACATCGAGCATCAGCGCAGGATCGTCGCCGAGCTGGAACGCGACGGCCACGATGCGGAGCTGGCCCGGAATATACTCGCCACCTTCGAGCAGCTGCTGGAATTGCTCATTCAGGACCGCCAGCGCCGGATCGATATGCTCGATCGAGCAACGTGCTCTTACGTGGGGTCAGCCTCGATGATCGGGATCGGATAACCGTTCCAGTTCATCGGCGGCCCGATCCAACAGATTGGCGATGTCGTACAACCTCGACTTGATGAGCGGGTCAGTAGCGCGCCGCGCATCTTCTCGCGCTTCTTGAGCGTGGTTTCGTATGCGCTCGTGCAGCCCCATGCTCCGCCAACGGCAGCCGCGGTTGTAGCTATCCCCTTCCGCCGTGAGCGACCGTGCCTGCGTGGTCGACGGGTCGCGCAGGCCAAGGGCGCGGCGACCGACACTTAGCCGGCGGTATCCTTCTTTTCGGCCCGGCGCCCGGTCAGCAGCGCTTCGGTATGGTCCGCCATCTTGTCGTAGTTGACCGCGGCCCGCCGCAGCGATTCTTGTGCCGAAGGCACCTCGAACTGTTCGGCGGTGGACCTCAGCTCCTCCGCCCGTAAGCGCCAGGCCTTGACCTGCGAGCGCGTGTCGGCGCCGATCGGCCGCACGGCTGTAGGCGCCCGCACGGCATCGTCGCCGAGGATCACCGCAAGCATACCCTCATATTTCGCTGCGTTGGCGCCCACGACGCCTTCGCGCTCGATCGCTTCCGCGAGCTGGGCGAGAATCAGGGCATCGGTGGCGAGGCGGCGCTTCGTCTCATTGTCGACCGCTTTGCGCGCGGCCTCACGGAACTGGAACGACCGTTCACGCAACTCCTCGGGCGTCGGCAGCATGCCACCTTTCCCCTCATCCATGCGGCGGTGGAAATGTGCGGTTTTCTGAAAGAATGGACAACATGATATCGGCATGGGTCGAAGCACTGTCTAGAGACTTCTCCGCGGCTCATCAGATTTGATCTGGATCAAGATTTGACGTGGATCAGTGATTCGGAGGTGAACTCCTGCGAGTAGTTCGCAACGTCGACCAGGATGCTACCGCCCGAGCCCGTCGGGAAGCCGCTGGCCTCGTTTCACTTCGTTCTCGCGCCGTCGACGAGCCGGGAACCTAACCTCTCAAACCCATGTTGACAAGTTACGAGAGGCGCATCATGGCTTGCGGCTCCATCTTTGAGGGAGAGCGGAGATGTCCTTGGCCGATGCGAGCGTCGTGCTCGTCCATGGCGCCTGGGCCGATGGGTCAAGCTGGGCAAAGGTGATCGAGCCGCTGGCGGCGGACGGTATGAGGGTCGTCGCGGCGCCCTTGCCGCTGACCTCGTTCCAGGACGACGTCGCGGCGCTCGACCGCACCATCGAGCGAGCGACAGGGTCGGTGGTTCTCGTCGGCCATGCTTACGCCGGCGCGGTCATCGCGGCGACGCGCAGTGAAAAGGTAAAGGCACTCGTCTATGTGGCGGCGCTGGCGCCCGATGAAGGCGAAACCGTCGCCGACGTGTTCTACCGTGCCCCGCCTCACCCGCAGGCTCCCAAACTGGCTCCCGATGCGCATGGATTGATCTATCTGCCCGAGGAAGCCTTTGCCGCAGCCTTCGCCCAACATGCATCGGCCGAGGCGCTTAGCGTGCTGGCGGCGGTTCAGCGGCCGCTCTCGCCCGCCTGCATCACGGTCGCGATGGCGCGGCCGCTGTGGAAGGACCGTCCCACCTGGTTCCTCGTGGCGGAGCAGGACCACATGATCGTCCCTGACACGCAGCGTTTCATGGCTCAGCGGATGCAGGCGAAGCTGCGCTCGCATCCCGTCGACCATACGCCCCTCGTGACCGCGCCCGACACCGTCGTGGACATTGTCCGCGAGGCGATCGACACGGTCCTCGGAGATTGACCGCGATTCGTCCTTGCACGGCGGCAAGACAGTGGAGCCAACATCGTTGTAACCAGACTCATGGCTAATTACCGGTTACCTATAAGGGGAAAAGCGCAATGACCGCGATCACCTATCGAACGGCCGATCTGGATGGCTTCAAGCTCTTTTATCGCGAGGCCGGTCCGCCGAACGCTCCAAAGCTGTTGCTGCTTCACGGTTTTCCCACGGCGAGCCATATGTTTCGCGATCTCATCCCGCTGCTGGCCAATCGCTTCCACATGATCGCGCCCGACCTGCCGGGCTTCGGCAAGTCCGACATGCCGGGCCGCGGCTGCACCTTCGATCGGATCGCGGAGACGATCGGTCGCTTCACCGAGGCGGTCGGTTTCGATCGCTACGCCGTCTACGTCTTCGACTACGGTGCGCCGACCGGCTTCCGGCTCGCGGTGAAGCACCCCGAGAGGATCACGGCGATAATTTCACAGAACGGAAACGCTTACGAGGAAGGCCTGAGCGACGGGTGGACTCCGATCCGCGCCTATTGGGAAAAGCCGTCGCAGGCTAACCGGGATGCGCTCCGCAGCTTCTTGTCGCCCGAGACCACCCTCTGGCAGTACACGCACGGCGTTCCCGATCCGACGAGAGTTTCTCCCGACGGCTATTCGCTCGACAATTTCTACCTGGCCCGGCCCGGAGCGGATGAGGTGCAGCTCGACCTCTTCGGCGACTACAAGAGCAATGTCGCGCTTTACCCGACCTTCCAAAAGTATTTTCGCACCCACAAGCCGCCTTTCCTCGCCGTCTGGGGCAAGAACGATCCCTTCTTCCTGCCCGCCGGTGCCGAGGCGTTCAAACGCGACATTCCGGATGCCGTCGTGCGCTTCCTCGATACCGGACACTTCGCCGTCGAGACTCACGCCGCCGAAATTGCCGCAACGATCCGCGACTTCCTCGCGCGATCCAAGTGACCCATTTCAGCAGCATGCCGGAGCAGGACATGACCGCTCTCCCCCTGATTGTCTTTGATGTCAACGAGACGCTGCTCGATCTGCAAACGATGGAGCCGGTCTTTGAACGTATCTTTGGCGACAGGCGCGCCATGCGCCTTTGGTTTGCCAACTTCATCATGTATTCCGCGGCCCTGACGGTGGCTGGCTGCTACGTCCCGTTCACCGACATCGGTGCGGCGGTGATGAAGATGCTGGCGGACACGGAGGGCATCAAAATCGGCGATGCCGACAAGAAAGAGCTGACGGAGAAGTTTTCGACGATGCCGCCGCACCGGGAAGTGCCGGCGGCGCTGCGCAAGCTGCGCCATGCCGGTTTCCGGCTGTTCACCCTTACCGACAACCTGCTCGAGGTTCAAACCCGTCAGCTCGAGCATGGCGGCATCGTCGATCTCTTCGAGCGGCGCTTCAGTGCCGACGGCGTGAAGCACCATAAGCCGTCGCGCCAGGCCTACGGCTATGTCGAACGGGAGCTTGGGGTCGCGCCCTCCCAGCTCTGTCTCATCGCCTGCCACACCTGGGACACGCTCGGCGCCGTCGCCGCCGGGTGGGAAGCGGCATTGATCAAGCGCGTCGGCAACGATGTTCTCGGTGTGGGTCCGCAGCCTCAGATCGTCGGCAAAGATCTGAACGACGTTGCCGATCAGCTCATCGCGCGGCACAGAGGACGGGGCTAGAGGGCTATGCGCCTCCGTTCATCGTGACGCCGCTCCTGGATACCCGCTTTCGAGCGTGTCAAGGAATCGGGCGCAAAGGTGCCTTCGCTGACATCGTGCGGCTCAGAAATGGACCCCCGCTTTCGCGGGGGCGACGAATTTTAAAGCAAAATCAAATTATTCCGTCATTCCCGCGAAAGCGGGAATCCATGCGATCTCAAAGCGCCACCTTCGTCTACTTAGATTTCTTCACACCCCCTTTTGCGGGCAAAGCGAAATCCGAGAATGGGATCGCCGCGCGATTTGTACACCCCGTAGCGCAAAAATGGAGACCCATGGTTGGGGTGGCGCGGAGGTTATATACAGGCATAACTTGTCAATCCCAGGGCAAGTGGTTATTTATTGGGCAGCGGATGTTTGGAGGACTGTCTTCGCACGCCCTATGATGACGACCCGTCCACCACCGTTTTTCATCGCCGACAACCCCGGACTGGATTTCTTGAACTCGATCGCCGTCCCGGTCGATACCAAAGTCGAATGGCTTGCTTCGGGAGAAGATCTTCTCGCCTGGCTCAAGCAAGCGGGATTGGTGCCCGACGACGTCTTGGAGGCTTTCCGCAAGGGCGCTCTTCCCGGTGAGCTCGACGCCATCGCAGCACAGGCGCGCGCCTTGAGGGACTGGTTCAAGCCCTTTGTCTACAAACACATGGGCAGACCGCTTGAGCGCAGCGCGCTGCGCCAGCTCGAACCGCTCAATCAACTCTTGGCGCGCGACGAAGAGTTCGGCCAGATCGTCGCTCGCGATCAGC